>ERZ1645185.221-NODE-221-length-24568-cov-6.380451_pt1 | contig 24568 bp, 22 predicted proteins | sample MGYA00575351_ERZ1645185 | MGnify/ENA primary metagenome ERZ1645185 (study PRJEB40838, sample SAMN11284767) | freshwater sediment metagenome | isolation source: river sediment | host: Sediment | place: India: Jana village, Kanpur | collected 2015-12-17 ... | reverse complement strand
GATCATCATCGTGGTCGCCACCGACGCGCCGCTGCTGCCGCACCAGCTCAAGCGCATCGCGCGACGCGCCACCATGGGCCTGGCGCGCATGGGGTCGTACGCCGGCAACGGCTCGGGCGACATCTTCATCGCGTTCTCCACCGCCAACGCCGGCGCCCAGCAGGGCGGACTGCGCCAAGCCGATTTCCTGGCCAACGACGCGCTCGACCCGCTGTTCGAGGCCACCGTGCAGGCCGGCGAGGAAGCCATCGTCAACGCCCTGGTGGCCGCCGAAGACGTGCTGGACGGCGTCGACGGCCGCTACGCCAAGGCCATCGACCATGCCGCTCTGGTAGACTTGCTGAAGCAGTATCGGCGCTACCGCAAGCCGACGAAGACGCCCTGATGAACCCTGTGCCGCACCGAATCCTGATCCGCGTCGCCGCCGTTCTGGCGGCGTTTTGTCTCGCGCCCCATGCGGTCGCCGAAACCCTGCTGGTGCGCGCCGGGCACCTGGTCGATGTCGAGCGCGGCCAGGTGCTGAGCGATCAGGCGGTGCGCATCGAAAACGGCCGCATCGTCTCGGTCGCGCCCTATCGCGCCGACGCCGCAAAGGGCGCGCGCCTGCTGGATTGGTCGGCCTATACCGTGACGCCGGGCTTCATGGACATGCACACCCATCTGCTGGGCGACATCCTGTACGCCGACGTCGAGGATTACCTGAAGGCCACGCCCGAGGGCGATGTGCTGGCCGGCGCCGGCAACGCGCGCGTCACCCTGCAGGCCGGTTTCACCACCGTGCGCGACGTCGGCGCCTACAACGGCTTCAGCGACATCGTCCTGCGCGACGCCATCGCCAAAGGCCAGGTGCCGGGGCCGCGCATGTTCGTGTCCGGCGCGTACCTCACCGTGCCCGGCGGCGGCGGCGAAGTTTCCGGTCTGGTCGATGCCGGCCGCATTCCGGCGCGCATGCGCCAAGGCGTGGCGCGCGGCGTGGACGAGGTTGCTGCCCGCACCGAGGCCATCCTCGACCATGGCGTGGATTGGGTCAAGATGATCGTCACCGGCGCGGTGCTGACCGACGGCACCGACGTCAAGGCTTCGGAGTACGGCGAGGACGAAATCCGCGCCGCGGTCGCCGCCGCGGGCCGCCGAAGCCGCGGCGTGGCCGCCCACGCCCATGGTGCGCAAGGCATCCAATACGCCATCCGCGCCGGCGCGCGTTCGATCGAGCATGCCTCGCTGCTGGACGGCGAGGGCATCGACCTGGCGGTGGCGCACGGCACCTGGCTGGTGATGGACATCTACAACGGCGACTACATCGACAGCGTCGGCCGCGCCCAGGGCTGGAGCGCCGAAGCCCTGCGCAAGAACCTGGACACCACCCGCGCCCAGCGCGAGGCCTTCGCCAAGGCGCACCGCGCCGGCGCGCGCATCGCCTACGGCACCGACGCCGGCGTATATCCGCACGGCGACAACGCCAAGCAGTTCCCGTACATGGTGCGTTACGGCATGACGCCGATGCAGGCCATCCAGTCGGCCACCGTGCGCGCGGCCGAACTGCTGGGTCGCGAGCGGGAACTCGGCTCGATCGCGCCGGGCAAGGCCGCCGACCTGGTGGCCCTGGCCTGCGACCCGATCGCACGCATCGAATGCACGGCCCGGGTGCGCTGGGTCATCAAGGACGGCGTGCTGCACGCCGGCAAGGAGTCGTTATGAGCCGCGGCAAGCAACTCGGATTCTGGATGTGCCTGGCGCTGGTGATGGGCAACATGATCGGCTCGGGCGTGTTCCTGTTGCCGGCATCCTTGGCGCCGTACGGCCTGGACAGCGTGCTCGGCTGGCTGCTGACCGCCGCCGGCAGCCTGTTGATGGCGGCGGTGTTCTCCACGCTGTCGCGCCGGTTGCCGCAGGCGCAGGGGCCGTACGCCTACACCCGCATGGCCTTCGGCGAACTGCCGGGCTTCGTGGTGGCCTGGGGCTATTGGGTGTCGGTGGTGATCGGCAACGCCGCCATCGCCACCATGGCGGTCAGCTACCTGTCCAACCTGTTTCCGGCCATCGCGGCCTCCACCGCGCTGGCGGCCACGGTCACGCTCGGCTTCGTCTGGGGTTTCATCGCGTTGAACATCCGCGGCGCGCGCGAGACCGGCGGCCTGCAGATCGTCACCACCGCGCTCAAGCTGCTGCCGCTGCTGGCGGTGATCGCGCTCGGCGTCTGGCTGCTGATGCAAGGCGATGCGCGCCTGCAGCCGGCGCGCATCCTGTCGCACGAATACCGGCTGGAAGGCGTCAGCGCCGCCGCCACGCTGACGCTGTGGGCGTTCCTGGGCCTGGAGTCGGCATCGGTCGCCGGCGAGCGCGTGGCCGATCCCGAACGCAACATCCCGCGCGCCACCTTGTGGGGCACGGCCATCACCGCCGTGATCTACATCGGCGTCTGCACCCTGATCCTGCTGCTGGTGCCGGCCGATACCCTGGCCGCCTCCAACGCGCCGTTCGCCGAGGTCATCGGCCGCTTCTGGGGCGAGTCCAGCGGCCATTGGCTGGCGGCGTTCGCGGCCATCAGCGGGTTGGGCGCGCTCAGCGGCTGGATCCTGCTGCAGGGCGAATTGCCGTACCAGATGGCCAAGGCCGGCGTGTTTCCGCAGGCCTTCGGCCGGCTGTCGGCGCGCGGCACCCCGGCCTTCGGCTTGGTGGTGTCCGGCGTGCTGCTGAGCGCGGTGGTGCTGACCAACTACGGCAAGTCGATGGTGCAGATCTTCAACTTCCTGATCCTGATTTCGACCACCGCGACCCTGGTGATGTATCTGGGCTGCGCGCTCGGTGCGTTGGTGCTGCACCACCGCGGCACACTGCGACTGGGCGGACGCCTGCCGCTGTTCCTGCCGATCGCCGTGCTGGCCGCGCTGTACGTGCTCTGGGCCTTGGCCGGCGCCGGCCGCGACGCCGTGCAGTGGGGCTTCTTCCTGCTCTCCCTGGCGGTGCCGCTGTATTTCCTGCGCCGCGGGCGCGGCTTGGCGGCGCTGGCCAGCCTGCCCTTGGTGCTGGCGGTGCCGGCCTTCCATCTGTTGACCCATTTCCGTCTCTGAGAACCGTTCCATGGCACGCGATCCGCGCTACGACATCCTGTTCGAACCGGTGCAAATCGGCCCGGTCACCGCCCGCAACCGCTTTTACCAGGTGCCGCACTGCAACGGCATGGGCCACCAGATGCCGGAGGCGCACGCCGCCATGCGCGAGATCAAGGCCCTGGGCGGCTGGGCCGTGGTCAGCACCGAGGAATGCGAGATCCACCCCAGCGGCGACGTGACGCCGTACGTGGAGGCGCGGCTGTGGGACGACGGCGACATCCCGACCCTGGCGCTGATGTGCGAGAAGGTCAAGGCGCACGGCGCGCTGTCGGCGGTGGAGCTCACCCACAACGGCTACACCGCCTCCAACCTGTACAGCCGGGAAGTGCCGCTGTCGCCGTCGCCGACGCCGCTGAAATACGGCTACCCGCTGCAGGCGCGGGCGATGACCCTGCACGACATCCGCGAGTACCGGCGCTGGCACAAGAACGCGGCCATCCGCGCCAAACGCGCCGGCTTCGACATCGTGTACGTGTACGCCGCGCACGATCTGTCGCTGGCCATGCATTTCCTGCAGCGCCGCCGCAACCAACGCACCGACGAGTACGGCGGCAGCCTGGAGAACCGCCTGCGCCTGCTGCGCGAAGTGCTACAGGACACCAAGGACGCGGTCGGCGACACCTGCGCGGTGGCGCTGCGTTTCGCCACCGAGGAGTTCCTGGGCGAGGGCGGCGTGCAGAACGCCGAGGCCAAGGAGATCGTGCACCACTTGGCCGACCTGCCGGACCTGTGGGACGTCAACGTCGCGGCCTGGTACAACGATTCGCTGACCTCGCGCTTCGGCGCCGAAGGCTACCAGCAGCCGTTCACCGCCTGGGTCAAGCAGGTCACGTCCAAACCGGTGGTCGGCGTCGGCCGCTTCACCTCGCCGGACACCATGGCGCGCCTGGTGCGCGAGGGCGCGCTCGACCTGATCGGCGCGGCACGGCCGTCGATCGCCGATCCGTTCCTGCCGAAGAAGATCGAGAGCGGCGCCATCGACAGCATCCGCGAGTGCATCGGCTGCAACATCTGCGTGTCCGGCGACATGACCGTCACGCCGATCCGCTGCACCCAGAACCCGAGCATGGGCGAGGAGTGGCGCAAGGGCTGGCATCCCGAGCACATCCCGGCGCGCAAGTCGGAGAAACGCGTGTTGGTGGTCGGCGCCGGTCCGGCCGGACTGGAAGCCACGCGCGCGCTCGGCCAGCGCGGTTACGAGGTGATGCTGGCCGAGGCCAGCGAGCAGCTCGGCGGCCGGGTGCTGAAGGAATCGGCGTTGCCGGGGCTGAGCGAGTGGCGCCGGGTGCGCGATTGGCGCGTCGGCCGCATCGAACCGATGCCGAACGTGTCGGTGTTCCGCGGCAACGAACTGGGCGCCGAGGACGTGCTGGCCATCGGCGCCGATGCCGTGGTCATCGCCACCGGCGCGCATTGGGTGCGGACCGGCATCGGCCGCGCGGCCAGCGAGCCGTTCCCCGGCCATGAATCGCCGAACGTGTTCACCCCCGACGACCTGATGGCCGGCCGCTTTCCGGATGCCGGTCCGGTGCTGCTGTACGACGACGACGGCTTTTACCTGGCCAGCGTGCTGGCCGAGGTGCTGGCCGCGCGCGGCCACGAGGTGCATTACGTCACCCCGGAAGACACCATCGCCGGCTGGACGGCGAACACGCTCGACTACCGCCACATCCAGAAGCGCCTGCGCAAGCTCGGCGTGCATCTGCATACGGCCAAGACGCTGGAGTCGTTCGACGGCGCGCAGGCGAGACTGGCCTGCGTCTGGTCGGAGGACGTGCTGTGCCTGCCGGCGAGTTCGGTGGTGACGGTGACTATGCGTCTGCCCAACGACGCGCTGTATCAAGACCTGCTGGCGCGCCAGGACGACTGGCAGGCCGCCGGCATCGCGCAGGTGCGCTGCCTGGGCGACGCCGAGGCGCCGGGTCTGATCGCGCATGCGGTGTATGCCGGCCATCGCTTCGCGCGTGAATTCGAGGCCGCGCCGGGCGAGAACGGCGATGCCGGCGACGTGCCGTTCCGGCGCGTGAGGCAGCGGTTTTGAACGCCGTGCGCGAATGCGTCGTCATCGGCGCCGGACCGGGCGGGCTGGTCTGCACCAAGGAGCTGGTCGAGCAGGGCATCGACGACGTGCTGTGCCTGGAAAAGTCGCAGGCCATCGGCGGCGTCTTCGCCGACACCTACGACAACCTGACCCTGACCTCGTCCTGCACCTTCAGCATGTTCTCCGATTTCTGGATCGGTGACGGCCGGCAACACCATTTCTGGAGCAAACAGGAAGTGCTGGCGTACTGGGACGCGTATGCCCGCCATTTCGGCGTGTTCGAGCGCATCCGTTTCGGCGCGGAGGTGGTCTCGGCCGAGCCGGCGCCCTGCGGTTGGCGTCTTGTCCTGGCGGACGGCGGCGAAGTCCTTTGCCGCCGTCTGGCCTTGGCCGTCGGCGGCAATCGGTTCCCGAACCTCCCGGATTGGGCCGATGACCTGCAGGGCGTGTCGGTGCTGCATTCCAAGGATTACCGCAATGACGCGGCCTTTTCCGGCAAGAATGTCTTGGTGGTCGGCGGCGGCGAGTCGGCGGCCGACATCACGCTCGAGATCGCACGCGTCGCGCGCCGCTGCACGGTCAGCCTGCGCTCTTCCGCCGGCTGGATACTGCCGCGCAAACGCGGCGCCATGGCGGCCGACATCGCCACGCACCGTGGCCTGTACGGCTTGCCGCGCGAGTTCGGCATCGAGGTCAGCCGGCAGATCATCCGGCACGAGGCGGATTATGACGATCCGGTGCACGACGCCGCGGCCAAGCTCAATGCCCGCGTGACGGCCGCATACGGCGTGTGGAGCACGTACGGCACCAAGAACTTCTCCCTGCCGGAGGCGGTCGCCCGCCATGGTTGCGGGGTCGTCGCGGGCGTCACCGGGGTCGAGGACGGCGGCCGCCGTATCCGCTTCGCGGACGGCGAAGTGCTGGACGGCGTCGATGCCGTGGTGCTGTGTACCGGCTATCGCAGCCGTCTGCCGTTCTTGCCGGAGCCGCTGCGCGCGCAGGATCCGCGTGCCCTGTACAAACACATGTTCCATCCGGCATACGGCGATTCGCTGGTTTGGATCGGCTTGGCGCGCCCGGGCTACGGCAGCCAGTTCCCGATCATGGAGATGCAGGCGCGTTATTTCGCGTTGCTCGCTGCCGGCCGTATGGCCTTGCCGGCGCCGGAGCGCATGGCGGAAACGGCGGCGGCCGATGCCCAAGGCTACTTGCGGCAACTCGGCCACAGCGGGCGGCGCATCCGCAATCTGGTCGATTACCACCGCTATATGGACGATCTGGCGGGTTTGATCGGCTGCATGCCGCCGTTCTGGACGCTGTTCCTGTTGCGTCCGCGGCTATGGCTGCGCGTCGTCTACGGGGCGACCCAGGCCACCCAGTTCCGCCTGCGCGGCCCGGGCGGCAAGCCGGCATTGGCGCGCGAGATCCTGATGAAGCTGCCGGTCAGCCGTTTCAACCACGTGGTCAAGGTCGGGCTGAAAGGACGGCTCTGGTATGCCCTGCGTTGGCCTTGGCGGCCGCGGCCTTCAGAGCCGGCGGAAGCATAGGGTCGGGCACTGCCGGCCGAGCGTGTAGTCGCCGCGCGCGGTTTCCAGATGCCGGAACCCGTGGTGTTCGAACAGGCCGACGGCCTGTTCGGCGGTGAAGTAATGCATGCGTGCCGGCGAGCCCCGATAGGCATCGATGGCCTGCAGATGCGCAAGCGGCCATCCCAGTCTTTCCGCCAATTCGGGCCAGGGGCCGGCCGCGGCATGCAATCGGTTCCACACGTCATCCAAGGCCGTTCCGCTTCCGGCATCCGCCTGCATGGCCATGCCGAGCCGAAGCTTCAGCACGTTGAGGCTGGCAATGCCGCCGGCCAGCAGGTCCTGCAGCACCTGCTCCGGCGTTTCCGGCGCGTCCGGCGGCGTGAACAGGCGGACGATGAACAGCCCGCCCGGCGCCAGCGCCCGATGCAGTCCGGCGGCGACGTCCCGCACGCCGTCGGGATAGCCCACCAACTGCAGGCCGCCGTCGCACAGCGCGATGTCGAATGTCGGTTGACGCCAGGGCATATCGCGCCAATCCCCGACGCGGGCCAGCGCGGCATCGCCGGGCCAGACGTATCGGATCATTTCGGCGGTGCGGTCGATGGCTCGGACATCGCCGCCATCGGCCGTGGCCAACGCGTGGTATTCGGGGGTGACGCCCAAAATCAGATAGCGTGCCGCGCGCGTGCCGAGCCAGCGCTCGATCATTCCGCCGGCCGTGCGGATATCCTCGGCGCAGGGACGAAGCGGTGCGCCGAGCTGCAACCACTGCTGGGCGACGTGCGGCCATTGGCCCGGGTCTTCGGTTCGGTTCATGGCGTATCCTTCGTGGTCATCCGTCGTGCCGCCGGACCAGCAGGGCTTCGAGTCCGTCGACCAGACGGCCGAGCGCGGCATGGTCTGCGGCGGAAAGCAGCGGCGGGCTGCCCGGGGTCTTGTTGGCATCCAGCAGGAAGACGTCGCCGTCGTGCACCACGAAGTCGAACTTTCCGAAGTCGAACCCCAGGTTTCTCCGGATTTCGCGCAACGCATCGGGCACCTCGCACGGTTCCTTGCGTAGCACGTTGCCGCCCTTGATGATCGGCTCCGTGCTGAGAAACCGGTTGCAGTGGCCTTGCTCACCGCAGAACACCCAGTGCCGGATGGCGTACAGTTCGCCTTCGCGCTCGGGCAGGAACCGGTCGATGACCAGGGACGGGTCGTTGCGCAGGTGTTCCGGCACGTCCGCGATGCGGGCGAAAATCGGATAGTCGGGAGCAGGCGAGGGCGCCGGTGCCTGGCCGGTGCGTCGGGCCTGCTTGGCCGACTCGCCGCCGCCGTTGCAGTTCAGGTCCGATTTCACGATGACCGGGCCGTCCCAGTCCGGCCGGTCGGCGAACAGGGCGCCGCTGATGGCGGTCTTGGCGATATCGGCGACTGTCGCGTTCAGGCAATTCCGGAATCCCGCCGCGAAAGCCAGGTATTCCGCCGGCACGCGGGTCAGGTCCACATGCAGGATGGCGAGGTCGGGGTCCGGATTCCGGGCCCGCAGGCCGTGCACGATCTCGACCTGGTGGCCGCGCTCGATCAGCGTCAGCGTCATCCGCCCGGCCAGGTACGGGCAGTTGTAGCCGACGCCGTCGGCCCGCGGCCAGAGGATTCGGTCGTGTTGGTGGGAGAGGATCGCAATCGATGCCATCGGGGCTTTTCGGAGGCCGTCAGCCTGCTATTAGAGCATAGCGCCGCCGCGTGTGTCGGCCTGCGGTAAAATGACGGCCCTATGTCCGATATCCAGAACATCGCCGCCTACCGTTTCGTCCGCCTCGACGATGTCGATGCCGTTGCCGCCCGGATCAAAGACCTGTGCCAAGAGCAGAATCTGCTCGGTACCGTGCTGGTCTCGCCGGAGGGCATCAACGTCTTCCTGGCCGGTGCCGAGGCCGGCATCGCCGCCTTCCTGACGGATCTTCAGGCCGATGCGCGCTTCGCCGGCATCGAGGTCAAGTGCAGCCGCAGCGCGTTCGTGCCGTTCCGGCGGTTGCGGGTCAAGCGCAAGGCCGAAATCATCACCTACCGCGATCCGAGCCTGCGCCCGGATGCGGGCCGCGCGCCTTCGGTGGCTCCGGAGACCCTGGCACGCTGGCTGGATCAAGGCCACGACGATGACGGCCGCGAGCTGGTTCTGCTCGACACACGCAATGCCGAGGAGGTCGAGTACGGCAGCTTCCGCGGCGCCTTGGATTTCGGCATCACCCGCTTCACCGACCTGCCGCAGGCCATCGCCGCGCGCCGCGCCGAGCTGGACGGCAAGACCGTGGTCAGCTTCTGCACCGGCGGCATCCGTTGCGAGAAATCGGTGCTGCGCATGCAGGCCGAAGGCTATGACCGCTGCTATCAGCTGGAAGGCGGGATTCTGGGCTATTTCGAGAAAATGGGCGGCGCGCACTACGACGGCCGGTGTTTCGTGTTCGACGACCGCATCGCGCTCGATCCGCAGCTGCAGCCGCTGGTGGCCGACCCGGGCTTTTGAGGCCGCGCCTCAGAGCATGCTCAGGCCGTCTTTGGGCGTATAGGTGCCGACGGTCTTTCCGGTACGCGCATCGCGCAGGGCCATGGTGGCCAGCAGTTTGTTCTTGGCCAGGCTGTCGGCGAACACCGGCGCCAGCAGGGCTTCCTTTTCCCAGATGTACAGGTCGTAGAACTCGCCGGTCACGTACACCGTCAGCACCGTGCCCTTGACGGCGCCGGTCTTGTAGTAGAAGCGCGCCACCGGGGCGTTCACGGCGGCGGGCTGCTGCGCCTGCGCCACGGCCGGGCCGAGCAGGGCGAGCATCAAGAGGGCGTGGCGGCTGTTCATCGGCGGTTCCTGCGTTCGTCACCTATGGAAAGGCCGCCCGGAGGCGGCCTTTGCGTGTGGTGGATCCGAGGAGGATCGAACTCCTGACCTCGTCATTGCGAACGACGCGCTCTCCCAGCTGAGCTACGGACCCGTACGCATATGCTAATCCAATCGGCCTGCGGGTTCAAGCCGTGGCGAGGATCGGGGCGAAGGATGCGGCCAGCGATTCGCGCCGCCAGCCGGCCAGCACGGGCGGCCAGGCGCCGGTATCCAGCAGGTATTCCAGGTGCTTGCGCGAACACAGCAGGCCTTCGGGCAGGTTCAGCTCGGCCGCTTTGGCCGCCACCGCCTGTTGCAGGGCCTTGAGCCGGGCTTTATGGGCCGCGTCCGGCTCGCCGGCCAGGGGAATCGCGCGCTCCTCGGCGTCGATGGGGCGGGCCAGCAACGCGAACAGGTGCTGGCGCGCGCTTTTCGGCGATTTCGGGTAGCGCGCGAGGATGGCGTCCAGCTCCTCGATGCGGGCGATCGGGGCGCGGGCCAGGGCGAAGGCGGCATCGTTGTCGATGATCCAGCGTTTGGGTTTGTCGCGCTCGATGGCGCGCGCGTCGCGCCACAGCAGCAGGCGGCGCAGGCGGATCTGGGATTCGGCGTCCAGCGGCTGGTTGCTGCGGATCGACAGATGCGGGTTGGCGTCCGGGCGCTCGTCCGCGGCGGCGGCCACCGCGCGCGCGCAATCGGCCTGCAGCCAGGCCTCGCGGCCCAGCGCCGCCAGACGCTCCTGCAGCTGGGCGTACACCGGCATCAGGAAGCGCACGTCGTCGGCGGCGTAGTGCTTCTGCGATTCGGTGAGCGGGCGCTGCAGCCAGTCGGAGCGGGTTTCGCCCTTTTCCAAGGTCACGCCGCACAGCTGTTCGACCAGTTTGAGATAGCTCAGGCCGGCGCCCAGCCCGCACAGGGCGGCGGCGGTCTGGGTGTCGAACACGGGGCTCGGCACCGCCTGGCAGCCGGCCTTGAAGGCCTGCAGGTCTTCGCTGCAGGAATGCATGACCTTGAGGATGCCGGTGTCTTCCAGCAGGGGTTTGAGCACGGCCGCGACCTCGGGTTTGGCGGCGTCGACCAAGGCGATGTCGTCTTCGATGATGATCTGGACCAAGGCCAGCTGCGGGAAGTAGGTGCGTTCGCGGACGAACTCGGTGTCCATGCCGACCACGCGGGGATTCGGATGTTTTTGTAAAAAGCGGGTTAAATCCGCGGGGGTGTCCAGCCAAAGCATAGCGGTTTCACGTGTCATGGGATAAGGTAGCTTAACATTTGCCCCGCCCGAGCCCGCACCGCCGATGCCGCATCGTATGCCGTTCACCGCACCGATCCTGCTGCTTGCCCTGTCGTTGCTGGCGGGTTGCGGGCCCCGAGGCGCGACGGATACGCCGCCGGCGGCGGTGTCCGCGGCCTCGGCCGAGGACTTGGTGCCCGGGCGCATTTTCGCCGATCGTCTGGCACCGGGACTGTACGGCCCGGATCTGGTGGTGATTCCGGCCGGCAGCTTCCGCCTGGGCGCATTGAAGGGCGATCGCCAGGCGGCGGAGAGCGAGAAGCCCGCGCATGAGGTCCGCTTCGCCAAGCCGTTCGCGCTGGCCCGCACCGAAACCACCGTGGCGCAGTTCGCGGCCTTCGTGCGCGCCAGCGGCTATGCCACGCAGGCGGAAAAACGCGGCTACAGCGAGGTGTTCGACTTGGCCAGCGGCCGTCTGGTGCGCGGCATGGGCGTGGATTGGCGGCATGATGCGCTGGGCCGGCCGGCGCGTCCGGACCAGCCGGTGATCCATGTGGCGCATGCCGACGCCAACGCCTACGCGCGCTGGCTGTCGCAACGCAGCGGCCGGCGCTACCGCCTGCCGAGCGAGGCCGAGTGGGAATACGTGCTGCGTGCCGGCGACGAGCGCATCTACCCGTGGGGCGATAAATCCGCGCGGCCGCGCAAAGGCAACCTGGCCGGCGGCCGCGACCGCTTTCCGAACGGCCGCACTTGGCGCAATGCCATCGCGCGCTACGCCGACGGCCATTGGGCGCTGGCGCCGGTGCGCAGCTACGCCAGCGAGCCGTACGGCACCTTCGACATGCTCGGCAACGTTTCGGAATGGGTCGAGGACTGCTGGCACGAGAACTACCGCCGCGCCCCGGCCGACGGCGGCGCCTGGGTCAATCCCGGTTGCCGCCAACGGGTGCTGCGCGGCAGCGCGTGGTTGAGCTCGATCGACCAGTCGCGCGGCTCGTTCCGGATGCCGCTCGACGCCGAGCGCAGCAATCCGCGCCTGGGGTTCAGGGTCGCGCGCGAGTTGTGACCGTCGCCGCCAGCGCGGGGAGCTCGAACTGCGCCACGGCCGCCGCCAGATTGGCCGCCATCGGGCGCCGGCGCGACAGTACCGCCGCATCCTGGCCCAGATGCCGCCAGGCGGTGCGGAACGCCTCGAAGCGGTCTTCATCGGCCACGGCCGCCGCCCACTGCGATTTCGACAGCTTGTGGCCGTTGGCGTCCAGCACCAGCGGGATGTGCGCGTATTCCGGCTGCGGATAGCCGAGTTGGCGTTGCAGGAAAATCTGGCGCGGGGTCGAATCCAGCAGGTCGGCGCCGCGCACCACCTGGGTGATGCCTTGCGCCGCGTCGTCCACCACCACCGCCAGCTGGTAGGCGTACAGGCCGTCGGCGCGCTTGAGCACTACATCGCCGACGGATTCGCCGAGCCGCTGCGTCTGCCGCCCGTACAGCAGGTCGTCGAAGCCGAGTTCGAGGTCCGGTACCCGCAACCGAACGGCGGCGTGGCGTGCATCGGCCGGCGCCAGGCAGGCGCGGTGGATGCCGCCAGCCGCGGCCAGCTGGCTGCGCGAGCAACTGCAGGAAAACGCCCTGCCTTCCGCCAGCAGGCGCGCCAGCGCCGCGTCGTAGTATTCCGCGCGCCGGGATTGGTACAGCACCGGTTCATCCGATTCCAGGCCGAAGCGGGCCAGCTCGTCCAGCTGCCGTTGCGCCATGCCGGCGATCTCACGCGGCGGATCGATGTCCTCGACGCGGATAAGCCATTGCCCGCCGCGGCTTTTCGCCATCAGGTAGCTACCCACGGCCGCCACCAACGAGCCCAGATGCAAGGGGCCGGTGGGCGAAGGCGCGAAGCGGCCGCGGGGTGGAGGAGCTGGAGTCACGGAAATTTCACTTGAATTTCTGGAATTTGGCTACAATTCATTATCGCCAATCCCAGACATTCCACAAAGGGTTCCACCATGTTCAAACGCATCGCGTTGTTCCTCGCCACCAACTTGGCCGTCCTGCTGCTGCTCAGCATCGTGCTCAGCGTGCTGCAGAACGTGTTCGGCATCACCCTCGGCAGCAACGGCACCCTGCTGGTGTTCGCCGTCATCTTCGGTTTCGGCGGTTCGCTGATTTCGCTGATGATCTCGAAATGGGTCGCCAAGCGCCAGACCGGCATGCACATCATCCAGACCCCGCAGGGCGAGCTCGAACAGTGGCTGGTGTCCACCGTGCGCCGGCAGGCCGAAAAGGCCGGCATCGCCATGCCGGAGGTCGGCATCTACGACGCCCCGGAAATCAACGCCTTCGCCACCGGCCCGAGCCGCAACAACTCGCTGGTGGCGGTGTCCACCGGCTTGCTGCGCTCGATGAGCCGCGACGAGGCCGAAGCCGTGCTCGGCCATGAGGTCAGCCACGTCGCCAACGGCGACATGGTCACCATGGCCCTGCTGCAGGGCGTGATGAACACCTTCGTCATCGTGCTGTCGCGCGTGGTCGGCCGGGTGGTCGATTCCGTGGTGTTCGGCAACCGCGACAACGGCCCGGGCTTCGGCTACTTCATCGTGGTGTTCGTGCTCGACCTGATATTCGGCCTGTTCGCGTCCTTCATCACCGCCTGGTTCAGCCGCCAGCGCGAGTTCCGGGCCGACGCCGGCGGCGCCAGCCTGGCCGGCCGCGAGAAGATGATCGCCGCGTTGCAGCGCCTGGCCCAGAACCACGGCCAGAGCACCCTGCCGAGCCAGATCGCCGCGTTCGGCATCGCCGGCGGCCTGAAGTCGGGCATCGGTGCGCTGATGATGACCCATCCGCCGCTGGACGTCCGCATCCAGGCCCTGCGTAACGCGCGCTGAGGCCGCATCGGGTCCGAAAAAAAACCGCCGGCAACGGCGGTTTTTTCATGCCTGCGCGGCGCGGGTCAGGTGTTGAAGTCGAAGTTCATCTGCGCCAGCGGCGGCGACAGGAAGTTGCCCTGGATCCAATCCACGCCGGCGCTGAACAGCAGGCCGACGGTGGCGGCGTCGGCGACGAACTCGGCCATGGTGGCCTTGTCCAGGTCGCGTGCGTGCTGCACGAATTCGCGGATCCTGGCCTGGTGCTGCGGGTTCTTGTCCAGGTCCTCGACGAAGCTGCGGTCGATCTTGATCATGTCGGCGTCGAAATGGCCGAGCATCTTCAGCGAATCGACGCTGGTGCCGAATTGGGTCAGGCTCAGGCGCACGCCGAGCGGCTTGATCGCGGCCTTGAACGCCTGCACGTCCTTCAGGCGGGTGATGATCTGCGATTCCGGCAGTTCCAGGATCAGGCGCCGCCCATCGACCTCGTGCGCGCGCAACGCGGCCGAGATCAGATGCGCCAGCGAGATGTCCTGCACCGATTCCGGCGAGATCTTGACGAAGATCTGGGTGTCGATGCCGCGGCGCTGGCGTTCGGCCAGCAACGCGATGGCCTGGCCGACCACCCAGCGGTCGATGTCGTCGATCAGGCCGTGGCGCTGCGCGATCGGCAGGAAATGGTCCGGCGCGATCTGTTCGCCTTCCTGCGAGGGCAGGCGGATCAGCAGTTCGTAGCTTTCGATGGCGCTTTCCTGAGCCAGATTGATGACCGGCTGGTAGTTCAGCACGAATTCGCCGCCGGCCAGTGCCTTCAGGATGCGCTCGCGCCAGGCCTTGTCGAGTTCGGCGTCGGCGCGCTCGCCGGCGGCCGGATCGAACACCTCGAAGCGGTTGCCGCCCAGGCCGTCCATCGACTGCAGCAGGCGGTTTCCGGCGTTCAGGATCTCCGGCACGCTGGCGTTCTGCTCGGTGATCTGCACGCCGGCGACGCTGACGCTGAAGCCGATCGAGCTGTCGCCGACCTCCAGCAGCACGTTGTCGAAACCGGCGTGGATGGCTTCGCACAGCGCCACCGTGTCCTCGAAGCGGCTGTCGGTGCAGAGCACGGCCAGGGTGTGGTCGCGCAGGTGGAAGCAGACGCCGTCATCGGCCACCAGGCTGGACAGACGGGCGGCGAACTCGATCATCAGCTGGTCGACCAGGCCGATGTCGAGGCTGCGGGTGCGCTGTTCGAACTGGTTGGGTTCCACCAGCAGCACGGCCTGGTGCACGGCGCCGGCGCCGGCGCGTCCGACCGCGGCCTCCAGCTGGCCCATGAAGTACTTCCGGTTGAACAGCATGGTGTTCGGGTCGCGGTCCTTCAGTTCGCGCAGCTGCTCGCTGAGCTGGCTGTCGGCCAGTTGCGGGCGCGCCACCAGCTGCAGGCACAGCTCGCCGTCGTAGCTGGCCGGCATCATCTCGAATTCGACTTCGGCCGCCTGGCCGTCGGCCGGGTGGATGTCGACGCGGATCGAGGGCGGGCATTGCCGGGTCTTGGCGAAATCCTTGATGATCTGCTTGAACGCGGCCTGCTGGCCGGCGTCGATCAGGTCGAGGATCGGCATGCCCTCGAGCTCGTCGAAGCTGTCGTAGCCGAACATCTGCAGATAGGACTCGTTGGCGCGGATGTGCATGCCGTCGTGGATGTAGGCGATCGGGTCGCGCGAGGACTCGATCAGCGCGTCGCAGCGCCGCTCGGATTCGCGCAGGTCGGCCTCGAAGTGGCGTACCGAACGGCGGTTGAGCAGGGCCTGGAACTGCCGGCGGATGATGTGCCGGATGTGCGCCGGTTCGCCGCGGATGACCGCGTCGGCGGCGCCCTTGCCGAGCGCGTCGAGCACCGCTTCGTCGCTCAGGTGTTCGAGCACGGCGATCACCGGGATGTCCTTGCCCTGGCGCTTGATGCGCTCCACCACCTGCTCCAGGGGCAGCACCGGGTTGGCGGCGACCAGCACGATGTCGGTCCGGCTGTTGCCGATGATGTCGTCGAACTGCGTGTCGTCCTCGGCCCGCTCCGGGCGCACGGCGATGCCGCCGTTGCGGATATGGCTGATCATGAACTCGGCCTGCTCCAGCTGGACTTCCACGATCAGCAGGCGCAGCGCCTGTTCGAGTTTCGACATGGGGGAGACTTCCGTTTTCTCTGCTATCGGTAACAATAGCAAAAAACCGGCGCAGGCGCCTACGCCATCGGGGTTTTATGCGGTTCGCCGGGGATTTCGCGCACCAGTTTCGGCACCAGATAGCCGGGCAGGCGCCGCATCAGCTCGCGGTGCATGGCCAGCGCACGGGCGTCTTCGACCGCGAAATGCGCCGCGCCCTGGACCCGGTCCAGCTGGTGCAGGTAATAGGGCAGCACGCCGCATTCGAACAGGCGTTCCGACAGCACGCACAGCGCATCGGGATCGTCGTTGACGCCGGCCAGCAGCACCGACTGGTTGAGCAGCGTGCAGCCGGCCGCGCGCAGACGCGCCATGGCGGCGGCCACGCCCGCACACAGCTCCTGGCCGTGGTTGGCGTGCACCACCACCGTGACCGGCCAGGGCAGGGACGCCAGCCAGTCCGTCAGTTCCGCATCGACCCGCTCCGGCAGCACGATCGGCAGCCGGCTGTGGATGCGCAGACGGCGCAGGTGCGGGATGTCGGCCAGGGCGTCGGTCAGCGCCTTCAGTTTGGCGGTCGACAGCGACAGCGGGTCGCCGCCGGACAGCAGGACCTCGTGGATCGAATCGTCCTGCGCCAGATAGTCGACGGCGGCCTGCCATTGGCCGGCCGCGGCGGTTTCCTCGCCGTACGGGAAGTGGCGGCGGAAGCAGTAACGGCAGTTGATGGCGCAGGCGCCGGTGGCCACCAGCAGGGCCCGGCCGCGGTATTTGTGCAGGATGCCGGGGCCGCCGCGCGCGGCCAGGTCGCCGACCGCATCGATGCCGTAGCCCGGGGTCTCCAGCTCCTCGTCGCGCAGGGGCAGCACTTGCCGCAGCAGCGGGTCGTCGAGGTCGCCGTGGCGCATCTTGGCGGCGAAGCCGCGCGGCACCCGGAACGCGAAATCGGCGCGGGCGCGCGCCGACAGACGGCCGATCTCCCCCGCCAGCCCCAGCAGCCGGAGCAGTTCGGCAGGGTCGCGCAGGCTGTCGCGCCACAGGCGCTGCCAGTCCGGCATTTGAGGGGAGAGGGGTTTGGCGGTTATCATAGACGGCTAGGGCGGCCATCCGGCCGCGTCAATCAACGGACTATTGTACCCCGCCGCTCCAGGCGGGGGAATTCGGGAGCGAAAGTATGGCCAGCTATGGCATGAACGATGTGAAGAACGGCATGAAGATCCTGGTCAACAACGAACCGTGCGTCATCACCGAAACCGAATACGTGAAGCCGGGCAAGGGCCAGGCCTTCACCCGCATGAAGTTCCGCTTCATCAAGTCCGGCCGCATCCAGGAAATCACCATGAAGGCGACCGACAGCGTGGAAGCCGCCGACGTGATGGATACCGACATGCAGTTCCTGTACAGCGACGGCGAATACTGGCACTTCATGCAGCAGGAGACCTTCGAGCAGGTGCAGGCCGACAAGAACGCCATGGGCGACGCCTGGAAGTGGCTGAAGGGCGAAGAGGATTGCGTGGTCACCCTGTTCAACGGCCAGCCGATCGCGGTGACCCCGCCGAACTTCGTCGAACTCAAGATCGTCGAGACCGATCCGGGCCTGCGCGGCGACACCTCCGGCGGCGGCGGCAAGCCGGCCAAGCTGGAAACCGGCGCCACCGTGCGCGTGCCGCTGTTCGTCGGCCAGGAGGAAATCATCAAGGTCGACACCCGCTCCGGCGAATACGTCAGCCGGGTCAAGTAAGCCATGGCCGGCGCCGCGCAGGCCTGCGATCTGCTGATCGAAGCCGGTTGGGTGATTCCGGTCCAGCCGGCCGGCGCGGTGCTGGAAGGCCACGCCGTGGCGGTCAGCGCCGGGCGCATCGTGGCCGTGCTGCCGATCGCCGAGGCGCGCGTGCGCTTCGCCCCGGCCGAGACCGTCAGCCGCCCGGACGCCGTGCTGCTGCCTGGCCTGGTCAACGCCCACTGCCACAACCCGATGACGCTGCTGCGCGGCGTCGCCGATGACCTGGCGTTGATGCCCTGGCTCAACGAGCACATCTGGCCGATCGAGCGCGCGGTGATGGCGCCGGACTTCATCGCCGACGGCGTGGAGCTGGCGGTGGCCGAGATGCTGCGCGGCGGCACCACCTGCTGCAACGAGAACTACTTCTTCCCCGATGCCCTGGCGCGCACCTACCGGCGACTGGGCTTCCGTGCCGCGGTCAGCATTCCGGTGATCGATTTCCCCTCGGCCTGGGCCGCGAGCCAGGACGAGTACTTCGACAAGGGTTTGGCCGTGCATGACGCCTACCGCAGCGATCCGCTGCTGAGCTTCAGCATGACCCCGCACGCGCCGTACACGGTGAACGACGCCGGCTTCGAGCGCATCCGCCGCTACGCCGAGCAGCTCGACCTGCCGGTGCACTGCCACGTGCACGAGACCGCGCAGGAAACCGCCGATTCGCTGGCGCAGTACGGGCAGCGGCCGCTGGCGCGGCTCGACCGCCTGGGCTTGGTGAACGAGCGCCTGACCGCCGTGCACATGACCCAGCTGGAGCCGGCGGAGATCGCCCTGTGCGCCGAGCGCGGCGTGTCGGTGGTGCATTGCCCGCAATCGAACCTGAAGCTGGCCTCGGGTTTCTGCCCGACCGGCGATCTGCTGGCCGCCGGCGTCAACGTCGCCATCGGCACCGACGGCTGCGCCAGCAACAACGACCTCGACATGTTCGACGAGCTGCGCACCGCGGCGCTGCTGGCCAAGGCGGTGTCGCGCGACGCCACCGTGTTCAATGCCGGCCAGGCGCTGCATGCCGCGACCTTGGGCGGCGCGCGCGCGATGGGCCTGGAATCCGAAATCGGCTCGATCGAGGCCGGCAAGCAGGCCGATCTGATCACCGTCGAGCTGTCGGCGCTGGAAGCCTTGCCGCTGTACGACGCGGTGTCGCAACTGGTCTACGCCGGCGCCCGCCACTGGGTGCGCGACGCCTGGATCGCCGGCAACGCCAAATTGCGCGACCGTCAGCTCGTCGACATCGACAGCGAACGCCTGGCCGCCAACGCCCGCCGCTGGCAACACACCATCCGACAGATACCGCGCGCATGAATCCCAACGTCAATCCCCAGGAAATCGCCAAGTTCGGCGCGCTCGCCAGCCGTTGGTGGGATCCGAACGGCCCGCAACGGCCCTTGCACGAACTGAATCCGGCCCGCTTGGATTACGTCTGTCGGCACCGCGCCCTGCGCGGCCTGCGCGTGCTGGACGTCGGCTGCGGCGCCGGCCTGCTGAGCGAAGCCATGGCCGGCGAGGGCGCCCGGGTCACCGGCATCGACCTGTCGCCGGAGCTGATCGACGTGGCCCAGCTGCACCTGCTGGAATCCGGCCGCCAGGCCGAGTACCGCGTGGTGTCCGCCGAAGACCTGGCCGCCGAACGCCCGGGCGGCTTCGATGTGGTCACCTGCATGGAGATGCTGGAGCACGTGCCCGATCCGGCTTCCGTGCTGCGCGCCTGTTTCGCCTTGCTGGCGCCCGGCGGCACGCTGCTGCTGTCCACCCTGAACCGCACGCCGGCCGCCTTCGCGCTGGCCATCGTCGGTGCCGAGTACGTGGCGCGGCTGCTGCCCAAGGGCACGCACGATTACCGCAGCTTCATCAAGCCCTCGGAGATGGCGGCGGCGCTGCGCGCGGCCGGCTTCGAGCTGCGCGACGTCAGCGGCCTGTCCTACAACCCGATCACCCGGCGCGCCGCGATCACCGGCAATGCCGCGGTCAATTACCTGATGGCGGCCGAAAAACCGCATGTCTGAGGCCATCACCCCGCTGGTGCTGTTCGATCTGGACGGCACCCTGCTCGACAGCGCGCGCGACCTGCATGCCGCGATGGATGCCCTGTTGGCCGCGAAATCCGAACCGCCGGTGGCCTTCGACGAATTCCGCCCGGTGGTGTCGAAAGGCGCGCGCGCCATGCTCAAGCAGAGCTTCAAGCAGGCCGACGACTCGGCGCGCGAGGCCCTGTTGCCGGAGTTCCTGGCCGAGTACGAGCGCCGCCTGGCCGAACACAGCCGGCTGTTCGACGGCGTCGCCGAGCTGCTCGAGCGCATCGAGGCGCTCGGCCCGCGCTGGGGCATCGTCACCAACAAGCCGTATTACCTGGCCGAGCCGCTGGTGCGCAAGCTCGGCTGGCAGTCGCGCAGCGCCATCCTGCTGGGCGGCGACAGCCTGCCGCGCAAGAAGCCCGAGCCCGACCAGCTGCTGCATGCCTGCGCGGCGCTGTCGGTGCCGCCGGCGCGCACGGTGTACGTCGGTGACGACGAGCGCGACGTGCAGGCCGCCAATGCCGCCGGCATGCGTTCGGTCGGCGCGCTTTGGGGCTACCGTCCGCTCGATGACGACCCGGCGCGCTGGCAGGCCGATGCCCTGATCGAGGCGCCGCTGGATCTGCTCGGCCGCGGCCTGCTGCACGGCCTGTGATGGGCGGCGACGATTCCCTGCAGGCCTTCGCCGCCAAATGGCGTGCGGCCTGGCCGGAACAGACGGTGCTGGAGCTGTTCATCCCGAGGCCGCAACGCCGCATGGCGGTGGCCTGGGCTTGCCTGCTGGCCGAACTGCATTCGGCCGCGTTCACGCTGGAGCATGAGGCCGTGCGTGAGGGCAAAAGCCGCTGGTGGGCCGAGGAATTGCAGCGCCTGCCGGGCGGTGCCGCGCGCCACCCCGTGACGCAGGAGCTGGCCGCCGTGCCCGCGCCGTTCGCCGGCATCGCGGCGCCGCTGCTGGCCGTGATCCGCGATGTGCCGATCCAAGCCGGCAACACCGCCGGATTGTTCGCGCGTCTGCGGCCGTTCGCAGAAGCCGTATCGGCCTGCGAGGCCGCGCTGTTCGGCGGCCGTGCGCGCGATACCGACGCCGATGCGGTGATCGCCGATTGGTTGGTCTGGCGTCTGCCGGACGGCCTGCAGGCGTTCGACCGCGGCATGCTGCCCCTGCATCTGCAGGCCCGCCACGGCCTTTCCGAAAGCGCGTTGCCGGCGCTCCGGCGCGATTGGCTGGCCGAACTGGACGCGGCCGTGCCGCGTGCGCCCGCCGGCAATTGGTTCCGCGAGGCGCAACGGCGCTTCCTGCGCCGCCGCATCCAAGCTCTGGCCGCCGATGCCGGCATCCGCCCCGGTCCGGGGCATGTCTGGGACGCCTGGCGCGCGCTGCGTTCGCGCTGAGGCTCAGCGCACTTTCCAGCGCAGGGTTTCGCCCGCCTTCAGCGGCGACAGCGATTCCGTGCCCAGCGGCAGGGTCTGCGGCACGCTCCAGGTTTCGCGCGTCAGGGTGATGGTGTCGGTGTTGCGCGGCAGGCCGTAGAAGTCCGGGCCGTGCAGGCTGGCGAAGCCTTCCAGCCGGTCGAGCGCGCCGGCGTCCTCGAACGCCTCGGCATACAGCTCGATGGCCGCGTGCGCGGTGTAGATGCCGGCGCAGCCGCAGGCCGATTCCTTGGCGCCGATCGCATGCGGCGCGCTGTCGGTGCCGAGGAAGAACTTCGGGCTGCCGCCGGTAGCCGCGGCCACCAGCGCCACGCGGTGCGGTTCGCGCTTGAGCACCGGCAGGCAGTACATGTGCGGCCGGATGCCGCCCTGGAAGATCGCGTTGCGGTTGTACAGCAGGTGGTGCGCGGTGATGGTGGCGGCCACGTTCGCCGGCGCGGCGGCCACGAACTCGGCGGCCTGCCGGGTGGTGATGTGTTCAAGCACCACCTTCAATGCCGGAAAGTCGCGCAGCAGCGGCACCAGGTGGCGTTCGATGAACACCGCCTCGCGGTCGAAGATGTCGATGTCGGCGTCGGTGACCTCGCCGTGCAGCAGCAGCGGCATGCCGCATTCTTCCAGCGCGGCGATGGCCTTGGCGGCCTTGGCGATGTCGGTCACGCCCGAGTCGGAGTTGGTGGTGGCGCCGGCCGGGTAGTACTTCACCGCCTGCACGATGCCGCTGGCCTTGGCGGCGTGGATGTCTTCGGGGCGCGTGTTGTCGGTCAGGTACAGCGTCATCAGCGGCTGGAACGCGGTGCCGTGCGCGGCCTCCAGCAGGCGCCCGCGGTAGGCGCGGGCGTCGTCCAGGGTCAGCACCGGCGGCTTCAGGTTCGGCATCGCGATGGCGCGGGCGAACACCCGCGCGGTGTCGGCCAGCACGCTGCGCATGGCGGCGCCGTCGCGGAAGTGGATGTGCCAGTCGTCCGGGCGGATCAGGGTCAGGGTGTCGGTCATGGCGTCGTTCCGCGGAATCAGTGGCGGTGCGTGCCGGTGCGTTCGGGCACCGGATCAAAGCCGCCGGGATGGAAGGGGTGGCAGCGCGCGATCCGCCGGGCGCTCAACCAGCCGCCGCGGAAGAACCCGAAACGCTCGATGGCCTGCATGGCATAGGCCGAACAGGTCGGCGAAAAACGGCAGTTGCTTCCGAGCATCGGGCTGATCATCAGCTGATATCCGCGGATCAGCAGCAATGCCAGCGATTTCAGCATAAAATAGCACCGCGCATCTTGCGAAGGCCCATAGTGTAGGCTATAAAAGGTGTCTTGAGCCTAAACACGAAGAGGAATCCCCCACGTGGCCAGCAAAAAAACGGTAAAACCCGGAAAAAAACCGGTCAAGAAAGCCGCCGCGAAGCCGGCGTCGAAGAAGCCGGTGGCCAAGGCCAAAGCTCCCGTGAAAAAGGCTCCGGCCAAGAAGGCCGCGGTGAAGAAGCCGGTGGCCAAGAAAGCCTTGCCGAAAAAAGCCGTCGCCAAGAAGCCGGCTGTGAAGAAAGCGGCCGTCAAGAAGCCGGTCGCCAAGAAGGTAGCCGTCAAGAAAGCCTTGCCCAAGAAGTCAGTCGCCAAACCGGTGAAGAAGGCGGCCAAAGCCGCCGCCAAGCCGGCGTCGGCGAAAGCCAAGAAGCCCTTGCCGAAGAAGCCGGCGGCGAAATCCGCCAAACAGCTTCCCGTCAAGGCACCGGCCAAGAAGGTCGCCGTCAAGGCGCCCGCGAAGCCGGCTCCCAAGCCCGTACCGAAGTCTGCAGTAAAACCGAGCAAGCCCATCGCCAAGGTTCCTGCCGTAAAGACGTCCGAAGTCCAGAAACCGCAAGCGAAGAAGACCGTGTCCCAAGCCGTAAAGACCCCCGAAAAATCCGCCGTTCCCGCACCCGCCGCCAAACCTGCCGCCAAGCCCGCCCGCAAAGGCGAGCGCGCCGGCTACGTCAAACGCGAAATCGTCACCGAAACCGCGCTCAAGCAGAAGTCGGTACGCCGCGTGCAGCTGCCGCCCGACTACAAGCCGAGCGAGAACGAAGAGTACATGAACGATTTCCAGCTCGAGTATTTCCGCCAGAAACTGCTGGCCGAACGCGAGAAGCTGCTGAGCGCCACCCAGGAAACCATCAACGAACTCAAGGAAGAGGCGCGTGACGTCGGCGACGAAGCCGAGCGCGCCTCGCGCGAGACCGAGAACTTCTTCGAGCTGCGCACCCGCGACCGTTACCGCAAGCTGCTGTACAAGATCGACAAGATCATCGCCACCATCGACGACGGCACCTACGGCTACTGCGTCGACACCGGCGAGGAGATCGGCATCAAGCGCCTGGAAGGGCGCCCGATGGCCGAACGCACCGTCGATGCGCAGGAGCGCTGGGAGCACAAGAAGAAACAGCTCGGCGATTGATTGCCGCCAGGCCGAAAAAAACGCCCCGTCCGGGGCGTTTTTTCATTCCGCGTCCAGCGCCGGATAGAAACGCCAGTGCGGCGCCAGCGGCGCGTCCGGCACCTCGCCGCGCAGACGGTCGCGCACCATCGAGACCGGCATCGGGCCGCCTTTCAGGACGGCGTCGTGGAATTCGCGCTCGCCCATCCGGCCGGACTCGACCAGCTCGCGGCGCAGTTCGCGGAACTGCAGGCCGCCGAGCATGTAGGCCGCCTGGTACAGCGGGCCGTAGTCGCCGGCGAAGCTGCGGCGCACTTCCGCGGCCGCGTTCTCGCGTTCATGCCCGACGCGCTCGACCAGCAGGTCGATGGCCTGCTGCGGCGTCATCTGCCCCATGTGGAACGACAGCGAGAACAGGATGCGCGCGGCGCGGTGGCTGCGCCAGAACAGCATGCCCATCTTCTGCTCGGGCGTGGCGGCGAAGCCCTTCTCGTACATCACGAATTCCCAGTACAGGGCCCAGCCTTCGGTCCAGAACGGGGTGTCGAACAGCTGGCGCTGCACGTTGTAGCGGTTGGTGTAGAAGTGCTGCAGATGGTGGCCGGGGATCAGTTCGTGGTGCACCACCGCGCGCGAGAAGTGGCGGTTGTTGCCGCGCAGGGCCATGGCCTGCTTTTCGGCCGGCATGCTGTCGTGCGGGTAGGCGACCCAGACGTCCTCGCCGCCCAGGAAGAACGGCGCCTGCAGCTGGTATTCGGGCGTCAGCATGGTCATCCGCCAGTCGCGCTTGGCCAGTTCCGGTACGGTGACCGAACCGTTGCGTTCCAGCCAGGCGACGGCTTCGTCGGCCAGCTCGACCACGTACGGCGGCTGGCCGCCGCGCGGCGGTCCGTCCTGCTTCACCTTTTCTAGGGCTTCATGCCAGTCGGCGTAGCCCATCTCGGCGGCGGCCTTGCGCATCTCCTCCTGGCACCAGGCCAGTTCGCGTTCCGCCAGCCGCACGATTTCTTCCGGCGTGTAGGGAATCAGCTCGTAGCGCAGCGCCGCTTCCACCGCATCCCGGCCAATCGGGTCGCCGATGATGGTCTCCGGGTCGGCGGCCTTGGCCAGCTCGTTGCGCAAGAACGTGCCGTAGGCTTCCATGCGCTTGTCCAGCGCCGTGT
>ERZ1645185.220-NODE-220-length-24717-cov-7.280066_pt1 | contig 24717 bp, 16 predicted proteins | sample MGYA00575351_ERZ1645185 | MGnify/ENA primary metagenome ERZ1645185 (study PRJEB40838, sample SAMN11284767) | freshwater sediment metagenome | isolation source: river sediment | host: Sediment | place: India: Jana village, Kanpur | collected 2015-12-17 ... | reverse complement strand
AGGCTGGCGTTCTTGGTACGTCCGGGGCGCCCGATGAACGCCAAGCGCTTGCTGTCCGGCGACCACTCGAGATTGGACTCTGACCCCATCCAGTCGGCCACCTTGCCGGGCGTGCCACCGTCCACGCTGATGACGTAGATGTCGGCATCGTTGCGCTCCGCTTCGTCGCGCACCTTGTCGTACGGCAGCCTGGCCAGCAAGTCGCGCTCGAGCTCCACCACACTGTCGGCGCGCAAGCGGGCATCGGCCACGAACGCCACCCACTTGCCGTCGGGGCTCACGACCGCGCCGCGGTGTGAATACGCCACATTCGTGATCCGCTTCTTGGCGGTATCACCCACCGTCTGACGGAACAGCTGCTGCGGACGCCAGGTCCGCGGCACGCGGCGGCCCGGCACAAAGCCGGTGTTGTTGTTCTTGTACGTCATGTCGACCACGTGCCGACCATCGAATCGCGCCGGCACACTGGGGCGCGTAATGGCGTCGTACGGCGGGCGCGCCATGGGCTGTTGCTGAGCGAACGGGTCGCCCGCTGGCACCTGCAGCGCCGGCGTGGCGGCCTCGGCGAAAACGGCAAACGACCCATCAGCAGGCATGGTGCCGCTGGTGGGATAGCCCGGCACCTGAACGGCCTCGCCGCTCGGCTCATCGAGTCGAATGGCCCAGGCATTCCCGGTGCCACCGGCGCGCGACGACGAGAAGAACAGATACTTGCCGTCGGGGCTCCAGCGGGGATTGCTGCTTTCGGTGTTGGGCGACGTCCACCGCCGCGGTTCGCCGCCGGCCGTGTTCACCACCCACACTTCGCTGTGCCGGCGGTTTTCGCCCTCGACCGCGCGCGTCACGGTCATGGCCACCCGCTTGCCGTCGGGTGATACGGCGGCCCCGCTCACGTTCACCACCCGGTACCAGTCGCCGAGCAGCATGGCGCGTGGCCCCTTGGGGAGCGGGGCAATGGCGGCCGCGGCCGCGTTTCGAGACGGCGCGCCCTGGGCTTCGAGCGCAGCCGGTAACAGGACACACTGGGGGGCGAGCGCCAACGCGAGGGCGCGGCGCCAGGCGGGGGAAAGACGTCCGGGTCTCATGGCAGGATTCGGAGGAAACCGCAACGGGGTGGGAACGGAATCTCGTCGGTCGACCGACCGTTTCGGCACCCCCGGTACGTTCGTTACGCGGAAACGGCGTTTCGTGTTCAGCCGGTCCCAACCCCGCCGCCAGTAGAGGGTTGAGACCAAACGTGCAAGGGCAGGAATGTGACATTCGGCCAAATTCTCTATTGCCCTCAGCCGCGCTTCAGCGTAGCATGTTCGGCATCGCGGAGGAGCGGCCGCGTAACCGACCGGAAAATCCGGCCCCGGCAACCAGCCGGTGCGCTGTTTGATATGGGCGGCGTTGCAATCGGTGGTAGTTCACGCCCGATGTTTCATCCTATCTCGAGGAGGTGATCAATTGTCTAGTTCCTGTCCCTTTGCCGGCTCGTCCTGGGCAGCGGATCTCCTGATCGGCGCCCGGTAACACGGGTACTTCCGGTTCAGGGTCTCCTCGAGCCGGCAGGGAAATCATGAAGGGCCGTCCCGTTTTCGAACGGGCGGCCCTTCGTCGTTGTGGCTACTGCTTCACCGAAAGCGAGTTCGTGCGATTCGCCCCCGGCGAGGACTTAAGGCGCGCGTGCCGGAAACGTGCCCAGCGCGCCGTCGAGGGCGCGCACCAGCGCCGCCGCGTACTCCATGGTGCCGCGGAAGAACACGGGATCGACCTTGTCCGCGTCATCGCCGGGCTTGTGGTAGTCCGGGTGATCCTCCACGCCGAGATACAGAAACGGGACGGCCTTCGCGTGGAAGGCCCCGTGATCCGACGAGTTGGTCCAATCGTCGCCGGGCTTGAGATCCTTGGTGTCGTGACCGAAGCGAATGCGCACCGACGCCGATGACGCGGCCTGCTCGGCGTAGGCTTTGAGGAACGGGCTGTGCGAGGTGCCGGCAACCCACAACGCGCCACCGTCCTGTCGCGCGACCATATCGAGGTTCACGTTGACTGCAATCTGACCCAGCGGCAGCGGCGGATTGGCCACGAAGGCGCGCGCCCCCTGCAACCCGCCCTCTTCGGCATCGAAGAACGCGAGTATGACATCGTGTTGCGGTGGCGTCTTCAGCAGCTGTTCGGCAATGGCCAGCAGCACCACACAGCCGCTCGCATCATCGTCGGCCCCGTTGTAGATCTGGCCGTTGCGCACGCCCACGTGGTCGTAGTGGGCACTCAGTACCATCACCGGGCCACCACGGTTCTTGCCCGGAATGCGGGCCACGATGTTGGTGCCAATCGAATCAGGCGACGGCGTGCGCTGTCGCAGCGTAAATGGCATCTCGAAACGCGCGCCTAGCGGCTTTACCCCAATGGCGTTGAGCTCGCGCACCAGCCAGGCGCGCGCACGGGCACCGCCCGCCGACCCCGCAAGGCGACCTTCCATGCTGTCGGCCGACAACGCGTGCAGGCGCCGCATGAGGGTAGCCGAGACCGGATCGCTCGGCGTCGGAAACGTTTGAGCACCAACAGGGACAGCCGCCGCAGACACGGCAAACAGAAGACCGAGACAAACGCGCTTCAACACGTCATGATGTAGTTGGGGGATCTTGCACACGCGACACGTTACTGAATCCAGACGCCGCTTTGACCAGTGAGTACGGCACGCACCACGACTCCGGTGAGCGTGGTCGCCACACTCGTAATCTGCACCTCGCGCACGCTGCTGCCCATCACGACCCCAGGCCCCAGTGTGCCATTGAGCTTGGCCAACAACTCGGTGCGCGCGGAATCGAGCTGCGCGCCGAGGGGAATACGCCCACCACTGGTGGCGCGACGCACCGCCAGAGCAACGAGTGGTGCGGCCAAGGTGGCCTTCACCCGCGAGAGTGCGCCGCGGCTCTGCAGCGTCCAATCGAGATCGTCGAGGCGAAGCTCCCGCGCGTCGGCGTCCCAACGCGGGCGCGAGGTGAGTTCCAGTCGGCCACGGAGAGCTCCCGACACGGCGAGATCCACGAACACCGTGTCCCCTGCCCCGCGCACGAACACACTGTCCACGCGAACGCTCTGCGATCGTGTCTCCTCGGTCAGCAACACGGTGGCGCGTCTTGCCATCTCCACGAAGGGCAACTCCACCGACACCGGCACCACGAACTCGCTTGGTGCCGTGCCCAGTGCCAGTGCCGGTAATGGACGATGGCGCACAAACGGTTTGCCGCCGGCCACCACGCGCGGTCGTGCGTACAGCACCATGGTCGTGGTGATGTTCACACCGGTCCCCACGAATGGTGTAACGCGCACGGCCTCCGGCTCGAGCGTGAGCCAGAGGCTTGACAGCGAATCGAGGGCGGTGGGTTCGAGAAAGCTCTTCCACAGCGAGTCGGCCAGCGGGCGAAAATCGGCGACCAGTGGAATGGTGCTGTCGGCCTGCGCGGCAAAGATCGCCAACTGCCTGTCCACGATTTTCTGCAGGGTAGCGGTCGCGTCGACGCCGAGCGCCGTTACCGTGCACTGATCGCGCAGCGTTGCCGCCAGCCGCGTATCACGTGACCCAATACGCCAATCGCGACGCCAGTACAGCGCCGTACTCATCGAGACACCGGCGCGACGCATGGGTTCGGGAGCGTAGCCGCAACTGGCCACTCGCGCCCCGCCTACCACACCCAGCTTGGCGCGGAAGGCGAGGTCGGTGTCGATGAACAATCGCTCCCCCTCTCCTCGCAAACGAAGCGGCTCGCGGCGGTAGCCGTACTGATGGCACACCAGCCCCGCTGCATTCTGGCACAGCGCCGTGGCCAGCGAATCGCGCGCCGGGAATAACGAATCGAGCGATGGGACCAGTGCGCGCAGCACGTAGGTGACCCGCACCGGCATGACAGCCAGCGGAGCGCTGCTCCCCGTTGCCGGCGTGGCGGGTGGCACCGCCGCGACGGCAACGGCCTGCGCACTACTTGGTTCCACGTTCAACTGCGGCTGCGGGTTCCCGCTACATGCCGCCAGCAGCGCGATTGCCAACGTACCCAACAGGTGCGGACAACTCGTACGTCCTCGGCGCAACGGTCCGGATCGCCGAGGGCTACCGTTCACCACCCGCGCTCCGCTCCCGTCCAATCGAGAAACGCGCCCGTGCGATCCCGTGGCAACCGCTCCGCCTGCATGAGCAGGCCCAGTGCGGCATCGTCGATGGGTACCTTGAAGGCCGGCCCGTCGGGCGTGGTGGCGTAGTTGCCAGGGTTGCCAAGAAGCACGGTAATGCCTTCGTCACGCAGATCGTGCGCGAGGGTGCGCGTGTACATGTGCAACGCGGCGGCGCTGGCGCAGGTGGCGTAGTCGCCCCCCTGGCTCTTGCCCGAGAGCGAGCCAAGCCATGTACTGACCACCAGCACCCGCGCCTTGTCGCCGCGCACCAGCCACGGCAGCAGCGTTCGCACCAGGAGCAGCGGCGCCACAGCGTGCCGACGCAGATGCTCCGTGAGACCACTCCCCGTGAGCGATGAGAGATGTTCATCGCGCTCGGCGCTCGCGAGCGTTTCGTGCGGTCCCGCTTCCGCCGGCCCGATTACCAAGAGGTCGAGCGAATCGGTGAGCCCTTCGAGTACCGGCGCGACTTCCGCAACACTCGAGGCATCGGCGGGGTCAAGCGGCAGCAACTCGAGCCCGCCAAACTCGGCGCGCAGATCGGCGAGAATGGGGACACGAGCGGGATTACGACAGCAGGCGTACACGCGGTCACCGCGCATGAGACTCTGGCGTACCAGCTCTACGCCAAGTGGGCGCGACGCACCGGTGATGAGCGTACGACGTGCACTGACCGCGTTCATGCGCGCGCTCCTTTGCGGCTGGCAATCACCTCGGCTACCGCCGCAACGCTTGCTTCGATTTCCACCGGGCGATTGGCCTGCGCGAAGTCGCGCCGTTCCTGATGCAAATCCACGAGCATGCCGGGGTCCTTGAGTACGTGTCCGGTAAGCACCGCGACCACGCGATCTCCGGAGTTGATGATACCGTCGCGCACGAGCTGTTTCACGCCAGCCACACTGGCTGCGCTGGCTGGCTCGCAGCCCACGCCGGCGGCGTCGATCTGCACTTTGGCGTCGATGATTTCGTCGTCGGTGACACTCAGCACCAACCCGTTGGTGTCGCGGATGGCACGAACCGCGCGGTCCCAGCTGGCCGGATCGCCAATGCGAATGGCCGTGGCAATGGTTTCGGCCTGCACGCGGTGTCGCTCGCGAAAGCCTTCGCGAAAGGCACGGGCGAAGGGTGCGGCTCCTGCGGCCTGCACGCTCACCAGGCGCGGCAGCTTGGCAATGAGCCCCAAGGCATGCGCCTCGCGCAGCGCCTTACCAAAGGCAGCGGTGTTGCCCAAGTTGCCGGCCGGCAGCACGATGAAGTCGGGCACGTCCCACCCGAGCTGCTGCAGGATTTCCAGCACGATGGTTTTCTGCCCTTCCACGCGCCACGGGTTGATGGAGTTGAGCAGATAGATGCCCAGTTCGCGCGAGGCTTCCTGCACGAGGCGCAGGCATTCATCGAAGTCACCGCGGACGAGCAGCGTAGTGGCCCCGTAGGCGAGCGTCTGCGCCATCTTGCCCAGCGCAACTTTTCCTGCCGGTACGAACACCAACCCTGGAATGCCTGCCTGCGCGGCGTAGCTCGCCAGCGACGCACTGGTGTTGCCTGTGCTGGCGCAGGCCACCGCCGTAGCGTGCGTGCGCACCGCCTGCGTGGTACCCGCTGTCATGCCGCGATCCTTGAACGACCCGGTTGGGTTGTAGCCCTCGTGTTTGAGCAGCAGTCCGTCGCAGCCAGCCCATGCACTCACACGCGCGCGCGCCAACAGTGGCGTGTTCCCCTCGGGATGACTGGTAATGGCGGTGCCGGCCGTTGGCATGACCAAGCGTTCGAAACGCCACACGCCGGAGGCGTGACCGGCGGGACGGGCGCAGCAGTGTTGCGCAAACGCGTGCTTGAGCGCCGCCGCATCGACAGGGGCGCCCATGCTGTCGAGCGGTGCCCGATGGATGATGGCCAGCAGCCCGCCGCATTGCGGACACGCCGGGCTGGCGTCGAGCTCCGGCAGATCCTGACCGCAGACATCACACCGCTGCACACTGTGCTGCCCAGGCGCCTCGTGTGCGTGCAGAAAAATCGAATCGTTCGCCGCCATGGTCAGGCCGGGGTGAGCTGAAGGATGTCGTTGAGTACGCCGGCGGCCGTAACCGCCGGGCCCGCGCCTGGTCCGGTAATCACGAGCGGATGCTCGCGATACCGCATGGTCGTGAACACGATCTGATTGTCGGTGCCGCGCAGCCCCGCCAGTGGATGCGACGGCGGCACCGCCTGCAACCCCACCTTCACTTTCGTGCGCGTCGCACGGAGAACGTAGCGCAGAACCTTGCCCTGACGTACTGCTGCGGCCTGACGCGCGGCCCACGCGGCATCCTGATCGGCCAGCGTGGCTTTGAACTTCGCCACCGACATGCTGCGGAACGTTTCGGGAACGAGACTCTCCACGGTTACGTCGTCGAGATCGCCAGTGAAACCAATGAGACGTGCCAGAATGAGCGCCTTGCGCGCCACATCCATGCCGCTCAGATCGTCGCGCGGATCGGGTTCGGTGTACCCCAATGCCATCGCGGCACGCAGCGCTTCACTGAAGGGCTGGCCCTTGCCGATTTCGGTGAGCAGAAAGCCAAGCGTACCGCTGGTGCATCCTTCCACGCGCAACACCTTGTCACCGGTTTCGACCAGTTTCGCGTAGCTGTCCATGACCGGCAACCCGGCCCCCACCGTGGTCTCGTGCAGAATGCGCGCGCCGTGCTGCGCGGCCAACGCCCGCAACGATTCCACCTCCGTGCGCGGTGCCGACAACGGCTTCTTGTTGGCAAGCACCACATCCCACTCGGCGGCGATGGCCTTGCGAATGGCCGGCAACGTGGCGTCGGCGGTGAGATCCACCAACACTGGTCGCGACAAGGCGTGGCGCGCAATCTGCGACACGGCATCGGGCGCCGATGCCTTCACGGCGCCAGTCATGGCCGTGAGCGAGGCACCCTGCTCCTTGAGTGACACGGCAGCCAGCAACTGCTTGGCCGAGAGGCCGTCGGCATCAAAGAGATAGCCACTGCGATCGATGAGCCCCACGATGGTGGGCTTCACGCGTCTCCGCGTTCGCGGCAGAATGCGCAGCAATTCGCGACCAATCTGCCCGACCCCAAGCAACACGACATCGAGGCGGTCTTCATGGCGCACACCACCACCGCCAATCTTGTCGAGCTGAAATTCGTCGTGCACCGAACGCGCGGCCCGCTCGGCGTCACGTTCGGTAATCACCACCGAGATGTTCAACTCGCTCGAGCCCTGCGCGATGGCCACGATGTTCACGCCCGACTGTGACAGCGCGGTGAACATACGCGAGGCGATACCAGGCGAGCCGGCCATGCCCAGCCCTACCACGGCCAACGTGGCCATGCCGACTTTCACGTCCATGCCTTCGAGCTCGCGACGTGCCAACTCGAGCGAGAACGCCTGCTCGAGCGCCCGGCGGGCGTGATCGGCACGTTCGGCGGGCACGCACAACGAGATGCTGTGCTCCGAACTGGCCTGCGTAATGAGCGTCACGCTGATCCCCGCCGCTTGCAGGGCCGCGAACGTGCGTGCGGCAATACCTGGCACACCCAACATGCCGTTGCCGGTCACAGTGACCAGCGCCTGACCACGCACGATACTCAGCGCCTTGACGGGATAACGCTGCAGCGTGTGCCGCGTGCTGATCTCCGTGCCCAGTGCGTCGGGCTCGGCGAACGGGCGTACGAAAACCGGAACCTGTACACGGGCCAGTGGAATGAGCGCCCGCGGATGCAGCACCTTGGCACCGTAATACGCCAGTTCCGCCGCTTCACGCACGTTCAACTGCGGCACGATGCGCGCACTGGGCACGAGGCGCGGATCGGTGGTCATGAGCCCGGGTACGTCCTTCCACAACGTGATGCGCTGTGCCTTGAGCGCCCGGCCAAGTACGGTGGCGGTGAGATCACTGCCGCCGCGCCCCAGCGTGACCAGCGCACCGTCGGGGCTTCCGCCCACGAACCCGGGCACCACCGGCAGGGCCTTCCGGCGCAGCAGCGGACCGAGGCGGTCGCGAACCCGCTTGTCGGTGGCGGCGAGATCCGGGAACGCGTTACCGAAGGTGCCGTCGGTGAGAATGAGTTCCGGCGCATCGACATACTGCGCCTTGGCGCCGCGGGCCAGCAGGCCGGCAACCACCAGTCGCGCGGACAGCTGCTCGCCACGTGCCACCAGAAAGTCGCGAGTGCGCGGCGTCAACTCACGCAGGCTCGCCACACCGTGCGCAAGCGTGCGCAACTCGTCGAAGGCCTCATCGAGCTCACGCACGAGTGCGGCGCGGGCGCGTTGTGTGGGCAGAATCCCCTCGGCCACGGCACGGTGCCGCGCGTACAGTCGGTCGACCCCGGCTGCGGCCGCCTTGTAGTCCCCCGAGCGGGCCGACTCCGCGATGGCCAACAGGGCGTCGGTTACCCCGGCCAGCGCCGACACCACCGTGACCACCCGGGTGGGTCTGGGCGTCAGAATAAGACCTATCGCGTGCAGGACGGCTGAGGTGTCGGCAAGCGAGGCGCCGCCGAACTTGAAGACCTCGACGACGGCCCGCTGCCCAGTGGCAGTGGGACGACTCCGACGGGATTTGGAGGCGGAACGAGCAGGCATTGGCAGTGGGATACGAGACGTCACCGCGGCGCGGGGACCAATCCGACTCTAGCCCCGCCTGCTTTGCCTGTCCACACCCCCGGTCCCGGGCATACTTTTCCGCTGTCCGGGTGCTAAACTGCTTGGAACCCGTTTTCTGAAACAAAGGCCCCAAATAGACATGACCCTACTCGCCGACGCGCCGCTCATTCCGTTCGTGCAGGCCCCTCCGGCCCTTCCAGGCCGGATCGCCGGGCTGGCGCATCTCGCGCAGAACCTCGCCTGGAGCTGGAACCGTGAGGCCCGCTCGCTGTTCAAGTCGGTCGACGAAGGGCTCTGGAACCGCACGCGCCACAACCCCATCCGGCTGCTCCAGCTGGTCGAACCCGGTCGCTTGGACGAGCTCGCCACCGATCCGGTCTTCTGCGCCCGCTACGACCGCGCCATGCAGTGGCTGTCGGCCGAGCGCTCCGACGAGCATACCTGGTACTCGCGCACCTTCCCGGAACTGCGCGGCCGCACGGTGGCGTACTTCTGCGCCGAGTTCGGCATTCACAACTCGGTGCCCATCTATTCGGGTGGCCTCGGCGTGCTCGCCGGCGACCACCTCAAGACGGCCTCCGACCTTGGCGTACCGCTGGTGGCCGTTGGCATCCTGTATCGCAACGGCTACTTCGACCAGCGCATTCGCGTCGACGGCTGGCAGGAAGACAGCGACGCCCGCATCGAGTTCGACGGCGTCCCGCTGGTTCCGCTGCCGGGCCTCAACGGCGCGCGCCATCTGGTTACGGTCAACACCTTCGGGCGCGACATCCATATTCGCGTGTGGAAGATGCAGGTGGGGCGCGTCCCCGTGTATCTGCTCGACTCCGATCTGGAAGAGAATCATCCGGCCGATCGCCCGCTGCTGTCGAAGCTCTACTCCGGCGGCCCCGCCATGCGCTTGCGGCAGGAGTGGCTGTTGGGCGTGGGCGGCGTGCGCGCCCTGCGCGCGCTGGGCATCGACCCGGCCGCTTGGCACGCCAACGAAGGGCACGCGGCCTTCATGATGGTGGAGCGAGTGCGTGAGCTGTGCGCCGCCGGGCTCTCGTATGCCGACGCCGTGAAGCAGGTGCGCAACTGCAGCGTGTTCACCACGCACACCCCCGTGCCCGCCGGCCACGATCACTTCTCGGTAGACGAAGTGCGTCAGTGTGCCAACGGCTATTGGACGGGCATGGGCATCGACGCCGACGCCTTCCTGCGCATTGGGTACCACCCCGAATCGGGGCCCGGTGTCTACCACATGACGGCCGCCAGTGTGCGGCTGTCGCGGCGCGTAAACGCCGTCTCGCGACGCCACGGCATCGTGACACGCGAAATGAGCCAGTCGCTGTGGCCCAACCGCGCGCCCGAATCCATTCCTGTTGGCCACGTGACCAACGGCGTGCATCTCGCCACGTGGATGTCCAACCCCATCATGAAGATGCTCGACGAGCATCTTGGTCCGGCGTGGGGACACAGTGGCGATCCAGCACTCTGGGAACAGGTGCTCACGCTCGATGACGAAACGCTGTGGTACACGCACCAGCGTCTCAAGAACACGCTCATGCGCATGGTGCGCGAAGAAGCGCGGCGCGCGTTCGCCAATGGGCAGATGGAAACCACGCAGCTGGTGGGCGCGGGTACGCTGCTCGACCCGAACACGCTCACCATTGGTTTCGCGCGTCGCTTCGCCACCTACAAGCGCGCGAACCTCATCTTCCGTGACGTCGAACGCCTGCACAAGCTGGTGACCAACTCGCACCGTCCGGTGCAGATCGTTTTCGCCGGCAAGGCGCACCCGGCTGACACGCCGGGCAAGCAGGTGCTGCAGAACGTGTACCAGTTCACGCGCGACCCGCGTTTCGAAGGGCGCGTGGCGTTCGTGGAAGACTACGGCATGCACCTCGCGCACCTGCTGGTGCAAGGCGTGGACCTGTGGATGAACCTGCCGCGGGTGCCGCTCGAAGCGTCGGGCACCAGCGGCATGAAGGCCGCGCTCAACGGTGTGCCACAGCTCTCCACCATCGATGGTTGGTGGGAAGAAGGCTACGAAGGCAACAACGGCTGGGCCATCGAGCCGGAAGTGGACGACGATGCGGGAGCAAACACCGCCAATCGTTTGTACGAGCTGCTCGAGCAGGAAGTGGTGCCGCGCTTCTACGATCGCGACAAGAGCGAACTGCCGCGCCGCTGGCTCACCATGATGAAGCACGCCATCCGCGTGGGCGGCCAGCAGTTTACCGCCCGCCGCATGGTCGAGCAGTACGCGCGCGCGTATTACGCGCCGTCCATTCTCGGTGATTCGCTGCCGGACGATCCGCCAATCGCCTGAGGTCAGGCGCGACCATGACCTCTGTCTCCATGCCAACACCCAGCTGGGGCTCGCCACTCGTGCGCGCGCCCCAGTCGGGCGCGCCGACCATCGTCCACATCACCGCCGAGTATTCGCCATTCGCCCGCTCCGGCGGGTTGGCGGAAGCGGTCATGGGGCTGGCCAATGTGCAGGTAAAGGGCGGCGCGAACGTGGTCGTGTTCCTGCCGCTCTATCGAACGGTGCGCGATTTCGCCCCCGATCTCGCGCCGCTCGGTCGCCCCATCACCGTCGACCTCGGCTTCCGAAGTGAAGAGGTGCGCTTCTTCCGGGAAGTGCACGCTCCAAAGGGCCCGAAGGTGGTGTTCGTCGACATCCCCTCGGCGTTCGCGCGCGGTGGGCTGTACGGCGAAGGCGGCCGAGACTACGAAGACAATGCCCGACGCTTCGCGCTCTTCTCACGCGCGGTGCTCGATGCCATCCCACGGTTGATTGCGGGGCCGGTACTCGTACACGCGCACGACTGGCACGCCTCGCTCGCGCTCATGTACATGCGCAGCTATGCGGCGCTGCGTGAACGCTTTGCCGACACGCCCACAGTGCTCACCGTGCACAACGGCGGCTATCAGGGGCACTTCCCGCCCTCGGTATTGAACGAGTGTGGCATTCCGCCGGAGCTGTTCACCTTCCGTCACGTCGAGTGGTACGGCCTGGTGAACTTCCTCAAGGCGGGGCTCACGCACGCCGACATGGTGGTAACCGTAAGCCCCAATCACGCCACCGAGCTGCGCACACCGGGCGGCGGCTTCGGATTGCAGGAAGTGTTTCAGTGGCTGGGCAACCGGTTCACCGGCATCGTGAACGGCATCGACCAGACGGTGTGGAACCCGGCCACCGACGATCAAATCACGGCGCGCTACGACGACCACGACCCCAGCAACAAGGCCAAGTGCAAAGCCGCCTTGCAGCGCAGCTTCGGGCTGCCGCAGCGCAAGCGCACGCCGCTCTTTGGTTTCACCGGTCGCATGGTCACTCAGAAGGGGCTCGACATCATGCTCGCGTCGCATCTGGTGTGGAATCTCGACGCGCAATTCGTGTTTCTGGGGGCCGGCGAAGCACGCTATGAGCGGGCGCTCACGCAGCTGTCGCGGGCACGTCCGCGACATGTAGGGGTGCAGTTGGACTTCACCGACCGACTCGAGCATCGGCTCATGGCCGGTGCCGACATGTTCCTCATGCCGTCGCAGTACGAGCCGTGCGGACTCACCCAGCTGCGCGCGCAGCGGTACGGCGCGTTGCCCATTGGCCGCCGCGTTGGCGGCATTGCCGATACGGTCGAAGATGATGCCACGGGATTTCTTTTCGACGCGTTCGAACCGGCAGCCTTCGATCACGCCATCTCGCGTGCCCTTGCCCGGTTCCATGATCCTGCAGCCTGGCAACCGCGCATGACCACGGCCATGCGACGCGATTTCGGCTGGGAACGCTCAGCCGAGCGGTATGCCGAGGCGTACCGCCGCGCCACGGATATCGTCAGGACGCGCGGATGAGCGTCGGTCAGCACTCGCTCATCGTTCATCAGCACCTGTATCAGCCGCCGCGCGAAGACCCGTGGCTGGAGGTGGTGCCCGTCGAACCATCGGCGGTGCCCGACCACGACTGGAACACGCGCATCAACCGCGAGTGTTACGCGCGGCTCGGCCATGCCGAAGCGTATCGCAAGGACTCGCACGCGTCGGCGAACGACAGCGACGCGCGCGCAGGATTGTCGCGCGTAGTGAACCTCTACGCCTGGTGCTCGTTCGATGCCGGCGCCACGTTATGCGAGTGGCTCGACAGCGAAGCGCCCGATACCATGCGTGCGATGATTGAAGGCGACGCGGCCAGTGTGAAACGCTGGGGTCACGGCAACGCCATAGCCGCGCCATATCACCACGTCATTCTGCCGTTGGCGTCACCTCGTGAGCGGCGTACGGAAATCCGCTGGGGGCTGCGCGATTTCCGTCGGCGCTTCGGTCGCGACGCTGAGGGTATCTGGTTGCCGGAATGCGCCGCCGACAACGACACGCTCGACGCCGTGGCTGCTGAAGGCGTGCGCTTTACCATTCTCGCGCCGTATCAGGTACACGGACACGACGGCAGTGGCATGCCCGTGTTGTGGCGCGGCGCCTCCGGGCGCACGCTCACCATCGTGCCGTACGACGGCTCCTTGGCGGGCGATGTGGCCTTTGGCGGACTGCTCGGCAATCCCGGCGCCCTCGCCCATCGTTTCACGCCGTATCGTGACGAGCAGCTTGCGGCGCCGCGGTGCACCACATTGGCCACCGACGGCGAAACGTTCGGGCATCACCACAAGAATGGCGACGCGGCGCTGCTGGAAGCGTTGTCGCTCGTATCACGCCACTCGAACACCAAGCTCACCAACGCGGCGGCGCTCGTGGCCTCACACGATGCACGGCAGGAAGTGCAGCTTATTTCTCCGTCGGCGTGGAGTTGTGCGCATGGCGTGGAGCGGTGGCGCAGCAGCTGCGGCTGTCGACTCGATGGCGGCAAGCCGGCGCGTCAGCAATGGCGCGGCGGGTTGCGGCTGGCACTCGAGCAGCTGGCGTCGCACATGCACGATGTATTCGAACGCGAAGGCACCGACCTTTTCCGCGACGACCCCTGGAGCGTGCGCGATGCGTACGGTGATGTCGTCGGCCATGAAGGGTTGCCGCTGGAGCAGTTCGCGCGATCGGCTGTGCGCGATTCAACCAACGACACGCAGGTGCAGCGTGCCCGCGAATTGCTCGAACTGCAGCGCGCCACGCTCCGCCTGTTCACCTCGTGCGCGTGGTTCTTCGATGAAGTGGATCGCATCGAGGTGCGGCAGGTGTTACGCTATGCGGCACGCTGTCTCGAACTCAGCGGTCAGGCGGCGCGCCTCACACCGGAATTCGTGCAGGCCTTATCAGCCGCGACGAACGGTGAACCGGGGGCGGTGAGTGCCGCCGATGTGTTCGTACGCGATGCCCTGCCCCATCGCGAGCCGACCCTGCGGGTGGCAGCGGCCGCCATGAGCATGGCGCACGCGCTGGGTGGTGCGGCCGATTCGGTTCGTCGCATCGCCACGTTCGACGTGCGTGTCAGTAGCCGAGACGGCACGTGGTTCGTGCACACCACCCATCGGCGAACCGGAGCGACCGAAACGTTCTCGGGACGCGTGGAGGGGCGCGGACCGGCACAGGTGGTGCGACTCAATCGCGGGGAAGGCGAGCACGCTCACGCGACCGAAGACGTACGCCCCTACGAGTTTCCCGAAGCCGAAGCGCGTGCCCTCTTGCGCACGAGCGAAGACGACGACGTTGCGCTGCTCGCCCATCTCTAATCGGCCGCGTCAGTTCGCTGCGGCCGACCAGTGAATGGCGAGCCCCGCGAAGTACTGCCTGTCGAATGCCGGCGTCCACAGCGCCGGGCGCTGATTGAGCAGATTGTTGCCACCAACCGACAGCGTGGCCAGTGGCGTGAGCTTGAGGCGCCACTGCATGTCGACACTCAGCAACGCGCCCTGACGCCCCACGACACCCGGCGCCGTGGAGAATGGCCCGGTAATGGGCGCACCCGCGGGAATGCCCACCAGCGGCGCGTTCCCCGTATAGCGCGCGGACACATCACCATAGAGCCCTTGCAGTACGTCGAAGCGGCGTGACGCACGCATACGCGCTGTGTGCGAGGCTCGGCGCGTGAGCGGCAACCCGTTGGAGAGATTGCGCGCCCGCAGATAGTCGTAGCCCACCGTGAACTCGGTGCCCAGCAGTTCGGCGCGCATATTGGTTTCCACCCCCTGCGTACGCGCCCGCGCCACATTCACGTTGGCATACGTCTGAAAGCCGGCGGCGTTGTCGCCGCGGTAGCTCCAGTCGACCAGATCCTTCACGTCGTTGCGGTAGGCCTCAATGTCGAGCGACCACTGGGCCGACGGGGCCCACGTGCCCCCCGCACTGCCGCTCACCGAACTCTCCGGACGCAACTCGCTGTTGCCGACGATTTCGTAGCCACCGGCCGGGTTGAAGAAGGTGTAGCGAATTTCCTTGAAGCCGGGTGCACGAAAGCCACGCGCGACATTGGCGCGCAGCCGCACGGTAGGGCTGGTCTGCCATGCGAGCCCCACCGACGGGTTGGCGGTGTTTCCCCACAACGTGCTCGACGTATGGCGCGCACCAGCAGTGAAGAGTACCGAACCCAACGTCCACGAATCGCGCGCAAAGAACTCCGTCACCTCTTCCTGCGCGCTGTCGCCGTCTACCTTGCCAGGCGCCACGAGTGTGCGCCGCGAATACTGGGCGCCGGCGTCGATGGCATGTCGACCCGCCACCGTGGCGTACGCCACCAGATAGCGCTGCTGACGCTCGCGCTGCTCAACCGAATCGGCAGAACCGCGCACCGGCAGCAGCCCGCGTGCCTGACGATACTGATAGGTAAAGCGCTGCTGGAACGTGCGCAGCCGCAAACGACCACCAAGCGCCGGCCCCGCCGCCTCGGTGAAGCCCTGCACGCCACGATTGTCGATGAAGCCGTTGAAGCTCGCATCGAGCGGAAAGCGCTGCCGTTCCTGCGAAGCTTGCACATCGGCCCGCACACTCCACTGTGCACCGAGCGCCACGCGCACATCGCTGCGCCCATCGAATATGCGGTTGAACGTGGAGCCGGCGGCATTGTAGCCCGTGACGCGATCGCTCTGTCGCCAGCCACCGTTGAACCGATATCCAACCCGCCCCGAGGTGTTGCTCACCCCCAACGACGCCTCTTCGCGTCCGAGCCCACCCTGGCGTGCCACACCATCGAGCGTCAGCGTCTTGGTGGGTGCCGCCTGCACGATGTTGATCACTCCGCCCAATGCGTCACTACCGAACTCCACACTGCTCGGCCCTTTCGTGACTTCGATACGCTCGGTGGCAATGGTACTCAACCGGCCGATATCGCGGCTTTCAATGAGCGAACCAGCCACCGGCTCGCCGTCTACCAGCACCAGCACGCGCGAATCGTCGAAACCGCGAATGGAAATGCTCGTCTTGCTGGGCGGCGCGGGGAGCTCCTGCATGCCCGGCAACTGACGCAGCAACTGGTTGGCCGACACCGCGGCCACGGCGTCGATTTCCTTGCGGTCGACTACCGTGACACTGCGCGGGGACTCACTCGCGCGAATGACACGCTGCCCCATGGTAGTGGTGAACACCGGCAGCACTGTGGCCAGCGGTTCCAGCGCCACGCGCCACTCCCCATTCAGCCGGGCGGCCGTCACCACCTGTCGTTGTTCACGATAGCCGAGTACCCGGACATGCAGCGTGTCACCCACGCGTGCATCGAGTGCAAAGCGCCCATCGAGATCCGTACGCCAGCGGCGCGTGCCAGGGAGCACGCGCAACTCGGCTGACGCCACCGGCGCCCCGTCGGCGCGTGACACCACCATACCGCGCACCGCAGCCGAGACACCGCTGGCTTGTGCGCTGACGCTGCTGGGCGCCGCGAAGAGTGCGCCACCAAGCATGGCTGCCACCAACCAGGGGTTGTGTCGAAGCACTGCCATGTCCACTACGCGCCCGTTCCCCAATTAGCGCACGCGGGAATAGCGGATGGTCGGGAACCCCGGCGCGCCCGTGTTGCTGTAGTAATCGATGACCTGGAACTTCCACACCTTGGTGCCGACCTTCGCGAAGTACACGTTGAAGGCTGGATGCAACCGCTGCTGACCGGTGAGGTCGTAGCGGAATGGCGCCTTGGTATCGAGAATCGAATTCGGGATGGGGCCAACCAGCTGTGAGAGGTAGCTCACGTACTGGGGCGCATCGCTGGCCGACGTCACCGCAGCAAATGTTGGTGACGCGCTGCCCGGGTACGTGCCCACGTTGCAGGCGGTGTTCACCGTAATCGCGAGCTGACGCGGATCGGGATTGAACTGGAAGTCCCAATTGCAGCCGTTGGGCGTGACGACACTATTGGTGTTGAGGCTGATCGCGCGCGACACACCGGCGGGAGCCACCGCCAGCGTCTGTACGGCGCCGAGCGCGTTGCCCGTTTGCAATCGCGACTCGAGGTAAATGGTGTCCGTCACGAAGCCCGTGAACTTGATGCGCGCATTGCGCACCACGGCGAACTGGCCGTTGGCCAGACGGACCTTCCAGAACTGGGCCGCGTTGGCCACCGGCACACCGCCGAGCACGATGTGCGCCTGCGGGCTGTCAGCCAGACGATCGGTGACGAACTGGTCGTCGGCTGGCACCTGCGCATCGCGCAGGGCGTCGAACGCCGGCAGGGTGCTGGCGCGCGTGAAGGCCAACACTTCGGCGGTGGTCGCGTTCTGATTGTTCGCCAGCGATACCCCGAGCACCGTCTTGCTGGCGCCGGTGGCCGGCGAGGCCAACCGTACTTCGTAGCGCCGCAGCGCCAGATCCCAATCTGCCGTACGCTGCACGAGCCCACCGGTGGTGAAGCTGAAGTACACGAGCGTATCGTTGCTGCTCGCATTGAGGGGCGCGGTGGTCACCACCTCATTGATGGCGGGTTCACGGCCAAGGGCGTTGGGCCCGGTCGGGTCGCTTTCGCCCTCACAGGCGGTCAGGGCCGCAAGGCCGGCGAGTGCGACGAACAGGCGGCGCGCCGCGACGGCACGGGGCGAACGCAGAGCGAGGCCGGCGTCACGCCCCATGGCGCGCCAGGTCGGCATCGAAGTCGGATTGAGTGAAGAAAGTGGCATGACAGAGGCTACCAACGTGGTGATTCGCATGGCATTCGTATAAATGCGAATCCTCACGTCAGGATTAATCCGGCTATGGGCGGGAGCTTTCCCCGGTGCCTAGTTTGTGCGCATGACCAGTACGCCCCCCGCCCGCCCCGTGGTTGTCATTACCGGCGCCAGTTCCGGAATTGGTGCGGCGCTCGCCGCCCGGCTCGCGCCCACCCACCATCTGGTGTTGGTAGCCCGCCGCCCCGATGCACTCCGCGCCCTGGCGCAGTCACTCGGCGCCGCGACCGTCGTCACCGTGGCCGCCGACGTGACGGTGCGCAGCCAGGTCGACGATGTGGTGGAAACCGCGCTGGCGCAGTTCAGCCGACTCGATGTGTGGGTGAACAACGTGGGGCGCGGCATCACGCGGGCGCCGTCGCAGCTCACCGACGACGACATCGACGACATGATGCGCGTGAACGTGAAGAGCGCCCTGTACGGCATGCAGGCCGTGCTGCCGCACTTTCAGCTGGTGGGCCGAGGGCACGTGGTGAACGTGTCGTCCATGTTGGGGCGCGTGCCCATGGCCACGTTCAGATCGGCGTACAGCGCCTCGAAGCACTTTCTCAACGCGCTCACGGCGAACATGCGCACTGAGGTGCAGGAAACGCACCCCGACATTCAGTTCTCGCTGGTGAGCCCGGGGGTGGTGCGCACCGAATTCGGCGCCAACGCCCTGCACGGCGGTCCGGACTCACGCACCCTGCCCAATTCGCAGAGTGCCGACGAGGTCGCCGACGTCATCGCGCAGGTCATCGCCGATCGACGCCCCGACGTGTACACGCGCGAAGGCATGGCGGAGATGGCGGTGACGTACTTGAAGGAGTTGGGGCAAGATCATCGACGGCGCAACGTGACGCCGATATGAGCGGCGATATTGGGCCCTCTTTCCACCAAGGATTCCACCCCTTGAAAGGCCTCGGCCCCCAATCGAATAGCCATTTGCTGGTTCAATGACATTGTGTAATGGGTTCGCATCGTCAGCACGGCGACGGGCCGCCTCCACCCACCATCGCCGCCATTGCTGTAGGGTTGACCGGTGGCAGTTATCTCCGTAATCGCGGCCCGACTGGTCGCCACCCCGACGCCCGCACCCAGCTTCCAGCGCTGGACACGGCGTACTGGAGAAAGATCGGCTCCCACTTCCAGCATCAACTGGTCTCCACGTTGGCGATACTCCTTACGCACAGGGAAATCGATGATCAGGTCGCCGGCACGTTTGGAATATCCACCGATAGCTACCAGAAAGTTGAATCGCCGAGATGGATCTTCTCGACGCAACTCTAGTGCTGCCATCGGGCCGAACCGCGGCTCGTTGAGCCCATTTGGTGCACCTCCTGGCCCCCATGCGCCCACCCGCACGGTCGGTTGCCAATACGATTTCTCCGCGCTCGACGCCGATTGCGCCCTCGCAGAAACGGGCGCCGTCGAGCATACGAGCCCTACAGCGATTATCACACGAAATTTCATCGCGTCTCCCTGAATTGTGGAACGGAGAAATACCCGCACTTCCGGGCGGACTGCGCCACGAAAACCACAAGCACCGCTGCGGCCTCTTTGAGGCGCGTTCAGTACACCGTTCGTATCGTGATCGATCCATTGCTACCGCCCGGCGTCGCCAAGTCTGCGGTAGCTGTTTCAATAGGTAGCGTACGCGACGCGGGAGGAAGGCGTATAGACAACCATGCCCAGGTTATCATCGCGTGTCAGGAATGCGTCGAATGCCTCTTGTTTGAAGCCGATGATGGTCGCTGGCGAAACCAACACATTCGATGAAACGATCTCGATCAAGATGCTGGTGGCCCGGTAAGCCGATCGGGCGAGACCCGCGCGCTTTTCCAACACCGACCGCACGTGTTTCGTGGCAGGATACAACGATGTCAGCCTGCCCTTGGCTGTATTGATCCTTTCGGAGGCTCGAAGGGCGGAAGCTCGGACTGCCGCGACTCACCGCTACGGAATCGACTGCCCTCGCACGGCCGTATTCGCTTCCGGCGTCAGTCGCGCGGCGGCGAGCGCTTTCACCGGGCGGTCGTAGGTTTCCAGCGCCGGCCCGAGGGTGGGTTCGCAGACCCCCTCGGCGGTCTCGCGAATGAGCTGGTCCACCACGGCGCGCAGGTCGCCAGTGCGCGCATAGGTGGCCAGCTGTCGCTGCGCGCTCGACCCCTCTTCCATGATCTTGAAGGCGTACTCGACTTCCTTGCGGGTACCGAGTTCATCGAGCACGTCGTCGAGGAACCACTCGATGAGCTCGCGAATGAGTACCGGGGCCGCCAGTTCGGTTTTCTTGCCGAAGTCGATGAGCTTGCCGCCCATGCCATAACGCACCGCCCGCCACTTGTTCTCCTCAATGAGGTCGGCGGCGTACACCCGGAACGTCATATTGTCGCGGCGCAGCTTCCACATCTTGGCGACCACCGCCTGCAGGATGGCGGCAATGCACACCGCCTCGTCGACGCGCGTGTTCACATCGCACACGCGGAACTCGAGCGTGGGGTACAGATGGTGCGGGCGCACATCCCACCAGATCTTCGATCCGTCGGGGATGGACTTGGTCTTGATGAGCGTGTCTACGAGGTCGGAGTAGTCACTCCAGCCGTTCAGGATGCGCGGGACGCCCGTGCGCGGGAAGTTCTTGAAGATGATGCTGCGGTACGAATGCAGCCCGGTGTTGCGTCCAAACCAGAACGGCGACGATGTGGAGAGACACAGAATGTGAGGAAGGATGTACCGCGCCGCGTTGAGGCAGTCGATGCGGAACTCCTGATCTTCAATGCCCACATGCACATGCGTGCCGAAGATGAGCAGGCGGTGCGCGAGATCCTGCAGCTCGGCCTTCACGCCGAGGTATCGCTCCTTCGGCGTCATCTCCATGTTCATCCAGTTGGAGAAGGGGTGCGTCCCCGCCGACGCGATGGTGAGGCCATGCTCCCCGGCCGCCTTGATCACCAACCCGCGCAGCTTCACCAGCTCGCTACGCAGCTCCGCGATATTGGCGCAGGGGCGCGTGCCGATTTCCACCTGACACTGGTGCAGTTCGGCCTTCACATCGGCTTCGGCGGCAAACGCGCTGGTCACCAGGGCATCGAAGCCCGGTGCCAGGTCACGCGTAACCGGATCGATGATCTGGTATTCTTCTTCGATACCAACGGTGAGGGCCGGACCCTTCATTCAATCCCCCACGCCCACCCGGGGCGTCGCGCTGAGTGCTGCGTTGTTGGCGGCCCAATTGATGGCCGCGTCGATGAATGCGCCGAACAGATCCCGCGTGTGGGGATCGGACATCTCGAACACTTCCGGGTGCCACTGTACGCCCACGCAGAACGGCTCGCCCGTGGTCTCGATCGCTTCAATGAGCCCATCGTCGGCGGTAGCCGACACCACCAGATTGGCGCCCATGGTCTTGATGCCCTGGTGATGCATGCTGTTCACCGGGCACCGTGTGGATTCGAGAATGTGTGATAACCGCGTTCCCGGTACGACATTGACCTCGTGCGCCAGATGATCGCGCTCGAAGCCTGCCGTGGGGAAGAAGTCGTGCTTGTGGAAGGCAGGATTTTGTGAGGCGAGGTCCTGCCACATGGTGCCACCCTGCGACACGTTGATGATCTGCAGGCCGCGGCACAGCCCCAGCACCGGCTTGCCTTCCTCGATGGCCCAGCGCACCAGCTGCAGCTCCACGAGGTCGCGGGCGGGGTCGAGATTGCCGCACTCGGGGCGCACCGCCTCCCCGTATTCAGCCGGGTTGATGTCCACGCCGCCCGGAATGAGCACGCCGTCGAGCCGTTCATAAATGGCGCGCAACGTGGTGAGATCGTCGTCGAGCAGCGGAATCATCCACGGCACCGCCCCCGCCGCCGTTGCAGCGTGGAAGTAGCGCTGGTTCATCACCCAACTCGACGGCAACGCGGGCGGAATGCCGTCGATGGAGTGCAGCGTTTGCGTGGTCAGCCCGATGGTGGGCCGGTACGTATGGGCAAGAGGCGACATCAGCGCTTTTCGACCAGGAAGGTGGGCACGTTCGAACCGCCCCCCGCCGTGACGTTGAGGAGAGGATCGGTAGCAATGCGGGTGAGGCAGCCGTTCACGGTGGTGCCATTCGCCAGGAACGGCGCCGTGTCCAGCATGCGGTCTCCTATATGTAATGCACCATCCACCATGGCCGGCCACGGCTCACTGGGCACCTCCACCCGCTCCTGCACGATATACGGCTCGCCTAGTGCGGTTTCGATGGCCCGCTGCCAGGTGGCATCGTCGACCGTCCAGCCCAGCACGATGCCCTTGCCGCCGTACTCGTCGTTGGGCTTGAGCACCATCGTTTCGCGCCGTTCGGCGATGAAGGGGAGTAGATCGACGGTGTGGTCGCCCCCCGCACTGTCGCGATACTGCGTGTGTCGCGCTTCCACCACACGCGTCCACGGCACATGGGCCTGCACGGCCGCCTGCTCACTGGCCGTGAACAAGGGCGCCTGCCGCTCATCACTTAACACGGCAAGTGAGGCCTTCTTGTGCAAAAGCTTGCACCGCAACGGGTTGACCATACACACCGCACCGTCTCTCACGGCGTGAAACACCGCCGAATCGAGCCCGGACTGCGTGGCGAGCTCGTCAATCAGCACCCGCTTGTAAATGAAAGTGACCGGCCGGCCGGCCACCGTGAGCTGCCCGTTCTTGTACTCCGCGTCGCGCGGATCGCCGATAAAAACGGGAATGCCGCGCGCCTTGAACTCCTGCTCGAAGAGCACGAATTCGCTGTAGGTGGGCACCTCTTTCCAATCCAGAATGCACACCTGCGGCATCTCGCGAACACCACGCCAGGCGTACCACGCCTGCAACAGCGCGTCTACCACGCCGGCCGCGGCCGGGATGGGGAGCACCACGTGGTCACGGGTGAACGCCTGCATCCCCGGCAACGCCAGAAACGCGCGCGACAGCGCGTCGTTGTAGGCGGCCCCGGCCGGGGTTTCGGCGTTGTACTCGGTGAATTTGAGCCCCTGTGCGCCAGCGCCGGGCACAAAGAACGCATCGAGCCGAGAGGTTGGGCTGGCCACCGGGAAGCCGGGGTCGGCATGAATGACCTGCTCTTCCCAGCTGGTCAGCCCGAACTGCGCGCGCAACGCGGAGTCGGCCATGGCGGCCACGCGCACCTTTTCAAACGCCGCCCCAATCAGCGCGCACGCCCGTCCCAGCAGCTGGTATTCGGCCAAGGTGAGGAACCGGGGGCGCAACACCCCGCACAGAGGCCGTTCGCCGAAGAACAGCCCCTGATCACGGAGTTGCTGCGTCAACACCGTGGCGCTATCCGCCGCGAGCGAGCCCTCGGCGAGCGTGTCATGGCACCGGGCAACCGCTTCTGTGGACATTGCTATTTCGTGATGCCAGCGTTGACGATCGAATTCGCCGGCGGCGCGGCAATGACCGGCGCGGCGGCCGCCCCAACCCCCAGCGCCTCGCGCGGTGCCGTGGCCAGCCGGATGGCGAGGTCGGCCATGTGCTCGACTACCCAGTCGAAATAGCTGGGGGTGAGCGAGTTGATATCCATGTCCGGGGCCGGGTTCATGAAGTCGATGGCGTACGGTATTCCATCCTTCACGGCGAACTCGACCGTGTTCATGTCGTAGCCCAACGCCCGGCACAGCGTGAGGGCGTCGCGCACGCACCGCGCCTCGAGTTCGGCACCCAGGTAGCCCGGGTCGGGGATATAGCGACGCTGCCCCGGATCGTAGGGCATGGGGAGCACGTGCTCACGCCCCAGCACCATGCAGCGCACATAGGCGTCCCACTTGATGAACTCCTGCACCACCATGGTGAGCAGTCCGCTGCTGTTGTAATGGTGCAGCAACTCTTCCATGGAATGACACACGTACACGTCGCGCCACCCGCCACCGTGCGCGTCCTTGAGCACACACGGGAACCCAATGTGCTCGGCCACCCCCTTCCAGTCGAGCGGATAGGACAGGTTGCGCAACGATTCGGTATGCGAGATGCCCGGGATGTAGTCCTTGTTGGGCAGCACCATGGTCTTGGGGTGCGCCACCCCGTTCTGCATGGCCAGCGTCGCGTCGTAGAACTTGTCGTCGGCCGACCACATGAAGGGGTTGTTGATGACCGTGACCCCCATACGCGTCGCGTGCTTGAGGAAGGTCCGGTAGAACCCCACCTCATGGCTGATGCGGTCGATGATGAGGGTGTACGGCACGGGCTGCCCCATGCGTGTGGCGTCGAGCTTGATGTAGTCGGCGGTCACGCCGCTCTGGCGGCGATTGACGGCATCGAGGAAGGCGGGAGGGAAAGACCATTCCCGACCCACTAGCAGACCGATACGGGGTTCGATGGACACGAGGGGCGGCTCCAAGGGGACATGCGGGTGGACGCTGCCACTATGGGGCCTGTGGGCCGAGTGCGCCAGCAGTCAGGGTGCGGAACCTGCGGCCAATTGCAGGCTGTGACCTGTCACTCGTCCGGAATCGTTCCGTCGGTCCGGACGATAGGCGCCGGCGAGCTGGACAGTCCGGTCGATCTTCGGCTTTTTGGGCCCGTTGCAGAGCCGTGCAATGCGTGTGGGCGAACAAGGAAAGAGCAGTTTTGTGAGCATAAGCAATGTGGACAACCCAGTCACTGGGAACCCAAAAACCACGCGGGTCACGAAGTCGCTTTTCCACACCGAAGTTGCCCGCAGGTGTGGCCCAACGTGACACTTAGCCGTTTCTCCACATGCTTTCCCACACTTATAGACATACATGTCAACAACTTAGCCACTAACCAACGTATTGCGTGGGCGCGTGGATCGTCATAACATCCCCGCCCATCGATGACGCAGCCGGCTTCGCGAAACCGATGATCACGTTCCTGCCCCCTCACGGAATAGAACTATGCACGTCGTCGCCAT
>ERZ1645185.218-NODE-218-length-24840-cov-8.033811_pt1 | contig 24840 bp, 21 predicted proteins | sample MGYA00575351_ERZ1645185 | MGnify/ENA primary metagenome ERZ1645185 (study PRJEB40838, sample SAMN11284767) | freshwater sediment metagenome | isolation source: river sediment | host: Sediment | place: India: Jana village, Kanpur | collected 2015-12-17 ... | reverse complement strand
TGACCTGAATGGCGGCGGTGACCGACTTGCCGGTGGACGTGAGGAACAGCGGCTGTGTCGAGACCCGCCGCTGCACGGCGTAATAGGCAATGGAGGCCAGCTGCGTGAGCGAGCGTCCGAACGCGGGCACAGCGTTGGGCACAGTGGCTTGCATGACCCGCGCCGTGGTATCGCGCGTGACCGTGACCACCTGCATGCTGTCGCCCATCAGTTCGAAGTCGGTCTCCTGCGCGGCCATGAGCGTCGCCTCCTCACCGGGGTACAGCGAGAGGCGCAGCCGGGCCGGTGTCTCGTTCTCGAGCCAGTGATCCCACGCAATGCGCCCCTGTTTGGGAATGAGGTAGACGCCCCGAATGAGTGCGCTGTCGGTGCGCACCGCCTCGAATGCCACCGTATCGCCCTGCTGCAGGTACACGAAGACCGCGGCAGCGGGTGGGGCGCTCGGGTCTGGGGGCGTTTGCGCCGCCAGGCGAGCGGGAAGGAACAGCAGCAGTAACACGACAAGGCGCAGAGGCATTGGCATCATCTTATGTAGACCCGCCGCCGAAACCTTGGCAAGTCACCGGCGGCTTGGCGGGCGCTAGCGGAGCGTACGCGTGAGCCAGTCGGTTAGGGTACCTAGGAGCTCACGGCGGACCTTGCTGTCGGGCAGGTCCGCGTAACCGGCCGGCGCCCCCACCGGGTCAGCCAACAGCAAATGATTGGTGGCGGGAAAGCGCTGCATGGTTACGGCGCGATTCCCGGCGGCGCGCATGGCCGTCGCCAGCGTATCGGCCTGTTCCGGCGTCACCTGTTGATCGGTGTCGCCCTGCAGAATGAGCACCGGCTGCTTCACCTTCCTGGCGACCACCAGTGGGTCGGTGGTCATGAAGTAGCCCATCCAGCGATTGGCGCGTTGGATGGAGTCGAGAGCTGCTGGCACCGTGCGGCGCAGGGAATCACGCTGCGTGGCGGTCAGGTTCGGTGCCGAGCGAATGACATTTTCGTTCTGGAACTCGATGACCCGTCGGCCGGTGTAGGCCGGGCCGGCCAACAGTACGATGGCCGCGAGCGCCGGGTCGTCGACGGCCACCATGGGGGCAATGAACCCGCCCTCGCTGTGGCCAACGAGCGCAATGCGGCGGCCGTCGACATCGGGGCGAAGACGCAGGTAGCGCACGACGCTCAGCACGTCGTCGGCGAAGTCCCGGCTGGTAGCCGAATCGCGTCCCGCTCGGCCACCGCTGGCCCCTACGCCGCGATCGTCGTAGCGCAGCACGGCAATGCCGCGTCGCCCCAAGGTGTCGGCGATGTCGCGAAATGGTGCATAGCCGCGCACGAGGGGAATGCGTGAGTCGCGGTCCTGTGGGCCGCTGCCGCTGATGGTCACGACGACAGGCACGGGGCCACTGACGCCTTTCGGACGCGTGAACGTTCCGGCCAGCGTGTAGCCGCGCGGCGTAAAGATGGAGACGGTTTCGCTGGTGTAGGGGGCGTCGGCCGGAGCGTCGTAGCTCACGGGCGCCTCAGCCAATGGCGCGACCGAGCCGCCAGCGCGTACTGCGCGCAAGTTCTGCGCGGGTACACGCACCTCCTGCGGCACGCCATCGGCCCACACAATGTGCATGGCCATGCCGGCGATGGTCATGGTGGTGGTGTCGCTTATGCGGCTGAAGGTCACGTCGAACTGCTGGGCACCTTGCGTGAGTAACACCGGCAGGGTCGTGCGCCCTGTTTCGCGTGCGAGCTGTGACAGCAGCGCACTGTGCAGCAGCGAGTTGTTGATGAACGCCACGGCACCGGCACGAATGGGCACTGACTGCGGACGCATCGCGCCACGCGCGCCCACTTCAATGGCCATCGAGTCGCCGCGTGGGACGAAGCTGGCGACCTGCATGGGCGCGGCATCAGGCGCGCTGCCGGCGGCGAACACTTCGAGCGTAAGCCGCAACGACGCGCGCTGCTGCTCCCACTCTACGCGTGGTTGACCGCGGTAGGTGAGCACGCCCTTCACGACACCGTTGCCGGGCGTCACGACCTCGGTGGCGATGGTATCGGCGCCGCGCAGGTAGACAAACGTGACGGCTGAGGCCTGCGCGCGTGCCGCAGACGGGGCCACGAGGCTGGCAAGCAGGATTGCAGTCCGCAGGATGGTCATGACGAAGGCGAATCGGGGGTGTCAGGAGATGACGGGGGCATGGCCTTCGGCGCGCGCCCCGCATCACGGAGCGCACGCCGCAGCAGAAACTCGATCTGCCCGTTGAGACTGCGCAGATCGTCGTTGGCCCACCGCTGGACGGCGTCGAGCAGTTCACGATCAACGCGGAGCAGGAACGATTTGCGTTCAGCCATGGCGGTACCCGTGTGGAGGGTGACCGATCACGCGGCGATCACGTGTACAGCGAACCGGTGTTCACCACCGGCTGGGTGCTGCGTTCGGAGCAGAGCACCACGAGCAGGTTGCTCACCATGGCGGCCTTGCGTTCGCCATCGAGTTCGACGATTTCGCGCTGCTTGAGTGCTGCCAGGGCCAACTCGACCATGCCCACGGCCCCTTCCACGATGGTCTGCCGCGCGGCGACAATGGCGCTTGCCTGCTGACGCTGCAGCATCGCCGCCGCGATTTCCGGCGAGTACGCCAGGTGACTGATACGGGCCTCGATGACCTCCACGCCGGCCTTTGCCAGGCGATCGACGAGCGCCTTGGCGAGCCCCTTGTTGACCTCTTCCTGGTTGGTGCTGAGCGCGATCTCGTCGGTGCCGTGCGAATCGTACGGGTGTTGCGACGCCAGGGCCCGCAGGGCCGACTCACTCTGCACGGCCACGTATTGCACGTAGTCGTTCACTTCGAACAGCGCTTCGGCCGTATCGGTGACGCGCCACACCACGATCGCGCCGATTTCGACGGGATTGGAGTAGGCGTCGTTCACCTTGAGCTTGTTCGTTTCGAAGTTGCGCACGCGCAGCGACACACCGGTCTTCTGCATGAATGGGTTGACCCACCAGAGTCCGGGTTCGCGCACCGTGCCCTTGTAGGTGCCGAACAGCGTCAGCGCTTTGCCTTCGTTGGGTTCGACCGTGAACAGGCCCGGGAGACCGAGCCCCGCGAGAATGGCGACCACGATGCTGGGGATGGCCAACGCGAAGTCGTTGGCGCGGGCGCCCACGTAGAAGCCGTAGAAGCCGCCGAGCATGACCGCGACGAGGACGAGGGCAACGAGCAGACCGCTGGCGGGCTTGGTGTTGATTTCGCGAAGCATGGAATGGCCCAGTTAAGGTGGTATTGAAGTGATATCACTTCGGTAGCACCTACGGCAAGTCCGGCGGCCGGGTTTCGGCCGGGCCTGCCGCAGTCAACCATCGCCGTTTGGTCGGCGTAGCCAAGGCATGGCCCCTATTGCGGCTGACGTCACCGTTGGCAATAGTCGCCGTTCGACCCGTCCTACCCCTCTCGGAGGTCCCGCTGTGAAGCGTTTTTCCCCGCGTCTTGCCCTGCTGGCCGGTGCCATTGCACCCCTGGCAACGCTCGACGCCCAAGCGAGCAGGCCACCTGCCCGCGCCGTGGCGCGCGCCGTTGCTGCGCCCGCTCCCCTCGCTGCTGGCTTCGATTCGGCAGCGCTGTCTGCCGTGCGCTGGCGTGAAATCGGCCCCTACCGCGGTGGCCGGTCGGTAGCCGTGGCCGGGTCGGCTGCCCGCCCGAAGGAGTACTGGATGGGCACCACCGGCAGCGGGGTCTTCAAGACCAGCGATGGTGGCAATACGTGGCAGCCGATGACCGACCGGTACTTCGGTGGCACGGTCGGCGCCGTGGCCGTGGCGCCGAGCAACCCCGACGTCGTGTACGTGGGCGGTGGCGAGTTCGCCATCCGCGGCAACGTGTCGCACGGCGACGGCATGTGGAAGACCACCGACGGTGGCCGAACGTGGACCAACATCGGCCTCAACGATACGCGTCAGATCTCGAAGGTGCGCGTGCACCCCACCAACCCCGACCTCGTGTACGTCGCGGCGTTCGGGCACGTGTGGGGGCCGAACGCCGATCGCGGCATCTTCCGCAGCAAGGACGGCGGCAAGTCGTGGCAGAAGATCCTCTTCCGCGATGACAGCACCGGCGCGGCCGATCTGGTGATGGACCCCAGCAATCCCAATGTGCTCTACGCCGGCTTCTGGCAGGCGCATCGCAAGCCGTGGATGCTGGTGTCGGGCGGCAAGGGCTCGGGGATGTTCAAGAGCACCGATGGTGGCGACACGTGGACCGAGATTACGAAGAACGCCGGCTTGCCAACCGGGCTGTGGGGCAACATCGGTATTTCCGTGAGCGCGGCCAACCCGCGTCGCGTGTACGCGCTCATCGAGGCCGATCAGGGTGGTGTGTATCGCAGCGACGACGCAGGAGCCACCTGGCAGCTGGTGAACAACGAACGCAAGCTGCGTCAGCGCGCGTGGTACTACTCGAAGATCTACGCCGACACCAAGAACCCCGACGTGGTGTACGCGAGCAACGTGCAGTTCCAGGTGTCGAAGGACGGCGGCAAGACGTGGAGCAACATCAGCGCGCCGCACGGCGACTCGCACGACCTGTGGATCGCGCCCGACGATCCGGCGCGCATGATCGAAGCGAACGACGGGGGCGCGAACGTGAGTACGGACACGGCGCGCACGTGGACGGAGCAGGACTTCGCCACGGCACAGTTCTATCACGTCACCACCACGAACCACTTCCCGTATCAGATTTGCGGCGCGCAACAGGACAACAGCACCCTGTGTGGTCCGTCGCGGGCGCCCGGTGGCATTACCATCGACATGTGGAAGGATGCCGGCGGTGGCGAGTCGGGCTTCATTGCCGCGCTGCCGAACAATCCGGACATCGTGTTTGCCGGCAGCTACGGTGGCTATCTCACGCGCAAGGACATGCGTACGGGCATGACGCGCGATGTGAATCCGTGGCCGCTCAATCCCATGGGTCACGACGCGAAGGATGCGAAGTACCGCATGCAGTGGACGTTCCCCATCGTGGTGAGCCCGCACGATCCGAAGACGCTGTACGTGGGGTCGAGCGTGCTGTTCAAGACCACCAACGAAGGCGACAGCTATACCGCCATTTCCCCCGATCTGTCGCGCAATGATCCGCGCACGCTGGGGCCCTCGGGCGGTCCGATCACGAAGGACCAGACGAGCGTCGAGTACTACGGCACGGTCTTCGCCATTGCCGAGTCGCCCGTTGCCAAGGGCACCATCTGGGCCGGTACCGATGACGGACTCGTGCACATCACGCGCAATGGTGGCGTGTCGTGGACGAACGTGACGCCGCCGCTGCTCAAGGAACGCGAGTGGGCACGTGTCTCCATCATCGAGGCGTCACACTTCAACGCCGGTACGGCGTATGTCGCGGCCAATCGCTTCCAGATGGACGACAACGAGCCCTATCTGTTCAAGACCACCGACTTCGGCAAGAGCTGGACGCGTATCGACGCCGGAATCGCGCGCAGCGAATTCACCCGCGTCATCCGCGAAGACGAGGTACGTCCCGGGCTGCTCTTCGCCGGTACCGAACGCGGCATCTGGGCCTCGCTCGACGACGGTGCCTCGTGGTTTTCACTCAAGCGCAACATGCCCATCGTGCCGGTGCACGATCTCGCCATCAAGGAGGGCGATCTCATCGCCGGGACGCATGGTCGCTCGTTCTACGTGATCGATGACATTGGCGTGCTGCGACAGCTCAGCGCCGACGTGTTGGCCAAGAAGGCGCACCTGTTCACACCGCGTCCGTCGTACCGCATCAACTGGGGTGGCGGTGGCTTTGGCGGCGGGGGGAACACGCCGGTGGGCCAGAACCCGCCCAATGGCGCCATCGTGTACTACTGGCTCAAGGACAAGGCCAACAAGGTCACCATCGAGTTCCGTGACTCCACGGGCCGCACGGTGAAGTCCTTCGCGAGTGACATGGTACAGGCCGCGGCCGGCCCCGGCGGTCGGCGCTCGGTGGCTGGTGACCGTCCGCCCACGAACAACGTGGGTATGAACACGTTCTCGTGGAATCTGCGTGAGCCCGATGCCACGACCTTCCCCGGCATGATCATGTGGGCCGGTGTTACCACGGGCCCGCTGGTGCCGCCAGGCAACTACACGGTGCGACTGCTGGTCGATGGTGCGCCGGCCGGCGATGCCAAGCTGGTGGTGCGCAAGGACCCGCGCAGCGAGGCCACGGCGGCCGATCTGGTGGCGCAGTACAAGCTGCTCATTGCCATTCGGGATCGGACCACCGATGCCAACGATGCCGTGCGCACCGTGCGCAACGTGCGACAGCAGGCGGTCTCGCGCATGAACCAGGTGGGCGCCGATTCGGCTCGCTACGCGCAGCTGGTGAAGGATCTCGATGCGAAGATCAGCGCCATGGAAGCCGAGATCTATCAGGTGAAGAACCAGTCGGGGCAGGACCCGCTCAACTATCCGATCAAGGTCAACAACCAGATCGCGGCGTTGGCGGGAGTGGTGGGCAGCGCCGAAGCCCGGCCCACGAAGCAGTCACAACAAGTGTTTGCGCAGCTTACCAAGGAGCTGGAAGGCTACCTGGTCGAGTTGCGGAAACACTACAAGGAACTGCTGCCGCCCATCGATGAGATTCTCAAGAAGCACGGGCACCCGGCCATTGAAGTGAAGCCGGCCGACACGCCGCAGACGCGGCAGACCAGCGCCGAAGAAGAAGTAACCGGACTGCGCTGAGTTGGTCCCGTGGGTGCGCCTCAGGCGCACCCACGGGATGCTGCGGTTCGCGTCGTTACGCCGCGCGAGCGAAAGCGCGAATGCTGACAATGCCGGCCAATGGACCCAGCGCCAGCAGGGTGAATGCCCACGGCCATCCCACGAGATCGACCAGCGTTGGCACCAGCTGGATGACGCCGGCCGTCAGCAGAAAGCCGAGTGATGTTTGCAGCGTGAGCGCGGTACCCACCGCATGCGCCGGCACGCTTTCCGTGATCATCACAGAGAACTGGGCACTGTCCGCGATCACGAAGAAGCCCCAGACCAATGCCACCGGGGCGAGCAACCAGAGTGACCGGCCGAAGGTGAGGCCGATGAGGATGGCGCACAGGCCGCTGATGCCCATCGAGACATTCACCAGCCAGGCCCGTCCGCGACGATCGGCCACCATGCCACCCCACAGGCATCCCACGCCACCCACCGCCAAGGCTGCGAAGGCCAGCACCGCCGCCGATGTGTCGGCGCGTCCGCTCTCGTTGCCGGCGGCTGCGATACTCGCTGCCACGAAGACCGGCAGCCAGGTCCACGCCGCGTACAGTTCCCACATGTGGCCGAGATACCCGCCCATCGCCAAGCGCCAGCGGCGCTCGCCAACGACTTCGCCCACAAGGCGCCACGAAAAAGGACGCGGCGGAAACGCGTACGGCCCGTCGCGATAGATCGCCCACACCAACAGTGCCGCCATGAGCGCTCCCACCGAGGCGGCGAGGGTGACATTGACAATGGTGGCACCCGGCAGGGCCTTTACGAGATACGGCAACGCCTTGCCCACCGTGAGCGCCCCCACGATGGTGCCTACCGCGAAGCCGCGACGGGCGCGGAACCATGTGGCGATCATCTTCATGGCCGGCGGATAAACACCGGCGAGAAACAGCCCCGTCAGCAATCGCCAGCCCAACGCGGCGGACAATCCGGTGGCTGTGAGCACCAACGCGTTGGCAATCGCAGCACCGACGGCGCTGAAGGCGAACAGTCGGCGCGCGGGAATGATATCGGCGAGGTTGAGTAGCGCCGAGAGTGCCGTACCCGCCACGAAACCCAGCTGCACGGCAGTGGTGAGCCACGCCGCCTCAGCACCGGTCAGCTGCCAGCGCTGCTGGTACTGGCCAGAAACGGCACTCGCCACAAACCACAGCGACATACCCAGCAACTCGGCGAGCGCCAACGTACCCAGCATGCGCCAGCGCTCCGGTGCGTCGTCGTCCTGAACGACACGCCCCGGGACCCGCACCGGCTCAGGGCGCACCCGGTCCTGAGCGCGGGCGCACGAGACGCAACAGCTGCTCGACGTGGCCGAGCAGCTGAGCACTCGTGAACGGCTGCGACAGATGGACCACGCGATCGGACGGCTCGACGATCAACTCCTCGTCTTGATAGCCGGACATGAACAGCACGGGCAGATCGGGCTTCAGAACCAAAAGTTCGTTGGCCAAATCGCGACCGGTGCCACCGGGCATCATGTGGTCGGTGATCAGCAAGTCGATGGGTGATGCGTCATGCGTGGCGTGCCACTTGTCGAGCGCTTCGGACATCTGGCACGCCTCGATCACCTCGTACCCGTGCTGGCCGAGCACGCGCAGAATGACCCCGCGTACCGCGTGGTCATCTTCTGTGACGAGTACCCGAGCCACCGTGGTCATACCGTTGCCATCCCCTGTAGTACCGAAGTCTGTGCGTGGGGTGCGGAGCCAGAATTCGCTGCCGACACCTCAAGTATCGTCAGCCATGAACCGAAGTTGCACCAGTGTTGCACATTCTGCCGACTGAGCTCGGCGAATGGCACGTCAGCGTGCACTATCGGTGATGCTCGGCGCCACGCCGAGCTCGCCAGCCACTGCTGCAAGAAACGCCTGCACCCTGGCCCCGTTCCCACCGAAGCTGCGCAGAAAGCGCAGGATGGGATTGGGTACGGCCACCTGCTCGCTGATCGTGGCCACGGTGAGTTCATGGTCCTGCCGCACCGTGATGTGCCACGTGCCGAGTGCGCCGCCGTCGTCGTCGAACAGCATGAACGTCACGCCATGCGGCGCCGCCTCTTCCTGAACTCGCATGGCCGGCAGCGAGGCGCACCACCGCGGCGGGCCGTCGGCCTCGCGCAGGAGTCGGTACAGCCGTTCGGGTTCCACGTCGCATGCGAGTGATTTCGTGGCGACTCGCACGCGCGGGGCCAGCAATCCACCGATGAGCATGGAGAGCACCACCGCGGCCACGGTGGCCATGACCAGCAAAATCCAGTTCATCATGGCGCGATCGGGCTACGCAGTGCCGTCGAGGATCGTGCGCACCCGTCGGGCAAGTTCGAGCGAGGTGAACGGTTTGGCCAACAGGGAGCGCGTCGCGCCTTCAAGACCGAGCCGCAGGTCGGCGTCTTCGGTGTAGCCGGACACGTACAACACGGGCAGATTTGGTCGTGCCTGCGTAAGACGATCGGCGAGTTCGCGACCGTTCATGCCAGGCATGACGACATCGGTGACCAGCAGATCGATGCGTCCCGGAAATGCGCGCGAGATGGCCAGCGCCGCATCACCGTCGGTGGCAGCCAGCACCCGATAGCCACGTCGTTCGAGCGCGGCCACGGCCACGGTGCGCACGGCATCTTCGTCTTCGGTGAGCAGCACGGTTTCCCGACCGCTGAGCTGCTCCGGCGGCTCGTCGCGCACCGGCGTGGGTGCCACCGCTTCGTTCGTGCGCGGGAGCAGCAGGTGCATCGTCGTGCCGTGGCCAAGCGCCGAGTCTACACGAATTTCGCCGCCACTCTGGTCCATGACGCTGGACGCCAAGGCCAGTCCGAGCCCCGAGCCCTTGCCGGTAGCCTTGGTGGTGAAGAATGGCTCGAAGATGTGCGCCTTCACCTCGTCGGACATGCCCATGCCGTCGTCGCGCACGCGAATAGCCAGCCACGACTGCTGCTGATCGAGACGCAGACGATGTACTTCGGTGTCGTCGAGCGCCGCGGTTTCGATGACGAGTCGGCCGCCATGCGGCATCGCATCGCGGGCGTTGCTCACCAGATTGAGCAGCGCCTGCTCCAGTTGCGCGCCGTCGGCGTGCACGGTGCCCACATGCGGGTCAAGCAGCGTCACGAGGTCGATGTTCTCCCCGATGACCCGACGCAGCAGTCTATCGAGCCCACGCACGACGTTGTTCGGATCGAGGACCGCGGGCTGTACCATCTGCCGGCGACTGACCGACAGAATCTGCCGCGAGAGTTCGGTGCCGCGCATGGCCAGCGATCGGATTTCGCTCACATCGTCACGCACGGCGCTGTCGTCCGGCAGCGTACTGAGCAGCAGATCGCAGTAGCCCAACATGCCGGTGAGCAGGTTGTTGAAGTCGTGCGAAATGCCGCCGGCGAAGGTGCCGATGGCTTCCATCTTCTGTGACTGGCGCAACTGCTCTTCACTGCGTGCAAGCGCCCGTTCGGCTTCGCGTCGTGCGGTGACATCGATGCCCACGCTCAGCCAGCTTGCGCGACCGAGTCGTCGGGAACTGGTGGTGACGACTTCCATCTCCATGCGCCGGCCGCTGGCCGAGCGATGAATCCACGTGCCGGCATTCTGGCGCGACTCGGAAAAGGGGAGCCGCGCTCCGCCGAACCGCGCAAGTTCGTCCGGTTCGAGCAGGTCGACGATGCGCAACGTGAGAAAGGTGTCGCGGTCGTAGCCGTACTTGTCGATCGCCGCGTCGTTCACGGCGAGGATGTTCATCGTTTCGGCATCCCATGCCCACATGGGCAAAGGATTCGAATCGAACAGAAAGCGATACCGCCGCTCGTTATCGGCCAGCGCGGCGTTACGCCGCTCGACCGTATCGGCCATTTGGTTGAGCGCGAGTGCCAACTGACCGATTTCATCGCTCGACCGCACGGCGGAGCGGTGACCGCTCACGCCCGCAGCCAGCGCGTGCGCATCGTCGATGAGCGATTCGACCGCACGCACGATGAGCGACCCGGCCGCGTAGGCGAGGCCCAGCGACAGCGCCAGTGATCCCACCAGCAGAGCCACGCGATAGGGGGCCCCGGTAGCGTTGAATCCCATGAACGCGCCCACGAGCGTTGGCGGGATCAGCGCCACTACCACCATCAACAAGAGGCGCGCACGCAAGCCGAGGCCCCGTGCCACACTGGGAGCTCCCACTGTGGACGAGGCCTCGGTGTGTTGCGAGCCGGGCGACGGGTACTCAGGCATGCGACGGCCGCCGTCAGCGCGGCGTGCGATCCTCGCTCGGCGGCGCGACGGCCATGCCCATGGAGTGGTAGCCCTTGTCGACGTACACCGTGGAACCGGTGATACCGCTGGCCAGCGGGCTGCAGAGGAACGCCGCCGTGGTACCGACCTCACGGGCCGACAACTCTTCGGTGATCGGCGAATTGGCCGTGCAGTACTTCACCATGTTCTCGATGATGCCGATCGCGCTGGCCGCGCGCGACGCGTACGGGCCGGCGGAAATGGTGTTCACGCGATGGCCCCACTTGCGACCGGCTTCGAAGGCCAGGAGGCGCGTGTCGCTTTCGAGCTGTGCCTTCGCCGACGACATCCCGCCGCCGTATCCCGGAATGGCCTTTTCGCTGGCCATGTAGGTGAGCGAGCAGAACGACCCACCCGGCCGCATGAGCGGTCCGAGCCGCTGCACCATGGAGACCATCGAGTACGCACTGGCACTCGAGGCCGCGAGGTAGCCGGCGCGACTCACTTCGAGCAACGGCTTCTTGACTTCAGGACCGTTGGCGAGCGAGTGAAAGACGATATCGAGAGGCTGTTCACCGAAATCGGCGACGAGACGTTCGGCCAATCCGTTGATCGAGAAATCGCCGAGATCCTTGTAGCGCTTGTTCTCGAGCGTCTCCTCGGGCACATCGGCCAGCGTGTCGAAGATCGCGTCGAGCGGATAGATGCGATCGAACGTCAACTGAGAGCCATCGGGCATCTGCCGTGATTCTTCGAGGCGACCACGCTCGAACAGATTCAGGAAGATGTTGAGAGCGGGCGGCCATGTGGCCACGCACACACTGGCACCAGCTTCGGCGAATGCCTTGGCAATGGCCCAGCCGAAACCGTTGTCGTCGGCGACACCCGCCACGAGGGCGCGTTTGCCGGTGAGGTCGATGGGTAGCATCCGCGAAACATAGCCTACCGCGCCGCTCGTGTGAGGCGGTCTCGCACACCATCCCACGCCGGGTCGTGCGGGGGCGCCTCGATGAGCACGAGCCCCGCCGAGGCATCATCGGCTTCGTGCAAGGCGCCATACAGGGCACGGGCATAGTCGACAGGACAACTCGGCATCGGCACGTACCGCATTCCCACGGACAGCTCGCCGTTGGTTTCGACCAGCGGACCTGCACGCAGCAACGCGTGCACCGGCGCCTCAGACTGGCCCGCTTCACGCCGCGTCTGCCGCCATTGGCGAAGCGACCGCGCGATCTCCTCACGTTGGTGTGTGTCGAACAGCCACACGTCGGCCCGAGGCGCATAGTGCCGATCGGCCATGCCAGGCGAGCGCGGCGTGTCGATGTTGGGCGCCTGTTCAGGCGTGTCGTGCGCAACGGTCCGCACAGCATGCCGCACCACGACACCCAACGGGGCCAACACGGCCTCGAGGGATTCACGACCAAGCATTCCCGGGCGCAGTATGATCACATCGTCACCCGTGCAATCGACCACCGTGCTTTCGATGCCGACGGCGCATGGACCGCCGTCGAGGATGAGCGGAACGCGGGCGCCGAGCGAGCGCTCAACATGCGCCGCGGTGGTCGGGCTGACCTGTGTAAACCGATTGGCACTGGGGGCGGCAATGGGAACGCCTGCTGCCCGCAGCAGCGCGAGGGCTACCGGATGCTGCGGGATGCGAACGGCCACGGCATCGAGCCCCGCCGTGGCCACATCGGGCACGCTGGAGGCCTTGGGCACCACGAGCGTCAGCGGACCGGGCCAAAAGGCTTGCGCCAGGCATTCGGCGCTGCGCGGCCACTCTCTGGCGAGGGCCCGGGCGGCCTCGATGGATGGGACGTGGGCGATGACGGGGTTCCACGCGGGGCGGCCTTTGGCGGCGTAGATGCGCGCGACGGCCTGCTCGTCGAGCGCGTTGGCGCCAAGGCCATAGACCGTTTCCGTGGGAAAGGCCACCAGCTCGCCAGCACGGAGTTGCGCGGCGGCGGCGGCGATGACCGCGGGATCGGGGGCAGTGGGATCGACAGTGACAACAGCCATGCCCCAAAGGTACTTCAGCGCTTCGGGGGCGTGTCGTAGCGCAGGTCGCCGGGCCCATCATCGCTCCCCTCGAACGGGGCATCGAGAATATGCAGGGCCTGCGCCACATCAACCGCGCGTACAGCGAGGCGCACGGGATACAGCAGATGCATGGCCGGAAGCATGCCGCCCGCGTCATCACGCAGTACGACGGCCGGAAGCTGATGCGCCTCCAGCACGCTGCGCGCGACCAGCGCCTCCATTTCGTTTACGTACTCGCGGATGACGACCATGGCTTCTCCCATTGGGCGAAAGTAGCACCGACTACAGGGCTTCGTGAGGGCGCTATGTTGCGCGTATGCCCGCTTCGTTCGGAATATTCGTGCTGGCCGAGCTTCCGGGAGAAGCCGGCGCGGCCGTTCGTGAGATTCAGCAGCGCTACGATCCGAAGCTGGCACGGCTGACGCCGCCACACGTCACCCTGGTGGGGTCGTCGGGCGTGGGTGCCATTCCCACCGATACGCCGGTCGAGCGCATTCGTGCCGCGCTCGAGCCCATCGCGGCGGCCACGGCGCCCATGCGCCTGCCGTTCGGTGCGCCGCATCGGTTCATGCAAACCGACATCATTTCGCTGCCGCTCGACCCGAACGGACCGCTGCGGGCGTTGCATGAGCGCATTGCGCGAGCGGGGCTGCCATTCAAGCGCTCCCGCTTCCTCTTTTCGCCGCACTGCACCCTCACGTTCTATCCCACGCTCACGCCGCAACGAGAGCGGGAATTGCTGGCCATGCGGGTTACGGCCCCGGCCATCATCGAAACGCTTCAGGTGTATCTGACCCGCGATCCACAGCCGAGTTCGCTGCTATTCAGCCTGCCGCTCACCGGGCCGGAGGCTGCACCGGCCCAGCAGAGCAGCGGGCACCCGGCGCTGGCTCAGCAGCGCGTTTCGGGGCGCAGCTTCTGATACGTGGTGGTGGCGTGCTTGAGGCCGAGCAGCGCAGAGGCTTCGAGCTCGTACTCCATCTGCAGATCACCGAGCGTATCCGCATCGCGCTGCGCGATCTGGCGTGACGCCTTTTCGGCGATGCTGCTGCGACGCAGATATTCACGCGCCGCCAGCCACATGGCGTTGGCCGCCTGTCGCAGGTCGGCCTGATCGGTCACCGTGTTCTTTCCGCACACCTTTTCGAAGTCCTTTACGGATTCGGCCAGGGCGAGGTCGATGGTATCGACCATGGCGTGCGCGGCTTCGAGCTCGCTCTGCTGTACGCCGAGGCTCATGAGGCGCGCGAGGCGTTCATGCTGACGGCATGTCTCGGTTGCCGTGCGCGCCAAGGCGTCACAGCAGGAGAGCGGACTGGGGGCCACGGCCGACGGATCGTCGGCGAGCGCAGCGGCGGAACGGGAAGCAGCCATGAGACGGATGAGCGGGCAACGGGTGGTGCGTGCGGCCGAACGGCCGCCCTGCGTGTGATCTAGCGAGCGGACCCGTGTCGGTGGTAGTGGGGGCGTAACGATTGATTCGTGATTGCAGACAACGGGGCGAGGCACGGAGGGGTGGAGGCACGGAGGATGGGAGGCACGGAGTGTCGGCGGCGTTCTGGCGTCTTTCGCGAACAACTGTTGATTGAACAGGGCGTTCAGCGATGCTCCGTGCCTTCCATCCTCCGTGCCTCTCTTCCGACCGTGATGACCGACTACCAGCATCTGCGCATCGACACCACAGCCGGTGTGCGTACGATCACGCTAAATCGCCCGGAGAAGCTGAACGCGGTGAATCCGCAGTTGGCGGCGGAGTTTCCGCGTGCCGTGCATGAAGCAACCGCCGACGACAGTGTGCGCGTGGTGGTGGTTACCGGCGCCGGTCGCGGCTTCTGCGCCGGCCTCGACCTGAGCAATCCGGCGTTGTCGGGGGCATCGCGACACGAACGGCTCGATCCGTATCGTTGGGTTGGCGCGTGGGTGCACGCGGTGACGCAGTGCGACAAGCCGGTGGTGGCCGCTATCAACGGGGTTGCTGCCGGTGCCGGGTTCGGGCTCATGCTCGCGTGTGACCTGCGGGTGATGCACGCGGACGCCACGTGCACGGCCGGCTACGTGCGACGTGGCCTGTCGCCCGACGCTGGCGTGACCTGGTTTCTGCCTCGCCTCGTCGGGCACGCGCGGGCAGCCGACATCATTCTCACCGGGCGGGATATTGCCGCCGCTGACGCACTGAGCATGGGGCTCGTGAGTCAGGTGTGGGCGGCCCATGACTTCGAGACGCAGGTGGCACAGTATGCCACCCAGTTGGCCGGCGGCCCGCCACTGGCGCTGGCGCTCAGCAAGCGGCTGTTGCTGGCCAGCGCCGAAGCCTCACTCGATCAGCAACTGCGTGAGGAGCTCACGCACATCAAGAGCTGCTTCGCGAGTGCCGACGTGCGTGAAGCCTTGGCCGCGTTCCGCGAAAAGCGCTCGCCGGTGTTCACTGGCGAGTGATCACGGCGCCGGTCAGTGCCGCCCGGGGTTGAAGCGCAGACTACCTGGGAGGGAGTTGAGCAACGGGCCAAGTTCGGTGGCGCGATCCTGCGTGGTGACAAACGTGAGGCCGTCGATACTCACCACGATCATGCCGCTGATACCGTACGCCACCACACAACAGCCGTCGGCGTGAATGACGTTGCCGCTGCACTCCACGACGTGCACCTGACCCATCACGCCGTTACCGGTATCGTCGAGCTCGCGCACGCGGCGGAGCGATGCCCAGGTGCCCACGTCGTCCCACTCCATGTCGGCGGGCAGTACGACCACGTTGGGCGACCGCTCGAGTAGTCCGCGATCGATGGATACGCTCGCCACGAGCTCGGCAAACTGTTCCATCTCGCCGGCGGCGAGTTTGGGAAGGCCATACTGCAGCTCGCCGGTGTGTTTCTCGAGTTCGTCGAGGACCACGCGGGCGCGCCACACGAAGATGCCGGTGTTCCAGAGGGCGCCGCGCTCGATGAGCACATCGGCGAGCGAGGCGCCGGGCTTCTCGACGAAGTGTTCCACGCGGCACGCCCCGCCTTCCGCGCGCGAAATCAGCGGATCGACGGGCATGCCGGGCTGCAGGTATCCGAAGCCGGTTTCCGGTCGCGTTGGGCGCGCACCGAGCGCGACGAGCACCCGGTCGGCGGCGGCAATGGAAGCGGCGCGGCGGAGCGAGTCACGCAGCACATCGGGATAGCCAACGGAGAGGTCGGCGTGCAACGCCACGAACACCGTGTCCGGTCCGGCGCGTCGCGATACTTCCTGTGCGCCCCATGCGAGGGCAGCGGCGGTGCCCAGCGGTCGCGGTTCAACCAGCAGGTTGGCGCGCGGGACCTCGGGGATGGCCTCGTGCAGCGCATCGGCAATGTCGGCGCTGGTGACCACCAGCACCCGCTCGGCCGGCACCAGCGGCGACAATCGCGCCACGGTGTCGGCGATGAGCGGCCGTTCGTTGACGAGCGCGAGCACCTGCTTCGGGCGACGGGGGGTACTGAGCGGCCAAAAGCGGGTCCCGATACCGCCGGCGAACACCACCGCCCACATCGCGGTGCCGGTATCGAGCAACGCATCGAGTTCCGCCTCTTCCATCGTGCCCGCCATTGCCGCGGGAGTATCCGTGACCGACGAAGGCGCTATTGGACTGACGACACGGGTCTCGGACATCGCTCGGCGATTATGTCGTTGGAAGAACCGGGTGTACACGTACTGGAACGAATTGGACTCGCTCAGCCGTGACCTAGCGGGATCAACCCGGGAGGGACAAGATACGAGCAACTTACGCTATCACATGCTCACTCTGCACCTCACCAACGGCGATCACGCCGCAACCGCATTGGCCCGATCGGGGCTTCCCGGCGACATTCTGTCGTGGCGGGACCTGCTCCACGACGGGCCCGTGCCGTCGGATGCGGACGTGCACGCATTCCGGCGGGTCCGCGGCGAGTTTCTCGCCAGTCGCGGGTGGCAGAGTCAGTCGGCGGCTGTGGCCGATTTCGTCGAGCGTGACGCCCGGCTGGATAGTGTGGGCCCCGGCGACGAACTCGTGCTCTGGTTCGAACCCGACCTGTACGACCAGCTGCAGCTCATCCAGGTGTTGGCGCGGGTGGCGCGTCGTCCGCTCGCTGAACGTCCGACGGTTACGATCGTCCCGGCCGACTGTTTTCTCGGGCCGCTCAAGCCGGAAAAGTTCGTGCCGCTTTATGCGGCGCGGCGCCCAGTCACGGCCGGTGACTTTGCCCTCGGTTCGGTGGCGTGGGAGGCGTTCACAGCCGAAACACCCGACGCGTTGCTGGCTGTGACCGATCGCATCGATCGTGAGGTGGGGGCGCGGGCCTATGCATATGACGACGCGGTGCGCCTGCCGCATCTGGCGCCCGCGTTGCGTCGGCAGCTTGAAGAGTATCCGGATACGCAGGCGGGGCTGTCACGCAGCGAGCGGCAGCTGTGCGAGGCGCTCTCGCCCGGCGCGTTGACGCTGGCCAAGCTGTTTGCCGCACACCAGAGCGCGGAGTCGTGGGTGTGGCTCGGCGACTGGAGCTTCGCGTGGTACGTGCAGCGGCTCAGCGATTGCGCGCATCCGCTGGTGGTACACGCGAACGGGTCGCGGGTCATCGCTCCCTTGAGGGATACCGACGGCAAAGCGTTCTGGGAGCGGACGGTGCAGCTCACGAAGCTGGGGCAGGATGTCGTGCGTGATCGGGCCGACTTCGTAAAACTCAACGGCATCGACCGCTGGATTGGCGGGGTGTACAACACCACTTCGCGGCACTGGCTGTGGGACCCGCACCACTATCGCCTGATCGCGCGGTAGGCGTACGCAGCCGGTCGACCGTGGGTTGCCGCTCGCTGCTGGGCGGTTGTCAGGACGAAGGGTGGGGCGTCAGCTTGTTAGGATGACCGACGACCCCTCGCTCGACCCGCTGGCGCTGCTCGAAGCCGACACCACGCTCGACGCGGCGCGTCCGATTCTCGCCTTGGCCGCTGACTACCTCACGCGCACGCGCACCGGCGAAGGCCCGGTGTCCACGTGGCACAGTGCGGAGGTGATTGCCGATCGGCTCAACGAACCGCTGCCGCGGCGATCACGACCGTTGGCCGACGTGGCCCGTCGACTGTCGTCGTTGCTGCTGGAAGATGTGAACCGGTTGGCGCACCCCATGTACATCGGGCACCAGGTGTCGGCGCCGCTGCCAGCCGCCGTGTGGACGGATGCGCTGATCAGCGCGTTCAACCAGAGCATGGCGGTACGCGAGATGTCGCCGTCGTTCACGCCGCTGGAGCATCAGGTCGTGGAGTGGATGACCGATCTGGTGGGGTGGGATGCCCGCGCCGGCGGCACCATGACCAGCGGTGGTACCGAAGCCACGCTCACGGCGCTGTTGGCGGCTCGCAGTCGGGCCATGCCGGATGTGTGGACCAACGGCATCGGCGCCGACGCGCCGGTGCTCGTGTGTGGGGAGCACGCGCACTACGCGGTCATGCGCGCGGCCGGTGAAATGGGGTTGGGCATGCAGCGCGTGGTGCTCGTGCCCAGCGACAATCACCGCCTCAGCATTCCGGCGTTGCGCGAAACACTGAGCGGATTGCGCGCCCGCGGGACACGGGTGATGGCGGTGGTCGCCACGGCCGGGTGTACCGCAACGGGCAGCTTCGACGACCTCGAGGCCGTGGCCGATGCCTGCGACGAGTTTGGTGAGGCCGGAGAGCCACTCTGGTTGCATGTTGATGCCGCGCACGGTGGTGCGGCGCTCCTGTCGCCCACGCATGCGCATCGGGTGCGTGGTATCGCACGGGCGCGGTCGGTGGCATGGGATCCGCACAAGACGCTGCTGCTGCCCCTCGCCGCCGGGTTGTTGCTCGTTCGCGAAGAACATGATCTCGAGGCCGCCTTTTCGCAGAAGGCTCCGTACCTGTTCAATCCGAACGAGGATGCGCACGCATGGGATATCGGGCCGCGCAGCTTCCAATGCTCACGCCGCGCTGATGTGGTCAAACTCTGGGTGGCGTTCGAGCGTTACGGCGCCGATGCGCTGGCGGCCTTGTACGACCGCCTCTGCCGCATGGCCGCCACACTGTACGCGCGACTCGATGGGCACGTGGACTTCACGCCGCTGCATGCCCCGGAGAGCAACATCCTGTGTTTTGCCTGGAATCCGGCCGGCTACGACGGGCGTGAGCGCGACGCGCTCACCGACGCACTGCGCGAACGATACAATCGCAGTGGGCGGGGTTGGATCACGGCCACCACACTCGATGGGCGGCGCGTCTTGCGAGTGACGGTTATGAATGCGCGCACCGATGTGTCGCATATCGACGCGCTGGTGCAGGGGCTGGAAGCCGAGGCGGCATACGTGCTCAAGCACCATCGCTGAGGTACGCATGGTCGCCACCGTTGCCGATATCCTGTGCATTCTGGAGCGCACGCCGGCGGCGCTGCGAGCGCTTCTCGGTGAACTGCCGCCACAGTGGACGTCTCCCAATGAAGGCCCGGAGACCTTCAGCGCCTTCGACAACGTGGGCCATCTGGTGCACGGCGAGCGGGCGGACTGGATGCCGCGGGCCCGCATCATCCTGGCCCAACCGGCGGCACGGCGCTTCGAACCGTACGATCGGTTCGCGCACGTCCACGAAAGCGTCGGCAAATCGATGGCCACATTGCTCGACGAGTTCGAACAGGCCCGCATCGGGAATCTGCGGGAGCTGCGCTCGTGGTCGCTGAACGATGAGACCTTGGTGCTGACGGGTGAACATCCGGCGTTCGGCGTGGTCTCGTTGGGGCAACTCCTCGCCACATGGGCAGTGCACGACCTTGGCCATCTCGCGCAGATCGCCCGGGTCATGGCGAAGCAGTATCGTGATGCCGTCGGACCGTGGCGTGCGTATCTGCCCATTCTCGATCGGCCGTAGCGTTCAGCCTACGGCAGGAACGATCGCGCGCAAACGGGCGTTCGCGAAGATCGACCCCAACAGCAGGGTCAGGATCACGCCTTCGACCAGCGCACTCGGCCACTGAAACACGCCGTTTACCGCCGTTCGTACACGATGCGCCCACCGAGCACGGTCATCTGGACCGTGGTCCGCGGAATGTCGTCTTCAGCAACGGTGAGAATGTTCTGCGAGAGCACCACGAGATCCGCGAGCTTCCCCACGGTAATCGAACCCTTCTCCTGCTCCTCGAAGGCCGCGTACGCGTTGTTGAGCGTGTAGGCTTGCAGCCCCTGCAGGCGGCTGACGCGTTGGCCCGGCAGGAACACGGTGCCATCGGCGGTCTTGCGCGCCACACTCCCCCAGTAGCTGGCAATGGGATCGATCTTCTCCACTGGCACGTCGGTGCCGTTCGTGACGATGACGCCCGCATCCCAGAGCGACTTCCACAAGTACGACGTGTTTGCGGTGCGCGGTTCGCCCAGTCGCTTGTTCACCCACGGCCCATCGGAGATGGTGTGGATGCCCTGCATGGAGGCGATGATGCCGTGGCGCCTGAATCGCAGCACGTCACTGGGGTCGACGTGCTGGGAGTGCTCGTCTCGCCACCGCAAATTGGTCTTGCCGGGGTTGGCTGCGAATACGCGCTCGTAAATATCAAGCACTTCCCGGTTCGCACGATCACCGATGGCGTGCGTGTTCACCTGGAACCCGTGCTTGATGGCAATGCGTGCCGTTTCTTCGATGTCCGCCGGACTCTCGAGGGCAAGTCCGCTGCTCGTATGCAGGTCGGCATACGGTTCCAGCAACCACGCCCCGCGCGGTCCGAGCGCTCCGTCGATTTGGCGCTTGATCGAGCGTACGGTGAGAAAGTGATTCGCGTACCCCTGCACGCGGTACTTCGGCAGCAGTGAGTCCATGCGGGCGTTGCTTTCACCGCGCACCATCACGTACAGGCGTACGGGCAGCTTTCCCTCATCGGCGAGTTTACGAAAGCCGTCGATGGTGGCGAAGTTCGACCCGGCATCGTGAAAGGTGGTGACTCCGTGCTTCCACGCCTCTTCGCCCGCCAGTCGCACGACCTCGCGAAAGCGCGCCTCACGATCGGCCACTGTCATGCGATTGTCTCGCGCACGCGCCACACCCACACTACGCTGTGCCGTCTCCTTGAGAAAACCCGTGGGTTCACCGCTGGCATCCTTCACGTACTCGCCGCCATCGGGATTGGGCGTAGTGCGTGTGACACCGGCCAATTGCAGCGCGCGACCGTTGGCAAACCCGGCGTGTCCGCTGGCATGCGAAAGAATGACGGGGTTGTCAGGGCTCACGCGATCGAGCGACGCGTGCAACGGCACGCCTTCGATATTCGGCTGCGGTGGTGAACTCCACTTTTCCTGATGCCACCCGCGTCCCACTATCCACTCGCCAGGGCGGGACTTCTGCACCGCCGCGCCCACCAGCGCCACGATATCGTCCCACGATGACGCGGTGGTAAGATCGAGCACGAGCTTCGACTCGCCGAGTCCGGTGTAGTGGCCGTGTCCTTCGATGAAGCCGGGGATGAGCAGTCGACCGGCCAGATCCACCACGCGTGTCCTCGGTCCAGTGAGTCGGCGCACCTCCGCCGTGGTGCCCACGGCCACGATGCGGTCGCCGCGGACGGCCACCGCCTCAGCGCGCGGACGCTGCGAGTCGACCGTGGCCACCACCCCGTTCACGAACACGAGGTCGGCAGGTGTCGATTGCGCGGTGAGGGGAGCGGCCGTGAATGTCATCAGTGCTCCGCCAACCAGTGCCGAGCGGGCGGAGAACGAACGGATGCGGAGGCGGTTCATGGGGTGGGCTATGTAGAGGAAGCATCGGGCCGGGTGCATACCGACTCGACGAGTTGGGACCACGCTTCGTTGAATGCGCCTCGCGAAAAGCGCGTGTGAACGAGCTGGCGACCATATTGGCCGAGTCGGTCAGCCAAGAGGGGGGCGTCGAGCAAACTTCGCACGGCATTGGCCAAGGCGCCGATGTCGTCGGGCGGTACGAGGAGCGCACCAGCGCCGTCGTTGGTCAGCCAGCGCGAGCTTGGGATATCGGCGGCAATGACCGGGCGTCCGCAGGCCCACGCTTCGATGTACACGATGCCAAAGGCTTCATCGGCGCTGGGCATGGCCAGCATGGTACACGCAGCCATGATCGACGACGTTTCGGCATCGGAAAAATAGTCGATCTCGATGACGCGCGCCCGTTCGTCGGCTGACAGTGCGTCGAGCGCGTGGTTTGTGGCGTCGTCGCGATTGCGGACGCGCCCCGCCAGCAGCAGTCGTACATGCGGGTGACTCTGCCACACGTCGCGCATCGCGCGCAGTAGAGCAACACATCCTTTTTTGGCGACTTGACGGCCAACGAACCCAACCAGCGGCGCGTCGAGCGGAATCGCGCGCTCGACTCGCCAGCGTTTGCCGTCGGCGGCGTCAGCCCAGCCTGACGGCAGCGCGGGGGCAATGGTGTCCACACGGCGCGACCCCAGCCCTCGCGCGTGTGTGGCTTCCGGTTCGCTGAGGGCGACCAGCGCGGCCGCTGATCGCGCCAGGGCGCGGTGTCTGGGCCAGTACGCCGAGCGCTGTGCCAAATGGAAACAGGGAATGCCAATGACCGGGATGCCACGTACCCGCGCCACGGCGTGGGTGAGCGGTACGTGCCGGGCGTACCAGCCAACGGACAACATGACGTCTGCCGGCACGCTGAACAGCGTGCCGGCCATGCCAAGCACGCTCGGTCGATCTCCCCAGTACTTCAGGTCGACGCCGGTCAGGCGTTGGACCAGACGACCACCGAAACGGTGTTGCGCGACGGTGGTGAACGCGCGCCCCGGCCACCCGCCATCCGGCGCCACACGGTGCACCATGACGTCATCGACGACTTCCCGTGGGGAAAGTCCCAGCCCTCGGCCACGCAAGTCGGGCATGCTCGCCGAATCGAACGTCACGACTGCGGTCTCGTGACCACGGGCCCGCAATGCCGCGAGCACATCAACCAGCAGCGTCTGCGCCCCGCCTACGGCGGGCGAATACTGCCGAATGGTGGCAACGATGCGGAGGGGGCGTATCATCAGTGCGTGGGCTCGTGCCGGTCGGTGGCGTCTTCAGGCCTCGGGGAACCGGGCACTTCGTCACCTCCGCCTTCAACAAACAGTCGATGGAGCGCATCGAAGTTGGTCACGACATCACGATACGATCTGTCGAGCGAGCGTCTCGTGGCAGGTCGTACATCGGCATAAGGCAACTCCAGCCGCGCAAAGAGCGTGGCCCCGGTGGAGGGCCACGAGTCCGGCATCGCCAGATCATTCTCGTATACCAACGGCAAATGCGGGATGTCCCGCATGACGCCTTGTGACACCGCGTCCCAGTGGCGACGGAATGCCAGCTGTTCGCGAAAGAGGGACTCGGGCACCGTGATGCTGGTAGGGGCCTCGCTCCGCTCACGCTGGAACTGTCCCGTCAACGAGGCCACGCACCACGACAAGGCGCGATCGAAACGCGAGCGTCGTTGCAGAAACAGAATGAGCCAGTCTTGCGACGCCAATCGTGCGAGGCCTCGCGCTGATGTGGCAATGGGAACTTTGCAGCCCCACGAGCGGCTCGTTGAACGCCGTGCCCGCCATGGCAAATAGACATCCGGGCAGCGCAACGCCGCGCGTCGTGCGAACTGCCACGGACCACGCCACTGCTCCCGGTTGAGGACTTCACCGGCACACTCCACCAGCGGGTGCGAGGTGAGCAGGCTCATGAGCAGGTGACTGCCGGTACGCCCTTGGGCGTATATCAGGAACGGGCGAGGCATCGCGATCAACGCCGGACTTGGCGCTTGCCGCGCGCCATCTCGTCGAACCACTGACGAGCCACGCGATCGACTTCGAAGCGAGCGAGCGACGCACGTCCCGACGCCGCCAATGACAGCCGCAGCGATTCGTCGAGCATCAGACGGCGCAGTTGTGCGGCGAGCGCGTCGACATCACCGGGAGGATACAGGAGGCCGCCATCGGCGCCTACGATCTCACGTGGGCCGTACGGGCAATCGCTTGTCACCACGGCGCACCCAGCCAAGAGTGCCTCGGTAAGCGTATTGCAGAAGCCTTCGATTTCGGCGCAGTGAGCGACGATGGCGGCCTGCTGCATGTGTCGCCACGGTTCGAGTACATGCCCACGCAGATGGACTCGATGCGCAAGGCCGTACCGTTCGGCTTGCGCCTGCAACGCCGAGCGTTCCGGCCCGTCGCCACAAATTTCGACCTCCCACTCCGGAAATTCGGCAGCCACACGCGCAAACGCGTCGATCAGATCGTGATAGCGCTTGTGTGACACGAGGCGACCTGCCGCCACGATCCGATCAGCACGCGGCGGCGCACCAGCAGCAGGTACGGCATGCCTGGCCGCCGGCGAGAGGGGATTGGGAATCACCGTCAAACGCCCCGGTATAGGAAGCTGCGCAATGTCGGAAGCAAGCCGCTCCGTTTGCAGCACCAGCGAGTCGGCGAGGCGATACGTGTGCATGATCGTTCGATTCCAACGACGTCGGCGGGCCGTAAACGGACTCACGATTTCACTGAGTACGACGTACCGTCCGAGTCCAGCTGCCGATACGGCCGCGAGGGCATTGGCGAAGTGGCCGAACGCGAGCACAACGTCGATGTCGCGACTGCGAAGGAGGTGACGGAGTCGCCACACACGTCGCGCCGAGCGCCACCACGAACGGGATCGAACCGGGTCAAGAACGGTGATGTCGCGATGTGCAAGCAAACCTGTGGCTGCCGACGACGCCGTGAGCGCCGCGAGCGTGCAGGCGTAGCCTTCCGCTTCAAAGGCCTCCAGCAGAATGGACAACCGCCGCTCTATGCCGCCGATCCCGTCCGATCCGAAGAGCAGCAGGACGCGAGGGTGCGGTTCCGCGGCGGCATCTGCCAACCGGGAACTCACGCGCGGGACTCTCG
>ERZ1645185.217-NODE-217-length-24848-cov-6.243577_pt1 | contig 24848 bp, 24 predicted proteins | sample MGYA00575351_ERZ1645185 | MGnify/ENA primary metagenome ERZ1645185 (study PRJEB40838, sample SAMN11284767) | freshwater sediment metagenome | isolation source: river sediment | host: Sediment | place: India: Jana village, Kanpur | collected 2015-12-17 ... | reverse complement strand
TTACGTCAAATCGGCGCCAAGGCACGTGTTATTTGGCCTTCAAGGCCAACTCGGCGAGTTCTGGTGCCGGCTGGTAGCCGGGGATCAATTGGCCGTTGGCCAAGACAATGGCCGGAGTGCCATTCACACCAATCATCTGCCCCAGTTCGTACTGTTTGGCCACCGGATTGTCACAGGTTGCAGACGGGACTTCCTTGCGCGACTTGGCCAGATTCATCGCCTGCTGCCGATCCTTGCTGCACCAGACGCTGACCAGCGTGTTGTAGCCATGGCTGTCTACGCCCTGACGGGGAAAGGCCATGTAACGGACTTCAACACCCAACCGGTTAAGCTCCGGCACTTCACCGTGCAACTTCTGGCAATAACCGCAATCGGGGTCGGTAAAGACCGTGATATGGGTTTTAGGTTTTTCCGGCGCAAATACGACCATTTCCGAAACCGGAGTCTTGGCCAGCATCTGTGATGTTTCTGCGCTGGCATGCTCTTCGGTCAGATTGACAATATCCTCCCCTCGCATCTGATACAGATTGCCTTGCAGCAGAAACTGACCGTCCTGACTGGCATACAGCAGGCGCCCACCCTTGAGTTGCACCTGAAAAATGCCGGGCATGGCACTTTCGGCGATCGCTTCGATCGGCAGGTCCGGCTGAATCTTCATCAACGTCTTGCGAATAGCCTGATCAGGATCAGCAGCCATTGAGGTCAGGGTCGACAGCGCCAGCAACAAACCGGCAAACAGGGGGACAAAACGCATGAAAAACTCCTCTGATTAATTCGCGCAGGCTACCACAGAAGCCACAAAGACCTTTGCCGGCATATGGTTACCGCAGATTACAACTACCCACGCGGATGATGCCGGGCATGCAGTTCCTGCAGGCGGGCTCGCGCCACATGGGTGTAGATCTGGGTGGTCGAGAGGTCACTGTGGCCCAGGAGCATCTGTACCACCCGCAAGTCGGCACCATGATTAAGCAAATGCGTGGCAAACGCATGGCGCAAGGTATGCGGTGAAAGCGACCGGCTGATTCCAGCGACCCGGGCATGCAGCTTGATGCGGTACCAGAAGGTTTGTCGGGTCATCTGATCGCCGCGCTGACTGGGGAACAGCACATCACTTGGCTTGCCATCCAACAGCAGCGGACGCGACTCGGCCTGATAACGTACAAGCCAGTCGATCGCCTCTTCCCCAAGCGGAACCAGACGCTCCTTGCTGCCCTTACCGAATACCCGCAGCACACCCTGGCGCAGATTCAGCTGCTCAAGCGTCAGCGACACCAGCTCAGTGACGCGCAAGCCACTGGCATACAGCACTTCCAGCATGGCGCGATCGCGCAGCCCGAGCGGCTCTGACACTGGCGGAGCCGCCAGCAATGCCTCCACATCGGCCTCACTCAAGGACTTGGGCAAGGGCCGGCCGATCTGCGGCATCGACACCTGCAAGGTCGGATCTTCAGCAATGCGCCCCTGCCTGAGCAGAAAGCGGTAAAAGCCGCGCAAGGCTGACAGAAAACGGGCGCTGGAGCGCGCCTTGTAGCCGCCCTGCAGGCGCCAGCCCAGATGATCGAGAATGACCTCGCGACCCGCTGATGGCAGATCCAGTCCGCGCGCCACCAACCAGCCATGAAACAATTCCAGATCGGAGCGATAGGCGCTGCGACTATGCTCCGAAAGCCCCTTTTCGAGCCAAAGGCTGTCAAGAAATTCATCGATGAACGGGTGAGGCTGAGGCGTCATAATTTCACTGCACAAGGATCACGGTCGGGTTAGTCTTTCACAGCAAGAACCCAACAGACCAGCAAGCACTATCTGACCGGGCAGAACACTGGCCCGTACCCTGCCGATAGTCGAGAGGTAGACATGCAAGACTTACAGCTTCAGAGCTACAGCCCGAATCGCGGACTGATCAACCTGACCCACATCATCTATGGCCTGCACGCCTTCGCCATCGTTACCGGGATCGTCGGCAGCGCCACCATAGTCGGCTCCTTTCTGGGCAGCTTACCCTCCATCCTGGCAGTCATCCTCAACTACGCCAGACGCAGCGAAACCCGTGGCACCTGGCTGGAGAGCCACTTCAACTGGCAGATCCGCACCTTCTGGTTTGCCCTGCTCTGGGTATTGATTGCAGTGGTTCTTGCGTTGACCCTGATCGGCTTGCCGCTGACTCTCTGCATTCTGGTCGGCCTGACCCTGTGGGTAATCTACCGAATCGGTCGCGGCTGGCTTGCGCTCAACGATCAGCGCAGCATTTCTTAGCCGTTCAGGCAAACCCTTGGCATAAAAAAAGCAGCCCGCAGGCTGCTTTTTTGTTCAAGCGGAAGCGGATTAAACCAGCTTCTCCTTGATGCGCGCTGCCTTACCAGACAGATCACGCAGGTAGTACAGCTTGGCTTTGCGCACGTCACCGCGACGTTTCACGGACAGGCTCTCAACCAGCGGCGAGTAAGTCTGAAAAGTACGCTCAACGCCAACACCGTTGGAGATCTTGCGCACAGTGAACGCACTGTTCAGACCACGGTTACGCTTGGCAATCACCACACCTTCGAACGCCTGCAGACGCTGACGCTCACCTTCCTTCACTTTCACCTGAACGATGACCGTGTCACCCGGTGCGAATGGAGGAAGAACTTTAGCCATCTGCTCAGCTTCAAGCTGCTGAATAATCTTGTTGATCATGTTGCGCTCCTAAGACAGACCACGGCCTGCCATCGATACGTTAACTATCGTTCCGCTGACGAAGGTATTCCGCCAGCAGCTTTTGTTCTTCTCCAGAAAGCGAGCGGCTATCCAGAAGATCAGCACGGCGTTCGCAGGTTCGTCCCAGGGACTGCTGCAGGCGCCAGCGCCGGATATGTTCATGATTTCCGCTAAGCAGCACATCAGGAACACGCTTGCCTGCATACACCTCAGGTCGGGTGTAGTGCGGGCAATCGAGCAGGCCATCCGTAAAGGAGTCCTCCTCAGCGGAGTCCGCATGGCCCAAGGCCCCCGGAAGCATCCGCGTTACCGCGTCAATCAGCACCATTGCCGGCAGCTCACCGCCGGACAACACGTAATCGCCAATCGACCATTCTTCATCAACATGCGCTTCAATAAAACGCTCATCAATGCCTTCATAACGTCCGGCAATCAGGATTAATGCATCCTCGTTTGCCAACTCGCGAACAGCGGACTGTGTCAGACGCCGTCCTTGCGGCGAAAGATAAATCACTTTCGCCTGCGCCCCTGCAGCCAGCCTGGCATCTGCCAGCGCCCGCTCCAGCGGTTCAATCTTCATGACCATGCCGGGGCCACCACCGAAAGGTCGATCATCCACCGTTTGGTGGCGATCCTCGGTGTAACTGCGCGGGTTGCGACAGGTCAACTGCAACAAACCCTGCTTCACCGCACGACTGGTAATGCCGTATTCACTGATGGCGGCAAACATCTCCGGAAAGATGCTGATGACTTCAACCTGCAGACTCTTCATGCGGGTCAGAAGTCCGCATCCCAATCGACGCGCATCTCTGCTGCCTGCAGATCTACCGACTGTACACACTGGTCGGTATAAGGCAGCAAGCGCTCCCGATCATCCAGACTGCCGGCACAGGGCCTGACTACCATTACATCGTTGGCGCCGGTTTCGAGCAGATGGTCGATCTTGCCGAGCAACTGCCCCTGCAGATCTATCACCTTCAAACCTTGCAACTGGAGCCAATAGAACTCGCCATCATCCAGCGCCGGCAACAAACTGCGCGGCACACAAATGTCATAACCGGCAAAGGAGCGAGCTTCTTCGCGGTCATCGAGCCCTTTGATCTTTACTACCAGAACCTTGCCTTGCAGGCGGCCGCTGGCCAGATCAACCTGCTGACTCTGTCCGTCACGACGTAACGTCCAGCGCGGATAATCCAGCAGGTTGTCTATGGGATCGGTAAAGGAATACACCTTCACCTCCCCACGCACGCCATGCACGCTATAAATCTTGCCGAGAACTATCAAATCCTCGGCTGCTGCAGGCGATGCGCTCATAAAGTGCTTAGGCTGCAGCCTTGGCCGCTTCCTTCAACAACTGAGCAACGCGCTCGGAAGGCTGTGCACCCTGGCTCAGCCAGTAGTTAACACGTTCCTGATCAATGGAAATACGCACTTCAGCGCCAGCAGCGACCGGGTTGAAAAAGCCAACACGCTCATTGAAACGACCGTCGCGAGCATTGCGGCTGTCGGTCACGTTGAGGTGGTAAAACGGGCGCTTTTTGGAGCCGCCACGAGCAAGACGGATAGTCAACATTGGAATTCGTTCCTGTAGTCGGTGCTTTGCAAACTGAAATACACACTGGGCATGTGCCCGAAAGGCCGCATATTCTAAGGATTATCCGGCCAAATGCAAATCTCTTTTTCCTGCCAGCGATCGGAAGGCCCGATTACATCTTGGGCATACCACCACCTGGAAGCATGCCACCCATGCCGCGCATCATTTTGGCCATGCCGCCTTTGGCGGTGAACTTCTTCATCATTTTCTGCATCTGCTTGTGCTGCTTGATCAGCTTGCCCACATCCTGCACCTGGGTACCCGAGCCCATGGCAATGCGGCGCTTGCGCGATCCGCTGATCACTTCAGGATCGCGACGCTCCAGCGGCGTCATGGAGTTGATGATCGCCTCCATCTGCTTGAACTGTTTCTCGGCAGCCCCCTGAGCACTGCCCATCTGCGCCAGATTGACACCACCCATCATGGGCAACTTGTCCATCAGCCCACCAAGCCCGCCCATATTCTTCATCTGCTGCAACTGATCGCGGAAGTCCTCCAGATCGAAGCCCTTGCCCTTTTTCAGCTTTTTGGTGAGCTTCTCGGCCTTTTCCCGATCCATGCTCTGCTCGGCCTGCTCGATCAGACTGAGCACATCCCCCATCCCCAGAATGCGTGAGGCAATCCGATCGGGATGGAAGGGATCGAGCGCATCACTCTTTTCACCCATACCGAGAAACTTGATCGGCTTGCCGGTGATTGCCCGCACCGACAATGCCGCACCACCGCGAGCATCACCATCGACCTTGGTCAGAATCACCCCGGTCAGCGGCAGCGCCTCGTTGAAAGCCTTGGCGGTGTTGGCGGCATCCTGCCCGGTCATGGCATCGACCACGAACAAGGTTTCTACCGGCTTGATCGCCGCATGCAAGGCCTGGATCTCGACCATCATCTCGGCATCGATATGCAAACGACCAGCAGTATCGACCAGCACCACATCGACAAACTGCAGCTTGGCCTCACGAATTGCCGCTTCGGCAATGGCTACCGGGCGCTGACTGAGATCCGATGGAAAGAAGCTCACACCCACTTCAGCGGCAAGGGTTTCCAGCTGCTTGATGGCCGCAGGGCGATAAATATCCGCAGAAACCACCATCACGCTCTTCTTTTTGCGCTCTTTCAGGAAGCGCGCCAGCTTGCCTACCGTGGTGGTCTTGCCCGCACCCTGCAGGCCCGCCATCAGAATGACCGCAGGCGGCGTAGCATTAAGCTGCAGATCTTCGTTAGCCGCCCCCATCAACGCTTCAAGTTCGGCCCGGACAATTTTTACAAAGGCCTGCCCCGGCGTAAGGCTCTTGGAAACCTCGGTGCCGACCGCTCGTTCCTTGACCTTGTTGACGAAATCCTTGACCACCGGCAAGGCCACATCCGCCTCCAGCAGCGCCATGCGCACCTCGCGCAAGGTGTCCTTGATATTGTCTTCGCTGAGCTTGGCCTTGCCGGTGACCTGGCGCAGCGTCAGTGACAGGCGATCGGTTAGATTGTCGAACATGCTGGCTCCTTAGAGAGCGGAACTACGGCAAAGGGAGAAGTATACCCAAGTGCCACAGACGCCAACACCGCCTGCGCTCTTTCGTGCGCAGGCGGACTTGTGACACACTGAGATCCTCTAACGCGCGCTTGCCCGGACTTATGCAACCTCTCTATCTAAGCCTGATCGCCGCCAGTCTGTACGCCGCTTCCACCGTTTATCAGGGCCGCCAGCTATTGCGGCGCAGCGTTCCAGAGCGCCGCATTGTGGCGACTCTGGGCATTTTTGCACTCACCGCCCAGCTGGCCTGCCTGTACCTGCAACTGGTAACCCCGACCGGCCTGGCGCTGGATTTTTTCAATGCCTCCAGCCTGATGGCTGCAGTGGTGATATTGCTGATATTGCTGGCCTTCCAGCGCATGCCGGTCGACAACCTGTTGCTGCTGTTATATCCGCTGGGCATGCTGACAGTCCTGCTGGCCCAGTTTGCACCAATGGGAACCAGCGATCCGATCAACGAGCAGCCCGGCATACTGGCGCACATCGTGCTGTCGATACTGGCTTACGGGCTTCTCACCCTGGCGGTTTTCCAGGCGCTGCTGCTGCTGTTGCAGGACCATCAACTCAAACACAAGCATCCATCGGGCCTGATCAAGAACTTCCCGCCCCTGCAGACCATGGAAAGCCTGCTGTTCGGCTTTCTCTGGGCCGGATGGGGGCTGCTCTCGCTGTCGCTGCTGTCGGGCTGGCTGTTTGTCGAAGACCTGCTGGCTCAGCATCTGGCCCACAAGACTTTGCTCTCAGGCTTTGCCTGGCTGGTGTTCGGCGTGCTGCTGTGGGGACGCCAGCAACTGGGCTGGCGCGGGCATAAAGCCATCCGCTGGACTCTGGCAGGCTTTTGCCTGCTAATGCTGGCCTACTTCGGCAGCAAACTGGTTCGCGAATTCATCCTGCATATCTGAGAACCACCTTGGACGACTCCCATTTAGGCCCGCTTCTGGGCCTGCTCGTATTTCTGATTATCTGCTCGGCATTCTTCTCCAGCTCGGAGACCGGGATGCTCAGCCTTAACCGTTATCGCTTGCGCCATCTAGGCCGTGAAGGACACAAAGGTGCCCGGCGCGCCATTCGCCTGCTGGAAAGACCGGATCGCCTGCTGGGCACCATTCTGGTGGGTAACAACGTGGTCAATATTCTGGCCGCTTCGATCGCCACCGTGATCGCGGTTGATCTCTGGGGTGAGGCCGGTATTGCAATCTCCACTGTCGCCCTGACCATCATTGTGCTGATTTTTGGTGAAATCACCCCGAAAACCCTGGCGGCCCTGCGCCCGGAAATGATCGCCTACCCAGCCACTCATCTATTGCTGCTGATCCAGCGCCTGCTCTACCCCGTGGTCTGGCTGACCAGCATGGTCAGCAACGGCCTGTTGCGCCTGGCCGGGATTGATCCGGCGCAGAAGAATTCCGACACCCTGTCAACCGAGGAACTGCGCAGCATAGTGCGCGAGTCGGGCGGCACCTTGCCACTCAACCGCCAGAATATGCTGCTCAGCGTGCTGGATCTGGAAACCGTCACCGTCAACGACATCATGATCCCGCGCAACGAGGTCAGAGGCATTGATCTGGACGATCCGCTGGAGCAAATCATCGAGCAACTGCGTACGACCACACATACCCGCCTGCCGGTATTTCGCGGAGACATCAATCAGATTGAAGGCGTGGTACACATGCGCCATATCGCCCGCCTGCTGACGCAGAACCAACTGAGCAAAGAGGACCTGCTGGCGGCCTGCAACACCCCGTATTTCGTCCCGGAAAGCACCCCCCTGTCGACCCAGCTGATCAACTTCCAGAAACAGAAACGCCGGATCGGCATCGTCGTTGACGAATATGGTGAAGTGATTGGCGTAGCCACACTGGAAGACATCCTCGAGGAGATCGTCGGCGAATTTACCGCCCAGGACCCCAGCCAGCCGATCGAAATTGAACCTCAGAGCGACGGCAGCTATGTCATCGAGGGAGCCATCAACCTGCGCGATTTGAACCGCCAGCTGGGTTGGCATCTGCCCTGCGATGGCCCCAAGACCCTGAACGGACTGGTTACCGAGGCCCTTGAAAGCATTCCAGAGAACAGTGTCTGCTTGCAGATTGGTCCTTATCGACTGGAAATCCTGCAAGTCACTGAAAGTCGCATCACTCACGTACGCGCCTGGAAAGCCGGCAAACTGCTAGAGCCGCAGATCCCGCAAGACTAGTGCGCCCAAGCCCTCGGCCCAGTAACGATAGCCTTGGGCAGACGGGTGATATCCATCGCGGGCCAGATACTCCGGCGTAAACTCCAGCTCGACAGCGTAATGCAGTGCAGCACCATCCGCCGCAACCCGGGCCAGCTGCCGGTCAAGCAAGACCGCCCGCAACCCCAGCACCTGGCGCAGCAGCCAAGGCAATGCTGAAAAATGCCGGACCGGCGGCACCGCAGTAAAGATGACCCGACAATCGGGGGTAGCAAAAGCCTGGGCCAGCTTGCGCAGCGCCTTTTGCCAGCAGGCATCGGAGCTGAAGTGCGTGGTGTCGTTAACACCAAAAACCAGCAACACCAGTTCAAAACGCTGATCGCTCACCTGCGGCAACAAGCGCGCCACTGCTTGCGCAGCCGTTATGCCGTTTTCTCCCACCGCCCGCCAGGCAACCGGTCGCCCCGAGCGCTGCGCCAGCTGCTCGGCAAAACGTCCGGCCAGCGCCTCCTGCTGACAGCTCACGCCAACACCCGCCACCGTTGACTCACCCAGCACCAGCAGGCGCAACGGTTCACCAACTCCACTACCCGCAATCCCCGTCTGCACTCCCTGTGCCGGCTCCAGCCTGATGGCCCGACGTCGGGAGATCAGCGCCTGCGGCAGCAACACCGGCAGCAACAGAAGGAACAGCAGCCACCAGCCAAAGGTTGCCAGCCGGATCACAGCTTTACCCGCACCGCTCTGGCTGCCCGGCAGGCTTTCTGCCGGGCCAGCTCGACAGACTCGTCACGCGCCAATGCCACACCCATGCGCCGTTGACCACTGACTTCGGGCTTGCCAAACAGACGCAACGCAGTGTCCTGCTCGGCCAATGCTTCCTGCAGATTGCCGAAACTGACCTCGCTTGACTCGCCCTCGACCAGAATCACCGCCGAAGCAGACGGACCAAATTGTCGAATATGCGGAATCGGCAACCCGAGGATAGCCCGGGCATGCAGGGCAAATTCGGATAAATCCTGCGATATCAACGTCACCAGACCGGTGTCATGGGGCCGCGGTGAAACCTCGCTGAACCAGACTTGCTGATCCTTGACGAACAGCTCCACACCGAACAGACCCCGACCACCGAGCGCTTCTGTGACAGCCCGGGCAATCTGCTCGGATTTTTCAAGCGCATCCGCATCCATCACCTGTGGCTGCCAGGATTCGTGATAATCCCCCCGGACCTGGCGATGCCCGATCGGCGCACAGAAGGTAGTGCCGCCGGCATGCCGGACGGTCAGCAAGGTGATCTCGTAGTCGAAATCGATAAAGCCCTCGACAATCACCCGCCCCTTGCCGGCCCGTCCACCTTCCTGCGCGTAATCCCAGGCGACCTGCAGGTCAGATGAAGACTTGAGGACAGATTGCCCCTTGCCGGAAGAACTCATGATCGGCTTCACCACACAGGGAAACCCCAGCGACCTGGCTGCCGCTGCATACTCTTCATAGGTGTCGGCAAAGAAATAAGGCGAGGTTGGCAGCTCCAGCGCTTCCGCAGCCAGCCGGCGAATGCCTTCACGATTCATCGTCAGACTCGCCGCCCGGGCAGTCGGTATCACCGTATAGCCTTCGCGCTCCAGCTCCAGCAGCGCGTCCGTGGCGATGGCCTCGATCTCGGGGACGATGTAATGCGGATTCTCCAGCTCGATGACCGCACGCAACGCCTGCGCATCGAGCATGTTGATCACATGACTGCGGTGCGCGACCTGCATCGCCGGTGCATTGGCATAGCGATCCACGGCAATCACTTCGCACCCGAAACGCTGCAGTTCGATGACCACTTCCTTGCCCAGCTCACCAGACCCGCAAAGCAGTACCCTGACAGCAGAAGGTGACAATGGGGTTCCAATATGCGGCATGTAAATACTCCATGAACGGGCAGTGAATACGGCAGCTGCGTTAGCTGCCCGAGAATCTCAGGGTGCCGACAAGAATCGACCGCTGTCCTGCGCGCGCTGACGACAGAGCGCCAGCACCGCAAGACGCTCGGCATTGCTCATGCGTCCCCAGCGGCTTATTTCCATGGCCGTGCGCTGACAACCGATACAGATGTCCTGTTCATCCAGCGCACAAATCTCGACGCAGGGCGAGGCGACCGGACGCTCTGGTTGCATCAGTCGACCTGCTCAACCAGATCACGGGCATAGCGCTGGGCATTTTGCACATAGTGATCGGCGCTGGCCTTGAGCATGAGCTTTTGCGGGTCGCTGAGGGCGCGCACCACTTTCCCCGGAGAGCCGACAACCAGACTGCCATCGGGAATTTCCTTGCCCTCGGGAATCAGCGCATTGGCGCCGATGATGCAGTGTTTGCCGATCCTGGCACCATTGAGAATCACCGCATTGATACCAATCAGCGAATAATCATCCACCGTGCACCCATGCAGCATGGCGTTATGGCCAATGGTGACGCCCTTGCCGATGGTCAGCGGACTGCCCATATCGGTATGCATCACCGTGCCGTCCTGGACGTTGCTGTCCTCGCCGATGTGGATCAGTTCGTTATCGCCACGCAGCACCGCGCCGAACCAGACGCTCGCGCCTTTTTCCAGCCGCACCTTGCCGATCACCGACGCGCTCGGCGCAATCCAGCTTTGCGGATGACAGTCGACGCTGGCGCTGCCCAATCGGTACTTCATGGATACTCCCTCGATTAGCTTCAACTCAATTTGATGAACGACTCTGGCGGCTCATGCAGACGGATATCGGCATCGAACAGCAGATTGACCAGTTCGACCACCATGATGGCGGTCAGGCCCCAGATCTTGAACTCGCCATAACGATAGCTCGGCACGTACCAACTGCGCCCCTGATAATCAATGCGGTGGGTCATTTCGCGCGGGTCGGTGCAGAAAAATTCCAGCGGCACATTGAACACGGCGGCAATCTCGCCATCGTTGGGCAGGTACTCGATATAGTCCGGGACAAACCCGACAAAGGGCGTGACCTTGATGCCATAGCGCGACACCAGCGGTGTCAGCGGCCCCACCACTTCAACCAGCCCGGGCGCCAGACCGATTTCCTCTTCCGCTTCACGCAGGGCCGTGTGGATCAGATCGCGATCTTCAGGATCGCGCCGCCCACCCGGAAAAGCCACTTCGCCGCCATGCGTGGACAGTCCGCTGGCCCGCAGCGTCAACACCAGCTCGGGCGTTTCACTGCGGGTGATCGGCATCAAAACCGCCGCCTCCGGAAAGCGCGGATCGACCTCGAAGGATTGCGGCAAATAACCCTGAATGCGGCGATACATCTCGTCCAGCATGAACGTTCTCGTCTATTTTTTTGTGCCCTCATCATGGCACGAAGGTGCAAACCGCCCAAGCCCCATCGGGCAGTCTGCACAGTTTGCTGATTTGCTCGCCATGCGCCTTGTCGGACGCCCGGACGGAGGTCAAGATGGGCCACCGCTCAGGAGACAACATGAAGTTCTGCAGTCAATGTGGCAGTCAAGTCAGGCAAAAGGTTCCGCCAGGCGACAACCGGTTAAGGCATGTCTGTGATCAATGCCAGACCATTCATTACCAGAATCCGCGCATCGTCGCCGGCTGCCTGCCCGTCTGGGGCAAACAGGTATTGCTTTGCCGCCGGGCGATTCAACCGCGCTACGGCCTGTGGACACTGCCTGCAGGCTTCATGGAGAACGGCGAAACGGTCGAGCAGGCGGCCATTCGTGAAACGCTGGAGGAGGCCTGTGCGAGAGTGCGCGACCTGCAGCTCTATACCCTGTTCGATCTGCCGCATATCAATCAGGTCTACATGCTGTTTCGCGCCGAGCTGGCGGATCTGGATTTTGCTGCCGGCGAGGAAAGCCTCGAGGTGAAACTCTTCGACGAAGCGGACATCCCTTGGTCAGAGCTGGCTTTCCCGACCATCGGCCGTACCTTAGAATACTTCTTCGCTGACCGGCTGGCCGATGTCTACCCGTTGCGCAACGAGCCGATTGCCCCGCTTTCGGCGCCAAAGAAAGTCTGATGTTTGCCTGAAGGGTTCCGGATGTACCTGTTAATTCGCTGTCTGCTGGTCGCTCTCTGTCTGTCATTTGCTGCAATCGGCAGCGCCCACGCCAGCCAGGCCATCAAGAACAAACCGGTCGATAAAGTCCTGGTGCTCAAATCAGAGCGCAAACTGCATCTGATGCACCGCGGGGAAATACTCAAGTCGTATCGGGTTTCGCTGGGCAAACAACCCAAAGGCCCCAAGTTGCGCGAGGGCGACAATCGGACGCCTGAAGGTTTTTACTGGATCGACTGGCGCAAGACCAGCCAGAACTACAACCTGTCGATGCACATCTCTTATCCCAACGCCCGTGACCGCGCCACCGCAAGCGCCAAGGGGCTGTCTCCCGGCGGGATGATCATGCTGCACGGCACGCCGGTGGATGAGGAGTATCCCGAGTGGTACTTCCACACCCTGGACTGGACCAACGGCTGTATTGCCCTGAAAAACTCCGAAATGCGCGAAGTCTGGAGCCTGGTGAAAGACGGGACCCTGATCGAGATACGCCCCTGATTACTGGCAGAGCGTGTCGTCTGCAATGTCCGCCAATCGCCATACCTCGTAGGCCGGTGTTTCGTAAGGATGCGCCTGCAACAGGGCAATGACTGCAGCGCGAACCTGCCGGTCAGCCACCACCAGCTCGACCTTCCACTCCGCTACGTGCTCCACTTGCCCGGTTTGCCCGATAAACGGCTGGCTACCGACCAGCGGGCGAAACTGGCCCTGCCCCAGCACCTGCCAGCAGCAACAGTCATAAGCCCCGATCAGTCCGCCACCGGCAGCAAACACCGCCTGCTTCACCGGCTCAAGATGGCTGGGCGGCACATAGAAACACAGCTTGTACATACACATTGCATCCAGCAGCGGCGATTTTTCGCACAAAACCAAATCTGAATCTGCCCTGCACCGGGCCTGTCGACTAGCAGGAAGCTGTCTGGATGGCAGCGAAAATCCGACCACGGTTACGACCGGCCTGCTTGGCCGCATAGAGGGCCAAATCCGCATTTTTCGACAGTGCCTTGCCATCTTCACTGCCGGACAGTTCGGCGATGCCGCAACTGAAGGTACAGGACAAATCCTGCGGCTGGGCCGGATGCAAGATTTCGGCAAAACGCTCGCGAATACTGTCCATCACCTTCAGCGCTGCTGCCGCATCGGTTTCGGGCAGCACCACGGCAAACTCTTCGCCGCCATAGCGGCCAATGATGTCCGACTTGCGCAGCCGCTGCTTGAGAAAGGTAGCCAGACTCTTGATCACCCGGTCACCCATCGGGTGGCCGTAGGTGTCGTTGACCTTTTTGAAGAAATCGATATCCAGCATGACAAAACTCAGTGCCTTACCCGTGCGCCGGGCGCGGGCAGCGGCATCTTCGAGCAATTGCAGGATATGCGTGTGATTGAACAATCCGGTCAGACTGTCGCGCACCATCAACCCATGCAACTCACGGGCCCTTGCCACGCGCTGGCGCACGATTGAAATCAGGTGGCGCGGCTTGATCGGCTTGGTCAGAAAGTCCTCGCCGCCTTCTTCCATGGCGCCCAACTGCTTTTCCAGGTCGCCTTCGGCCGACAGATAGATGATCGGCACGCTGACATAACGCTCACTTTGACGAATTACCCGGGCCAGCTCAGGCCCCGTGCAGCCGGGCATATACATATCGAGAATGATCAGATCCGGCTTGAATTCGCCCAGTTCATCCATGACCCTATGCGGCACATTCAGGGTGCAGGTCACAATCCCTGCACTATTGAGAGTGCGTTCGGTAAACGAGGCCTGGGCACGCGAATCGTCCACAATCAGCACCCGGTAGGGATCCTGCTGGGCGATACAGGTCAGGGCCTCAACCCGCTCCAGCAAGCCTGAGGCATCAATCGAGCCTACATAAAAAGCGGCACCACCGGCACGCACAGCAGCCAGACGGGTCACCGTATCCACCTCCTGCTGACTGAACAACAGCAGCGGGACCTTACCGGCCGGACCGGCGCGCAACTCTTCGGCCAGGCGCAGGCCACAGCCATCGCCAGCAAAATTGATGTCCAGCACGATTGCCGCCGGATAGCGCTCAGCCATGGCGCCACGAAAGCCGTTGATCGTGTCGAACACCTGGGCCAGCAAGCCAAAGGACAGCAATTGCGCACACAAGCGTTGCGCATGCGAAGTATCGTCCAGTGCGATGTAAATCGGTCTGCGCAGCGTCGGCAGCACCACCTCTTCAAGCTGATCGTCGTGCCGCAATCCGGTGCGGGACAAGCGCTGCATAAGGGAGTTGAGCTCGGCAATCAGGTCGCTGTTGAGTCGCCCGCGATTTTCCGTGACCGCGTCCAGACAGGTATTGATCTCACTGGCCAACTGACTGTGTTCGAGCTGATCAAAGCGCTGCGCATAACGCAGCAGCAGCGCATTGTTTTCAACCAGCTCAGCTAATTTGGCTTCACTCCAGGCGCTGGATTGCAACCCCTGCCATACATCCAGCGTCAGACGCGCCTGGTGAATGACACGACGGGCAAAGTGCCGCTTGAGGCTGGTGCTATCGGGGGTTTCTTGCACGCGCATGGCCTTGGACTGACTGCTCAGGATGAATGATGGCGTAACGCTAGCACAAGATCTGAAAAAGACAGGCGCCGCCGATCGATTGGCGTCATTTTTTTGGTTTTCGCTGAGAGCAACACCCTCGGACTACAGCGGGCCGCGACGTATCCCGACCATTGAACTCCCAGGACTCAGTCGGCCCCTGTAAAACGCTGCCATTTAGCCCGAAAACCAATCGCCTCGGGCTGATGACTGCCGTCGCAATAGGGCAGCCGCGCCGACTTGGCGCAACAGCAGAGCAACAGACTTTGCGCGCGCACAACATCAATACGCAATGCACCGCAACAAGCTGAATCGCAATCAGGCAAAGTGCCTGAGCGACCGCAGTTACACAGCAGCAGCGTATCGCCAGGCCGAACCTGGCGCACCTGCGGAAGCACGATCTGGGTGACGGGGGATTCTGAGTTGCTCATACATCCCCCCGGTAATCAATCGACCCACACCCGCGCATTGCGGAACATGCGCAGCCAGCCGCCATCTTCCTGCCAGCCAGCCGGCCTCCAGGAGTTTTGCACGGCGCGGAAGACCCGCTCCGGGTGGGGCATCATGATGGTCACGCGACCATCCTTGTTGCACAAACCGGTAATACCGCGTGGCGAACCGTTCGGGTTGGCCGGGTAAGTTTCCGTGACCTTGCCGTAGTTATCGATAAAACGCAGCGCCACGCTGCCGGACAAGTCGGCCTGCAGCAGCGCCTCTTCGCTTTCGAACTCGGCATGTCCCTCGCCATGCGCGATGGCAATTGGCAGCCGCGAGCCGGCCATGCCCTGCAGGAAGATCGAGGCCGACTCCTGCACCTGGACCATGGCTACACGCGCCTCGAACTGCTCCGAGCGATTGCGCACGAAATGCGGCCACAGCTCACTGCCCGGGATCAGCTCGTGCAGGTTGGACAACATCTGGCAACCGTTGCACACACCCAGCGCGAAACTGTCTGCGCGCTCAAAGAAGCCCTGGAAAGCATCACGGGCGCGACTGTTGAACAGTACCGACTTGGCCCAGCCTTCACCGGCACCGAGTACGTCGCCATAGGAGAAACCACCGCAAGCTACCAGACCTTTGAACTGCTCCAGACTGACGCGACCACTGAGAATATCGCTCATGTGCACATCAACTGCCGCGAAGCCGGCGCGGTCAAATGCCGCCGCCATTTCCACCTGTCCGTTCACGCCCTGCTCACGCAGGATGGCGATCGACGGGCGCACACCAGTTTTGATGTATGGCGCAGCGATGTCCTGATTCACATCAAAGGACAGCTTGGCCGACAAGCCCGGATTGTTCTCATCCAGCAGGCCTTCGAACTCCTGATCGGCACAGCGCACGTTATCGCGCAAGCGCTGGAGGCGGTAGCTGGTCTGGCTCCAGTCGCGCTGCAGCAGGCGACGCTCGGCACTAAACACCACGGCATCGGCAAAACGGATAGTGACATCCTCACCATTTACCGGCTGCCCAAGCACCGCCACGCAATCGCCGAGTCCGGCCGCACTGAACTGCGAGAGTATTTCTTCGGTATCGTCCTGACGCACCTGAATCACGGCGCCCAGCTCTTCATTGAACAGCACCGCCGCCAGCTCGTCGCTGGCACCGGCCAGCGGATCAAGGCAGATATCCAGCCCGCAATGACCGGCAAAGGCCATTTCCAGCACAGTGGCCAGCAGGCCGCCATCGGAGCGGTCGTGATAGGCGAGCAATTTGCTGTCGGCATTCAGGCCCTGGATGACGGCAAAGAATGCTTTGAGGTCCTCGGCGTCATCGACATCCGGCACCTGTTGACCGAGCTTGCTGTAGACCTGCGCCAGAATCGAGGCGCCCATGCGGTTCTGCCCGCGGCCCAGATCAATCAGCACCAGATCGGTTTCGCCCTTGTCCAGCAACAGCTGCGGGGTCAGGGTCTGACGGATGTCGCTCACCGGGGCAAAGCCGGAAACGATCAGCGACAGCGGCGAAGTCACACTCTTGTCTTCGCCGGCATCATTCCAGCGGGTTTTCATCGACATGGAGTCCTTGCCCACCGGAATGGTGATACCCAGCTCAGGACAGAGCTGCATGCCCACCGCTTTCACCGTGTCATACAAACGTGCGTCTTCGCCCGGGTGTCCGGCAGCCGCCATCCAGTTGGCCGACAGCTTGATGTCAGCGATTTTCTCGATGCGCGCGGCGGCGATATTGGTCAGCGTCTCGCCGATCGCCATGCGCCCGGAAGCGGCAGCGTCGAGCAGCGCCAGCGGGGTGCGCTCACCCATGGCCATGGCTTCGCCGCTATACACATCGAAGCTGGTTGCCGTGACCGCGCAATCCGCCACCGGTACCTGCCAGGGGCCGACCAGCTGATCGCGCGCCACCAGACCAGTAATGCTGCGATCACCGATGGTGATCAGGAAGTTCTTGCTGGCCACCGCCGGGTGGCTGAGCACGCGTGACACGGCTTCGCCCAGCTCAACCTGACTGGCGACAAAATCATCACCCTGTTCGGCTTCGCGAACCGCACTGCGGTGCATGCGTGGCGCCTTGCCAAGCAAAACGTTGAGCGGCATATCGACCGCGTTGTTGCCAAAATGACGATCCGTCACCGTCAGCTGCGGCTCGGCTGTGGCTTCGCCGACCACGGCAAACGGGCAGCGCTCGCGCTCGCAGATGGCCTTGAACTGTTCCAGATCCGCCGCATCGACGGACAACACGTAACGCTCCTGGGATTCGTTGCACCAGATTTCCAGTGGCGTCATGCCCGGCTCGTCATTCGGGACATTGCGCAGCTCGAAGCGCCCGCCGCGCCCGGCATCATTGACCAGCTCCGGGAAGGCATTGGACAGACCGCCGGCACCGACGTCATGGATGAATCGGATCGGGTTGTTCTCACCCAGCTGCCAGCAGCGGTCGATGACTTCCTGACAACGCCGTTCCATTTCCGGGTTGTCACGCTGTACCGAGGCAAAATCCAGATCAGCAGAACTGGCACCGGTGGCCATGGAAGAAGCCGCGCCCCCGCCCAAGCCGATCAGCATGGCCGGACCGCCCAGCACAATCAGCTTGCCGCCCACACTGATTTCGTCTTTCTGCACATGGTCTTCGCGGATGTTACCCATGCCGCCGGCGATCATGATCGGCTTGTGATAACCGCGCACTTCATCGCCACGCGGCGTGCTGATGCTTTGTTCGAACGTGCGGAAGTAACCGGTCAGCGCCGGACGGCCGAATTCGTTATTGAACGCGGCCCCGCCCAGCGGGCCTTCCAGCATGATGTCCAGCGCGGTGACAATGCGTTCCGGCTTGCCATAAGGCTTTTCCCACGGTTGCACGAAACCCGGGATATTCAGGTTGGAAACGGTAAAACCGACCAGACCGGCTTTCGGCTTGGCGCCGCGGCCGGTGGCGCCTTCGTCACGAATCTCGCCGCCGGAACCGGTGGAGGCGCCCGGAAACGGCGCAATGGCGGTTGGGTGGTTGTGCGTTTCCACCTTCATCAGGATATGCACCGCTTCCTGTTTGGCGCTGTATTCGCGGGTCTGCGGGTCTGGATAGAAGCGCCCGGCAACATTGCCGACGATCACCGCCGCGTTATCCTTGTAGGCCGACAGCACGCCCTCACGGTGCAGTTCGTGGGTGTTCTTGATCATGCCGAACAGCGACTTGTCCTGACTCTCGCCGTCGATGTCCCAGCTGGCATTGAAGATCTTGTGCCGGCAGTGTTCGGAGTTGGCCTGGGCAAACATCATCAGCTCGATGTCGTGAGGGTTACGCCCCAACTCGCCAAAGCTGCGCACCAGATAGTCGATTTCATCTTCGGCCAGCGCCAGCCCGAGGCTGACATTGGCCTGTTCCAGTGCGGCACGTCCGCCACCCAGCACATCCACCACGCTCAGCGGTTTGGGCTGGGCATGGCTGAACAGCCCGGCGGCGCCATCCAGAGCACCGAGCACCTGCTGGGTCATGCGGTCATGCAGCACCCCGGCAACCGCCAGCGCATCGGCCTCGCTCAACACGCCAGCCACGTAATAGGCAATGCCGCGCTCCAGCCGGAGGATCTTGCTCAAGCCACAATTGCGGGCAATATCGCTGGCCTTGCTCGACCATGGCGAAATGGTGCCAAAACGCGGCAGCACCAGAAACAGACGACCCACAGGAGCCTGCACCGGCACACTCGGACCGTACTTGAGCAGCCGATCCAGCACCTGCCGTTCGTCGTCAAGCAGTTCACCGCCGAGATCGGCGAAGTGCGCAAACTCCGCATACAACCCGGTAACAGCGGGAACCTTGCTGGTCAGTTGCGCAAACAGTTTGCCGTGGCGAAAGGCGGAAAGAGCGGGGGCGCCGCGCAGAATCAACATCGTCGGAACAGCCTCAGGGGATGTGCTGGAAAGTTGCGCATTCTAGCCTAAACGCCCCCCGATCGGCACCCGCGAACACCGTTTGACCGTTCAGACAGGTGTATATGGCGCCATCCTTCCATTGCGTATACTCGGCCCATGCTTATTCACTTCACGCTCCAGGCCCGCCACCTCCTCTGCCTGCTGATGATCGGCCTGACCCCCTTGATAAGCGGCTGCGAGGAGAAACCAGCCCCCACGACCCTCGAACGCGTTCGGGACGAAGGCGCATTGCGGGTGGTCACGCGCAACAGCCCGACCACTTATTTTCAGGATATCAATGGCGAAACCGGCTTCGAATTCGAGCTGAGCAAGCTGTTTGCCGAGTCGCTGGGCGTCGAGCTGAAAATCGAAATGGCCGACAATCTGGATGACCTGTTCGAGCGTCTGAACCAACCCGATGGCGTCGCGCTGGCAGCCGCCGGACTGGTCGAAAGCCCGGGACGCAAGGATCAGGCACGCTTCAGCCACTCCTATCTGGAGGTCACGCCACAGGTGGTTTATCGCAGCGGCAAACTGCGACCGACCCACCCCAAGGACTTGCCCGGCAAGCGCATCATGGTGCTCAAAGGCAGCAGCCACGCCGAGCAGCTGACGGCACTCAAGAGCGAACTGCCAGAGCTGCAATTCGAAGAATCCGACGCGATCGAGGTGGTCGACCTGCTGCGCATGGTCGACGAAGGCGTGATCGACCTGACCCTGGTCGACTCCAATGAACTGGCGATGAATCAGGTGTATTTCCCCAACGTCAGGGTCGCCTTCGACTTTGCCGAGCCAACCCGTGTGGCCTGGACAGTGGCAGCCCGCGATGATGACAGCCTGCTCAATGAAGCCAACAAGTTCCTTGATCGCGTGATCAAGAACGGCACCTTGCAGCGCCTCAAGGAGCGCTTCTATGGCCACGTCGACGAACTCGGCTATGTGGGCGCCTATACCTTTGCCCAACACCTGCAGCAACGTTTGCCGCGCTACGAGAAGCAGTTCAGAAAGACCGCTCAGGATCAGGGCATTGACTGGCGGCTGATGGCCGCACTGGGCTATCAGGAATCGCTCTGGCAGCCGGAAGTCACCTCGAAAACCGGGGTACGCGGGCTGATGATGCTCACCCAGCGCACCGCTCAGGCCATGGGGGTAGCCAACCGGCTGGACCCGGCGCAGAGCATCTACGGCGGCACCAAGTATTTCGCCCACGTCAAGGAGCAGCTACCGGCCAGCATCGCCGAGCCGGACCGCACCTGGCTGGCACTGGCGGCCTACAACGTTGGCAGCGGTCACCTGGAAGACGCACGTGAACTGGCACGCAAGGAAGGCCTGAACCCGGACAAATGGCTTGACGTGAAGAAGATGCTGCCGCGACTGGCGCAGAAGCAGTGGTACAGCAAGACCAAATACGGCTATGCCCGCGGCGGCGAACCGGTGCATTTCGTCAACAACATCCGCCGCTACTACGACATTCTCAGCTGGGCCACCCAGCCACAACTGGAAGGCCATCAACTGGCCGACAGCAGCCTGCACAAACCGGCGATCAACAAGACCCCGCCCAAGGAAGAGCTGGCGCCGATGTAAGACCTGCGCTCAGCCGTTCTGACGGCGCAGACGGAAAAATTCGCGCAACTCGGCGGCACACTGCCCGGCCAATACCCCGCCCTCCACCAGCACCCGGTGATTGAGAAAGTCCTGCGCAAAAAACTCACCACGGCTGACCACCACACCGGCCTTCGGCTCTGTGGTGCCGTAGACCACCCGCTGGATGCGCGAATGCACGATCAATCCGGCGCACATGCTGCACGGCTCCAGCGTCACATACAGGGTGCTGCCCGGCAGCCGGTAATTACCAACCTGACGGGCCGCCGCACGAATGGCCACCATCTCGGCATGCGCACTCGGATCATGGGTACTGATCGGGCAATTGAAGCCCACCCCTATGACTTCGCCTTGCAGCACCAGCACGGCGCCCACCGGCACCTCACCCAGCGCCGCCCCCTGCTGCGCCTGCTGCAGTGCCAGCTGCATGAAGTGCTCGTCTTGCGAGCGATCAATGATCTGTATCTGTTTCATCGATTCCATCCGTAGGGTGGGAAACTCGCGCAGCGATTTCCCACCAGCCCATTGGTGGATAAGGCTATGCCGTTCTCGACATGCGCATCACACCACTTCGATAGCCGCCATCAGGCCGGTTTCCATATGGTCGATGACATGGCAGTGAAACATCCAGACCCCCGGATTATCCGCCACGAAGGCAATCCGCGCGCGCTCGTTCTTGCCCAGCAGATAAGTGTCGGTGAAATACGGAATGATCGTCTTGCGGTCGGAATCCAGCACCTTGAACGCCAATCCATGCAAATGAATCGGGTGCTGGTACTGGGTCATGTTGCGCAACTCGAAAATGTAATGCCCACCCAGTTGCAGGCGGGCAATCGGCCGGTCGGCACAGGTCTTGTCGGCAATGTCCCAGGCCTGACCATTGATCTGCCAAAGTTTGTACGCCGCGCCCTGATCAAGATTTTCCGACAGTGCCGCCGCCCACTCGAAATTGAATTTGAGGGTTTCTGCCTGCGCCAGATCCGGCTCCGCCAGCGGATTGGCCGGCAAGGCAGGCGGCCAATCCGCCGTCACTTCCGTACTGGCCTGACTGACCAGCGTGGCCAGACGCAGCGGGCCGTTGCGCAAAGCCAACTCGCTGCCGGCTGCCGGCACCTTAAGCGCCAGATCCAGACGCATCCCCGGCCCCAGCCAGTAATCCTTGCCCAGTGGCCGTGGCTGCTGCAGCGGCTGGCCATCCAGCGCGTAGAGGCGCGCTTCGGCACCTGGCAGATTCAACCGGTAGGTCACTGTGCTGTCCAGATTGATCAGACGTAGGCGCACCACCTGGCCGGCGGGCAGCTCGATACGGGCAGCATGCTCGCCATTGACCGTGGACAGGCGCCCCGGCGTACCGCCGCGCGCCGCTTCACGCGGGACGCTGAAGGCGGTGAAGGCGCCCTGCTCATCGACTGCCCAGGTCTTCAGCGCCAGCGTGCGCTCATGGACAAACCCTGTCGGCTCACGCTCTTCGACAATCAGCGGCCCGACCAGACCGCGGCCCAGTTGCTCACTGCTCGACAGGTGCGGGTGATACCAGAAGGTCCCGGCATCCTGCACCACGAAGGAATAATCGAAGTATTCACCCGGCAGCACCGGTAGCTGCGATACATAGGGCACCCCATCCATCTCGATCGGCAAACGGATGCCATGCCAGTGAATGGTGGTCGGCTCGCTCAGCTTGTTGATGAAGCGCACCCGCAGACGATCGCCCTGCCGGCAACGCAACGCCAGCCCCGGCACTTGCCCGCCGTAAGCCCAGGCCGGCGTTGCATGTCCGGCCACCAGCTCGACATCCAGCGGGGCGGCGATCAATTCATAGTCAGTGGTCTGCTGGTCGAACGGCCGCCCCAGCCAGTAGCGCACGCCACCCGCCCCCAGCCCGGCGATACCCACGCCAGCCAGGCCGGCGAGCACTTGTCTGCGGGTAAAGGACATGCACGCGAACTCCAGAAAATGAAAGGCCCTGCTGCAGCCACGCTGCTCCAGGGCCGGGAGTTTACCGCGATATTGCCTGCCGATGCCCGCTCAGCCCGGGCAATGCACTTCAGGCATTAGTGACGGCTCCGTTCTCGCGCCTGACTGCCCGTACCGCCAGCAGGAAGCAGATCAGCGCCAGGCCGATCAGCAGGTCGCCGGCGATCAGCACGATTGTCAGCGGAGTCGCATGCCCACTGGCCGCCAGCCCGTCGCTGGCGGCGCCGAGGGTCAGGGTACCCAGCGCGATCGCCCCGACATTCAGGCACATCATGGTGAAGCCGACAATCGAGGCGCGCATGCTGTGCGGCACGCTGCCCTGAACCAGACTGAGCGTGCTGCCATAAACCGAGAACGGCAGGAAAAAACTGGCCGCCAGGCCGGCATAGATCAGCGGACTGTCCAGTTCGGCAAAACGGCTGGCCAGCATCAGCGGCAGGCAGACCAGCAGGGGCAGCAGCGGGAACGCCGCCAGCCGGGCGCGCACGCCCTTGGCCAGACGATCCGCGGCGATGCCGCCACCGAGTGCACCGAGGCAGCCGAAGAGTATTTGCAGCACGCCGATCTGCTTGGCAATCGTCGCCTCCTGGGCACCCAGCTCGCGTACCAGCCAGAGCTGGATAAAGGAATTCTGCGCATACACCAGGTGCACCAGGACGAAACCGGCGATGGCAAAGCACAGGGCGGGCTGACTGCGCAGGGCGGTAAAGATCGCACGCATCTGCGGCAGAAAGGCTTCACCGTGAGCCTGATCACTGGAACTGACGTCATCGCGGACAAAAAACACGCACAGACCGATCAGCATGCCGACCACGCCCAGTACGATAAAGGTGTGGCGCCAGCCAACCTCGGCCCCAATCGTGCCGCTGAGCAAGTAGGCCAGACCAACGCCCAGCGGAATACCCATAAAGAACAGCCCGTTGGCCGTGCTGCGATGGCGACCGTCGAACAGGTCGGCCAGCAGCGCCATGGCCGACGGCACCAGAGCGGCCTCACCAGCAGCCACCATGAAGCGCGCCAGAGCCATCTGTTCGAAGTTCTGCGCCAGACCGGAGAGTACTGTGCAGGCACTCCAGATCAGCATGCCGCCACCAATGATCCGGGTACGGCTGAAGCGGTCGGCCATGGAGCCCAGCACCAGCACCATGATGCTGTAGCTGAAGACCCAGACCACTCCGGAGAGAAAGCCGAACTGGGTGTTGTTAAGGGCGATGTCCTGGGTGATCTGCGGTGAAAAGCCAAGCAGCATGGTACGGTCGATATAACCGAGGATGTTGATCAGCAACAACACGCCGAGTACGGTGCGTGGAAAGCGCTTGAGCATGAACTTTCACTCCACAAATGGATGAACGCCCGGGTCTGCAGCACCCAGGCAACGGATCAGACAGAAAACTTCAGGAAGCCGATTACCAGTCCAACCAGCAAGGCTGACTCCAGTAGCATCAGCAGGATCGGCTTGAACCCCACCCGGACCAGCTCCTGCAAACGGGTCTTCATGCCCAGACCAGCGATGGCGGTGACCAGGCAGACCTGAGACAGGTCACTGCCCAGCGCGGGCAAGGCCGGCGGTAACCAGCCTGTGCTGTTGATCGCCGCCAGCACGATAAAGGCCACGGCAAAACCGGGCAGCAATGGCGGCTTAGCTACATCGCTGGCGGACCGACTGGCGCGGGTGATCAGCGCGACACAGATGATCACCGGCACCAGCATGGCCACGCGCATCAGCTTGACCACGGTGGCGGTATCGCCTGTCTCGGTAGACATGCTGTAGCCGGCCCCCACCACCTGAGCCACATCATGAATGGTGCCGCCAAGGAAAACTCCGGCGGCGGCCGGGTCCAGCCCGAGGCTGCGCGCAATGGTCGGATAGAGAATCATCGCCAGCGTGGACAACGCCGAGACGCCGATCACCGTGAACAGGGTGGCGCGTTCCTTCTTCTCATTGGCTGGCAGGGCTGCCGAGATGGCCAGCGCCGCCGACGCACCACAGATCGCCGTTGCGCCACCAGTGAGCACACCGAACATCCAGCCGAAACCGAACAGCCGCCCCAGCACCACCGAAACCACAATGGTCAGCACCACCGTGCCGACCACCATCAGCAGCGGCGACCAACCCAATGCGAGGATCTGCTCCAGGGTAATGCGCAAACCCAGCAGGGCCACACCAAAGCGCAGGATCTGCCGGGCGGCAAATTCGATCCCCGCCTTGCACTGGCCATCCTCGGCAAGGAAATTCAGCGCCATACCCAGCAGCAACGCCAGCAACAGCCTGGGGGTGGCGTAATGCTCAGCCAGATAGGC
>ERZ1645185.216-NODE-216-length-25030-cov-7.960761_pt1 | contig 25030 bp, 18 predicted proteins | sample MGYA00575351_ERZ1645185 | MGnify/ENA primary metagenome ERZ1645185 (study PRJEB40838, sample SAMN11284767) | freshwater sediment metagenome | isolation source: river sediment | host: Sediment | place: India: Jana village, Kanpur | collected 2015-12-17 ... | reverse complement strand
GAACGGCCTGCGTGACGGCGAACCGGTACGCGTGGTGCGCGAAGATCCGACGCGCCAGGGCCTGTTGTATGCCGGTACGGAAACGGGTGTGTACGTGAGCTACGATGCGGGATCGCAGTGGCTGCCCTTCCGCGGCAACTTCCCCGTGGTTCCGGTGACCGACCTGCAGGTGAAACACGGTGATCTGATCGCGTCAACCGAAGGACGCGCGTTCTGGATTCTCGATGATCTCTCGGTCATCCGGCAGCGCGCGGATAGCCTCGAGCAGGTGAAGGCGCACTTGTATGCTCCACGCGAGGCCGTGCTGTTCGCGGGGAGTGGTGGATTTGGCACGCCACAGAACGCCGGCAAGAACCCACCCAACGGTGCCACGGTGTATTTCCGCATGGCTGCCGCGCCGGACAGTGCGACGGCGGTGTCGGTGGAGTTCCTCGATGCGAAGGGCGCCGTGGTGCGGGTGTTCGCCTCGCGTGACTCGGTTGGTCGCCTCGCCGTGAAGCCTGGTCTCAACACGCTCACGTGGAACCTGCGTCGCGCCATGCCCACGCGCGTGGGCAATGTGCTGCTCTTTGGGGCGCCGGGTGACGGTGGCGCCCGAGTGTCTCCAGGCACGTACGCGGTGCGACTCACCGTGGGCAGCGCCGTGCTCACGCAGCCGCTTGTGGTCAAGCAGGACCCACGGCTCGATGCACCGGCAGCCGTGATTGCCGAGCGCGACAGTGTGGCCAATCTGCTGGCGCAGCGCATCACCGACATCCACGAGTCGGTGCTGCGTCTCCGTGATGTGAAGACGCAGGTGCAGGGCTACATCACGCGCGCCAGGGAAACCACCGCCGCTGACACCATCTCGAAAGCGGGCCGTGCGCTGGCCGGCAAGTTGGACAAGATGGACCCCCGTTTGACCACCAAGGCCGCGAACGGGCAGGACATCATCAACTATGCCAACGGCATCAACGGACAGTACGGCTTCCTGCTCGGTCAGGTGGAAGGCAACACCACCCTCACGCAGCCGGTGAAGGATCGACTGGCCGAGCTCGAAAAGGTGTGGGCTGGTATTCGTGCCGAAGTCGAGGCGATCGAAACGGTAGACGTTCCCGCGTTCAACGCGCTGCTCAAGGCCAACAATGTGCCAGGCGTGATCAGCAAGACCAAGGCGAAGGGGCCGATCGCATGAGTGGGTACTCCACGGAGGCACGGAGGGGGTTGAGGCACGGAGGGGTGGCGCTGGCGTTCGTGGTGCTGATGGCGCCAGCAGCGCACGCGCAGAGGGCACGTCCGGCGGCAGCGCCGTACGTGCCACCTGTCGGCGCGTGGGAGCGCCGCTCGCCGGCGGTGGTTGGTATGGATTCGGCGAAGCTTGCCGACGCCGTGGCGTTCGCGATCAGCAAGGAAAGCACGACACCGCGCGATCTGGAGCTCAATCACCTGCGGTCGTTCGGGCGTGAACCGCTGGGCGATGCCATCGGGCCGTTGCCGCCGCGCGGGGCGGCCACCGGCGTGATCATTCGCCGCGGTTATGTGGTGGCCACTTGGGGTGATCCGGCGGCGGAGGAGATCACCAACAGTGTCACCAAGAGCTTTCTGAGCACGGTGGTAGGCCTCGCCGTTGACGACGGGCGCATTCGCAGCGTGCGGGATACCGTGGCGTCGTACGTACCGCCGATCGTGCGCGCCCGCCCGAACGGCACCGGGTACGCACGCGACTGGCCCGGTACCGACAAGCTGCTCATGCCCTTCGACACGCCGCACAATCGCACGATCACGTGGGATGACCTGCTGCGCCAGGTAAGCGACTGGGAGGGCACGCTGTGGGGCAAGCCCGAGTGGGCCGACCGCCCGGCGCAGGATGCGAACACGTGGACCGCGCGCGCACGTCTGAAAGCTGGCAGCACATACGAGTACAACGACACTCGGGTGAACGTGCTGGCCCTCGCGGCGCTGCAGGTGTGGCGTCGTCCGCTCCCTGAGGTTCTCAAGGAACGGGTGATGGATCCCATTGGCGCGTCCAACACCTGGCGCTGGTACGGCTACGAGAATTCATGGATCGTGCTCGACGGTCGAGAGGTGGAAAGTGTGAGCGGTGGTGGGCACTGGGGCGGTGGTATGGTGCTCAATGCCTGGGATATGGCCCGCTTCGGCCTGCTCACGCTGCGGCGCGGCAACTGGGGCGGCAAGCAACTGCTCAGCGAGGCGTGGGTCACGCAGGCACTCACGCCCACGCCGGCGCAGCGTACGTACGGGTACATGAACTGGTTCGTGAATCCGGAACGGTCGTATCTCAAGGCGGCCCCAGAGCAGGCCTTTGTGCATGTAGGTGCCGGCAACAACTTCATCTACGTGGACCCGGCCAACGACGTGGTGGCGGTAGTCCGCTGGATGGACACGAACGCCAGTCTCAATGCGTTCGTGGAGAAGTTGCTGGCGTCATTGAACTGATCATCACTTCACTCACTCTCGTTCCCTTATGGCTTCCAGTTTACTCGCGCTGCTCGACGACATCTCGTCCATGATGGACGACGTGGCCACCCTCACCAAAGTGGCGGCCACAAAAACGAGTGGCGTGATGGGAGACGACCTCGCGCTCAACGCCGAGCAGGCCAGTGGGGTTCGGGTCGAGCGCGAGTTGCCCGTGGTCTGGGCGGTGGCCAAGGGCTCACTGTGGAACAAGGTCATTCTGGTGCCGGTGGCCTTGCTCATCAGTGCGTTTGCGCCCTGGCTGGTGATGCCGCTCATGATGGTTGGCGGTCTCTTTCTCTGCTTTGAAGGCGTGGAGAAGCTGCTGCACAAGTTCCTGCACGCTGGTGAGCCGGTGGAACACTCGCCGGTACTCACGCAGCCGCAGCTCACTGAGGAGCAGCTGCTCGCGGTCGAGCAGGGCAAAATCAAAGGTGCCATTCGTACCGACTTCGTGCTGTCGGCCGAGATCATCGTTATTGCCCTCGGCACCATGAGCGCAGCGCCGCTGTCGCAACAGGTGGTGTCACTCAGCCTCGTCAGTATTGCCGCCACGGTTTTCGTATACGGTCTGGTGGCGGGCATCGTGAAAATCGACGATGCCGGCCTCGCCCTGCACCGCCGCGGTCAGGCTATGGGGGCGGTATTGCTCAAGGCCGCGCCCCTGCTCATGAAGACGCTGTCGGTACTGGGTACGGCGGCGATGTTTACCGTGGGCGGTGGCATCATTGCACACGGCTGGCATGCGGCGGAGGTGGTACTTGAGGGGTGGGCACATGCAACCGGTGCGGCGGCGGTGGTGGTGAAACCCGTGCTCGACGCGCTGTTGGGTGTGCTGTGCGGCGGCGTACTGGTGCTGCTCTTCACGCTTGTGCAGAAGGCGCGCGGAAAGAGCGCCCACTAGTCGAACGCCACAACCTCATCGCCGGCGATGGCAAAGACGCGATCGCCGGCCTCCCGTTGGTACATGCCGCCGCCAGTGAAACTGGAAAAGGCGGGCAAAACACCTCGCGCGGCGCCGAATACGAACGCGGGCAGTCGGAGCGACTGTCGCCCGCGCCCGCGCACGGTCACGTTGGGATGCAGGTGCCCGCACAGCACGTAGCCGTCGGTGCGTACGATTGGCTCGTGCACACCCACAAATGGACCCAGCCCAACTGGTGCATCCGTGCACATGATGTTGAGGGCCTCGGGCGGGTCGCCAGCGTGCGCATCGTGATTGCCGCGCACCAAGGTAATGGCCAGCGCCGAGTGTTGGTCGCGCCACGCCGCGATCGTACGCAGGGTTTCGTCGTGGCGCCCTGATCGCGCGTGCAGGAGATCACCCAGCACTACCAGCCGCGTAGCACACGTAGCGGCAATGGCGCTCGATAAGCGGGCCAAATCACTGCTGGTCGTGCCCATGGGCACAGGTACATGGGCCGCGCGAAACGCTGCCGCCTTGCCCCAGTGCAGGTCGGCCACCAGCAGTGTGTCGAACGCGGGCAACCATAGCGCGCGCTCGGGGAGCAGCACGACACGCTCGCCGGCAACGTCGAGGTCCAGTGCGCCGGCCATGGATATCACGATGTGCGCTCGTCAGTGGTCAGCAGACGGCTCACGTTCTCGCCGATGTGGAACACACTGGTTACGCCGCGTGTCGAGGGCTTCTCGGCGGCGACGGTCATGCGGCGCACTCTGTCGGCGAGCTTTTCAGTGCTGAGTTTGGCGCGTGTCATGTCAACCATGAGCGGAAAAGCCAGCGGCGTGGGGCGCTCCACGTCAATGACGCGCACGGTACTCTGTGACAGCCGTTCAAGCACACGCCCGAGGCGGCTCGATTCGAGTTGGCGTTCGAGTACCTCCCGCTGTGCCTGTTGTACGAGCAGGTTGTCGGCGTCGTAAGTACGAAACACATCGTACAACAGCGAGCTGGACGCCTGCAGCTGCTTCACGCTCTTCGACTGACCGGGGTAGCCCGAGAACACGAGACCCGCCACGCGCGCAATTTCCCGGAATTGTCGCCGGGCGAGTTCGGCGGCGTTGAGACTGTGCGTGATGTCATGCAGCAGGTGCGCCGTCGAGAAGAGCCCTGCGGCGAGGGCTTCCTCTAGCGGCGCCTCATCGGGACTCAGCAACTCAAACCCATAATCGTTGCAGCTGAACGAGAAGGAGAATGGCTGCAGCTGCGCCATGCGATATGCGCATAGTGCGGCGAGCCCTTCGTGTACGAGGCGGCCTTCGAACGGATACACGAACAGATGGTGTCCGTCGCGCGTCTGTGTGCGTTCGATGAGCAGTTCGTCCGGTCGGGGAATGGCGCTGCGCTCGGCCTGCGTGCGCAGCACTGGCATCACGGCCTGCATCTCGGGGGTCGGATAGTCCCCCTGGCGAGCACGTTCGAGGGTGTCGCGCACGGCAGCAGCGAGCTCGGTGGACAGGGGCATGCGGGCGCCCTGCCACCGGGGAATGGCGCCGCTCATGCCCTTCGCCTTGCGCACATAAGCCGTAAGGTCGCGCAGGCGCACGAACTCAAGGGGCTGGCCAGCAAAGATGAACTTGTCGCCGGCCGCGAGTCGGGACACGAACGACTCTTCGACCGTGCCGAGTCGGCGGCCGCTGAGATAGCAAACGGCGATCGCCGCGTCGCTCACGATGGTGCCGATATTGAGCATGTGACGCAGCGCCACACGCCGATCGGTCACGATATAGCGCCCGTTGTCACAGGTGACCTTCGCGTACTCCGGATACGCACGAAGGGCGTCGCCACCATGAGACACGAAAGCGATGACCCAGTCGAGTTCTGCGTCGGTGAGCAGGCGGTACGCCCGTGTCGAGCGAAGCTCCTGCAGCACCGTTTCGCGGGTGAAGCCGCCGCCGAGGGCCAGTGTGACCAGGTGCTGCGCAAGCAGATCGAGCGGGCGCTCGAGCGGCTCGCGGCTTTCAATGGCCCCTCGCTCGATGGCGGTACGCGCGGCCGCTACCTCAATCAGTTCGAACGCATGTGTGGGCACGCACACAATGCGGGACACGCGTCCCGGGTTGTGTCCGGAACGCCCGGCACGCTGCAGCAGACGGGCAACGCCCTTGGGGCTGCCCACTTGCATGACGAGATCCACCGGCGCGAAGTCCACGCCGAGATCGAGCGAACTCGTGGCCACGACGATGCGGTAACGACCTGACTTGAGCCCGTCTTCCACGTCTTCGCGTTGGGTACGGGACAGAGACCCGTGATGAATGGCCGTGAACTCGAACCACGCCGGATTCGCCGCAATGATGCTCTGAAACCAGATCTCGCATTGCGATCGCGTATTGGTGAACACGATGGCGCTTTCAGCGGCCGCCAATCGTTGCATGACCTCTGGCAGCAGCTTGGTGTTGAGATGGCCGGCCCACGGGAAACGATCCATGGTGTCAGGTACGAGCGCCTCGACCTCCACCTGCTTGGGTACGACGCCGCGAACGAGACGCGCCGGTCGCGGTGAACCATCAGGCAAGTAACCGAGCAACGTTTCTGCGGCGATGTCGAGGTTGCCGAGCGTTGCCGATACGCCCCACGTGCGGAGTGAAGGGCAGAGCGTCCGCAGATGTGCCAGACACAGCTCCACCTGCGCTCCACGCTTGGATGAGAGCAACTCGTGCCATTCGTCTACCACTACGCAGCGCAGATCGCGAAAAAGGTCGGCGCTGTCCTTGCGGCAGAGCAGCAGCGACAGGCTTTCCGGTGTGGTCACCAGCGCAGTGGGCAACTGTTCCCGCTGACGGGCGCGGCGTGATGCCGACGTGTCGCCGGTGCGCGATTCCACTGTCCATGGCAAGCCGAGGTCGTCGATGGGCAATCGGAGTGCCTGTTCCGTGTCGGCAGCCAGCGCGCGCAGCGGCGTAATCCAGAGCACGCGCAAGGGCATGGCCTCGGCGCGTCGCCGCGCCTTCCTGGGCTGGGGCTGCTCGGCCAATGCCTCGATGACCGCACCCATCCATGCGGCGTACGTTTTGCCGGTGCCGGTGGCGGCGTGAATGAGTCCGGATTCGCCGCGCGCATAGGCTTGCCACACGTCACGTTGAAAATCGAATGGCTGCCAGCCACGTGCGGCAAACCACTGTTCGATGCGCTCAACCATGCAGCAAGGCCCGCACGGTATCGAGCGAGTCGGCCTCACTCGACGGTTTGTCCTGACGCCACCGTGCGATACGCGGAAAACGCACTGCGATACCGCTCTTGTGGCGCGTGCTGCGCTGAATGCCCTCGAACGCCAACTCGAACACCAGCTCCGGCTTCACAGTGCGCACAGGACCGAATTTCTCGAGCGTATTATTGCGCACGAACCTGTCTACCTGTCGGATCTCCGCGTCGGTGAGCCCGCTATATGCCTTGGCGAATGGCACGAGCGTTTCGCCATCCCAGATGGCGAAGGTGTAGTCGGTGTACAATCCCGCGCGACGCCCATGGCCGGCCTGGGCGTACACCAGAACGGCATCAACCGTGAGCGGGTTCACCTTCCACTTGTACCAGTCGCTTCCACGACGGCCCACGCCGTATCCAGACGAACTCCGTTTGAGCATGAGCCCTTCGGCGTTCGTCTCACGCGCTCTCGCCCGTGTCGCCACGGCATCATCCCATGTTGCCACGTTGAGCACTGGCGACAATCCGATCGCAGCACCACTGGGCAGCGCAGCCACGAGCGCCTCCGCTCGCGTTCGTCGGTGGCGCAGTGACTCGGCGCGCACGTCTGCACCGTGTGCTTCGAGGCAATCGTAGACCAGCAATCGGCAGGGCACGTCGGACAGCAGCTTCTTGCCCACCGTTTTGCGATTGATGCGTCGCTGCAATTCGGTGAACGGCAGCGGTGCATGGTCGCGCCAAGCGAGCAGTTCCCCGTCGAGTACGGTGCCGTCGGGCAACCACTCGGCGACGGCTTCGACCTCGGGAAAGCGGCCGGTAAGCAGTTCTTCGCCACGGCTCCAGAGGAAGGTTCGCCCCTGTCGTCGTACGAGCTGACAGCGAATCCCGTCCCACTTCCACTCCACTTGCCAGTCGCTGATATCGCCGAGCGCTGCGGGTTCGGCTTCGAGCGGATGGGCGAGAAAGAAGGGGTAGGGGCGACTCCAGTCGGCGTCGGTGGTGTCCGCACCAATCAGTTGGCGATACCACTCGGCTGATGGCTCCCACTGCCCCATGAGGCGATGGGCGACCGTTTCGGGGTTGATACCACTCACCTGCGCGAGCGCGCGTACCACAAGACCCTCGCTGGCTCCAACGCGAAAGACACCGGTGAGCAGCTTGTTGAACACGAAACGTGCCGTGCCCCCGAGTGCACTCCAGGTGTCGACAAGCTGGGTGCGTTGCTCGGCGGGTGTAAGCGACGACAGGGCGAGCAGTCGTTGTTCGACCCACCATGCGAGACCTTCACCGGCGGTTGCGGTTCCGTCTGGAATGAGGAGCGAGATCGTTTCGGCCAGGTCGCCCGCTTGCTCATAACACGCTTCGAACAACCAGGGTGGTACACCGGCCGCGTCGCCGGCCCAAGCACGCAGATCGACCGTCTTCACGAGGCGCTTTGGTCGTCGGCCAACGAGAAAGGCCACGGCCCACGCGGCATCGGCAGCGGGGGCCTCCCGGAAGTAGGCCACCAAGGCGGCGGTCTTATCCGAGGTGGCCGTGCTGGCATCGAGCCTTTCGAACAGCATCGCGAACGCGTTCACGGCTGCCGGGCCTCGGCACTGGGCGCGTTAGACGCTGCATCGGTGCCATCGGTTTCTGCGCTATCGACGGCGGCGTCATCACGTTCGCCTTCCCATCGCGTGGCAAGCGGTCGCGCGTCGATTCCGCGCTCAGCCAGCCACTGCACCACGGGTCCGGTGAAGCCGTGAGTGACCCACACGGATTCGGCACCTGTTGCCGAAATTGCGGCAAGCAACTGGGGCCAATCGACATGGTCGCTGAGTGTGAAGCCGGCATCCACGCCGCGACGGCGACGGGCGCCACGCACTCGCATCCAGCCACTCGCGAAGGCCGATCGGACGTTGCCGAAGCGGCGCAGCCACGACGAGCCGAGGACACTCGGTGGGGCAATGACCATGGCCCCGGGGGTACTCTTGCTGCGCAATGCATCGGTCGCGTGTTGCGTCGTAGGCAACTGAATGCCGCCGGTGCGGTAGAGCGCGGTCATCCGCTCCACGGCGCCGTGCGTGAGGATGGGGCCGATTGATGCATCGAGCCCGGCGATGAGGCGCTGGGCTTTCCCCAGCGCGTAGGCGCAGAGAAGGGAAACCTCCCCGGCGGCCGCGTTGGCGGCCCACCAGCTATTGATCTCCTCGTACACCCGTTGCGGCGATGGCCAGCGATAGATGGGGAGGCCGAAGGTGCTCTCGGTGATGAAGGTGTGGCAGCGTACCGGTTCCCACGGAGTGCAGGTCGGGTCCGGATCGGTTTTATAGTCGCCGCTCACCACCCACACTTCGCCGCGGTACTCGAGACGAATTTGTGCCGAGCCGAGAATGTGGCCGGCCGGGTGCAGCGAAACGGTGACGCCGTTGATGGACCGGGTTTCGCCGAAGGCGAGGCTTTCGACGCCGCGCGCCCATGTGCCAAGACGTTCGCGCGAAACAGCCGCACCCTGGTCACTGACCAGATAGGCGTCGCATCCCCAGGTGAGATGGTCGCCATGCGCATGCGTAACCACGGCGCGTGGGACCGGCGACCAGGGGTCGATGAAAAAATCACCAGCCTCGCAATAGAGGCCGCGGTCGGTGGTGCGGAGCATGGCAGAGGATAACCCACGCTACCGACAACGGGTTCCGACCGTCAGTTCTGCCGGCAGGTGCTAACGGAACGTGGGTCCACCATTCTGGCGGTCGTCAGGCACGAAAATCCCGCGGGCCGGCATGGTCACCTTGGGTAGCGTCGTGGCATCGAGTACGGCATCGGCGGCAATGATGTCGTTCTGCTGCAGGAGCCACGCGACTACGGCGTAGGTCTCGTTGGCGGTGAGTGAGCCAGGGGTGTTCAGCGGCATGGCCCTTCGCACGTAGTCGAAAACGGTCGTGGCGTATGGCCAGTAGTTACCGATGGTGCGCGGCGCGCGGTCGGCGCTGGCGAAGTCGTAGCCCACATTGGGCGTGCGCCCAACCAACGGCGGCACCGGCGCCACGCCTTCGCCGCGTGCGCCGTGACAGGAGGCGCACTGGGCCGCAAACACCGTCGCTCCCTCTGTGGCGGTACCGGAGCCCACTGGCAGGCCGTGCCCGGTGGTGTCGACGTCGATATCGAGGGCAGCGAGCCGTTCCGGCTGCGGCGTTCGGCCCAAACCGTATGTCGGGTCAACCGACGGCGCGCCGGCATCGCGGGGGGCATCCGCGCAGGAGGCCGCCAGCAGCAGACTGCTTGCCAGGAGCCACGAGGCCATATGCCTTCGCATCAGCCGCCTCCGAAGGTCACGGTCCCGTCGGCCGCCACATCCCACGCCCGAATGGCGCTGTAGTGGTAGCCCGGCGCTTTGCCACGTACTCGGCGATACTCGTCGGCGGTGGGCTGCACCGCACCGGTCTCGTCTACGGCGCGGCTGAGCAGTCGCGCCGGGCGGCCATCCCACTGCCAGAGATGCTCGAAGCGCGTATGTGCCAGCGGCAGCGCTCCGTTCGGCAACGTGGCCTCCTGCCACGTGCGGCCGCCATCGGTGGAGACATCGACGCGGGTAACGCGCCCCCGTCCACTCCACGCAATACCGCGCACGGCGTGCCATCCCTTCTCGGGCAGCTGTCCCGGATACGATGGCGACGTGATGAGCGACTTCACGTCCATCACGAAGCTGAACTGTCGGGCTGTGCCGCCTGGCAGGGGGTCGGTGTACTTGGAGGTTTCCTCGCGCGACATGAGTGGCTGATCGACGACTTCGAGTCGATGGAGCCACTTCACGCACATGTTGCCTTCGTAGCCGGGGAGCAGCAGGCGAATGGGATACCCGTTCCCCGGTCGTAGTGCCTCGCCGTTCTGCGCGTACACCACGAGTGCGTCGTCGAGCATTTTGCTCATGGGCACACTGCGCGCCATGACGGCGGCATCACTGCCCTCAGCCACGACCCAGGTGGCCGATGATTTCACACCGACAGCACGCAGCAGTGTGGACATGGCGACACCGGTCCACTCGCTGTTGCTGGTGAGTCCTTCCACCACCTGCGGCGACATGTCGGGCCTGGGGTTATTCCACGCGCGTCCGCCATTGCCCGAACACTCGATGAAATAGGTGCGTGTCACCGACGGGAATCGCCGCAGCGCCTCGAGTGTGAATTCGAGTGGGCGCTCGACCAGTCCGTGTATGGTGAGCGTGTGCTGCGTGGGATCGATGACGGGGATGCCGTTGTGATGCCGCTGGAAGTGCAGGTCAGCGGGCGTGATGGTGCCATGCAGCAGATGGTGCGGGGTCCACGACGAGCCACTGGTGACGCCAACCGGTGTCAACCGCGGCGTCTCGAAGGCGGAGCGCGTGCCGAGTGAATCGCTTGGTGCGCCGGGGACGCGGGTGGGGTCCGCCGGTGCGCTGGCGGAATCGGCTTGGCGCGTGACCGCGCGCATGAGCGACGGCGTGAGCGCCGCGCCGGCGATCAGCCCGCCGGTGCGTACGAGTGCACGGCGCGACAGCGTGGGCCGTGGTGTGGCCGAGGGATCTTGTGGTACTGGCGCGTCCACGTGGGGGCTCCGTGGTGCAGGGCAGGGAGGCAAGGCGACGCGCCAAAAGTACTCCCGCAGCCACGGGTCGGCTTGGACGAGGCCGGATTCAGGCCGTGGCCCGCTTCAGAACGGGTGGGGTGCCAGGGCGTGCGTCGTCGATGGTGCCATGCGACCCGGTCCAGATGAACCGACGTTTCTCGGCCTTGCGCCCAAAGTTGAGAATGAGACCGACTTGAAGTCGGGAGGCTTTGAGGTAGTTGAACAGCTGCGCGTCATGCGCACCGGCGATGCGATCGACAGCCTTGAGTTCGACCACAACGGAATTGGCGACGACGAGATCAACCCTGGCGACGCCAATGCGCTTGCCTTTGTAGTGCACGGGAAACGGCCATTCGCGCTGAAACGGCAGATGCCGTGCAGCAAGTTCGACAGTCATGGCTTCGGCATACACTGACTCAAGGAAGCCATGGCCGAGCGCGCAATAGACCTCGAAGAACGCACCGATGATCTGGTGCGTGATGTGTTCGTGGAGGAGTGTCATGCTGCACGGTAGCCGCCAACGTGGCGTCCGGTGACGGCGACCAAATCCGCGTGCCTCCGTGGGATCGGTTCGTATCCGTGGTGAGCGGTTTCGCGAGGTGCACTAAACACAAAACCCGGTGCCATGTGGCACCGGGTTTCGATAACAATGCTTTACAACCGAACGCGTTCAGTACGAGAAGGTGAGGCCGCTCGAAAAGAAGGTGTCGGTGTTCTTGAGCGCCACGTTGTTGCGGACGGGCGGCGCGCTGTTGTAGCGGATGACGTAGCCCATTTTCACAGCCAACCGCTTCGACAGCGGCGCCACCAGCGACGACTCGGTGTTCATGAGATACACGCCCGTCTCGGAAAGATTCGGCAGGTACTCTGCGGTCTGCTGAAAGTAGGCCATGTCGGAGAACGCGTGCTTGTAATCGAGCCCCACGCGCGCGGCCGGGAAGTTGCGCTTGGCGTTGGTCGTGGAACCCGGTGTGAGCGTTTGCTGAAAGAGCGAGCCACCGACCTGCATGGACAGCTTGTCGCGCTTTTCGACGATGAGTTTGGCATCGAGACCGAAGCCTTCTTCGAAGCGACTGGCAATGCCCTGCAGCACATTGCGGTCGAATCGCGTGGCCACGAACAGTCCCAGCCGCGGCGTCAGTGTGCGCTCCGCACGGAGACCGCCGTTCCAGAAATTCGCGTTCACGCGGTCGTTGGCCTCGCCGTAGAAGAACGAAAGGTCCTCGTTGAGAATCCAGCCCTTGAGCGTGTATTTCAGCTTGTTGCCGAAGTTCATGCTGAGCGCATTGGCGTTGCCATTGGTTTGCGCAAAGCCGGCAGACACCGAGGCTTCAAGATTCTTCTTCGGGGCTTCCTGCGCGCCTGCAACAGACGTGAACAACAGGAGGGAGAGCGGAAGGGCGAAACGGCGCATACGAAGAGTTGGGAGAAAGAATCAGAAGGTGAGCGTCAAGCCGCTCGAGAAGAAGGTGTCCATGGCGCGCAATTGCACGCTGTTGCGCGTGGGCGGCTCGCTGTTGTAACGAATGACGTACCCCACCTTGAGGCCCACGCTTTTCGACAACGGTGCGACCACGGCGCTCTCGGTGTTCACGAAGTACGACGACGCCGTGTCGCCGATGGCCGGCAGGAATTCCGCCGTTTGTTGCACGTACGCGAGATCGGTGAGCTGTCGGCGGAAGTCCACCGCGGCGCGGGCCGCAGGGAAGGCGCGCGACACCTTGGCGACCGACCCCTCAGTGAGCTGCTGGCTGAAGAGTGACCCGCCGAGTGCCACGTGCAGCTTCTGTCTCGGCTCTTCGACCGCCTTCACCGTGACACCAAACCCTTGCTGGAACCGGTTTTCGATGCCCTGGACCACGTTGCGGTCGTACCGCGAGGCCACGAATACCGAAATGCGATTGGCCACCGTACGATCGCCGCGCAGCCCCGCGTTCCAGAAGTTCGTGTTCACCTTCTCGTTGGCTTCCCCGTAGAAGAAGGCGAGGTCTTGCTGGAAGCTCCAGCCCGCCAACGTGACCTTCACCTTGTTGGTCACATTCGTCGCCAGCGCACTGGCGTTGCCGTTCGTCTGCGAAAAGCCGAGGGAGCCGGTGAAGTCAACGACCTTCTGCTTTTTGGTGGGCTTGGCGGTCGCCGCCGGGTTCGAACGCGTCGGTGTCGCCGCCACCTGGGCGCCCAGCGAGGCGGACAGGGAGACGAACGCGAGGCACGCCGTCAGTGCCAACGGCGTGCCTCGCAAACGAATGATTTGGCGGTTTGTCACTTCACCAGCATGCATGTCGGCATCGGGTGAACGGTTTCAGTGCTTGATGAACGTCCCCGCGCGAAGTTCGCTGACGGCCTGCTGCAACTCGGCCTGGGTGTTCATCACGATCGGACCATACCACGCGACGGGTTCCTTGATGGGTGCCCCGCTTACCAGGAGGAAGCGGATGCCCTCGTCACCGGCGCGCACCACCACGTCGTCGCCGCTGTCGAAGAAGATCAACGAACGATTACCCGTGCGATCGCGCACCAGATCATCGTCGTTGCCCGCCGTCCGTTCCGTTAGTACACCCATGGGGTCGGATGCGTGCCGGAACGTACCACTCCCCTCGAAAATGTAGGCGAACGTACTGCGATATGCGTCGACTGGCAGCGATTTCTTCACGCCGGCCGGGATGAAAACATCGAGGTACTGCGGATCGGCCGCGATGCCATCAACCGGACCACGCTTCCCCCAGAACTCGCCACAAATCACGCGCACCGTCGTGCCGTCATCATCGACGATCTCCGCGATCGCCTGCGACTGCACATCCTGGTAGCGTGGGGCCGTCATCTTGAGCGAGCTCGGCAGATTGGCCCACAGCTGAAACCCATGCATGCGCCCCTGAGGGTCGCCGTGCGGCATCTCGTGGTGAATGATGCCGCTACCCGCCGTCATCCACTGGACGTCACCAGCGCCCAACGTGCCCCGGTTTCCGAGCGAGTCGGCATGCTCGACGTTGCCGGCCAGCACATAGGTGATGGTCTCGATGCCGCGATGCGGGTGCCACGGAAAGCCCGCCTGATACTGCCGCGGATCGTCCCCGCGAAAGTCGTCGAAGAGCAGGAACGGATCGGTTTCGGCCGTTTCGCCGAAGCCGAACCCACGGTGGAGATGCACGCCAGCCCCTTCCATGGTGGGCTGAGCCGTGACGATACGCTTGACGGGACGAATGGACATACAACCTCGGGTAGAAGTGAATGAAACATAGCTCACTACTGAGAGATTGTCTACCCTGCCATTACGAGTAAATCCCGTCGCCCGCCCGCGGCGCGATTGGCGGCGGCGGCGGGTTTTCCCCGAAAATGTCGAAGGCCCGCATGGAGGTCTCGATGGCCGTCAGCGCGGCCTCGAGCTCACCGACCGCCTTGCGGATTTCCCAGCGGTACAGTGGACCAGCCCCCGCCAGCACCCCAAAGCCTACCACTACCGCCGCCGCGAGGGCCGGGGCGCCGAGCGCCGCCCCAGCCAGCGACAACGCCGCCTTGCCGATCACCGCCCCGACGCCGGCTCCACCTGCGCTGCCGAAGCCTGCGATGATCCCGTAGCCCCACAGATTCGGCTTGAGCCCCTTCCGCAGATCGATCGTCATGGTCACCTCGCAGGCGCGGCTATCACCCGGCAAGGCGGCGATGGTGACGCGGACCTCGGGCACATACACACCGTAGCGCGTCCACGTCCACTTGTAGTTGCCGGCCACCATGTCGGCGATGGTGAACACGAGCACCCCACCGTCCAACGGGTGTCCGCCCAGCGTCTCCTTGAGCGCGAGCAACCAGGGGGCCGACTGCAGCATGCGCCCCAGAGTCTGCAGCACGGTGCGGGGCGGCGCACGGAACACGCGCGAGACCGATACCGTGTGCTGCGCCGTGCCGAATACGCGGGTGCTCAAGCGTTCGGTGAACGGCGACACCTCCGATCGCATCATTTCGCCCGGCGCCTTGCTGCGCAACTCGTCGAGCGCGAGGGCAACGTAGCGTTGCGAAATGCCCGCCTCCACGGCGGCAGCCTCGACGTCTTTCAATCGGAACGCGTCGGTGGGCGTGTCGCTGGGCGCCGACGTGCCATCGTTCCCCGCTGCGAGCGTGCGCGTATCGTTGGCGCGAATGCGTGTCTCCAGACGCGACGCGGCTTCGGCTTGCAACTCCGCCGCGCGGCGCCACACGGCCATGGCCGATTCGCTGGAGAGCACCGTGGGCCCAGCCTGTCCGCGTGCCTCCTGCTCGATGGCTTCCATCGCCTTGCCGAGGGCATCGGCGAGCGACTCACCGGTGGCAAACCGATCGTCGGCCCGCTTGCGCAGACAGCGATCGATGACCGACGCCAGCGCCGGAGATACCGTCGGCGCGACCGAGCGCAACGCCGGCGGCTCCTTGGTGGCGTGGGCAATGAGAATGCCCTGCGGTGACGTTCCATCGAAGGGAAGCGTTCCACCGAGCGCCAGGAAGCCGATGCAGCCGAGCGCATAGAGGTCACTGCGTCCATCGAGCGGCTCGCCGCTGGCCTGCTCGGGGCTCATGTAATGCACGGTGCCGAGCACGAGCCCGTCCTGCGTAAGCGCCGGATTGAAGTCGGCGCGCGCAATGCCGAAGTCGGTGACCACGGCGCGCCCGGTGGAGCGCTCGAGCAGAATGTTCTCGGGCTTGATGTCGCGATGCACGATGCCGCGAGCGTGCGCGTAGGCCAGCGCCCAGGCGACTTCGCGCAGGATGCGCACCGTTTCCACGGGGGCGAGGGTACCGCGATCGCGAATGCGGTCGGCTAGCGTTTCCCCGTCGACGTATCCCATGGCGAAGAAGGCGAAGTCTCCGACTTCATCGGCGCGGTATACCGGCACGATGTTGGGGTGCGACAGCTGCGCCGCCATGCGGGCTTCGCGCAGGAAACGCTCACGTGTTTCAGGCTCAGCGGCCAGATGCGGCGGCAGGACCTTGATGGCCACGGAGCGGTCGAGTCGTTCGTCGCGACCCAGCAGCACGATGCCCATGCCACCGCGGCCCAACTCCCGCTGAATGTCGTACTGGCCGCGCAGGGCGGCGCGGAACGCCGAGAGGCCGTCGGGCGTGGAGGCTTCCGATATTGTCATCTTCAGTAGAACCTACGCCAACGGGTGCTGTTTGTTGCAGTACTACTCGCCCGTGGCCTTGCCTCACTTGCCCGGCGTCTTGCCCCCGCCACGCGCCACAGCGCGCACCTTGAGCCCGTCGCTCAGCGATTCGGCCGGGTTTACCACCAAGGCGTCGCCCGGTTTCACGCCGTCGAGCACCTCGAGCGTGGTCCCGAAGTCGCGGCCCAGGGTCACCGGGACCAGTTGCACCGAGTCATTGACGACGCGCGCTACCAGCGTACCTTCGCCGCGCACGATGAGGGCGATGGCGGGAATGCGCAGCGAAGGCCCGGCCGACGGTACCGTGAAAGCCACCTGCGCGAACATGCCCGGCAGCAGACGCCGTTCACGGTTGGGTACATGCACTTCGGTGAGCAGCGTGCGCGTAACCGGGTCGAAGGCGCCGGCCGTACGCACGACGATGCCGCTGACCGTGCGCACGACGATGCCGCTGACCGTGCTGTCCTGCAGCTCACGGATTTGCACGCGTGCCTTCATGCCGGGGCGCAGACGCACCGCAGCGCTCTGCGGTACCTGCAGCATCACGCGCAACGTATCGGTTTGCACGATGGTGAGCAGCGGCCGTGCCGTGGCGGCGGCACCGGCAACCACGAGCGCGCCAACATCGACACCACGCGCCGTGACCACACCGGAGAACGGCGCCAGCAGGGCGCCGAATCGCAGCACCTCGCGCAGATTCGCGGCGTTGGCTTGCGCCGCGCGCATGTTGGCTTCGGCTACGGCGGCCTGGGCTTGCCGTTCGTCGAGCTCTTGCGGCGTCACCACGCCCTGCTTTGCCAGCGACTGCCATCGCGTGAGCGTGGCGCGGGCCAGGGCGGCGCTGGCCTCGGTCTGTTCCGCCACCGCCGCGGCCTGTCGCGCCTGCTCACGTACTTCTGGCATGTCGAGCAGCAACAGCGTATCGCCGGCACGCACCACGGAGCCGATGTCCACGCGCACCGAACGCACGAAGCCGTTGGCGCGGGCGAACACCGGCGTTTCGTGCAATCCGGCCAGCGATGCCGGCAACTCGAGTGGCACGCTCGTGGTATCGGTGCGCACACGCTCGGTGAATACGGTAGGCGCCGTATTCGCCTGTTCCCGTTCTGCCTCACGAGCGCGCGATTGCGCGAGCCGCGGCCAGGCACCGGCCGCAAGCAGCCCGCCGAGCAGCACCACCAGCACAATGGGCAATGCACGGCCATGTCGCGCGCGAGGCGACGGCGCAGGGGACAACGTCATGGTGCATCCGGAGCAGAAGGGAACGACGGCGTGGTGCCGGCAAAGCTGACAGAAAGCGGAGCAGGATGGGCCTTGCTTGCGCGCAACCGGCTGTACACCAGCGGCAACAGCGTCAGCGTGGCTACGGTGGCGAAGGCCAACCCGCCAATCACGGCGCGTCCGAGCGGCGCATTCTGCTCGCCGCCTTCACCCAGTCCGAGGGCCATGGGCACCATGCCCACGATCATCGCCGCCGCCGTCATGATGACCGGCCGCAGGCGCGTGCTGGCCGCCTCGAGTGCGGCCTCGAGCGCGCTGAGCCCGCTCTCCATGCGCTCATTGGCAAAGGCTACCACGAGAATGCCGTTGGCGGTGGCCACGCCCACGCTCATGATCGCGCCCATGAACGCCGGCACGCTGATGGTGTTTCCGGCGGCGAAGAGCGCCCACACGACGCCCGTGAGCGCTACGGGCAAAGCGCTACTGATGATGAACGGGTCGAGCCACGACTGGAAGTTGATGACCATGATGAGATACACGAGCACCACGGCGAAGACGAGTCCGGTGGCGAGCCCCTTGTACGATTCGCGCATGCTCGCCACCTGCCCCCGCATGACGAGACTGCTGCCCTTGGGCAGCGATGGCCGGATGGAATCGAGCACCTGATCGATATCAGCGGCGACCGCGCCCAGGTCACGATGTTGCACGTTGGCGAACACATCGAACACGGGGGCCACATCGTAGTGGCTCACGACGGCCATGCTGCTGCCGCGCGAGATCGTGGCGAGGTTCTCGAGGAGCTGTGGAGCAGCACCGCCGACCCCGGACACTGGCGTTTGGCCGAGGGCCGCGAGCGACGCGACCCGGTACTGTGGCGTCTGCACACTCACGGTGTACTGCACGCCGTTTTGCGGGTTGAGCCACACGTTGGGCTGGGCCTGCCCGCTCGAGGCCAGCGACACGAGCAGGTCGTTGGCCACTTCGCGTTGCGTGAGGGAGAGCGAACTCGCACGCGTACGATCGACAGTCACGTTGAGTTGCGGCGCTTCGAGCCGTTGCTGCAAGTACACGTCAACGGCACCGGGAATCTCGCGCAGTCGCCGCTCCAGCGCGCGCGCCACCACGATGTTGTCGCTGCGGTTGCTGCCGGAGACCTGCACGTTCACCGGCGCAGGAAGACCGGCGTTGAGGATTTGGCCAATGATGTCGGCCGACTGGAAGAACACCAGGATGTTGGGGAATTCGTCGCGCAACACGCGACGGATTTCGCTGGCGTAGGCGGCCGTACTGCCGCGGCGATTGTCACGCAGCACCAGCAGGAGGTCGGCGTCGGTGACGCCGGTGGTGGGGTTGTCGCTGAACGCGAGGTTGGTAAGACTCGTGCTGGCGATGCCCACGTTGTCGAGGATGGTCCCGAGATCTTCCGGCGGTATGATGGACCGAATGCGGGTTTCCACGTCGGCCACCATGCGCGCCGTCTCCTCCAGACGGGTGCCGACGGGCGCACGCAAATGCAGGCGAATCTGTCCGGCGTCGACCTGCGGGAAGAAGTCGCGTCCCAGCCACGGCACCAACGCGCCCGCCGAGCCGATCACCAGTAGCGCGCCCACCACGAGACGCGCGGGCTTGGCGAGCATGGCGGCGAGGGCGAGACGATAGCGCACGCGCATGCGCTCGAACCAGCGTTCGAAGCTGAAGTGAATGCGGGCGAAGAAGCCCGGGCGCTGCGGAAGGCCGGCGTGTTTCACCTCGATGGCTCGCTCCCGCAGCATGGCGAATTTCACCAGTGTCGGGACCAGCGTACGCGAGATCACGTACGATGCCAGCATCGCGAACACCACGGCGATGGCCAATGGCCGGAAGAGCGCACCGGCGGCTCCGCTCAGAAAGAAGATGGGAACGAAGACGATGCAGATGGCGAGTGTCGACACGAGGGTGGGCACCGCGATCTGTCCGGCGCCCTGCATGATGGCCGTCTCGATCTCCGGCTCATGCTCCTGCACACGATGGATGTTTTCGATGCCCACGGTAGCGTCGTCGACGAGCACGCCAACCGCCAGCGCAAGCCCACCCAGCGTCATCACGTTGAGTGTCTGACCGAGTGCGGCCAGCACCGTCACACTCACCAGAATCGACAGGGGAATGGACAGCGCCACGATGAGGGTACTGCGCCAGCTGCCGAGAAAGAGCAGGATCATGGCTGCCGTGAGGCAGGCGGCAATGAGGGCTTCGACCACCACACTTTCCAGCGCCGCTTTCACGAAGAGCGATTGGTCGGCGAGAATGTCCACCTTGAGCGCGGGCGGCAGTCCGGCGAGGATGCTGGGCAGTGCCTCGCGCACCCGGTTCACCACGTCGATGGTACTGGCGCCACCGGACTTGAGCACGGTCACGAGCGCACCGCGCACGCCATCGCGATGCACGATGTTGGTCTGCACGGCATAGCCGTCGCGCACCTGAGCCACGTCGCGCACTCGCACGAGTGCGCCATTCACGGTGCGGATGGGCAGATCGTTCAGTGCGTCGACCACATTGGGGCTGCCGTTCAGGCGAACGGCGTACTCGCGTTCGCCGATCTTGGCGGTGCCACCGGGCAACACGAGGTTCTGCGCGCTGATCGCGTCTGACACATCGGTGGGCGACAGGCCGCGCGCCTGCAATTGCGCCGGGTCGAGATCCACGTTGATGAGGCGCGAACGACCACCATACGGCTGCGGCACACTGGCGCCGCGCACAGTGGCGAGACGCGTGCGAATGCCGTTGGTGCCGAGATCGTTGAGCTGCTGTTCTGAGAGGGAGTCACCGCCAAGCGCCAGCTGCAGCACGGGCACGTTGGCGGCGTTGTACCGGATGATGAGCGGCGCCGACGCGCCGGGCGGCATGATGCGCAGAATGGTCTGCGACTGGGCCGCGATTTGCGAAACGGCGCTTTCCACCGAGGCATCCGGCTGGAAGAACACCTTGACCACGGTGATGCCGGAGAGCGACTGCGACTCGATGTGCTCGATGCCGGTGATGGTCGTGGTGAGCGACCGCTCGAACGGCGTGGCGAACCGCCGCTCCATCTCCTCCGGCGGCAGGCCGTTGTACGACCAGATCACCGAGACCACCGGAATATTGAGCTCCGGCAGAATGTCGGTGGCCATGCGCAGTGCGGACAGCACGCCGAACAGCACCACGAGCAGGGCGCCGACGATGAACGTATAGGGCCGGCGCAGGGCCAGCGAAACAATCCACATGGAGGAGGAGCCGAAGACCCGACGGAGGCGATGGTGTCGCCCGACACTTCCGATTCTACGTGCAGCAGGGGCATTCTGCTCACCATGTACACTTTGCTCCGCCGTTCCCTTGTCGGGGTGTCCGTTTCGGGCGCCCTGCTGATGCCCGTCGGTTCCACCGCCGGCGCGCAGCCCTGGATCACGCGACACCAGGATGCGGCGTGGGTTGGCGCCTTCGTCGATCAGCCGCTTACCACGCGTACGGCGCTGTGGTTTGACGGGTCGTGGCGCCGCATGGACCTTGGCGAATCGCCTCAACAGCTGCTCGTTCGGCCCGGGCTGCAGGTAACGCTGGCGCCGGGGGTGCGGGTAGCGGCGGGCTACGGGTGGATTGCCACGCAGCCCTATGGGAGCGTGCCCATTGCTGCCCCCACGCGGGAACACCGTACCTGGCAGCAGCTCAGCCTTGCTCACAAGGCGGGTGCCTTCTCGGTGAGCCATCGCTACCGTCTCGAGCAGCGCTGGGTACACCCACTGTTGTCCGTGCTCGGCTCGGACGAGCGGGAGAGTGGCCCGACCACGTACCAGAACCGGCTGCGCTACATGCCGCGGGCGCAGGCCAATCTGGGCTCACTCCAGATTGGGCGCCGGCCGGTGATTGGCTTCGTGTGGGACGAACTGTTGATGCCACTGGGTGGCGCCGCCCAGACGTTCACGATTGGGCAGAACCGCGTCGCCGCTGGCGTGGGGCTCCCGCTGTCTGCCCTGACGCGCGTGGAGGTCGGCTACATGAACCTCTACAATGCGTTTGCGCCGCGCCGCGCGAACGAGGTGAATCACACCCTGTGGGTGAGTTGGCACTACACTGGGAAGGCGAAGTAGGCCGATGGCCTACTCCGCAAACTCGGCCCGCGCGCTGCTGTAGCCGCCACCGTCGGTAACGTTGGTGTAGCCGGCCGCCGTGAGGATCTGCTTGGCCATGGCGCTGCGCCCGCCGCTGGCGCAGTAGACCAGAATGCGCGACTGCTTGGTCACGCCGTCCATGCCATCGAGTCCCGCAGGCAACGTGTCCACGGGCACGCATTCGGCGCCGGGCAGGTGGCCGAGCCAGAATTCGATCTTGGAGCGCACGTCGATGACGGCGTCGATGGGCTGGTTGCGGAACGTCGGCATGAATTTCCTGTGTGTTGAAATATGCTTAAATACTTATATGGTGGTGTCTCAAGCGCAAGGGGCTGGGCTGGTGTTCCGCGGCAAAGGAGGGGACCACGGATACGAACTGATTCAAACGCCGATGGACACGGATCTGTCCGGTGCAAACCGGGAAATCCGTGTCCATCTGTCCGATCTGTTGCTATCCGTGGTTCACCACTGCAGTCCGGGGGGACCGGCCACCAGCTGCAGGGTCACGGTATCAGGTCACTTGCCCGTGTCGAGCATCGCCTCGATGAGGTCCCGGGCATCCTGCAGATGCGCGCGCGAGGTGCGATCGCTCGTGCGGCCAATGGCGGCGGCGAGTTCGCGATCGAGCGTACGCATTTCGTCCTTGAGCAGCGGACGGAAGTCGCGCGTGCTGGTCACACCACCACCAAACAGCGCGGCGAGGGCCGCGTCCTGCGCACTCGTGGGCGCCGGCTTGATCTTGCTGGCCATCGCCTCGAGGTACGTGGTCTGCAGGCGACGACGATATGCATCGATGGGCTGGCCGGCGTAGATCTCCTTCCAGAGTCCACGACGCAAGTCGGTGAGCATCTCGCCAAGCGTGTAGGCCTCGCCGCGATTGCTCGCCGTGGCTTCCTGCTCCACGAGCCGCTGCAGCTTGGTGTTGTTCACCAGGCTGTTGAGCGCCCGCCCCTGCGCTGACGTGATGCGATTGATGTTGCCGTCGGCCTCGAACTTGCGCAGCGTGGGCACGTTGATGAGGTACGCCGGCGTCATGAAGACCTCTTCGTTGAGGAACTTCACCGCCGCCTTCTGGCGCGCACGGGAGACCGGCGTGAACACCGGGCCACTCTGGCTCACCGCCTTCTCCTGCTTGTCCGAACCGCCCACGATCTTCGCGACGTGGTTGGCTTCGGTGGCCCACTGCCCAATGACTTCACCATACGCCTGACGGAGCAGGGAGTAGTCGGCGAGCTTGTTGGCGGTCGCCGCATTCTCCACCAGCTTCATCACGCGCGCGATGTTCTTGAAGCCAAGCGCGGTGGACTTCACGGCATCGGCATCGCCGATGGCTTCCGACTGTTCACCCGGATCGGCACCACCCGCGCCGGCATCGCTGGCGAAGCGGAACCACGGGGTCTTGTCCTGCAGCCGCGCCCATTCGTCGAGCGTGGCCTTTTCATCGTCCGACGACTTCGCGCCCGGGATGGGCTTGTAGCCCCACATCACGGCGTAGCGATCGTACGGACCAACCTTGGGCACGAGATCGCCAAGGGCGATGCCATCTTCCGGCTGCGCGATGTAGTTGAAGCGCGCGTAGTCCATGATGCTCGGCGAATGACCCATCTTCGCCACCCACGTCTTGCTGCGGATGGAGTCGACCGGGTACATCGAGCTGCCCTTGAAGTTGTGCGGGAAGCCGAGCGTGTGTCCCACTTCGTGCGCCACGACGAACTGCACCAGACGCCCCATGAGCGAATCGGGGAAGGGGAACTTCTGGGCGCGCGGGTCGAGGTGACCAACCTGCGTGAAGTACCAGTTGCGCTGGAGGTCCATGATGTTGTGATACATCTGGACGTCGGCGTCGATGATTTCGCCGGTGCGTGGGTCGGTAGTGCTGGGGCCCACGGCGTTGGCCACCGGCGACGGCAACCAGCGGACCATGGCCACGCTGGCGTCTTCACCGGAGAAGTCGGGGTCGTTCGGCGCGTCGGCCGACACGATGCCCTTGGCGAAGCCGGCCTCTTCGAACGCCGGCTGCCACTCTTCGATGCCGGCCTTCACCCACGGTACCAGCCATTTCGGCGTGGCGGGATCGACGTAGTACGTGATGGGCTTCTTGGGCACGCACAGATTGCCCTGCTTCGCATCGGAGCACTCGAGCCGCCACCGCGCGATGTAGCGACGCGGCTGCACGCGCTGGTCACGCGAGCCGAAGTCCTGCTTGGTTTCACCGAAGTAGCCGACACGCGCATCAAGCAGACGCGGCATCATGGGATCGTCCGGCAGGCGCACGAGCGAGAAGGTGTACGCCTCGGTGGTCGCCTGCGCGGCTCCGCCCGCTCCGGGAATGGGGAGGCCGGGGATGCCACCGGCACCACCGATGGGCGTGAACGTCTGCACCACCGTGATGTTCACGTTGCGCGAAAACGCCGAGAACTTTTCGATGTACGAGCGCGAGGCGTCGACGGTGGCCCGACGGCCATTGGCCGTGAACTCCTGCACGCCGCCAGTGAACATGCGCGTGACTTCCACCACGGCGGCGCTGTCCTTGCCGTATGCTTCCACGTTGAGCGACGCGATGATCGGGTAGAACTCGATCAGCGACATCGCGCGGCGCGTCTGCTGCGCCGAATCGGTGACGATGTTGTTGTAGTTCACATCGCGCACGAGCACGCGGTTGTCACGACGCTCGAAGCGAATGAGGCGATCGGGACCAAGCGTGCCATTGATGCCGATGCCGGCTGGCGTTCCCGCCAGCACGCTGGTGATCACGAAGTCCTTGCCGATCTGCGAGGCGGGAATTTCGAAGAACAGACGCGACCCGACCTGGTGCACGGCGAACACGCCCTGCTTGCTCTTGGCGCGCGGCGTGATGACCTGCGCGTAGGGGCGAGGATTCGGCTCACCGGCGCCACCGCCGAGAGCACCGGCGAGGCCGGGGATATTCGGGATGCCGCCAGCAGGCGGCTGACCGTTGGAGGGCTGACCGGGCGTGGGCTGCCCCGGTGCGCCAGCGTTGGGAGCGGGACGGTTGGCGGGCGTCGGCGCAGCAGCCGGCTTCTTGGCCGGCTGACAGGCGGCGATCGCGAATCCAGCCACCGCGAACGGCAGGGTGCGGAAGCGCATTGGAACGGACGAAAGGAGGGATGATTTCCCGCACATCCGGCGGGACACCGGAGTCTAGGGTGCGGGGTCCCTCGCAAACAGTGGCGGCGCCCAGTTCCCGGCGGTGCGGCCGGCCTGTTGGTCCCTTGTCAGTTCCAGACGCGACGAACCACCAGCCCCTGGCTCGGCACCCGGATTTCCGTGAGGGCATTGTCGGTCCAATCGGATTCAATGCGCAGGCCGTCCACGGTGATGGCGATGACTTCGCCCATGACCTGAATGGCGGCGGTGACCGACTTGCCGGTGGACGTGAGGAACAGCGGCTG
>ERZ1645185.215-NODE-215-length-25078-cov-9.468729_pt1 | contig 25078 bp, 23 predicted proteins | sample MGYA00575351_ERZ1645185 | MGnify/ENA primary metagenome ERZ1645185 (study PRJEB40838, sample SAMN11284767) | freshwater sediment metagenome | isolation source: river sediment | host: Sediment | place: India: Jana village, Kanpur | collected 2015-12-17 ... | reverse complement strand
CGGCGGCCACCCGGTCCAGCGCCTGCAGCATGGTGGCGGCCGCGCGCGGATCATAGCCGGCCGAAATGGCATAGCGCATGCCGAGCGTGTCGGCCTGGCTTTCCTGGCTGCGGGAAAAGCCCGCCACCCAGGCGCCCGCGCCATAGTTCGCGAGTTCGGCCGCCTGCCCGCCCAGCAGCACGGCCGCTGCGATCGAGCCGAGCGCGCCGATGGTGGCGCGGCTGTTGCGCTTGTCGCTGTGGCGCGCGGCGACATGCCCGGCCTCGTGCCCCATAACCGACGCCAGCTCCGCCTCGTTGTTGATCATCGCGAGCAGGCCGCGCGTGATGTAGATATAGCCGCCCGGCGTCGCCATCGCGTTGGGCACGGGCGAGTTCAGCACCGTTACCTTCCAGTCCCCGGCGGTGGAGCCGGGCACCGACGCCATGCCGATCCGCGTGCCGACGCGGCGCACATAATCCGCCAGCGGGCCTTCAACCGTGCCGCCGAACTCGGCCACGATCTGCTTGTAGCCCTCGGCCCCGATCTGCCGGTCCTTCTGCGAAAGGCCGGTGAGCGCGGCGCCGGATTGCGCGGGCGCGGCCGCCGGGGCGGCTGCAACCGCCAGCAGCGCCGCGGCGAGCGCGGCGCGGGCGGTGGTGGCAATGCTGCGCAGCATTTCAGGTGCGCTCCTCGTTCAGGCGGCCCGGGCGAAGGCCAGGAACTTGGCCCGCCGGTCGGCCTTCAGCTGGGCCGGGGACATCGCCGCCAGGCCGTCGAGCGCGGCATCGATCGAATCGCCCAGCCGGGCGATCGCGTCGGCGGGCGCACGGTGCGCGCCGCCCACCGGCTCGGGCACGATGGCGTCGATCACGTCCAGGCCCTTCAGGTCCTGCGCGGAAATCCGCATGGCAACGGCTGCTTCGGCGGCCTTGGCGGAATCCCGCCACAGGATGGAGGCGCAGCCTTCCGGCGAGATGACGGCATAGACGGAATGTTCGAACATCAGCACCCGGTTGGCGGCCGCCAGCGCCACCGCGCCGCCCGAACCGCCCTCGCCGATGATCACCGACACCATCGGCACCTCGACGTTCAGGCAGGCTTCCGTCGCCCGGGCGATGGCTTCGGCCTGTCCGCGTTCCTCGGCGTCGATGCCGGGATAGGCGCCGGGGGTGTCCACCAGCGTCACGATGGGCAGGCCAAAGCGGCTGGCCATGTCCATCAGCCGGGCGGCCTTGCGATAGCCTTCGGGCTTGGCCATGCCGAAGTTGCGCTTCACCCGGCTTTGCGTGTCGTGGCCCTTTTCATGGCCGATCAGCATCACCGCACGGCCCCGGAAGCGCGCAGGGCCGCCCAGGATCGCCACATCGTCGGCGAACTTCCGGTCGCCGGCCAGCGGGGTCCATTCCTCGAACAGCTGGTCCACGATGCCCAGGAAGCGCGGGCGATCCGGGTGGCGGGCCACCAGCGTCTTCTGCCAGGGGGTGAGCGACCTGTAGAGGTCGGCGAGCAGGCGGCCGCGCTTCGCCTCGGCCTTGTGCCGTTCGGGCGTGCGCGTCGGATCTGCGGCAAGCTCTGCGATCTGCGCATCCAGCGCGGCGATCGGCTTTTCGAATTCCAGGGGCTGAACCATGAACCTCCAGTTGGTCAGACGCGGCGATAAATCAAGCGCCACACATCATGGCCCAGCGCGCGGGCCTTTTCGGCGAAGCGCGTATCGGGCCAGTCGGCCGGAATCCGCTGCCAGTCCGCCGGCGTTTCCGCCGTCCATTCGAAACGGGGTTCGGCCTGCATCACCGTCAGCACATGGCGCATATAGCCGACATGATCTGTCGCGATCCTGAATTCGCCGCCCGGCTTCAGCTTGGCGGCGACCAGCGACAGCGGGCCGGGATTCACGAAGCGCCGCTTGGCATGGCGCGCCTTGGGCCAGGGATCGGGGTGCAGCAGGTAGAGCGCCTCCAGGCTGGCATCCGGCAGGCGTTCCAGCACGTCGATCGCATCGCCCCGGTGAATGCGCAGGTTGGAAAGGCCGCGCGCCTCCGCCTCTGCCAGCAGGCCGGCCACGCCGTTCAGATAGGGTTCCGCGCCGATGAAGCCCCTGTCCGGCCGCAGCGCGGCCTGGAAGGCCAGATGTTCGCCCTTGCCGAACCCAACTTCGAACACCAGCGGCCGGTCATCACCGAACAGGCGCGCGGCCGAAAGCGGCCCGTCCTCCGGCACGGTCAGCGACGGCAGCAGCTCGTCAACCAGGCGCTGGGCGTTGGCGCGAAGCGGATGGCCCTGCGCCCGGCCATAGAGGCGGCGGATGGAAAGGGGATCGGGGGTCGTCACGCGGCGCTCCTTAGCAGCTTCGCGGGGTGACGTCGCAAGCCCTGACGCGGCACGAAGGGGGGCAAGCAAGGATGACCGGATGACAGCCGACCACCGGCGGGCCCCGCCCGCCCCCGATTACCGCGACATGATCGTGAACATTCCCGCCTGCCTGACGATCGGGCTTTCGGATGGCGGGCCGCGCGGGCTGCCCGGCTGCCGCATGGATGGCCGGCTGCCCGCCGCCTGCGCGGCGGACGGGCGGCTGAGCCGGGGCGCGGCGCTGATCCTGGCCGATCAGGCGCTGGCGCGCGGCGTCTATGCGGCGCTGGACGACCTGTCGGCAATGATGACGCTGGACCTGAGGCTGGACTGGCACGGCGCGATGCCGGCCGCAGCCGAGGTGGCGTTCGGCACGGTGCGGGCGGTGAAGGAAGGCGCGCTGTGCTTCGTGGAAGGGGTGCTGACGGCGGACGGGCGGGAGGTCGCCTCCGGCTCCGCGCGGTTCCTGGTGGGCGCGATGCCGGGCGGGCGCACCACCGACCGGCCGACCGGGTCGCTGGGGTTGAAACCATCGGCAGCCGCAGACTTCGAGACGCTGATGGCGCTGAAGCCCGATGGCGACGGCTGGCTGGTGACGCCCGAACCGGCGCTGGTGGGGGCGCGGGCGGTGCCCGCCTATCATGGCGGCTTCGTTGCCGCGACGCTGGACGCCGCCTGCGCGCGGCTGGCGGAGAGGCAACGGGCCGTCGATTTCGAGATCCGGTACCTGCGGCCCGCCCGCGCCGACCTGCCGATGCGGGTGGCGGCGCGCGCCGTGCGCGCCGGGCAGATGGCGAGCGTGCTGGAAGCCGAGGCGCGGCAGGGCGAAACGCTGGTGGCAACCGCAAGGGCGCTGTTTTCCGGCGTGCCGACCGAACAGGGCGAGGTGCATCGCTTCGGCTGACCCCTGATTGCGGCCCTTTCGATATGAGTGATGGGCTTTCATGATTGGACAGGCCGAAACCATGGTGCAAACTTCCTGTGGGAGAGTCGAAACGCACAAGAGCCAGGAGGATGTCCGATGAACGCCGAGACCAAATGCCCGATGGGGAGCAAGGTGAGCCGGACCGCGCTTGTGCGCGGCATGACCAACAGCATGTGGTGGCCGGACCGGCTGGATCTTTCGATCCTGAACCAGAATTCGCCGCTGATCGATCCGATGGGCCCCGATTTCGACTATGCCGCCGAATTCGCGAAACTGGATCTGAAGGCGGTGAAGGCCGACATCTTCGCGCTGATGACCGATTCGCAGGACTGGTGGCCTGCCGACTGGGGCCATTACGGCCCGCTGTTCATCCGCATGGCCTGGCACAGCGCCGGCACCTATCGCATTTCTGACGGCCGCGGCGGCGGCGGGGCCGGCACGCAGCGCTTTGCGCCGCTGAACGCCTGGCCGGACAATGTGAACCTGGACAAGGCGCGCCTGTTGCTTTGGCCGGTGAAGCAGAAATATGGCCGGGCGCTGTCCTGGGCGGATCTGTTGATCCTGACGGGCAATTGCGCGCTGGAATCCATGGGGCTTGAAACCGTGGGCTTCGGCGGCGGGCGGGCCGATGTGTGGCAGCCGGAAAACGACATCTACTGGGGCCCGGAAGGCTCATGGCTGGCCGACGAACGCTACAGCGGCGACCGTGATCTGGAAAACCCGCTGGGCGCGGTGCAGATGGGCCTGATCTATGTGAACCCCGAAGGCCCCAACGGCAATCCGGACCCGGTCGCCGCCGCGCGCGACATCCGCGAGACCTTTGCCCGCATGGCGATGGACGACGAGGAGACGGTGGCGCTGATCGCGGGCGGCCACACCTTCGGCAAATGCCATGGCGCGGGCGACGCGGCGCTGGTGGGCGCGGACCCGGAAGCCGCGCCGATCGAGGCGCTGGGCCTGGGCTGGGCCAGCACCCATGGCAGCGGCAAGGGCGCGGACGCCATCACCAGCGGCCTTGAAGTGATCTGGACGCAGACGCCGACGAAATGGAGCAACCATTTCTTCGACAATCTCTTCAAATATGAGTGGGCGCTGACGAAGAGCCCGGCGGGCGCCCACCAGTGGGAGGCGAAGGATGCCCCCGCCGACATTCCCGATCCCTTTGTGCCGGGGAAATTCCGCAAGCCGACCATGCTGACGACGGACCTGTCGCTGCGGATGGACCCGGCCTATGAGAAGATTTCCCGCCGCTTCCACCAGAATCCGGACCAGTTCGCCAAGGCGTTCGCAGAGGCCTGGTACAAGCTGACCCACCGCGACATGGGGCCGCTGAGCCGCTATGTCGGGCCGGAAGTGCCCACGCAGGCGCGCATCTGGCAGGATCCGGTGCCGCCGGTTGATCACCCGCTGGTGACACCGGGCGACGTCGCGGCGCTGAAGGCGGAGATCCTGGCGTCCGGGCTGGCGGTGCCGCAGCTGGTGAAGGCGGCCTGGGCGTCGGCCTCCACCTTCCGCGGATCCGACAAGCGCGGCGGCGCGAACGGGGCGCGGGTGCGGCTGGCGCCGCAGAAGGACTGGGCCGTGAACGAGCCGGCGGAGCTGGCGGCGACGCTGGCGAAGCTGGAGACGATCCGGGCCGGGTTCAATGCGAAGGCGCCCGGCGGGCGGAAGATCTCGCTGGCGGACATGATCGTGCTGGGCGGGGCGGCCGCCGTGGAAGAAGCGGCCAAGCGCGGCGGGTTCGACCTGTCGGTGCCGTTCCACCCCGGCCGCACCGACGCGACGGCCGCGCAGACCGATGCCGACAGCTTCGCCGTGCTGGAGCCGAAGGCTGACGCCTTCCGCAACTATGCCGAGGGCACGCCCGCGCGTCCGCTGGAGGAGATGATGGTCGACAAGGCGCAGCTGCTGACGCTGACGGCGCCGGAAATGACCGCGCTGGTGGGCGGGCTGCGCGTGCTGGGCGCCAATCATGGCGGGTCGCGGCACGGGCAGTTCACGGATCGGGTCGGCACGCTGTCGAACGACTTCTTCGTGAACCTGCTGGGCTCCAGCTTCAGCCACAGCTGGGCGCCTGCGGGCGACGGCAGCTATGTCGCGAAGGATCGCAAGACCGGGCAGGCGCAATGGACGGCGACGCGGGTGGACCTGGTGTTCGCCTCCAACGCCGAGCTGCGGGCCGTTGCGGAAACCTATGCGACCGCCGATGCTGCGCAGCATTTCGCCTCAGCCTTCGTGAAGGCCTGGGCGAAGGTGATGGACGCCGACCGCTTCGATCTCGGCTGAGATCGGGCGAACTGGTTTCGGGCCGGGCGGCGGTGTGTCCCCTAGCGGGGGAGCGCCGCCGCCCAATCCGCGCCGGCCCTTTGCACCAGTGCCTTCAGCAGCGCCGCCTGCCGCTGCCAGGCCGCGACGGCGGCGGGCGTGGCCCCGCCAAGGGCGCAGGCGGTTTCCACCGTCAGGTCGATGAACAGATCGTACTCGGCATCGGCGAGCGCGCCATAGGCCCGGTGCAGATCCACCAGATCGGCGATGTGCGGCCACACCCAGTGCGCCTCTGTCGCCAGCCCATGCAGCAGCTGCAGCGTCTCGTCGGCCATTCGCCGGGAGCTTGCATCGAAGGCGAGAAAGGCTGGCCGGCGCGCGGGATAGGCCGCGAAGAAGCGATCGAACAGCATCAGCCGGAACGCGTCCTCCTGGCCGGCGAGCGCCAGCAGCCCATCCTCGATCAGGTCGGCGTCGCCTGCCATGCTGCACTCCTCCTCCGGCGGACCGGTTTTCCCGGCGGGCCCGGCCTCAGTCCGGATCGATGATATGATTCTCGAGATCGGCGCTCGCGTCCACTTCGGAAATCGTCCAGCCCCGCACCGATGCGCCCACCTCGTGCACCGCTTCCCGGTCGCCGCTGATCAGATAGTGCCAGGCGGGCAGGGGCCGGCCCTCGTCCACGCGGCGATAGGCGCAGGTGCCGGGCAGCCAGTCCAGCTGGCCCACAAGTTCCGGGCGGAGCTGCACGCAATCGGGCACGAAGGCGCGGCGGTTGCGGTAATCGGAACAGCGGCCGGTTTCCCGGTTCAGCAGCCGGCAGGCGACGTTGGTGCGATAGATGCGCCCGTTTTCCTCGTCCTCCAGCTTGTGCAGGCAGCATTTGCCGCAGCCGTCGCACAGCGCCTCCCACTCCGCGCGGTTCAGCTGCCGCAGCGGATAGCGTTCCCAGAAGCGGTCGCGCAGCCGGTCAGGCAATGAAGCGCTCCAGCATGGCGGCGATGCCTTCGGGCGTGGCGGTCGATCCGGCCACGAACTCCACCGGGCGGCCTTCCGGATCCATCAGGTAGATGATGGCGAGATGATCGAAGGTGTAGGCGTCCGGCACGGCGCCCGGCACCTTGGCGGCATAGACGCGGAACGCCTTCAGCGCGGCATCGATCTGCGGGCGCGTGCCGGTGAGGCCGACGAGCCGGGGGTGGAACTGGTCCGTGAATTCGGCCAGCGCGGCCGGGGTGTCGCGTTCGGGATCGACGGTGACGAACAGCGGCTGCACCTTGGCGGCGGCGTCCGGGTGCTTCGCCTCGAACGCCTTCAGGCCCGCCGCGAGCTTGGCCGTGTCGGTCGGGCAGATGTCGGGGCAATAGGTGAAGCCGAAATACATCAGCCGCCATTTGCCATCATAGCTGGCGGAGGTGACGGTGGTGCCGGATTCGTCCTGCAGGGTGAAGGGGCCGCCGACGGCGGAGCCGCTGAGATTGCCCTGCGGTGCGGCCGATGGCTTCAGCGCGAAGATCAGCCCCGCCGCCAGCGCGGCGAGCGCGAGCAGGATCAGCGGCAGGCGCGCCTTCAGGGATGATTTGCTGGTGGATTGGCGGCTGTTCATGGGGGGCACATATCCGCTATCCGAAAGCGATGCGAGCGGCGTGCGACATCGGGGACAGAAGATGAACGGATTTCGGGCAGGACTTGGGCTGGCGCTGGCGGCGACGATCGCCGTGGCGACGCCGGCGGCCGCGCAGTTTTCGGACGGCTATAATTTCCTGAAGGCGGTGCGCGACAAGGATGTGCTGAAGGCGAAGGGCCTGATCGACAAGCCCGGTTCCACCATCATCAACGCGCGCGACGGCGACAGCGGCGAAACCGCGCTGATGATCGCCATCAAGCGGCGCGACACGCCCTGGATGGGCTTCCTGCTGCAGAATGGCGCCGATCCCAACCTGCGCGACCGCGAGGGCAACACCCCGCTGGGGATCGCGGCGCTCAACGCCTTTCCCGACGGCGTGCGGGTGATGCTGGCGGCGAAGGCGCAGGTGGATGGCGCCAACAACCGGGGCGAGACGCCGCTGATCAAGGCGGTGCAGATGCGCGACGCGACATCGGTGCAGTATCTGCTGAACGCCGGCGCGGACCCGGACCGGACCGACAATCTGGCCGGCATGTCCGCGCGGGATTATGCCGCGCGCGACATCCGCAGCGGCCCGATCGCCAAGGCGCTGGCCGAAGCGCCGAAGAAGGGCGCGAAGAAGTCCGTCGGCCCCAGCCTCTGACGCGGGGCTGAGGCCATGCTGCTGCCGCGCCTGCTGACGGACATCGGCCGGCCCGGCGTGCGGGTGCAGACGGTGGTGCTGCTGCGCTGGGCGGCGATCGCGGGGCAGCTGCTGGCGCTGCTGGTGGTGGGGCTGGGGCTGGGGTTTCCGCTGCCCTGGGTGCCGGCGCTGGCGGCAATCGCCGCCTCCATTGCGCTGAACCTGGGGCTGACGGCGCTCTACCGGCCGGGGGACCGGCTGGACGGTCGGGCAGCCCTGGTCCACCTGGGCTATGATCTCGTCCAGCTGTCGGCGCTGCTGTATCTGACGGGCGGGCTTTCCAATCCCTTCGTTGTGCTGATGCTGGTGCCCGTCACCATTTCCGCCACGCTGCTGTCGGCGCGGGCGACGGTGGTGCTGCTGGCGGCGGCGCTGGTGCTGCTGGCGGCGCTGTGGCGCTGGCATCTTCCGCTGCCCTGGGGGCCGGGCGCGGCGATGGCGCTGCCCCCTGTCTATAGCCTTGGCATCCTGGTGGCGGTGGGGTTCAGCATGGGGTTCCTGGCCTTCTATGCCTGGCAGGTTTCGGCCGAGGGGCGGCGGCGGCAGGCGGCGCTGATCGCCACGCAGGCCGCGCTGGACCGCGAGACGCGCATGGGGGCGCTTGGCTCCCTCGCGGCGGCGGCGGCGCATGAGCTGGGCGGGCCGCTGGGCACCATCACGCTGATCGCCCGCGACCTGCGCGACGCGCTGAACGCCGATCCGGCGCTGGGGCCGGACGTGCGGCTGCTGTTGCAGGAGGCGCTGCGCTGCCGCGACATCCTGACCGGCATTTCCGAACGCGCCGAAGCGGACGACCCCTTCCCCGAACTGCCGCTGCCGGCGCTTCTGCGCGAGGTGGTGGCGCAATATGAGCCGACGCGGGTGCCGGTCGAGCTGCGCTATGGCTGGGCGCCGGGCGGCGGCCCGGTGGTGCGGCGCGGCCCGGAGCTGCTGCACGGGCTTTCCAATATCCTGTCCAACGCGCTGCGGCATGCGGCGGCGGGCATTCGCGTGGAATCGGGCGACGCCGCCGACCTGATCTGGATCCGCATCAGCGACGACGGGCCGGGTTTTCCGCCCGACCTGCTGCCGAAGCTGGGCGAGCCGTTCCTGGGCCCCAGCATTTCCGGCTCGGGCTCTACCGGGCTTGGCATCTTCATCGCGACGACCCTGCTGGAACGGACGGGGGCGCGGCTGTCCTTCGCCAACCGGGCCGAAGGCGGGGCGCAGGTGGACATTCGCTGGGTCCGATCCGATATCGAGGCCGGGCCGGCGGCCGTCGAGCCCGCACCGCGCCCCTGAGGAGAGGGATGTTCCATGGCTGAACCCGCTGCATCGCCCGAATCCGGCCCGGAAGCCGAACATGGCCTTCTGCTGCTGGCGGATGATGATTCGAGCTTCCGGCAGCGCCTTGCGCTGACGCTGGGCCGCCGTGGTTTCGATGTGCGCGCCGCCGCCTCGGCCGCCGAGGCGCGGGCGCTGATGCGCGAGATCGAGCCCGAATATGCCGTGCTGGACCTGCGGCTGGGCGATGGCAACGGGCTGGACCTGGTGGCGGAACTGCGCCGCATGCACCCGGAAACCCGCGTCGTGGTGCTGACGGGCTATGGCAATCTGGCAACCGCGGTGGCTGCCGTGAAGGAAGGCGCGATCGACTATCTGGCGAAACCCGCCGATCCCGACGATCTGGTGAACGCCCTGCTGACGCCTGCGGGCGAGCGGCCCGAGCCGCCCTCGGAGCCGATGAGCGCGGATCGCGTGCGGTGGGAACATATCCAGCGCGTGTATGAACTGTGCGACCGCAACGTGTCGGAAACCGCGCGGCGACTGAAGATGCACCGGCGGACGCTGCAGCGGATTCTGGCGAAGCGAAGCCCTCGCTGAAGCTGACCGCAAAGGAGATGATTCCATGTCGCTGACAAAGCTGCTGGTTCCCACCTATGTTCAGATGCTGGACGCGCTGGGCGGCTGGCTGGACAAGGCGCGGGCCGAACGGGGGGAGGCGGCGGATGCGCTGCTGGCGGCGCGGCTGGCGCCGGACATGTTCCCGCTTTCGACGCAGGTGCGCTTCGCCTGCGTGCAGGCGCTGGAAGGGGCTTCCCGGCTGCGGGGTGCGGAATTCCCGCCTGCCGTCGGCCTGTTGCTGGACGAAGGGCGACAGGCGGACGATCAGTCGGGGACGATCGCGCAGGCCCTGGCCCGCATCGGCGAAACGCGTGCGGCGCTGGAGGCGCTGCCGGCAGGCGCGCTGGACATGGAGCCCGACGCCCCGCTCGCCCATGCGCTGCCCAGCGGGATGATCTTCGACCTGACGGCCGAACAATATGCGCGGGACTGGGCGCTGCCGCAGTTCTATTTCCACCTGATGATCGCCTATGCGATCCTGCGGCACGAGGGCGTGACGCTGGGCAAGGTGGATTACATCCCGCACATGCTGCCGTATATCCGGCCCGCCTGAGCGGCACGCGTGGCGCGTGCGAAACATGCGAAAAGCTGAACGGCCCGGAACCGCGCCGGTTGGCTTCGCGGCGGCCAGCCGCTAGGCAGGGCGGATGCTGGCAGGCAAACGCATCCTCCTCATCATCGGCGGCGGCATCGCCGCCTATAAATCGCTGGAGCTGATCCGGGAAATCCGGCGCGCGGGCGGCAGCGTGACCCCCGTGCTGACGAAGGGCGGGCAGCAATTCGTGACGGCGCTGTCGGCGTCTGCGCTGGCGGAACACAAGGCCTATACCGACCTGTTCGACCTGACGGACGAGGCGGAGATGGGGCATATCCAGCTCTCCCGCTCGGCCGACCTGCTGGTCGTCTGCCCCGGCACGGCGGACCTGATCGCGAAGATGGCGGCCGGACTTGCCGACGACCTGGCGACGACGCTGCTGCTGGCGACCGATACGCCGGTGCTGGTGGCGCCCGCGATGAACGTGCGGATGTGGGCGCATGCCGCGACCGTCGCCAATGTGGCCGCCCTGCGCGGGCGCGGCGTGACGGTGATGGAGCCGGATGTGGGGCCGATGGCCTGCGGCGAATTCGGGCCGGGCCGCCTGCCGGAGGTGCCGCAGATCCTGGCGGCGATCGCCGCGCAGCTCGCGGACGGGCCGCTGAAGGGACGTCACCTGCTGGTGACGGCCGGGCCGACGCATGAGCCGATCGATCCGGTGCGCTATATCGCCAACCGCTCTTCGGGGAAGCAGGGCTTTGCGCTGGCGGGGGCGCTGGCGGCGCTGGGTGCGCGGGTGACGCTGGTGGCGGGGCCGGTGGCCCTGCCGACGCCGCCGGGCGTGACGCGGGTGGATGTGGAAACCGCGCGCGAAATGGCGGCGGCCGTGGAGGCCGCGCTGCCGGCGGACGCCGCAGTGATGGTGGCGGCCGTCGCGGACTGGGCGGTGGATGCCGCGCCGGTGAAGATCAAGAAGGGGGCGGCGGGGCCGCCTGCGCTGGCGCTGACGGAGAATCCCGACATCCTGGCCGGCCTGTCGCGCCATGCGCGCCGGCCGAAGCTGGTGGTGGGCTTTGCGGCGGAAACCCATGACCTGATCGCCCATGCGCAGGCCAAGCTGGCGAAGAAGGGGGCGGACCTGATCGTCGCCAACGACGTGTCCGGCGACGTGATGGGCGGCGACCGGAACCTGGTGCATCTGGTGAGCGCGGCCGGGGTGGAGACGCTGCCCGAAGGGCCGAAGGACGAAGTGGCCCGGCGGCTGGCGGCGCATATCGCGGAGAGATTGAATGGCTGAGGTTCGCGTGGTGCGGATGCCGCATGCGGCCGATCTGGACCTGCCGGCTTATGCGACGGCGGGTGCGGCGGGCATGGACGTGCTGGCCGCCGTGGAGGCGGATTTCGTGCTGTTGCCCGGGGCGCGCGAAGCGATCCCGACGGGGCTGATGATGGCGGTTCCGGCCGGGCATGAACTGCAGGTGCGGGCGCGATCCGGCCTGGCCCTGCGCGACGGGCTGGCGGTGCTGAACGCGCCCGGCACGATCGACAGCGACTATCGCGGCGAGGTGAAGATCATCCTGGCGAATCTGGGGGACAGCAGTTTCACCGTGACGCGCGGGATGCGCATCGCCCAGCTGGTGCTGGCCCCCTATGTGCGGGCGGGATGGGCCGAGGTGGCGACGCTGGACGAGACGGCGCGCGGCGAGGGTGGCTTCGGCTCGACAGGCCGGCATTGATGCTGTCCGACGCGGAGCTGGACAGATACCAGCGGCACATCGTGCTGAAGGAGGTGGGCGGCGAGGGCCAGCGGCGCTTCCGGGCTGCGACGTTTGCGGTGATCGGGGCGGGCGGGCTGGGCAGCCCCTGCCTGCAATATCTGGCAGCGGCGGGCGTGGGGCAGCTGACCATCATCGACGACGATGTCGTCAGCCTGTCGAACCTGCAGCGGCAGACCTTGTTTTCGACGGCCGACATCGGCCGCCCCAAGGTGGAGGCCGCCGCCGAGCGGCTGCACGCGCTGAACCCGCATGTGGTGATCGAACCGATCCGCACCCGGCTGACGGTGGAGACGGCGGAAATCCTGCTGTCCCAGCATGACGTGATCGCGGACGGCTGCGACAATTTCCGCACCCGCAGCGAGGTGAACCGCGCGGCGGTCAGGCTGGGCATCCCGCTGGTTTCCGCGGCGATCGGGCCGTTCGAAGGCCAGATGGGGGTGTTTGCGGGGCATCTGCCGGACCAGCCCTGCTATGCCTGTTTCGCCGGGCTGCCCCAGGATGTGCCGGGCACCAGCTGCGCTGACATCGGCGTGCTGGGCGCGGTGGCGGGCCTGATCGGCGCGGCGCAGGCGCTGGAGGTGCTGCGGCTGATCGCCGGATTCGGTGAGAGCCGGATCGGCACGCTGTGGCTGTATGAGGGGCTGGGGGCGGAGAGCCGCAGCGTTCGCGTGCGCAAGGATCCGCAATGCCCGGTCTGCTGCTGATCGTCACCGAGGCGGAGGGCGAGCGCTTCGCCGCCGCCGTCGAACTGGCGGCCACGGCGGCCGCGCTCGACCGGCCGGTGGCGGTGCTGCTGCGCGGCCCGGCGGTTCGCGCGACGGGCCGGCCGAATATTGCCCGGGCCTATGACCTGCTGTTCGAACTGGGCGCGAACGTGAGCCTGTGCCGGACGGCGATGGCGGCGCACGGCCTGACTGCTGCCGACCTGACGGGCGGGGTGGAGGCGATGGGCATGGCCGAGTTCCTGGCGGGCCGGGAGGACTGGCAGCTGGTGCTGGCCTAATCCTTGATGACCGCGCTCTGCCGGAGCAGGCGGTTCCGCCAGGCGTAGGTAGCAAGCACCAGCAGGCCCAGCGCGCTGAGCCAGTAGGGCAGTTCGGGCTTCAGCTCGTAGAGCCCGATGCCGACCGCGGGGGCGAGGATGAAGCAGGCGCCGTTCACCGCCGTCACCGCGCCGGCGACGCCGCCCTGTTCGTGCCGCGCGACGGCGAGCGACGAGCCCGCGGTGAAGCCCGGCCGGGCAAAGCCGAACCCCGCCGAGCAGATCGCGAAGGCGAGGACGAGGGCGTGGAAATTCGGCGCGAAGGCGATGCCCAGCGTGCCCACCGCCGCGATCAGCGTGCCCCAGCGCATCAGCTGCGAGGGTGAGAGATCGAGCAGGCGGATGATGCCCCATTGCGCCAGCAGCGTCGCGCCGGCCCCCGCCATGAAGGCGATCGAGATCAGCTGCGTGGCGTGCAGCCCGGAGCCGCCCGCCACGCGGTCCATGATGAAGAAGCCGATGGCCTGCCCCGTTGCCGCCTGAAGCGAGCCTGCGGCGAAACCGAAGATCATGAAGGGCTTGATGCGCGGATCCGTCACCCGCATCCGTTCCCGCCGGCCGGTGGAGGTGGTTTCCTCGGCCGCCATCGCCGTCGCCCCTGTCGGCATCCCTCCGATGGAGGGCATGGAGGCTTCCGCCCCGCCGCCGTCCGCCTCGTCCCCGCTGGGCGCATCATCCGGCAGGCCGACCTGCAGCCAGATGACGACGCCCAACGCGATCAGCGCGAAGGCGAACATCGGGCCGGACAGTTCCACCCAGGGCAGGATGAAGATGGGGGCGATCGCGGGGCCGAGGATGGTGCCGAGCCCGAAGGCGGAGGCCAGCACGGCGAGCGACGCGGTGCGTTCGGCGGGCGAGGTGCGGGCGGCCACATAGGCCTGCGCCGCCGGATTGGCGGCCGAGCCGAAGATGCCGAACAGGCCGCGGGCGATGGTGAACAGCGCGAAGGTGACGAGCGGGGCGAGGATGCCCTTGATGCCCAGCAGGATCACGGTTGCGCACAGCAGCATGGAAATGCCGAAGCCGGCGACGCCCAGCTGCATCAGCCGTCGGCGGCCGCGCCGGTCTGACTGGCGGGCCCAATAGGGGGCGCTGAACGTCCAGAACAGGGCCGAGAGCGAGAAGATGACGGCAATCGCCATGTCCGGGATGCGGATTTCGCGGCCGATCACGGGAAGCACGGATTGCAGCGCCGTGTTGCCCGCCGCCGTGACGAGCAGCGCTGCGAACACCAGCACGAAGTGGTTCGAAGGCAGTTTCTGGGGCGCGGCGGACACAAAACACCGCTAGAACGGTTGGAAGGGAATTGCACCTCTTTGGGGAGATAGACGCATGTACCGCCTGCATTACTGGCCGACGCCGAACGGGCACAAGGTGACGCTGTTCCTGGAGGAGATGGGCCTGCCCTATGAGATCGTGCCGGTGAACATCCGCGCCGGCGACCAGTTCCGGCCGGAGTTCCTGGCGATTGCGCCGAACAACCGGATGCCTGCGCTGGAGGATCTGGCCGACGGCGTGCATCTGTTCGAGTCGGGCGCGATCCTGCTTTATCTGGCGGACAAGCATGGCGCCTTCATCGCCCCGGCAAGCCAGGCGCAGAAGCGCGCCGAGGTGCTGCAGTGGCTGTTCTGGCAGATGGCAGGGCTGGGGCCGATGATGGGTCAGGCGAACCATTTCCGGAACTATGCGCCCGAGAAGATCCCCTATGGGATCGAGCGCTATTCCAACGAATCCGCCCGGCTGCTGGCGGTGATGGACAAGCGGCTGGCGGACCGGGAATTCCTGGCCGGGGCGGATTATTCCATCGCCGACATGGCGGCCTTCCCCTGGGCGAAGCTGGGCGCGCCGTTGCTGGCCGACACGCCCATGCCCAACCTGCAGCGCTGGGTGAAGGCGATCGCGGAGCGGCCGGCGACGGTGCGCGCCTATGCCGTGGGCGACGGGCCGGCGTTCAAGGTGCCGGAGCCGACGGAGGCGCAGAAGCAGATGCTGTTCCAGCAGGGGGCCGCGACCGTGCGGCGCTAGGGGCAACGTTCAGGCGGGGTGATCCAGTTGCAGCGCCTGCGCGGCCAGCACGGCCTGGGTTCGGTTCATCACGTTCATCTTGCGCATCAGCGCCGTCATATGGCCCTTCACCGTCGCTTCGGAGATGTCGAGCTCGAAGGCGATCTGCTTGTTCAGCTTGCCCTTCAGCACCCCCAGCAGCACCTTCAGCTGGGTGGGGGTGAGGCTGGCGATGCGGGCGGCCATGTCCTGAAGCTCGGCTTCGGCGGCATCGGGCTGGGGAAGCGGATCGACTTCGCCGTTGAGCGCCCGGGCGACGGCCGCCTCGATCGCGGGGAGATCCGCCGACTTGGAGAGGAAGCCGATCGCGCCCCAGGCGCGGGCCTGCGGCGCGGCCGAGCGGGGGTCTGCGGCGGAAATCACCAGGATCGGCGCGTCGGGCCGTTCGGCATGCACCATGGCGACGCCGGAGCAGCCCTCGGCGCCGGGCATGCGCAGGTCGAGCAGGATGAGATCCGGCACGGGATCCGCCCGCACCGCTTCCAGCGCCTGATCGAGAGTGCCTGCCTCCCGGATCAGGGCTGACGGGGCCACCCCCTGCACCGCGACCCGGAGGGCCGCGCGGAACATGGGGTGGTCATCCGCGATGACGACATGGGTCATGCCGCCTTATCGGCGGCCCCTGCCCGATTGGCAACAAGGTCCGCGACCACCGACGGATCGGCGAGCGTGGTGGTGTCGCCCAGGTTCGACACGTCGTTTTCCGCGATCTTGCGCAGGATGCGGCGCATGATCTTGCCGGACCGCGTCTTCGGCAGGCCCGGCGCGAACTGGATCACGTCGGGCGTGGCGATCGGGCCGATTTCCTTCCGTACCCACTGCACCAGTTCGCGGCGCAGCGCTTCGGAGGGCTCGTCGTTCGCGTTCAGCGTGACATAGGCATAGATGCCCTGGCCCTTCAGATCGTGCGGATAGCCGACGACGGCGGCTTCGGCGACCTTGGCATGGGCGACGAGCGCGCTTTCCACCTCTGCTGTCCCCATGCGGTGACCTGAGACGTTGATCACGTCGTCGACCCGGCCGGTGATCCAGTAATAGCCGTCGGCGTCGCGGCGGCAGCCGTCGCCGGTGAAATATTTGCCGCGGTAGGTGGTGAAATAGGTTTCGAAGAAGCGGCGGTGATCGCCCCACACCGTGCGCATCTGGCCGGGCCAGCTGCGGGTGAGGACGAGGTTGCCCTCTGTCGCCCCCTCCAGAACCTTGCCGTCGCCATCCACCAGTTGCGGTTCGACGCCGAACATGGGGAAGCTGGCGGAGCCGGGCTTCAGGTCTGTCGCGCCGGGCAGCGGGGTGATCATGGCCGCGCCCGTTTCCGTCTGCCACCAGGTATCGACGATGGGGCAGCGGCCTTCACCGACGACGCGGTGATACCATTCCCAGGCTTCGGGGTTGATCGGTTCGCCCACGGTGCCCAGCAGCCGCAGCGAGGCGCGGCTGGTCCGTTTCACCCAGTCATCGCCTTCGCGCATCAGGGCGCGCAGCGCGGTGGGCGCGGCATAGAAGATCTGCACCTGATATTTGTCGATGATCTGCCAGAAGCGGCTGAAATCGGGGAAGTTGGGCACCCCTTCATACATCAGCGTGGTCGCGCCGTTGGCGAGCGCGCCATAGACGACATAGGAGTGGCCCGTCACCCAGCCCACGTCGGCGGCGCACCAGAAGATCTCTCCGGGGCGGTAATCGAACACATAGTCGTGCGTCATCGACGCCCAGGTGAGGTAACCGCCGGTGGTGTGCAGCACGCCCTTGGGCTTGCCGGTGGAGCCGGAGGTGTAGAGGATGAACAGCGGGTCTTCCGCATCCTGCACCTCTGCCGGGCAGTCGGGCGACTGGGCGGCGACGAGGTCCTCGTACGAGATGTCGCGGCCTTCCTGCATCCAGACGCCCGCGCCGGTGCGGGCGACGACCACGACCTTCTCGACCGAGCTGCAATGCGTGAGCGCTTCATCGACATTGGCTTTCAGCGGCACGATCTTGCCGCCGCGCAGGCCTTCGTCGGCGGTGATGATCAGCTTTGAATCGCAATCCTGCACCCGGTTCGCGATGGAATCGGGCGAGAAGCCACCGAACACCACCGAATGGATCGCGCCGATGCGGGCGCAGGCCAGCATGGAGACGGCCGCTTCCGGGATCATCGGCAGGTAGATGGTCACCCGGTCGCCCTTGCGGACGCCCAGAGACTTCAGGCCGTTGGCGAGGCGGCAGACGGCCTCGTGCAGCTGGCGGTAGCTGAGGATGCGGCCTTCACCCGGCGAATCGGGTTCCCAGATGATGGCCGGCTGGTCGCCGCGTTCGGCAAGGTGGCGGTCCACGCAGTTGGTGGCGACGTTGAGCTGCCCGTCCTCGAACCATTTGATGCCGAAGCTGGCTTCGTCGTAGCTCCAGTCCGACACCCTGGTGAAGGGCTTCGACCAGTCCAGCCGCTGCGCCTCGCGGCGCCAGAAGGCGTCGGGGTTGTCGAGGCTTTCGCGGTAGAGCTCGTGGTAGCGCGCCTTGTCGATCTTGGCGCGCCGGGCCCATTCCGCGGGCACGGGATAGACATGTTCGCTCATCACCCAATCCTCCCAGTGGCGGGGCGCCGACTCCCACGGCGCACATCCGGCAAGTTGGCATCAGGCTAGCGACAATCGGCCCGGCGGGGGAGCCCCGACATTGGTCGGGATTCAGGACTTTGGTCTGACACGACCTTTGGCGGGCTGTTTCCGGATGCCGGCCCGGCGCGATGATCAAGGCTGCCCGAAAGCCGGTGGGGAGACCGGCGGGCAGGGAGACATTCCGATGACGCCACGCCATCTTTTCCTGGCGCTGCTGGCCGCAAGCGCCCTGACCGCGCCGGCCGCAGGCCAGACCACAGGCCAGTCCACGGCTGATATCGAGCGCCGCCTGACGGCGATGGAGGCCGAGATCGGCCGGCTGAAGGCGGAGCTTGCGGCAGCAAAAGGTGCAGCAGGAGGTGCAGCAACGGCGCGCGCCGCGAGCATGCAGGCCGCGCCGGCGCCGGCATTGGAAACACGGGTTGCGGCGCTTGAGGAGAAGGCCGCGAAGCCCGCGCCCGACGGCTTCCGTTCGGGCGGGACGACCCTGAAGATCGGCGGCTATGTGAAGCTGTGGTCGGCCGTTTCGCGCTATTCCGCGGGCTCTACGGCGGCGGGCCAGCTGCTGAAGGATTTCTACCTGCCGCAGCAGATCCCGGTGGGCGGCGAGGCGACGACCCACACCAACATGCATGTGAAGCAGAGCCGCTTCTGGCTGGGTGGAACCACGCCGGTGGGCGAGCGGGTTGCCGCCGTCTATGCCGAGATCGACTTCCAGACGGCGCAGGGCGCGCAGGGGTCTGAACGCACCACCAACGGCTACAACCCCGCGCTGCGCCGCGCCTTCTTCACCCTGACGGGCAAGTCCGGCCAGCTGCTGCTGGGGCAGGACTGGTCCACCTTCCAGAATGTCGCGGCCCTGCCGGAAACGACGGACTTCATCGGCCCGACGGAGGGCAGCGTGTTCGTGCGGCAGCCGATGCTGCGCTATACCGCGAACCTGTCGCCCGTGGCGCAGCTGGCGGTGGCGGTGGAAAATCCCGAATCCGCGACGATCACCAGCGCGTCTGCCGCGCTGATCGAGAATGACGACGACGCCATGCCGGATTTGACGGCCAAGCTGACGCTGAAGCCCGGCAAGGCGGAGCTCTCGCTGGCCGGGGTGATGCATGATGTGCGGGTGGTGAACGACGCGGGCGACCGCGAGAGCCAGCTGGGCTTCGGCCTTTCGGGCGCGGGGAAGATCCCGTTCGGGCCGGATGGCCGCCACGACATCCGCTTCATGCTGACCTGGGGGCAGGGGATCGGCCATTATCTGGGCCTGAACTTTGCCCCCGACGCGGTGCTGGCGGGCGCCGACCTGCGGACGGTGGACACGCTGGCGGGCTTTGCCGCGGTGAAGCTGGGCTGGACGCCGACGGTGCGGTCCACCTTCATGGCGAGCTTCCAGGACGTGGACTACCCCGATGTGCTGATCCCTGCGGCGGCGAACAAGGCCGCGTGGAGCGTGGCCGGCAACCTGTTCTGGACCCCGGTGAAGGCGCTGGATGTGGGGATCGAATATCGCCACGGCGAGCGCGAGATCATGTCCGGCGCGCGCGGCAGGCTGGACCGGTTCGAGCTTGCCGCGAAATACAGCTTCTGATGAGATGAGTTGAGAGGGAGAGCGAAATGACACCGCCAACAGGAGAAGCCGCCCTCGGGGCGGTGGGCTTGCCCAAGCATCACGAGGCGACCCAGAGCGAGAAGAAGGTGATCCTTGCCTCTTCGCTGGGCACCGTGTTCGAATGGTATGATTTCTACCTTTATGGCCTGCTGGCCACGATCATCACCGCCCAGTTCTTTTCGGGCGTGAACGAGACGACCGGCTTCATCTTTGCCCTTGCGGCCTTTGCGGCGGGCTTCGCGGTGCGGCCGTTCGGGGCGCTGGTGTTCGGCCGGCTGGGCGACATGGTGGGGCGGAAATACACCTTCCTTGTCACCATGGGGCTGATGGGCATCGCCACTTTTTCCGTGGGCATCCTGCCCAGCTATGCCGCGATCGGCGTGGCCGCGCCCATCCTGCTGGTTCTGCTGCGCATGGCGCAGGGGCTGGCGCTGGGCGGCGAATATGGCGGGGCGGCGACCTATGTGGCCGAGCATGCGCCCAACACCAAGCGCGGGCTTTATACCAGCTTCATCCAGACCACCGCGACGCTGGGCCTGTTCCTGGCGCTGCTGGTGGTGATCGGCACCCGGCTGATCGTGGGCGAGGACGCCTTCAAGGACTGGGGCTGGCGCGTGCCGTTCCTGGTTTCCGTTCTGCTGCTGGGCGTTTCGCTGTGGATCCGCATGCAGCTGGAGGAAAGCCCCGTCTTCAAGAAGATGAAGGAGGAGGGCACGACGTCGAAGAAGCCGCTGACGGAGGCCTTCGGCCAGTGGGCGAACCTGAAGGTGGTGCTGATCGCGCTGTTCGGCGCCGTCACCGGCCAGGCGGTCGTTTGGTACACGGGGCAATTCTATGCGCTGTTCTACCTTGAGAAGATGATGGGCGTGGACGGCGCGACGACCAATGTGCTGATCGCCATCGCGCTGGCCATCGCGACGCCCTTCTTCGTGGTGTTCGGCTGGCTGTCTGACAGGATCGGGCGCAAGCCCATCATCCTGGCGGGCCTGCTGCTGGCGGCCGCCACCTATTTCCCGCTGTTCAACGCGCTGGAGCGCTATGCCAACCCGGCCATGGCGCAGGCCCGGGTGACCGCGCCGGTGACGGTGACGGCCGACCCGGCGCATTGTTCGGTGCAGTTCGATCCGGTGGGCAAGAACAAGTTCGACACCACCGGCTGCGACGTCGCCAAGAGCTTCCTTGCCAAGGCCGGCATTTCCTATGCCAATGTGGAAGCGCCGGGCACGGGGAAGGGCGCGACGATTTCCATCGGCGGGCAGGCGCTCTCCATGGGCGATCCGTCGCTGCTGGCCGGCGACGACCGCAAGGCGGCGATCACGGCGTTCGCGGATGAGGCGAAGGCCGCGCTGAAGGCGGCCGGCTATCCGGCGAAGGCTGACCCAGCCGCCGTGAACAAGCCGATGGTGGTGCTGATCCTGACGATCCTCGTCCTCTATGTGACGATGGTCTATGGCCCGATCGCCGCGCTGCTGGTGGAACTGTTCCCCACCCGCATCCGCTACTCGGCGATGTCGCTGCCCTATCACATCGGCAATGGCTGGTTCGGCGGGTTCCTGCCGACCATCGCCTTCGCCATGGTGGCGGCCAGCGGGGATATCACCTTCGGCCTGTGGTATCCGATCGGGGTGGCGGCGCTGACCTTCGTGATCGGCCTGCTGTTCCTGCCGGAAACCTTCCGGCGCAACATCGACGACTAGGCGAATCCGCAAGACGAGAGGGCGGGAGGGCGTTGTGCGGCGCCCTCCCGCTTTCTATGCCGGGGGGATGAAGCGCTTCCTTCTTGCCCTGTTGCTGATCGCCGCCCCGGCGGCGGCTGACGACGCCGCCCTCACGCTCTATTCCGGGGCCACGCTGATCGACGGCACCGGCGCGCCGCCGAGAGCGGACCAGGACCTGCTGGTGAAGGGCGAACGGATCGTGGCGACGGGGCCGCGCGGCAGCCTGGACGCCGCCGGCGCGACGCGGGTGGACCTGACGGGCCGCACCCTGATCCCTGGCCTTGTCGATAGCCATGTGCATCTGGCGACGCCGCCCGACCGGCCCAAGGCCGAAGCCCTGTTGCGGCGGAACCTGTTCGGCGGGGTCACGCTGGTGCGCAGCATGGCCGACGATGTGCGCCCGGTGGCGGAGCTGGCGCGGGCGGCGGAGCAGGGGGAGATCCCCGCGCCCGATATCCGCTATGCCGCGCTGATGGCGGGCCCGGGCTTTTTCGCGGACCCGCGGGTGGCGGCTGCCAGCCGGGGCTGGAAGCCCGGCACCGCCCCCTGGATGCAGGCGATCGACGACGAGACCGACCTGAAAACCGCCGTCGCGCTGGTGCGCGGCACCGGGGCCGCGGCGATCAAGGCCTATGCCAACCTGCCGCCGCATCTGGTTGCAGCCCTGACCGCCGAGGCGCACCGGCAGGGCGTGATGCTGTGGGCGCACAGCGCGATCTTCCCGGCGCGGCCGGCGGACGGGATCGCCGCCGGGGCCGACAGCGTCAGCCATATCTGCTACCTCGGCTATCAGGCGGAGCCGGGCATCCACCCGTCTTACGAGGACCGGACGCCGGTGGACGAACGGCGGCTGACGCCGGACGACCCGGTGATGGCGGGCCTGTTCCGCGCCATGCTGGCGAAGGGCACGCTGGTGGATGCGACGGGCAGCCTGTTCGTGCGGGAGGAGGCGCCGCGCCGGGCGGACCCGAAGGCGAAGCCGCTGCGCTGCACCGGCAAGGCGGTGATCGAGCTGACCCGGCAGGCGCATGCGATGGGCGTGCCGATTTCCACCGGCACCGATTTCACCCTGCCTGCGGGCGATCCCTGGCCGGAAGTGCATGAAGAGCTGTTCTTCCTGGCGCGCGATGTGGGGATGCCGCCGCTGGCGGTGATCCGGGCGGCCACGCTGATGGGGGCGGTGGCCGCCGGGCAGGCGGCCGAGCGCGGCAGCCTGGAGCCCGGCAAGCTCGCGGACTTCGTGGTGCTGGCGAAGGATCCGCTGGCCAACATCGCCAACATCCGCAGCATCGAGACGGTGGTGAAGCGGGGGCGCGCCTATGCCCGCGCGGACTACATGGCCGAAATGCCGCCGTCGATGAACAGTTCCGCCCCCGTCACGAAGCGGGCCTCGTCCGAGACGAGATAGACGGCGCCCCAGGCGACATCGTCCGGATCGCCGATGATGCCGAGCGGCACCTGCCGGCCCAGCTTCGCCTTCACATCCTCTTTCGTGACGCCGGCGGCCTGGAAATTGTCGAGGATTGGGGTGTCCATGAAGGTGGGGTGGATGGAGTTGCAGGTGATCGCGTCCTTTTTGGACGCGCAGTGGAGGGCGACCGATTTCGTCAGGTGGCGCACGCCTGCCTTGGCGCTGTTGTAGGCGGCCATCCGGCCCGAGGCGATGACGCCCGCGATCGACGAGATGTTGAGGATGGAGCCCCTTCCGCCATCGGCGCGGGTGGTTTCGCGGATCAGCGGGATCGCGTGCTTGCAGCCCAGGAACACGCCGTCGAGATCGATCGCATGGACATGGCGCCAGCTTTCGAGGCTGGTGTCCTCCACGCTGCCGGGGGTGCCGATGCCGGCGTTGTTGACGAGGATGTGAAGCCCGCCGAACAGGCGCTTCGCTTCCGCGATGGCGGCGATCCATTGCGCTTCGCTGGTGACATCATGGGCGAAGCCCGCCGCATCCGGGCCGATTTCGGCGGCCGCCGCGACCGCGCCCGGGCCGTTGATGTCGGTGAGCAGCACGCGCGCGCCTTCGCCCGCGAAGCGCTGCGCCATCCTGAGCCCCAGCCCCGATGCCGCCCCGGTGACGAGCGCGATCTTGCCCTTCAGTCTTGCCATTTGCGAATGTCTCCCTCTGCCCTGTCGCTAGGGAAGGCGGCGGCCGTTGCCAAGAGGCGGCCGGGGTGAGAGCATGGCGGCGGCCCGGGCCGTGGTGACCCGCCCCCCGGGACCGCGTTCGCCGGGGTGAATTGTGACGCTTTTGCCACATCAGCGACGGCAAACCGGCGTTGTGCGGCGCAGCAAAGGTTGAACGGACGGAGGCGGGCGACTAGCTGGCCGGTCAATAAGGGCCGGGCGGCCAGTTTCGCCGGCCATCCGAAGTTCGAAATCCGAATTCCTTGGGAGATAGCATGCGTTCGATCCTTCTCGCATCCGCTGCGATGCTGTGCGCCATTCCGTCCCATGCCCAGGATGGGCAGACGGCCGAGCCCGACAGCGCGATGGACGGCGGCGACATCATCATCACCGCCACCAAGCGCGCGCAGGCGCTGAGCGACGTGCCGATCGCGGTGAGCGCGGTGACGGCGGAAAGCCTGCAGAATTCGGGCGCGACCGACATCCGCCAGCTGAACCAGATCAGCCCGTCGCTTCTCGTCAGCTCGACCTCTTCGGAAGCGGGTGCGGGCGTGGCGCGGATCCGCGGCATCGGCACCGTGGGCGACAACCCCGGCCTCGAAGCCTCGGTCGCGGTGTTCATCGACGGCGTCTATCGCAGCCGTTCGGGCGTGGGCCTGACGGAACTGGGCGCGGTGGAGCGGATCGAGGTGCTGCGCGGGCCGCAGGGCACGCTGTTCGGCCGCAACGCGTCCGCCGGTCTCATCAACATCGTGACGGCGAAGCCCAAGTTCGAAACCGAGGGCAGCGCCGAAGTCACCTATGGCAATTACGATTACTGGCGTCTGGCGGGCGGCATCACCGGCCCGCTGATCGAGGACAAGCTGGCCTATCGCCTGGATGGCGTGTTCACGCGCCGCGACGGCTATCTGACCGACGTGATTTCCGGGCGGACGGTGAACGACCGCGACCGCTGGCTGCTGCGCGGGCAGCTGCTGTTCACGCCGAATGACGATCTCGAGATCCGGGTGACGGGCGACTATGCGAAGCGCGCGGAAGAATGCTGCGCCAACACCTATCTGCCGTTCCGCACGGCCTTCCGCGATGCGCAGGGCAATGTGCAGACGACGCCGAACAACCCGATCGTGAACATCATCCGCGGGCTGGGCGGCGTGGTTTCGGATGACACCTTCGCGCGCGAAACCTCCATCACGCCGGGGCGCAGCCACCGGTCCGACGTGACGGACTGGGGCCTTTCCGCCGAGGTGAACTGGAACCTTGGCTTTGGCGACCTCACCTCCATCACCGGCTATCGCGACTGGAAGGTGTCCGCGAGCCAGGACGGCGACTTCAACAACCTCGACATCCTCTATCGCGACAACCAGGTGCGGCGCTTCCGCACCTTCAGCCAGGAACTGCGGCTGAACGGCCGCGCGTTCGACGATCGGCTGGACTGGCTGGTGGGCGGCTATTACGCGCATGAGCGGCTGAACATGAGCGATGACCTGAAATATGGTCAGGACTATATGCGCTATGCCAACTGCATCGTCGCCAACGGGCTTTCGAACACGGCGGCGTCGATCGGCATCAACGGCCTGCTGTCGCCCACGTCGAACGGCTGCGTGAACAGCGCGGTTGCAGCGTCCATCGTGACCAACCCGCTGCTGCCGGCAGCGCTGCGCACGCCGGTCGCGATCTGGGGCGGCTTCGCCGTGCCGGGGCAATATGGCTATGACGCGGTGGCGACCGCCGTGGGCCGCCCGGGCGACACGCTGAACGGCCGTGGCATCGTGGAGGACCGCTATGCCCAGAGCAGCCGGAACTTCGCCATCTTCACGCACAATGTGTTCGATCTGGTGCCCGACACGCTGCAGCTGACGGTGGGCGCGCGCTATACCAACGAGAAGAAGACGCTGGA
>ERZ1645185.214-NODE-214-length-25241-cov-5.015405_pt1 | contig 25241 bp, 27 predicted proteins | sample MGYA00575351_ERZ1645185 | MGnify/ENA primary metagenome ERZ1645185 (study PRJEB40838, sample SAMN11284767) | freshwater sediment metagenome | isolation source: river sediment | host: Sediment | place: India: Jana village, Kanpur | collected 2015-12-17 ... | reverse complement strand
ATCCGCAACGGAGTATCCCATGGCCCGCGTGACGGTAGAAGATTGCGTTGACAAGGTCCCCAACCGGTTCGAACTGGTGATGCTGGCCGCGCACCGCGCCCGCGAGATCGCCGCCGGATCGCCGCTGACGATCGATCGGGACAACGACAAGAACCCGGTGGTCGCCCTGCGCGAAATCGCCGAGGAAAGCCAGCAGGCTGACGATCTGCGTGAGCGTATGATCGAAAGCCATCAGACCCAGATCGAGGTCGATGAGCCTGAGGAAGACCAGATGGCGCTTCTGATGGGCAATGGCGACGCCGTTGACAGCCCTGCCTCTGACGACATGTCGGAAGAAAAGATGCTGCGCGCGCTGATGGAAGCGAACGGCGAACGCTGAGTTTGTGAAGGGCAGACGGGGATGATCGACGTCGAAGACCTCGTCGCCCTTGTCCGCAATTACAACCCGCGGACCAATGCCGACCTGATCCGTCGGGCATATGCATATGGAAAACGGATGCATGAAGGGCAGTTCCGCAAGTCGGGCGAGCCCTATTTTACGCATCCTGTTGCCGTTGCCGCCATTCTGACCGAGCAGCGGTTGGACGACGCGACGATCGTGACCGCGCTTCTGCACGACACGATCGAGGATACCAAGGCCAGCTACACCGATGTCGCCCGTGAATTCGGCGAAGAGGTGGCAGAGCTGGTCGATGGCGTCACCAAGCTGACCAACCTGCAGCTCACCTCGACCGAATCAAAGCAGGCCGAGAACTTCCGCAAGCTGTTTGTCGCAATGTCGCGGGACCTGCGCGTTATCCTTGTGAAGCTGGCTGACCGGCTGCACAACATGCGCACGATCAAGAGCATGCGCCCCGAGAAGCAGGCCCAGAAGGCGCGCGAGACGATGGAGATCTACGCGCCCCTTGCTGGTCGCATGGGGATGCAGTGGATGCGGGAAGAGCTGGAGGATCTGTCCTTCCGCGTCCTGAACCCTGATGCGCGCAACTCGATCATCCGCCGCTTCATCACGCTTCAGCGCGAGGCGGGCGATGTGGTGCACAAGATCACCGCCGACATCCGGCACGAGCTGGAAAAGGCGCAGATCGAGGCCGATGTCTATGGCCGGGCGAAAAAGCCCTACAGCGTCTGGCGCAAGATGCAGGAAAAGGACCTGGCGTTCAGCCGCCTGTCCGACATCTACGGCTTCCGCGTCATTACCACGAATGTGACCGACTGTTACCGGGTGCTTGGCGTGATCCACCAGCGCTGGCGCGCGGTGCCGGGGCGGTTCAAGGATTACATCAGCCAGCCCAAGTCGAACGGCTATCGGTCCATCCACACCACTGTATCGGGTCGCGACGGCAAACGGGTCGAGGTGCAGGTCCGCACCCGCCAGATGCACGAGGTGAACGAATCCGGCGTGGCCGCCCACTGGTCCTATCGCGAGGGCGTGCGGGTCGAGAACCCCTTCGCCATCGATCCGACCCGCTGGGTCACCAGCCTGAACGAGCGTTTGGGCGACGAAGACACCGACGACTTCATGGAGAACGTGAAGCTTGAGATGTACACCGACCAGGTGTTCTGCTTCACGCCCAAGGGCGACGTGATCCAGTTGCCGCGCGGGGCGACGCCGCTCGATTTCGCCTATGCGATCCACACACGCATCGGCAATGGTTGCGTCTCGGCCAAGGTTGATGGCATCCGCGTGCCACTGTGGACCCGGCTGAAGAACGGACAGTCGGTTGAGATCATCACGGCCGAGGGGCAGCGCCCGCAGGCAAGCTGGGTCGATATCGTGGTGACGGGCCGGGCCAAGGCCGCCATCCGGCGATCCTTGCGCGAAGAGGACAGGGGGCGTTTCGTCAAGCTGGGGCAAGAGCTTGCCCGCGCGGCCTTTGACCATGCCGGCAAGAAAGCGACCGACAAGGCGCTTCGCACCGCCGCCAAGATGCTTGGCCTGCCAGACGAGACCGAGCTCTTGGCCCAATTGGGGTCGGCCGAGCTGACCGCGCGGCGTGTGCTTGAGACGCTTTACCCCGAATTCCGCACCGCCCAGCCCGAGGTGGTCGACGCGCTGCGCCCGGTTCTGGGCCTTGCCGCCGACCAGAGCTTCCGCCGCGCGCCCTGCTGCCAGCCCATTCCGGGTGAGCGCATCGTCGGGATCACCCATCGCGGGCAAGGTGTGGTCGCGCATGCGATCGACTGCCCGGCACTGGCGGAATATGAAGAACAGCCGGAACGCTGGATCGACCTGCATTGGCAGGCAGGTCGTCACGCCGCAGTGAACACCGTCACCATTGAACTGACGATTGCGAATGATGCGGGCGTACTTGGTCGTATCTGCACCTTGATTGGTGAGCAGAAGGCCAATATCTCGGACCTGCAATTCGTGGACCGTAAACCAGACTTTTACAAACTGGTGGTCGATGTCGATCTGCGGGATCTGGAGCATCTGCACATGGTGATGACCGCTCTGGAGGCAGAGACCGACGTCGCCCAGATAGCACGGCACCGCGACCTGAGCCGGAAACCCTGATCGCCCGGGGGCAGCAACGTGGTATTCAAACGGCGCGACAAGCGCTCATACGTCAAGATCGCAAGGGACTTCGTCTATCCCAAGGGCGGTTTTCGCCGTGCCGTCCAGTATGTGCTGCACCGCATGCGCCGACTGCCCGATCAGCCGCACCGGATTGCGCGGGGTGTATTTGCTGGCACCTTTGTGAACTTTCCGCCGCTCTACGGGGTGCAGATGCTGTCGGCGGCGGGCCTTGCCTGGCTCTTGCGTGGCAACATCCTGGCGGCGCTGCTGGCGACCTTTCTGTCCAACCCGCTGACCACGCCCTTCATCGCCATGGGCTCGATCAAGCTGGGCCACTGGATGCTGGGCATGGACGTCAAGCTGACCTTCGAGTTTGTCGTTGCCGCCTTTGCCGAGGCCGGTGTCCAGCTCTGGTACAACTTTTGCGCCATGTTTACCGGCGATGTTGCGCATTGGGACAAGCTTGTCGATTTCTTCTGGTTCCTTTTCTGGCCCTATACCATCGGCTCGATCATTCCGGGCATCCTGTTCAGTTTCCTGACCTATTATCTGACCATTCCGGCCGTGCATGCCTATCAGAAGCTGCGCGCGTCAAAATCGAAAGAGCGGGCTGAAAAACGCTCCGCGTTGCGGGCGCGGCTGAATGCCGTGCGGCTCGGCTCAAAGAGCGCCACGTCGGGGGATGACGACAGCCCGGGCGCACCGTAAGGTCGGCAGGCAAGGCAGAAGGAAGGTTGCAATGGCGGGTGAACGGCTTCGGCTTGGTGTGAACATCGACCACGTCGCGACGGTGCGCAATGCGCGGGGGTCAGCATGGCCCGATCCGCTGCGCGCGGCGCTTCTGGCCGAGGCGGCCGGTGCCGACGGGATCACGGCCCATCTGCGCGAAGACCGTCGTCACATTCGTGATTCCGACATGGACGCGCTGATGGCGGGGATCGGGATTCCGCTGAACTTTGAATGTGCCGCAACCGATGAGATGAAGGCGATCATCCTGCGCCTGAAGCCACATGCCGTATGTCTTGTGCCCGAGCGGCGGGAGGAGCGGACAACCGAGGGCGGCCTTGATGTCGCGGGCGATGAGGCGCGGCTGCGCGACTACATCACGCCGCTGCGCGAGGCCGGATGCCGCGTCAGCATGTTCATCGGCCATGCGCCCCGCCAGATCGAGGCATCCGCCCGGATCGGCGCTGCGGTGGTCGAGTTGCACACCGGGCACTATTCAGACCTTCACGCCGAGGGGCGGCTGTCCGATGCGGATGCCGAACTTGCAGCGCTGCGCGAGGGCGCGCGGCTGGCTGCATCCCTTGGGCTTGAGGTGCATGCCGGCCACGGGCTGACCTATGACAATGTGGTCCCGGTGGCCGCGATCCCCGAGGTGCGAGAGCTGAACATCGGGCACTTCCTGATCGGCGAGGCGATCTATCTGGGTCTGGGCCCGGCAATCGAGGAAATGCGCCGCCGCATGGACGAGGCGCGCGGGTGATCCTCGGCATCGGCACCGATCTGGCGAATATCGACCGGATTGCCGCGGTGCTGGAGCGTCATGGCGACCGGTTCCGCTCCCGCGTTTTCACCGAAACCGAACAGGCCAAGGCCGAGGGGCGGCCGCTTGCGGTGGCCGCGACCTATGCCAAGCGGTGGGCGGCAAAAGAGGCCTGCTCCAAGGCGCTTGGCACCGGACTGCGCATGGGTATCGCCTGGCGCGACATGGCGGTCACCAACCTGCATACCGGCCAGCCTGTCATGCACTTGACCGGATGGGCCGCCGAGCGTCTGGCGCAGATGCTGCCGCCCGGGCATGAGGCGCTGGTGCATGTGACGCTGACCGATGACCACCCTTGGGCACAGGCCTTCGTTGTCATCGAGGCGCGCCCATTGGCACGATGACGGAGTTTTGACCCATGCCCCCCTTTTGGAGGTGTGAAACTTGACTCCACCCTTCCCCGCGCGCATGAAGCGCGCCGGAAGACGACCCCGCGCAACGCGCGCAATCACGATGCCCCGTTCATAGCGCGGGAAAGACAGAGAGGCCGCAGATGGCGAGCAAGGAAAAAACGGGTGACAGTCTCTGGGACTGGATCAAGACGCTGTTCTGGGCGTTGCTGATCGCCGGAGTGTTTCGCACCCTGTTCTTTCAGCCCTTCTGGATCCCGTCCGAGTCCATGAAAGACACGTTGCTGATTGGCGACTTCGTCTTTGTGAACAAGATGGCCTATGGCTATTCGCGCTATTCCTGCCCCTTTGCGATGTGCCCGATCGAGGGCCGTATCATGGGGTCTGAACCCGAGCGCGGCGACGTGGTGGTGTTCCGCCATCCGGTGAACGGGTCCGATATGATCAAGCGTCTGATCGGCCTGCCGGGCGACACGATCCAGATGAAGGACGGTGTCCTGTGGATCAACGGTCAGGAAGTGCCGCAGCAACCCGATGGCATCTTCGAAGAGATCTACGAGCCGCAGGGGCCGATGGCGAACCTGCCGCGCTGCGAAAACGCGCCGGTCGGGCAGGGCGGCGTCTGCACCCGCTCGCGCTTTATCGAGACGCTGCCCAACGGGCGCAGCCATTCGGTGCTGAACATCGACAGCAACGGCTATGGTGACAACACGGATGTCTTTACCGTGCCGCCGGGGCAGTACTTCTTCATGGGCGATAACCGCGACAACTCCACCGACAGCCGCTACAGCCAGACGGTCGGAGGCGTGGGCTTCCTGCCGGCAGAGTTCCTGATCGGTCGGGCAGACCGCATCGTGTTCTCGTCGGCCGGTAGCCGGATGTGGTTCTTCTGGACCTGGCGCGCGGATCGGTTCTTCAAGGCGATCGAGTGAAGCTTGCGGCCGATCTCCTGGCCTTTCAAGGCCGCCTCGGGTACCGGTTCCAGCAGCCCGAACTGCTGGTGCAGGCCGTAACGCACGCCTCGCTCTCATCGGTGACGCGACCCGACAACCAGAGGCTGGAGTTTCTGGGCGACCGTGTTCTGGGTCTTGCGATGGCCGAGGCGCTGCTTGCCGCCGACATGTCTGCCGCAGAAGGCCAGCTTGCGCCGCGCTTCAATGCGCTTGTCCGCAAGGAGGCTTGCGCCGATGTGGCGCGAGCGATCGGCCTTGGCGAGGTGTTGAAGCTGGGCCGGTCCGAGATGATGTCGGGTGGGCGGCGGAAAGAGGCGCTTCTGGGTGACGCGATGGAGGCGGTCATCGCTGCGGTCTATCTCGATGCCGGATTTGAGGCCGCGCGCGATCTGGTGCTGCGCCTCTGGGGGCCGCGGATCGGCGCGGTCGAGGCGGATGCCCGCGATCCCAAGACCGCCTTGCAGGAATGGGCGCAGGCCCGTGGGCAGACCCCCCCGGTCTATTCCGCGCTTGGCCGCGAAGGGCCGGATCATCAGCCCGTATTTACAGTAGAAGTGCGCCTCGCTTCAGGTGAAACTGAGACGGCAAAGGCCGGAACGAAACGTGTGGCGGAACAAGCCGCCGCAAAGGCGCTGCTGGCGCGGATGGAGGGCCGGAATGGCTGAACAACGGGCGGGCTTCGTGGCGCTGATCGGCGAGCCGAATGCAGGAAAGTCCACGCTTCTCAATCGCATGGTCGGGGCCAAGGTCTCGATCGTCACCCACAAGGTGCAGACCACGCGGGCGCGCATCCGCGGCGTCTGCATGGAGGGGGATGCCCAGATCGTCTTTGTCGACACGCCCGGCCTGTTCCGCCCGCGTCGCAGGCTGGACCGCGCCATGGTCGCCGCAGCATGGGGCGGGGCGGCGGATGCCGACATCATCGTGCTGCTGATCGAGGCGCATCGTGGCCTGACCGACGGTGTCGCTGCCATCATCGACGCGATGAAGGACCGCATTCCGCAGGGACAGCAAGTGGCGCTGGCGATCAACAAGATCGACCGGATCAAGGCCGAGAACCTGCTCGCGCTTGCCGAAGAGATGAACAAGGCTTTCCCTTTCGTGGAAACCTTCATGATCTCGGCGGAAAAGGGCTATGGGGTCGACAAGCTGCGCGCCTGGCTTGCCAGCCAGTTGCCCGTGGGCCCGTGGTTTTACCCTGAGGACCAGATTGCTGATCTGCCGATGCGCATGATCGCTGCCGAAATCACGCGCGAGAAGCTGACGCTGCGCCTGCACGAAGAGCTGCCCTATCAGCTGACCGTCGAGACCGAGAAATGGGAAGACCGCAAGGATGGCTCGACCCGGATCGACCAGATCGTCTATGTCGCGCGCGACGGGCACAAGGGCATCGTACTGGGCAACAAGGGCGAGACCATCAAGGCGATCGGTCAGGCCGCCCGCGTCGATCTGGCCGAGTTTCTGGATCGTCCCGTGCACCTCTTCCTGCAGGTCAAGGTGCGGCCCAATTGGCTGGAAGAGCCTGACCGCTATTCGGAAATGGGTCTCGATTTCAAGGACGGCGACTGATCGCCATGCACCCCCGGCTGGCCAGCGATCTGTGGGTCTCTGCCTATCTGGCGCGGCTTCGGCTTGCCGATATCCCGGCCTATGTGACGGTAAAGGGCGATCCGACCTCGGGCGCGGTGGTGGTGAAGTGCGCCACGCTTGACGGCGCGGCGCGGGCCTATCAGCGCAGCTATGACCTGATGGCCGATGAACGCACCTGGGTCTTGCTGGCCGAGGGCGAGGAGGCGAAGGTCGATGCCGCCATCGCCCGCGCCCGCTCCTTTGACCGTGACCTCTGGATCATCGAGCTGGAAGATCGCGCGGGCCGGACGCTCTTGCAGGAAGACGGCCTTCGCGATTGATGCCGGCTTGCCGCCGTGGGGCGGGCGTCGGATAGTGCGGGCATGGATTGGCAGGATGAAGGCACGCTGATTTCCTCGCGCCCGCATGGCGAGACATCGGCAATCATCGAGGTGTTCACGGCACAGCATGGACTGCATGCCGGTGTGGTGCGGGGCGGCGCCTCGCGCAAGGTTGCGGCCACCCTTCAGCCCGGTACGCAAGTTGCCGTCGAATGGCGGGCGCGGCTGGACGAGCATCTGGGCGTGTTCACCGTTGAGCCTCTGCGCAGCCGCGCCATGCTGATGGAGGACCGGCTCGCCCTCGCGGGGCTGAATGCGATCTGCGCCTTGCTGCGCTTTGCCCTGCCGGAGCGTGAGCCGCATGCGCTGCTGTACGCCCGCACACAAGCCTTGCTTGCGGCGATGCAGGCCGCGGACTGGCCCGCCGATTACCTGCGGTGGGAGATGGCGCTTCTGGAAGAGGTCGGCTTTGCACTCGATCTGACGCGCTGCGCGGCGACAGGCAGCCGTGAGGATCTGGCCTATGTCAGCCCCCGGACTGGCCGCGCGGTCAGCCGGGATGGTGCGGGCGATTGGTCATCCCGGCTATTGCCACTGCCGCCGGGACTGCTGGGGCAAGGGCCCCTTGTCGCAGAGGAACTCATACAGGGGCTTGCCATAACGGGGCATTTTCTGGGGCGCGAACTGGCAGAGCTGAACCATGGCAAGTCCCTGCCAGAGGCCAGGGCGCGGCTGCTCGATCTGTTGCAGCGGCGCTTTCAATAAAGTTGCCCGCCCCGAAGCTCTCACGGGGCGGGCGGCGCGAACCGCCGGGGCCATCCGGCGGGCCGCTTTTGAACGGTCAGTCCAGCAGGCGGCGTGCGATGACCTGGGCCTGAATCTCGGCCGCACCTTCAAAGATGTTCAGGATGCGCGCATCGCAGAGGATGCGGCTGATCTGATACTCCAGCGCAAAGCCGTTTCCGCCATGGATCTGCAGGGCATTGTCGGCGCTGGCCCATGCGACGCGGGCGCCAAGCAGCTTGGCCATTCCGGCCTCAAGGTCGCAGCGCTTGTCATGGTCCTTTTGCCAGGCGCTGAAATAGGTCAGCTGGCGGGCGATCATGATTTCAACGGCCATCATGGCAAGCTTTCCGGCGATGCGGGGAAACTCGATGAGGGCCTTGCCGAATTGCTTGCGATCCTCGGCATAGCGCATGCCGGTTTCCAGCGCCGATTGCGCAACGCCGATCGCGCGGGCGCCGGTCTGGATGCGGGCGGATTCGAAGGTCTGCATCAGCTGCTTGAAGCCCTGACCCTCGACCCCGCCCAGAAGGTTCTCGCCCTTCACCTTGAAACCATCAAAGCCGAGCTCGTATTCCTTCATCCCGCGATAGCCCAGAACCTCGATCTCGCCGCCGGTCATGCCGGGGGTGGGGAAGGGGGTCTCGTCCGTGCCGGGCGTCTTCTCGGCCAGGAACATCGACAGGCCGCGCCAGTCGGTCGTGTTGGGATCGGTGCGCGCCAGAAGCGTCATCACATGGGTCCGCGCGGCATGGGTGATCCAGGTCTTGTTGCCGGTCACCTCCCAGTCATCGCCCACCTTCACCGCGCGGGTGCGCAGCGACCCAAGGTCGGATCCGGTATTGGGCTCGGTAAAGACGGCCGTCGGAAGGATTTCGCCGCTGGCAAGTTTGGGCAACCATTCGGCCTTCTGCGCCTCGGTGCCACCACAGAGGATCAGCTCGGCGGCGATCTCGGACCGGGTGCCAAGGCTTCCTACACCGATATAGCCCCGCGAAAGTTCCTCGGACACCACGACCATCGAGGCTTTCGACAGCCCGAAGCCGCCGAACTCTTCGGGGATGGTCAGACCGAACACCCCCATCTCGGCAAGGCTTTCGATGATCTCCATCGGGATCAGTTCGTCCTTGAGGTGCCAGTCATGGGCATAGGGGATCACGCGTTCGTCCGCAAAGCGGCGGAACTGGTCGCGGATCATCTCCAGTTCTTCTTCCAGACCGGTTGCGCCAAAGGTGGCGCGGCCATGGTTGTCCCGCATCAGGGCGACAAGTGCGGCGCGGGCGGCTGGTGTATTCCCTTCGGCCATCAGCCGTAGGGCGGCGGCGCCGGGCGCCCAATTCAGGCCCAGATCCGACAGGCGGGCGGTTTCGGTCTGCGACATCGGGATCCCGCCCGAAATCTGCGCCAGATACTCACCAAAGCCGATCTGCAGGATCAGCGCTTCCATCTGGCCAAAGCTGCCCTGTTCGGACAGGCGCGAGGACCAGGCCAGCAACTGCCGCAGGCTTTCGGTATAGGTGGCAAGCCAGCTCAGGCTGTGGGCGGCAAACTGGTGCTCTTCCATCGCTGCGGCCGAGATCTTGCCACCGATGGTGACGCGCGCGCGCAGCGCCTCGCGCGCCTCGACGAACAGGGCCTCCACTTCGGGCAGGGCAGCGGTGGCAAGTGCGGTCAGATCGGAAAGAAGCGGTGTCACGGGCATGGTCTGTCCATCATGCGGCATGGCGATTCCCCAGTATTCTGCGATTGCGAAAGAGGTAGCGACTTTGCAGTTGCAGCGCAAGAAAAATACAAACGAATGGCATTCATTGAATGAATATGTCCATGACGTTTGCGCTGCCATGGTCGGATGAGTGAAAAAAAGGCCCCGGAATTCCGGAGCCGCTTCTTCTTTTCACAAATATCCTGGGGGTCTGGGGGCAAAGCCCCCAGCCTTGGATCAGCCGATCGCGGCCGCCTTCACATCGGCGTCGATGAACGGCACATACTGGCCGAAGTTGTCGGCGAACATGCCAACCAGCTTCTTGGCCTGCGCGTCATAGGCGGCCTTGTCGGCCCAGGTGTCGCGCGGGTTCAGCAGGATTGTGTCAACGCCCGGCACCGCGACGGGAACCTCGAAACCGAAGTTCGGGTCCTTGCGGAACTCCACCTTGCCCAGCGAGCCATCCAGCGCCGCGGTCAGCAGCGCGCGCGTGGCCTTGATCGGCATCCGCTTGCCGGTCCCGTGCGCCCCGCCGGTCCAGCCGGTGTTCACCAGCCAGCAGGTCGCGCCGAACTGGGCGATCTTCTCTTGCAGAAGCTTGCCATAGACCTCGGGCCGGCGCGGCATGAAGGGGGCGCCAAAGCAGGTCGAGAAGGTCGGGATCGGTTCGGTCACGCCACGCTCGGTGCCCGGCGTCTTTGAGGTGAAGCCCGAAAGGAAGTGATACATCGCCTGCGCCGGTGTCAGCCGCGCAATGGGCGGCAGCACGCCATAGGCGTCGCAGGTCAGCATGATCACGTTCTTCGGATGCCCGCCAAGCCCGGTGTCCGAGGCGTTCGAGATCGCTTCGAGCGGGTAGGCGCAACGCATGTTCTCGGTCAGGCTGGAGTCGGTGAAGTCAAGTTCCAGCGTTTCGGGATCGAAGACCATGTTCTCGACCACGGTGCCAAAGCGGCTGGTCGTGGCATAGATTTCCGGCTCGGCCTCGGCCGAGAGGTTGATGGTCTTGGCGTAGCAGCCGCCTTCGAAGTTGAAGGTGCCCTTTTCGGACCAGCCATGCTCGTCATCCCCGATCAGGGTGCGCGAGGGGTCGGCCGACAGCGTGGTCTTGCCGGTGCCCGACAGGCCGAAGAAGACGGCCGTATCATCCGGATTGCCGATGGCGTGGTTGGCCGAGCAGTGCATCGCCATCACGCCTTTTTCGGGCAGCAGATAGTTCAGCAGCGTAAAGACGGACTTCTTGTTTTCGCCGGCATAGGCGGTGTTGGCGATCAGGATCAGCTTCTTGTCGAAGTTGAGCGCGATCACCGTCTCGGTGCGGCAGCCGTGGCGTGCGGGATCTGCCTTGAACGAGGGGCAGTTGATGATGGTGAACTCGGGCGCAAAGCTGTCAAGCTCGGCACGATCGGGGCGGCGCAGCAGATGGCGGATGAACAGGCCATGCCAGGCCAGTTCGGTCACGACGCGCACGTCGAGCCGGTGCGCGGGATCGGCGCCTGCATAAAGGTCTTGTACGAAATAGTCGCCGCCCTTCATGTGCTCCAGCATATCGGCATGCAGGCGGTCAAAGGCGTCGGGCGCCATGGGGGCATTGTTTTCCCACCAGATGGTGTTTTCCACCGAGGGCGTCCGCACGACAAACTTGTCTTTCGGCGAGCGGCCGGTGAACTGGCCGGTGGTGCAAAGGAACGCCCCACCATTGCCAAGACGCCCCTCGCCGCGACGCACCGCCGCCTCAACGAGCGCCGGTTCGATGTAGTTGTAATAGACGTTGCCCAATCCGCTGATGCCTTGCGTTTCAAGGGTGTGGCGGGGGTTCACGCGTCCATGCGTCATGTGCAAGCTCTCCGGTGCCGCGGCACGCGCGGCGTCTTTCGGTTCACGTCGGCAGCCTGGGCCAAATGACTACCGGTCGCACCCCGGACGACGGGGTCGACAATTGCCCTATAACACGTCGCTTTCAGGATGGAATAGCACGCATCGGGGTGGTTAGCGCAACCATGGACAGGTTAGCGCAACCAATTCCGGCTGGTGGACATCTGGGCCGTTGAGGTGCGGCAAAATGGCCATCTCTGCGCAAATTCACGGCACCCCGACCGCTCCTTGCCGGGCCGATTCGCAGTTTCCTGTTGATTCCCTTGGTGCGAAGGCCGAGAATTGCGGAAAAATTGAATATGAGCAGACAGGATAACAGGACATGGCCAGGATCGCCCTTGTGGACGACGACAGGAATATCCTGACGTCGGTGTCCATTACGCTGGAAGCCGAAGGTTTCGAGGTTGAAACCTATAATGACGGACAATCGGCGCTTGAAGCGTTCAACCGCCGCATGCCCGACATGGCGGTGCTTGATATCAAGATGCCCCGGATGGACGGGATGGATCTGCTGCAGCGCTTGCGGCAGAAGACCTCGATGCCGGTGATCTTCCTGACGTCGAAAGACGACGAGATCGATGAGGTCCTCGGCCTGCGCATGGGCGCTGACGATTACGTCAAGAAGCCCTTCAGCCAGCGTCTTCTGGTCGAGCGCATCCGTGCACTTCTGCGCAGGCAAGAGGCCATCGCCACCAGTGAAGTGGCTGTTACCGAAGAAAACAAGATCATGGAGCGGGGCAACCTGCGCATGGATCCGTTGCGCCACGCCGTAACCTGGAAGGGCAACGACGTGTCGCTGACGGTCACCGAATTCCTGCTTCTGCAGGCGCTTGCGCAGCGTCCGGGCTTTGTGAAGAGCCGCGATCAGCTGATGGATGTGGCCTACGACGATCAGGTCTATGTCGATGACCGCACCATCGACAGTCACATCAAACGTCTTCGCAAGAAGATGCGGACCGCCGATTCCGAGTTTTCCGCCATCGAGACGCTGTACGGCATCGGTTATCGCTACAACGAGGAATGACGGCGCGATATGGGCGTGGCTCAGCGCAGCACGACAGGCAAGGCCGAACCGGTTCGCCGGGGTGAGGTTCTGCTTGGCGAGGACTGGGTCAGCCCCGAGGCGCTGGCCGAACAGGAATTGCGCGCGGGCAAGTCCCGCCGTGGACTGGTGGCGCTGAACCATTCGCCACTCGCACGCAAGATTGTTGTGTTCAACATGCTTGCGATCGTCATCATGGTTGCGGGCGTGCTGTTCATGAACCCGTCGCGCAACAGCCTCGTGCAGCAGCGCGAGCGTGGTCTGGTGACAGAGGCCCGGCTTCTGGCAAACTTCCTTGAGGTCGGCATTTCGGGGGCGCGGCTCTCGGATGTGGGCGAACGGCTTCTGGGGCGGGCGGATATCGGCCCCGGCATGGAGGTCCTGATCTTCGACACCGCCGGCCGGACGATCGCGCAGGATCAGGGCGTCGCCCGCGAGATCTCGCGTGAGCGTCAATCGACCCTGCTCACCGATTTTCTGAACCTGATCTGGGATGGCGTTTCCGTAGTGATGGGCGGGGGGAGCGCGCTGGTTGAGGTGCCTGACCGTACCGTCCTTGCCAAGGCGCTGGCGCCCAGGGCAATCACAGGTGACACGCTCATTGATATCGCCCGCGGGCCGACGGGCGGGACCTTGCTGGTTGTGGCAACGCCCATCCGCGATGGCGCGCGCATCGCCGGTGTGGTCACTCTGGCCTCACCCGAAGGCGAGATCGATAACCTTGTCAGCTATGAACGCGAGCAGATCCTGCGAATGTTCGTTATCGCGCTTCTGGTCTCCATCGGGCTTAGCCTTGTTCTGGCCTCGACCATAGCCAACCCGCTCAGCGATCTGGCAATCGCGGCCGAACTGGGCCGGGACCGCGACATGCGCAAGATGGCCCCCGGTCGCGTCCGCATTCCCGACCTGACGGCGCGTCCGGACGAGATTGGCCGTCTGTCCGTGGCGATCCGTGGCATGGTCTCTGCGCTGTATGAACGCATCGACGCCAACGAGCAATTCGCGGCCGATGTCTCGCACGAGATCAAGAACCCGCTCGCATCATTGCGCTCGGCGGTCGCTTCACTGCACCTTGCAAAACGCGACGATCAGCGCGCGCGCCTGCTTGAGGTGATCGACCATGACGTGCGGCGACTGGACCGGCTGGTGAGCGATATCTCCAACGCCTCGCGGCTGGACAGCGAATTGGTGAAGGAAGAGGAAGAAGAGTTCAACCTTCTCAAGACCATCGCGAACCTGTCTGAATATCTCGGCCAGATGGCCGAGGAAAAAGGCGTGGAGTTCATCGCGGATCTGCCCAGTGAGGCGATCGTCACGCGCGGGCTGGAGGGGCGGCTGGCGCAGGTCTTCGTCAACCTGATTACCAACGCGATCTCGTTCTGCGACGAAGGTGACGCCGTCCGGGTCTGGGTGCGCCGTCGCGAAAACCGCGTGCTGGTGGTGGTCGAGGACACGGGCCCCGGTATCCCGGATGAAGCGCTGACCAAGATCTTCAACCGCTTCTATTCCGAACGCCCCTCGGGCGACTTTGGCAACCATTCCGGGCTGGGGCTCGCAATTTCCAAGCAGATCGTCGAGGCGCATGGCGGTGTGATCTGGGCCGAGAATATCCGGCCGAGCAATGCCGATCTGAACACGCCCCCGCTGGGCGCTCGCTTCGTCGTGGGCTTGCCCGTTTGACCGGGTGGCATGGCACCTGCATCCCCCACGGATAATCCATCAGACCGACGGCACGCCAGTTGCGTGGCCGTCGAGGGCAAGGGGCTTCTGATCCTCGGCCCATCGGGCAGCGGAAAGTCTTCGCTGGCGCTTGAAATGATGGCCCTTGGGGCACAGCTGGTTTCTGACGATCAGGTTGATCTGCGCGGTGAAGGCGGGGCTCTCTATGCCACGGCGCCCGACCGGCTGAGGGGTATGATCGAGGCGCGCGGCATCGGCATCCTGGGCGCCGATCCCATAGATACCGCGCGCATCGTGCTGGCTGTGGACCTTGCTGAAGGTGAACCCGACCGTTTGCCGCCCTTTCGTGAAATCACGATACTGGGATGTCCGATTCCCCTTGTCCTCGGGCGGGGCGCGCATCATCTTTCTTATGCGTTGTTTCAGTACCTAAAAGGCGGCCGCAGGGCCTGACGGCAAGATGGACGGCATTTCCCTACCTGCCAAGGAGCACGAGCTGGTGTTGGTCACCGGCCCGTCGGGGGCTGGCCGGACCACAGCGATCCGGGCCTTTGAGGATCTGGGCTATGAGGCGATCGACAACCTGCCGTTGAGCCTTGTCTCGCATCTGGTGGATGGACCGCCCTTGGGTCGGCCCATCGCGCTTGGCCTTGATGTGCGCAACCGCGAATTCAACGCCACGGCGGTGATAGAACTGGTCGATCAGCTGACCACCGACCCGCGTGTGCAGCTTTCGCTCCTCTATGTCGATTGCGCGTCGGCCGAACTGATCCGCCGCTATGGCGAAACACGTCGCCGTCATCCGCTTGCGCTGGCCGAAGCTCCGGCCGAGGGGATCGCGCGCGAGATTGATCTTCTGGCGCCGATCCGGGTGCGCGCCGATCATCTGATCGACACATCCGAGATGTCACCCCACGACCTGAAGGCCGAAATTGCCCACTGGTTCCACCGAGAGGGGACGCCCGGGCTCGCGGTATCGATGCAGAGCTTCAGCTACAAGCGCGGCGTGCCGCGCGGGCTCGACATGATCTTCGACTGCCGATTCCTTCGGAACCCGCACTGGGTGGCCGAGCTGAGGCCATTGGACGGGCGCGATGCTGCAGTTGCAAATTACGTTGCGTCAGATGAAAGGCATGCCGAGTTCATCGCGAGGTTGAAGGATTTGCTGCTCTTTCTGCTCCCGGCCCACAAGGCCGAGGGAAAGGCGCATCTTTCGATCGGATTTGGCTGTACCGGCGGGCAACACCGCTCTGTCGCAGTTGCGGAAACCATGGCCAATGCGCTTGCAGAAGCCGGCTGGACGGTGTCAAAACGACACAGGGAACTGGAACGCCGGTCGGCCAATGGCCGGCCTTTGGGATCTGGGTGATCGGGTTTTGATCGGGATCGTCATTGTGGCTCACGGCGGACTGGCGAGAGAGTATCTCTCGGCCGTTGAGCATGTTGTCGGTCATCAGGACTCGATGGTCGCCATCCCGATTGAGGGTGAACCCGATCGCGAGGCGAAGTCGGCCGAGATTCGGGCCGCCGTTGAAGCGGTGGATCAGGGGGATGGGGTTGTCGTCGTGACCGACATGTTTGGCGGATCACCCTCCAACCTGTCGCTGCCGGCCTGTGCCGCACGCAACCGGCGGATCCTGTATGGCGCCAACCTGCCCATGCTGATCAAATTGACGAAATCGCGCGATCTTCCGCTTGCCGATGCGGTGAGCCTCGCCCTCGATGCCGGCAGGAAGTATATCAACAGCCTGGATCTTGGAGCAGAGCCGCCACGAGTGCAGGGAGAGCGGGCATGACCACACGCCAATTGCGGATCGTCAACGAAAAGGGGCTTCACGCCCGTGCATCGGCCAAGTTCGTCGAATGTGTCGAGGGCTACGACGCCCAGGCCGAGGTTACGAAGGATGGCATGACCGTATCTGGCGATTCGATCATGGGCCTTCTGATGCTTGGCGCCTCTCGCGGGACGAGCATAGATGTCAGCACTTCGGGTGCGCAGGCGCGCGAGCTTGCAGATGCGCTGGAACTGCTGGTCGCCAATCGTTTCGGCGAAGAGCATTGAGGCCAAACCCGTGACGACAGACAGCCCGGTCACTGCAACCGCCCCTGCGGAACGCCAGTATGACATGCGACGGCTGTCCTATGCCGGCACCTTCACCAATCCCTTCAAGTCCGGGACCATCCGGGCCATCGAGTGGCTGACCGCCAAGGTCACGCTTCTGCGCCTGATCCGCAAGTTTGAGGCCTCGGGCGCGCCGTTTGGTGTGCCGTTCTGGCCCAAGGCAATCCGGACCATGGGGATCGACATCCAGACCCCGGCCGAAGAGGTGGCGCGCATCCCCGCAACAGGCCCTGTGGTTGTGGTTGCGAACCATCCGCATGGTCTGGTCGATGGCATGATCATGGCCGAACTGGTCGCGCGCGTCCGGGGGGATTTCAAGATCCTGACCCGGTCGTTGTTGACCGGAATCCCCGAAATCGAAGAGTTCATGATCCCCGTGCCCTTCCCGCATGAGGAGAATGCGCGCGAACTCGGCCTGCAGATGCGCAACGAGACGATGGCGCATCTCAAGCGGGGCGGGGTGGTCATCCTGTTTCCTGCAGGTAAGGTCGCGATGTCGGAAGGCTGGTGGGGGCCGGCGGTCGAGGCCGAATGGAACGTCTTTACCCACAAGATGGTGCGACTGTCAGGCGCCACGATCCTGCCGATGCGGTTCACCGGACAGAACAGCCGTGCATTCCTGATCGCGAACAAGCTGTCGGATACTTTGCGCCAAGGTTTGCTGCTTTATGAGATCAAGCGCGCGCTCTTCAAGCCGCAGCGCCCCTATATCGGGCATCCGATTCCGGCATCCGAGCTTGAAAAATGGGAAGGCAACCCGCGCGACTTTCTGGAGTCGTTGCGCGGCCATACACTAAGCTTGGCTGCCTGACCGCTCAGCGCGTGGGCACCGGGGTTTCTCCGCGATAATCATAGAAGCCGCGCCCCGACTTGCGGCCAAGCCAGCCCGCCTCGACATATTTGGTCAGCAATGGGCAGGGGCGATACTTGGTATCAGCCAGCCCTTCATAGAGGACGTTCATGATCGCAAGGCATGTGTCCAGACCGATAAAGTCCGCCAGTTCCAGGGGACCCATCGGGTGGTTGGCGCCAAGCTTCATCGATTCGTCGATACTTTTGACCGAGCCCACGCCTTCATACAGCGTATAAACAGCCTCGTTGATCATCGGGATCAGGATGCGGTTCACGATGAAGGCCGGGAAATCCTCGGCCGAGGCGGCAGTCTTGCCAAGCTTCCTGACCACCTCGTGCATGGCATCCCAGGTGGGCTGGTCAGTGGCGATGCCGCGGATCAGTTCCACCAACTGCATCACCGGCACGGGGTTCATGAAGTGGAAACCCATGAACTTCTCTGGCCGGTCAGTGCGCGAGGCAAGCCGCGTGATCGAGATCGACGAGGTGTTCGACGTCAGGATCGTGGAGGGCTTCAGATGCGGCAGCAGGGCATCGAAGATCTTCTGCTTGACCTCTTCGCGCTCGGTCGCGGCTTCGATGATCAGGTCCGTCTGGCCCAGATCCGGTAAAGCCAATGTGGTTCGGATGCGGGCCTGTGCAGCGGCCTTCTCTTCGGCGGTGATCTTGCCGCGGCTGACCTGGCGGTCCATGTTCTTGTCGATCGTGACCAGCGCCTTTGCCAGACTTTCTTCGCTGATATCGTTGAGCAGGACATCGAACCCCGCCAGAGCAAAGACATGCGCGATGCCGTTGCCCATCTGCCCGGCGCCGACGACGCCCACCGATTCGATTGCCATGACGCCTACTCCCATTACCGCGGGCAAAGCTTATGCGGCTGCAGCATGTTGATGCAAGGCCGGATCGGCCCGGAAAAATCCTGAAAAACGTCAGGCTTGTGGTGATCGGGCAAGGCATCGTGTTTGCCGGTGCCAGTCGTGAAAAGGCCCGCACCAATGGCGCGGGCCCCATGTGTCATGCTGGTCTGACAGACCTCACAGTTTCCCTGTGAGTTCCGGGACGGCGGTGAAGAGATCTGCGACGAGGCCGTAGTCTGCGACCTGGAAGATGGGGGCCTCTTCGTCCTTGTTGATGGCGACGATGACCTTGCTATCCTTCATGCCTGCAAGGTGCTGGATCGCGCCCGAGATGCCGACGGCGATGTAGAGCGTCGGGGCCACGACCTTGCCGGTCTGGCCGACCTGCCAGTCGTTCGGGGCAAAGCCGCTGTCGACGGCCGCGCGGCTTGCGCCCACGGCGGCGCCCAGCTTGTCGGCCAGCGCCTCGATCAGCGCGAAGTCAGCCTCGGAGCCCACGCCGCGACCGCCCGAGACGACGATCTTGGCAGAGGTCAGTTCCGGCCGGTCAGAGGCCGCGACCTTGTCCTCGACCCAGGACGACAGGTCTGCAGCGCCTGCGGCGCCGATCTTCTCCACGCTTGCAGCGCCGCCCGCACCGACCGCCGCAAAGCTTGCCGTGCGAACGGTAAAGACTTTCCTGGCGTCCGACGATTTCACCGTCTGGATCGCGTTGCCGGCATAGATCGGGCGCTCAAACGTGTCGGCATCGACCACCGCCGTCACATCCGACAGCACCATCACGTCCAGAAGGGCGGCCACGCGCGGCAGCACGTTCTTGGCAAAAGCCGTCGAGGGCGCCGCGATATGGCTGTAGCCGCCCGCAAGGCTTGCGATCAATGCCGCTGTCGGCTCCGCCATCCCGTGGCTGAGCGCGGCATCATCGGCCTGCAGCACCTTGGCCACGCCCGCAAGCGTCGCCGCCTCGGCCGCCGCTGCATCGCTGCCCGCACCCGCGACCAGAACATGCACCTCGCCCAGAGCGCTGACCGCCATCAAGGTTTTCGCAACCGAATCCGTGGCAAGCTGGCCGCCATGCACGTCGGCAAGAAGGAGAACAGCCATCAGATCACCCCCGCTTCGTCTTTCAGTTTCGCAATCAGCTCATCGACCGAGCCGACCTTCACACCCGCCTTCCGGCCCGCAGGCTCGGTGGTCTTCACCACCGTCAGGCGCGGCGTCACGTCAACCCCGTAGTCGCCGGCGGTTTTCTCCTCCAGCGGCTTCTTCTTGGCCTTCATGATGTTCGGCAGGCTTGCATAGCGCGGCTCGTTCAGCCGCAGGTCCACCGTGATCACCGCAGGCAGCTTGACCTTGATGGTCTGCAGCCCGCCGTCCACCTCACGCGTGACGGTGGCGGTGTCGCCCTCAACCGTCAGCTCGCTGGCGAAGGTGCCCTGCGCCCAGCCCAGAAGCGCCGAGAGCATCTGCCCCGTCGCGTTCATGTCGTTGTCGATCGCCTGCTTGCCGGCCAGAACCAGACCCGGGGCCTCGTCCTTTACCACCGCAGCCAGGATCTTCGCCACCGCAAGCGGCTCGATGTCGGTATGCACGTCCGAGGCCGCCTCGACCAGGATCGCCCGGTCCGCACCCATCGCCAGCGCCGTCCGCAGCGTCTCTTGCGCCTGCTTCACGCCGATCGACACAACCACGATCTCCGACGCCAGACCCTTCTCCTTCAACCGGATCGCCTCTTCAACCGCGATCTCGTCAAACGGGTTCATCGACATCTTCACGTTCGCAAGATCAACTCCCGTGCCATCCGCCTTCACACGGACCTTCACGTTGTAGTCAATCACGCGTTTGACCGGTACCAGGACCTTCATCAGCGGCAATCTCCTTAGACTTTCGGCCCGCACGGGCCTTTCCAAGCTCTCCGCAGCGTTGTTAGCCCGGCCTGTACGCAGAAAACAATCCAAAAGCGACGCGGTACGGTGCCACGACGCCGCGTCATTGACGCTGCGTTAGGCTGTGATCAGCCCCGTGTCAGCCCCGGCACCCACAAAACATCGCCGCGTCCGTCATCATTGGCGATGCGCGAGGCGACGAAGAACCAGTCGGACAGGCGGTTGAGATAACGCAATGCAGCCGGATTGATGTCCTCCAGCGTGGCGAGTTCCACAGTCAGCCGTTCCGCCCGGCGTGAAACCGTGCGGCACAGGTGCAGATGGGCGGCAAGCGCTGTGCCACCCGGCAGAATGAAGCTGCGCAGGGTGGTCAGGTTGGCGTTCATCGCATCAATCTCGGCTTCCAGCCGGTCAACCTGCGCATCGATGATGCGCAGGGGTGTGTAGCCTGCTTCGTGATCGCGCGCCATGTCGGGGCGGCAGAGGTCGGCGCCCAGGTCAAAGAGATCATTCTGGATGCGCTGAAGGGCTGCGTCCATGTCGCCCGAGGCGTGCAGCCGGGCCAGCCCGAGGGTCGCATTCGTTTCGTCCACGGTGCCATAGGCCGAGACGCGCAACGCGTGTTTTGCGACGCGCGTGCCATCGCCAAGCGCCGTATCACCCGCATCGCCCGTCCGCGTATAGATCTTCGACAGAACGACCATCAGTTTCCTCCACGCTGGTGCAGATAGGCGAAGAGCACGATCAGCGCCACGGCAATGGCCTGGGCGATGATGCGATAGCGCATCAGGCGATTGGCATGTTTGCGATTGAATTCACCGCCCTTGGCAAAGCCGCCGATACCGATCATCAGGATGACCAGAACCGCAAGGCTTGCAAAGGCCGCGACAAGGAAAAGCGGGTCTTTCAGCAGCATCTGGTCCCCCTGCTATGCCGGCCAAAGCGTTACCGGGCAGAGATAGCGGCTTTGCGGGGAAAGGCGAGGGGGAAATTGTTCGGTTCAGGACTTGGCGATCAGCCAGTCCAATGCCGAGGTGGGCAGGATGCGCCGGGCCAGCCCCATGATATGTGTGGCGTTCGTCACATAATACCGCCCGCGCGGCCGCGGGCTTTCCAGCGCGTGCACCAGCTTGGCGGTGACGGCCGAGCAGGGAAGTTCGAACCGGTCGGGGCCCTGCTTCGGCTCGTAAAGTCGATGCAGAAGGCCGCGGTATTCCTCGGCGCGCGCCGATTTCTCCCAGTCGATCCAGCGTTCGAAATGCGGGATCGAGTTCTCGCGGATACGGGTCGGGATCGGACCGGGCTCGATCAGGGCGACATGGATGCCGGTGCCGCGCATCTCGACGCGCAGGACATCGGTCAGCCCTTCGAGCGCGAATTTGGTCGATACATAGGCCGCGCGCCACCGCATGCCGACAAGCCCCAGAACCGACGAGCAATTGACGATCCGGCCGTGTCCCTGGGCGCGCATCACCGGGATCACCCGGCGCGTCAGGTCGTGATACCCAAAGAGGTTAACCTCGAAGATTTCGCGCAGTGCGCCGCGCGGAAGATCCTCGGCGGCGCCGGGGCAGGCGAAGGCGCCATTGTTGTAAAGCGCATCCAGCGTGCCGCCCGTGCGGTCCAGAACGGTCGCGACTGCCGAGGCAATGCTGGCCTCATTGGCGTAGTCGAGCGTGAAGCTGTCAAACCCCTCTTGCCGCAGACGCGCGCAATCCGCCTCTTGCCGGCAAGTCGCAAAGACACGCCATCCCCGCGCACGAAGCCCCCGCGCCGCATCGAGCCCTATGCCCGAGGAACAGCCGGTAATCAGCACGCTGCGAGGGTTCGACATGAGGTAGCTCCGATGGTTGCGCCACCGGGATACGAGGTATCGCCCGCCTTCGCAATCGCAGCATCACGGGGTCAGGAGATCGGCCTTCACATAGCCCGCGATGCCATCGCCCTCGACAAGAACATGCGCCCAGCCGTTGTCCTCGGTCCATAGCACGAGGATGGCCTCGCCTTGCGCGAGCTGTCCGATGACGTCGGTCTGGGTTGATGGACCTTCGCGCACATTCACGGATCGCGCGCGGATGAAGCGGATCTCTTGCCCATCCAGCGTTTCGGTCAACGGCGATGCCACGACCCGCACCTCGGGGGGGCTGCTGTCAGGGCGCACCAAAGGGAGCGAGAGCGGCAACCGGTCCTCGGGCAGGGGACGGGTGAAGGCCGCCTTGCGCAGGGCTGCCTCGCGCGCCGGTTCCACGCTCCTCTGAACCGGCGTGAGCGCAGGCGGGGGAGAGGTCGGCTGAGGTGCGGCGGCAGTTGCCATACGGTTTTGCTGTGCCGACAGCAGACCGGGGCGCAGTTGTCCATGGTCTCGTCCGCCAATCAGCATGACAAGAAAAAGGCTGAAACAAAGGGTCAGGAGCAATCGGAGCATATCAATACCGGAATCACTTGGAACAACGTCATTTTACCACGCAACATGACAATTCCATGCGGAAATTCGGGCGGCTTTGGCACGTGCTGGCAAATCCGGCTGGACCGGCGCGGGGGCAGGCACTACACAACATCCATGAGCCAAAGCCCCGATACCCCCCAGATCGAGTCCGTCACGATTTCAGAGCCGCTGCGCCGTGCCATCGGCGAGCGCTATCTGACCTATGCGCTGTCCACCATCATGCACCGCGCGCTGCCCGATGCCCGCGACGGGCTGAAGCCGGTGCATCGCCGCATCATGTATGCGATGCGCGAGTTGCGCCTGTCCCCGACGGGGGGCTTCCGCAAGTCGGCGAAGATCTCGGGCGATGTCATGGGCAACTACCACCCCCATGGCGATGCTGCGATCTATGATGCGATGGCGCGTCTCGCTCAGGACTTCAACGTCCGCTACCCGCTGGTTGACGGGCAGGGGAACTTTGGCAACATCGACGGCGATAACCCCGCTGCCAGCCGCTACACCGAGGCGCGGCTGACCCATATTGCCGAGTTGCTGATGGAGGGGTTGACCGAGAACGCGGTCGATTACCGCCCCAACTATGACGGCACGCTGGAAGAGCCGGTGGTGATGCCCGCGGCCTTCCCCAACCTTCTGGCTAACGGGTCAAGCGGTATCGCGGTCGGCATGGCGACCAATATCCCGCCGCACAACCTGCACGAATTGATCGACGCCTGTCAGGCGATGATCGATGACCCCGAGATCCCGGACGATGATCTGGTGCGCCACGTGCCCGGCCCGGATTTCCCCACGGGCGGGGTGATCGTCGAGCCGCGTGACAGCATTCTTGAGGCGTACCGGACCGGGCGTGGCGCGTTCCGTCTGCGTGCGCGCTGGTCGGTCGAGGATCTGGGCCGCGGCCAGTGGCAGATCATTGTCACAGAGATCCCCTATCAGGTGCAGAAGTCGAAGCTGATCGAGCGGTTGGCCGAGATCATCCAGACCAAGAAGGTGCCTGCCCTGGCCGATGTACGCGACGAATCGGCCGAGGATGTCCGCATCGTGCTTGAGCCGCGCGTCCGCACGATCGACCCCGACATGCTGATGGGCATGCTGTTCAAGAACAGCGATCTGGAGATCCGCTTCAGCCTGAACATGAACGTGCTGATCGACGGGAAAGTACCCAAGGTCTGCTCGTTGAAGGAAGTGCTGCGCGCCTTCCTCGATCATCGCCGTGACGTTTTGCAGCGTCGGACGACCCACCGGATCGAGAAGATCGATCACCGGCTGGAGATTCTGGACGGCTTCATCCTGACCTTCCTGAACCTCGACCGGGTGATCGACATCATCCGCTACGACGCTGACCCGAAACTTGCCCTGATGACCGAGACCTGGGGCAAGAAGCACAAGCGGGCGATGTCGGAAGAGGACTACGTGCCGCCGAAGCCGGGCAAGGGTGAGCTGTCCGAGGTGCAGGCCGAGGCGATCCTCAACATGCGCCTGCGCAGCTTGCGCAAGCTGGAAGAGCTGGAGCTGATCGCCGAACGTGACGCGCTGCGCGAAGAGCGCGCCGACCTTGATGCACTGATGGGCGATGCGGGCCTGCAATGGGCGCGGATCGGGCGCGATCTGGCGGATGTGCAGCGGCAGTTCGGCAAGGCCACCGCGATTGGCCGTCGCCGGACCGAGTTTGCCGACATGGCCGAGGTCGAGGAAGTTCCGATCGAGGCGATGATCGAGCGCGAGCCGATCACGGTGATCTGCTCGAAAATGGGCTGGATCCGCGCGATGAAGGGGCATCAGCCGCTGGATATCGACGCCAAGTTCAAGGACGGCGACGAGGGGCGGTTCATCTTCCACGCCGAGACCACCGACCGGATCCTGGTCGTGGGCGCGAATGGCCGCTTCTACACCGTGTTGGGGGCGAACCTGCCCGGCGGGCGTGGCATGGGTGAGCCCCTGCGCCTGATGATCGATCTGCCGAACGATGCCGAGATCACGGACCTGATGATCTGGCGGCCGGGTGAAAAGCTTCTGGTTGCCTCCACCGCCGGTGACGGCTTTGTCGTGCCCTCGGAAGAGGTGATCGCGCAAACCCGCGCCGGCAAGCAGGTGCTGACGGTGAAGGAAGGGGTGCGGACGGCGCTCTGCCGCCGCATCACGGGCGATCATGTCGCAGTGGTGGGCGAGAACCGCAAGCTCCTGGTCTTCCCGGTGGCTGAGTTGCCGGAAATGGCCAAGGGCAAGGGCGTGCGGCTGCAAAAGTACAAGGATGGCGGTCTGTCCGATGCGACCACCTTCAACCTTGCCGACGGGCTATCGTGGAAAGACCCGGCCGGGCGCACGCGGCTGGAAACCGATCTGGCGCAGTGGCAGGGCGCGCGGGCTGCAAGCGGCGCAATGGCGCCCCGTGGCTTCCCGAGGGATAACACCTTCACCTGATATGCGAAGGGCGGCCGATGGGCCGCCCTTTCTGATTTTGGTTACCGGCTCAGCCCGCCCGGCAGATCGGGCAGATCGAGTGCTGCGAAACCGTAATGGCGCAGCCAGCGCAGGTCGGCCTCAAAGAAGGCCCGCAGATCAGGGATGCCGTATTTCAGCATCGCGATGCGGTCGATGCCCATGCCGAAGGCAAAGCCCTGCCATTCGTCGGGGTTCACGCCCGCGGCCTGCAACACCTTGGGGTGCACCATGCCCGAGCCGAGGATCTCCATCCACTTGTCGCCTTCGCCGATCTTCA
>ERZ1645185.213-NODE-213-length-25376-cov-6.814936_pt1 | contig 25376 bp, 19 predicted proteins | sample MGYA00575351_ERZ1645185 | MGnify/ENA primary metagenome ERZ1645185 (study PRJEB40838, sample SAMN11284767) | freshwater sediment metagenome | isolation source: river sediment | host: Sediment | place: India: Jana village, Kanpur | collected 2015-12-17 ... | reverse complement strand
TGGCTGGCCGAACACATGCTGATCCTCGGCGTCGAGAATCCGCAGGGCGAGACCCATTACATCGCGGCCGCGTTCCCCAGCGCCTGCGGCAAGACCAACCTGGCCATGCTGATTCCGCCGCAAGGCTACCGCGACGCCGGCTGGAAGATCTGGACCGTCGGCGACGACATCTGCTGGATGCGCCCGGGCGCCGATGGCCGCCTGTACGCGATCAATCCGGAGGCCGGTTACTTCGGCGTGGCGCCGGGCACCAGCGCCAAGACCAACCCGAACGCGTTGGCGATGCTGACGCACGATGCCATCTTCACCAATGTCGCGGTCACCGCCGACAACCAGCCGTGGTGGGAAGGCTTGCCCGAGGGCGTGCCGGTCGCCGATTGGCAGGGCCGCGCGTTCGATCCGGCCAACGGTCCGGCCGCGCATCCGAACTCGCGCTTCACGGTGTCGGCCAAGCAGTGCCCGAGCTACACCCCGATGGCCGAAGACCCGCAGGGCGTGCCGTTGTCGGCCATCGTGTTCGGCGGCCGGCGCGAATCGCTGGTGCCGCTGGTGTTCGAAGCACGCGACTGGACCCATGGCGTGCTGGTCGGCGCCGGCATGGCCTCGGAAACCACCGCCGCCGCCACCGGCGCGGTCGGCGTGGTGCGCCGCGACTCGATGGCGATGAAGCCGTTCGCCGGCTACAACTTCGGCGATTACTTCGCGCACTGGCTGTCGTTCGATAAGCCCGGCGCCAAGCTGCCGAAGATCTTCCACGTCAACTGGTTCCGCAAGAACGCCGACGGCAAGTTCCTGTGGCCGGGCTTCGGCGACAACATGCGCGTGTTGGAATGGATGATCAAACGCGTGAAGGACGAAGTGCCGGGCCGCGCCAGCGCCATCGGCATCCTGCCGGGCGAGGGCGAACTCAACCGCGACGGCCTGAACATCGACGCCGCCGACCTGCAGGCCCTGCTGCACGTCGACACCCACGCTTGGCGCACCGAGGTCGGCGCCATCGCCGACTATCTGGAGGAGTTCGGCGAACGCACGCCGGCCGCGCTGTTCGAGGAGCTCGACAAGACCGCGCGCCAGCTGGCTTAAGGCGCCGCCGCGTTCACGCCGCGAAAACCCCGCTCCGGCGGGGTTTTTCCTATCATGGGCGGATGCACGCCTATTACTGCCACCACTTCGTGTTGCCGCTGCCGCCGGAACACCGCTTCCCGATGGCCAAATACCGCCTGCTGTACGAGCGCGTGCGGGCTTCGGCCGATGCCCTCGGCATCCAGTTGCACGAACCGCCGGCGGCGGAATTGGACGATCTGCTGCGCGTGCATTGCCCGGACTACGTGGCGCGCATGCTGGCCGGCCGCGCCGAGGAGCGCGAGATGCGCCGCATCGGCTTTCCCTGGTCGCCGCAGATGGTGGAGCGCTCGCGGCGTTCCGCCGGCGGCACCATCCAGGCGCTGAAGCAGGCCATCGCCACGCGCGGGGTGGCGGCCAATCTGGCTGGCGGCACCCACCATGCCGCCTTCGACCGTGGCGGCGGCTATTGCGTGTTCAACGACGCCGTCATCGCCGCCCGCCATGTGCGGCACCATGGCTTGGCGCGCAAGGTACTGCTGATCGACCTGGACGTGCATCAGGGCGACGGCAGCGCCGTGCTGTGCGCCGCCGATCCGGGCGTGTTCACCTTCTCCATGCACGCCGAGAAGAACTACCCGGCGCTCAAGCCGCCGTCCGATTACGACGTGGCGCTGGCTAGCGGCACCGGCGACGAGGCCTATCTGCAGGCGTTGGACTGGCATCTGCCCCTGGTCTTGAGTCTGGCCGGGGCCGATGCGGCGGTGTACCTGGCCGGCGCCGACCCATTCGCCGGCGACCGCCTGGGCTATCTGTCGCTGAGCAAGCCCGGGCTGGCCGAGCGTGACCGGCGGGTGCTGGCGGCCCTGGCCGATGCCGGCATGCCGGTGGCGGTGGTGATGGCCGGCGGGTACGCCGAGGAGGTGGAGGACATCGTGGACATCCACTTCGAAACCCTCCGGCAGGCGGCGGCTTTGGCCGGAAGTTCCAGGTGCTGATGTCCACCTGCCGAAAGCCCGGAATGGGCGCAAATTAACGATTTAATAACGAAATTGAAGAAATCCAGTCGGGGCCAAATTCTGAACGCCCCCCCGCGAATGTCCGATATTAGGTTTTGTTTGGATCACTATATTATTGAATAATATGAATTAAATTGCTTTTTTCGAAAGGGCGTGCCGTTCAGTTTCACGGGGTAGGAATTAACGGAATTTTTTCAAGTCCAGAGTGTTGGCACAACGTAAAAATTGCGTTAGAGTTGAAAGTGCCTGAACCCGGATTAAACATTGTCCGGGCTCACCAAAGGCTACTTTTATTAACTGGAGAGAGACAACCATGTCTAATGTGACCAAGCTTTCAGATGCGATCAAGTTCGCATTGTTTGTCGGTGCCGCATCTTCCGCCGCCTCGGTTTCCGCCGTCGCCCAGGAAAGCGACGCCAAGACCCTGGACCGCGTGGAAGTGACCGGTTCGCGCATTAAGCGCGTCGATGCCGAAACCACCCAGCCGGTGGCCGTCGTTACCCGTGCCGACATCGAAAAGACCGGCCTGACCAACGTGTTCGACATCCTGAACAACATCACGTCTTCGGACGGTTCGGGTCTGTCCACCACCACCACCCAAACCAACGGTTCCGATGGTTCGCAGCAGATCTCTCTCCGCGGTCTGGGCGCCAGCCGTACCCTGGTTCTGGTTGACGGCAAGCGCTGGGTCACCGACCTTGACGGCGTTGTCGACCTGTCGACCATTCCGGTCGCCATCATCGAGCGCATCGACGTCCTGAAGGACGGCGCTTCGGCGATTTACGGTTCCGACGCCATCGCCGGCGTGGTCAACATCATCACCCGCAAGAACTACGAAGGCGCCCAGGTCGGCGTCAGCTATGGCCAAACCGAAAAAGGCGACGGCGCCCAGCGTTCGGCCGACCTGACCATCGGTTCGGCTGGTGAGCGCACCTCGGGCGTTTTCAGCCTGAGCTATTCCGAGCAGAAGTCCATCATGGCCGGCGATCGCGCCATCTCGAGCGAGCCGCTGTATGGTTGTTTTGAATACTACGGCGGTTATTGTCCGTACGGCTCGTCTTCGAGCGAATACGGCCGCTTCTACACCAGCACCAACGCCTCGGGCAGCAGCGTCTCCATCCGCCCGTCGTACGATGCTGACGGTGTGATCAACTCCGGCGACGTCATCGGCTGGAACAACTACCAGCGCTACAACTTCTCGCCGGTCAACTACCTGCAGCAACCGGCCCAGCGCCTGAACCTGTTCAGCGCCGGCCGCTTCCAGGTGACCGACAACATCAGCGCCTACGCGCGCATGAACTACACCAAGCGTTATTCGAACCAGCAGCTGGCGGAAGTTCCGCTGACCTTCGCGCTGAGCGGCGGTGCCGGTCCGCAGTGGACCTTCGGTGTGGCGGGCGACAGCGTGTTCAGCCCGAACGGTACGGCTTACAACTCCGGCTACTTCCGCATGTCGGCCCTGGGCCCGCGTAACCCGACCTACGATTACGACATCTTCACCATGCAGGTCGGCCTGGAAGGCAGCTTCGAGATCGGTGAGCGTTACTTCGCCTGGGACATCATGGCTGCCCGCAACGACAGCCAGCGTGACAACAAAGGCACCGGTTACGTCAACCTGTTCAACATGAAGAACGCGCTCGGCCCGTCCGGTTACGACGCCGCCACCGACACCTTCTTCTGCGGCACCAGCTATGCCACCCGCATCCTGGGTTGCACCCCGTTCAACATCTTCGGCGGTCCGACCCTGGGTCTGGGCACCACCGCCGGCGGTTTCGGCTACGGTGACACCCCGCGCGCGATCACCGCGGAAGACGTGCAGCGCATGCTGAGCTATGTCGGTTACACCCAGGTCTCCACCGCGGGCAACACCCTGACCAACTACGCCGGTAACATCAGCGGCGACCTGTTCGAACTGCCGGCCGGCATGATGAGCTTCGCCGCCGGTTTCGAATACCGCAAAGACAACGGCTTCAACCAGCCGGACACCCTGGTGGCCAGCGGCGGTAGCTCGGACAACTTCAATCTGCCCACCAAGGGCGAGACCGAAGTGACCGAATACTTCGTTGAAATCACCGCTCCGCTGCTGAAAGACGTGTTCCTGGCCAAGGAACTGGAACTGCGCGCCGCTGCCCGTAAATCGGACTACAAGGCCCGCGGCACCATCGGTCTGAACACCTACGAGCCGGATGTCGGTTCCCCGACCAACGAAATGTACGGCCTGAAGTGGAAGCCGATCGACTCCCTGATGTTCCGCGCTTCGTGGGGCGAGAACTTCCGCGCGCCGTCGGTCAATGACCTGTTCGGCGGCACCGCTGAAGGCTTCCCGTCCGTCAACGATCCGTGCCGTTCGAACACCCTGGGTGGTGGCGGTACGGGCTGGAACGTGGCTGCCAACGCCGCTGCCTGTACGGCCGCCGGCCTGACCGGTCCGAACGGCTTCGGTACCGTGCAGAACAACTCGCAGATCCGTTCGACCTCGGGCGGTAACCCGAACCTGCGTCCGGAATACGGCACCAACTTCACCTACGGCTTCGTCTACAGCCCGACCTGGGCTGAAGGTCTCGACCTGACGGTGGACTACTGGAAGGCCAACCTGAACGATGTGATCAGCACCATCGGCGCCGCTGAAACCATGGCCCGCTGCTTGGGTCTGGGCATCTACGGCACGCCGGATGCGACGTTCTGCGCCAAGGTGCAGCGCGATCCGACCACCGGCGACCTGGTGACCGTCGACACCACCGGCTTCAACTTCGCCGAAGCCCGTCTGTCGGGTATCGATTTCGGTGCGGTCTACCGTTGGGACGCCGGCGATTGGGGCAACTTCCGCTTCGCTCTGGACACCAGCTGGGTCGAAAAGAACGAATTCCGTTCTTCCAAGCTGCGTGACTTCAGCGATGCCACCGGCTTCTACAACGGTACGCCGAACTTCGAATACCGTTCGGTCGCCACCATCGACTGGAGCAAGGGCGACTGGTCCGCTCGTTGGACCACCCGCTACATGTCCAGCATCCAAGAAGACTGCTCGCCGGATTACCTGGGCATTGGCCAGCCGTGGGAAGGCTGGTACGACAATCTGTTGAGCGCCGGCGGTAAGAACAAGTGCGTGGTCACCATCACCCCGCTGCCGACCCCGATCGGTAACCGTACGGAAGACCGCGTCGGTGTCAACCGCACCGGTGCTTACGCCGTGCACGACCTGAACGTCAGCTGGAACGCCCCGTGGGATGCCCGCATCTCCGTCGGTGGCCGCAACATCTTCGGTAAGGAACCGCCGGTGTTGTACAACAGCTTCGCTCACAGCTTCGATGCGGCTTACGATCTGCCGGGCGGCGCCTACTGGTACATGCAGTACCGTCAGGACTTCTGATAAAGCAACACCTCTTGCTGTACTCGACCGCCGGCGCAAGCCGGCGGTTTTTTTTTCGCCCGTAGGAATCGACGGCAACAAAAAACGGACCGCGGTCCGTTCGAAAAATCTCGCGACGGCGTGCGATGCCGCTCCTATAGATCGATCTCCACCCGCACATACGGCCTCACCCCGTCGATGCGCTGGTCGGTGATCGGCGCGGCGTTGGTGCTGTCCAGCGAGCTGCGGCCTTGGCTGAGCAGGCCCTCGGCGCCGACCGAGACCTTGCCCTTCCAGGGCGTCTTCCAGCTGACGCCGGCGCCGATGGATTGCAGGTTCGAATCCTGGCCCGGAATGGTGACCACGTTGCCGACCACTTCGCCCGAAATCGAACGCTCGCGCACGGGAATCTCCAGCACGTCGCGGTCCCATTCGGTGGGCACGCCCTTGGGGAACTGCGAAGCCGGGATTAGCTTCGCGCGGCTGAGGGTGCCGTTGATCGAGACCCAGCCGTCGTTGCCTTTCGGCACCGCGCCGGTGCGGGCGGCGGGCGCGTTGAAGGTGTCGAACTCGGTGGCCAGCAGCCGGCGCTGCGTCGACGACAGGCCCAGCGCGCCGAGCTCGCTGCCGCTCTTGCGCTGCAGCATGGCCTGGGTTTCCAGGCCGGGACTGTTGACGGCCGGATAGCGCGAGGACTTCTTGCCGAGTTGGCAGGTATCCAGCAAGGCCAGCTGGTTGAACGCATTGCTCTGGCCGGCGCAGAAGATGGCCATGCCGGTATCCAAGTTGACGGCTTTGGCGGACTTTCCGCCGATGGCCTGCGCCGGCGTGCCGCGGGCGCGTACCCACGGCCGTTCCGGCACCGGCTGCTCCAGGACCAGCAAGGCCTCGATCTGGCCGCTATGCACGTTCCAGACCGGAATCAGGGTCGGCGTGGTGTTCGGCTTCAGCATCTGCGGGGTCGAATTCTGGCCCGACGCCACCGGCGCCGTCCCGAGGGCGGCGGCGATCAGCAAGGGCAGGGCGCGGTTCATGCGGGCCATTGTAGTCTCCTGCCGGTTGGACCGCAAAAGCGGCGGCCGGTTCCCGCGCGGCTCAGTGCAGGCGGCTGGAGCCCGGCCCCGTGGCTTTCGGCCAGAACAGCGACAGCCCTTCCTCGGCGGTGAATTGATAGGCCTGCCCGCAGAAATCGCAGTGCACCGTGATGCCGTTGTTTTCCGCCACGGCTTCGGCGATTTCGGCCTCGCCCAAGGTGATCAGCGCGTTCTCGACACGCTCCCGGGTGCAGGAGCAGGCGAAGGCCAGCGGGCGTTGTTCCATCACCCGCACGGTTTCTTCGTGGAACAGGCGGTACAGCACGTCTTCAGGCGCCAAATCGAACAGCTCGTCGGCGGTCAGGGTGTCGAGCAGCATCTGCACGCGGGTCCAGTCGTCCTCGGAGCGAGCCGACTCCGGCAGCTGCTGGACCAGCAGGCCGGCGGCGCGGTCGCCGCGGCTGAACAGCAGGATGCGCGTGGGCAGCTGCTCGGATTGGCGGAAATAGCCTTCGAAGGCTTCGGCCAGCGAGTCGGCGTCGAGACCGACCAAGCCTTGGTAGCGTTGGGGTTCGCGGCCCAGCACCGCTTCGTTTTCGATGGTGATGGCGAGCATGGCCTTGTCGCCCAGGGCCGACAGCGGCAATTCGTCGGGCACCGGCGCATCGAAGTGCGCGATGCCGCGCACGGTGCCTTCGGTGGTGCATTCGGCGAACAGGCGCCGGATCGGGGATTCGCCGCGCAACTGGATCGACAGGCGGCCGTCGATCTTGACCGTGGCGGTGAACAGGGCCGAGGCCACGGTGCATTGCGCCAGGTAGCCGGCCACCGCCGGCGGGTAGTCGACGCGCTCGGCGATGCTGCGCCAGGCCGGCCCCAGGTGCACCAAGGCGCCGCGCACATCGGCGCGTTCGAGCAGGAAACGGGTCAGGCTGTCGTCGGAATGGGGCATTCGGGTTCCGCTTGGCGCGGCCGTTTGGGTACACTACGGGATATTTTACGCGCAAACACGGGGATTGGATTGGCTCGCAGGACGAAGACACGGCGCTGGCTGAAGCGGTTGTTCATCGGCCTGCCGCTGGCGTTCACCTTGATCACCGTGGCGCAGGTGCTGGTGCTGAAATGGGTCGATCCGCCGATGACCAGTTTCATGGCCGGCCGTCAGCTGTCGGTGCTGCTGGGCGACGACGGCCGCAGCCTGGCCCTGGACTACCGCTGGCGCGACCTCGAACGCATCTCGCCGCAGCTGCCCTTGGCCGCGGTGGCCGCCGAGGACCAGCGCTTCCCCGACCACCACGGCTTCGACCTGGAGGCCATGAAGAAGGCCTACCACGGCAACCAGCGCGGCCGGAAGATCCGCGGCGGCAGCACCATCAGCCAGCAATTGGCCAAGAACCTGTTCCTGTGGAGCGGGCGCAGCTATGTGCGCAAAGGCCTGGAAGCCTGGTACACGTTCTGGATCGAGCTGCTGTGGTCGAAGCGGCGCATCCTGGAGGTATACGTCAACGTGGTCGAATTCGGCGACGGCGTGTACGGCGCCGAAGCGGCGGCGCAGCGCTATTTCGGCAAAGCGGCCGCACACCTGAGCCGGAGCGAATCGGCGCGCCTGGCGGCGGTGTTGCCGAGTCCGAGGAAATACAGCGTGCGCAAGCCCGGCCCGTACGTGCAGCGCCGCGCGCGCGCCATCGAGCGCCAGATGCGCGGTTTGGGCGGCCCGGCCTATCTGCGCGGCTGCTGCCGCGAGTGATCAGAACACCAGGTAGCTGATCGCCACGAAATGGCTGGCGCTGCCGGCCAGCACGAAACCGTGCCAGATGGCGTGGTTGTGGCGCAGGCGCTGCCACAGGTAGAACACCGTGCCGAAGCTGTAGAACAGGCCGCCGACGCCCAGCCAGACCAGTTCCGCCGTGCCCACGTGGCGCAGCATCGGGCCGGCGGCGAACACCACCAGCCAGCCCATGGCCAGGTAGATGAGCGTGGACAGCAGCTCGAAACGGCCGGTGAAGAACAGCTTGAACACGATGCCGGCCGCGGCCAGCGCCCACACCGTGCCGAACAGCAGCCAGCCGCCGTCGCCGCGTAGCGCGATCAGCGTGAACGGCGTGTAGGTGCCGGCGATCAGCACGTAGATCATGCAGTGGTCGAGGATCTTCAGGCGCCCCTTGGCCTTGGGCTCGTGCACGGCGTGGTAGAAGGTGGAGGCGGTGTACAGCCCGATCAGCGACAGCGAGAACACGATAGCACTGGTCAGCTGCCAGCCGTTGCCGTACAGCGAGGCGAGGGTGATCAGGGCCACGCCGCCGATCAGGCTCAGCACGGCACCCGCACCGTGGGTGAGGGCGTTCCAGAATTCGGCGCGCAGGTGTTCGGCGTTCATCCCGTCATCCTCGCATGGCCGGTCTGGAGCATTTGCTCAGTCCGGGCTGGCGGCGTGCGCGTGTTCGCGGGTGGCCAGGAACTCGATGTCCGGCCAGCGCTCTTCGGTCAGCTGCAGGTTGACCCGGCTGGGCGCGATGTAGACCAGCTCGCCGGCGGCGTCGATGGCCAGGTTCTGCGCCGCCTTCTCGCGGAATTCCTCGAGTTTCTTGGCGTCCTTGCAGCGCACCCAGCGCGCGGTGCTGATCGAGATCGGCTCGAAGCTGGCATCGACCGAATATTCGTCCTTCAGGCGGTAGGCGACCACGTCGAACTGCAGGGTGCCGACCGCGCCCAGGATCAGGTCGTTGCTCATCAGCGGCCGGAAGAACTGGGTGGCGCCCTCCTCCGACAGCTGTGCCAGGCCCTTCTGCAGCTGCTTGAGCTTGAGCGGATCGCGCAGGCGCGCGCGCCGGAACAGCTCGGGGGCGAAGTTCGGGATGCCGGTGAAGCTGATCGACTCGCCGGCGGTGAAGGTGTCGCCGATCGAGATGGTGCCGTGGTTGTGCAGGCCGATGACGTCGCCGGGATAGGCGGTCTCGACATGCTCGCGGTCCGAGGCCATGAAGGTCAGGGCGTTGGCCAGCTTCACCTCCTTGCCGCTGCGCACGTGGAAGGCCTTCATGCCGGCGTCGAAGCGGCCTGAGCAGACGCGCAGGAACGCCACGCGGTCGCGGTGCTGCGGATCCATGTTGGCCTGGATCTTGAACACGAAGCCGGAGAAGGTCTCCTCCTGCGGCGAGACCTCGCGCGCGGTGGTGGCGCGCGGCTTCGGCGCCGGCGCGTGCTCCACGAAGAAATCCAGCAGCAGCTGCACGCCGAAGTTGTTGACCGCGGAGCCGAAGAACACCGGCGTCTGCCGGCCGGCGAGGTAGGCGTCCTTGTCGAACGGATGCGAGGCGCCTTCGACCAGCTCCAGCTCCTCGCGCAGCTCCGCCAGCATCGGCGCGCCGACGCGTTCGGCCAGGCCCGGATCGTCGAGCGAGGCGAAGATGGTGGAATCCTGGCGGGTGAAGTTGCGGCCCGGCTCGAACAGATGCACTTCGCCGGTGAGCAGGTGCACCACGCCTTTCAGGCGTTGGCCCATGCCGATCGGCCAGATCACCGGCGCGCACTGGATGCCGAGCACGCGCTCGACCTCGTCCAGCAGTTCGATCGGCGAGCGGCCCTCGCGGTCGAGCTTGTTGATGAAGGTCATGATCGGCGTGTCGCGCAGGCGGCAGACCTCCATCAGCTTGATGGTGCGCTCCTCCACGCCCTTGGCCACGTCGATCACCATCAGCGCGCTGTCCACGGCGGTGAGCACGCGGTAGGTGTCTTCGCCGAAGTCGGCGTGGCCGGGGGTGTCGAGCAGGTTGACGATGCGGTCTTCGTACGGGAACTGCATCACCGAGGAGGTGACCGAGATGCCGCGCTCCTTCTCCAGCGCCATCCAGTCCGAGGTGGCGTGCCGCGCGGCCTTGCGGCCCTTGACCGAACCGGCCATCTGGATCGCGCCCCCGAACAGCAGCAGTTTTTCGGTCAGGGTGGTCTTGCCGGCGTCGGGGTGCGAGACGATGGCGAAGGTACGGCGGCGGGCCGTCTGCAGGGCGTGTTCGGAGCTCATGTGGCGTTTTGCCTGAAAAATCAAGGCGTAATTATAGCATTGCGGGCCCCGTGCGCCCGCCGCTGCCGGGCCGCGTTCAGGGCGAGACGATGATGCGGCCGTCGGCCGCGCGCAGGCGGAACGGCACCGATTGCAGACGCATGCCGGCGTTCACCTGCACCGCGAAATGCAGATGCGGCCCGCGCGAGTAGCCGCTGTTGCCGCTTTGCCCGATGACGCTGCCCAAGGCCAGCCATTGGCCGGGCTTGACCGTGACGCTGTCCTGCATCAGGTGCGCGTACACCGCCATGCTGCCGTCTTCGTGCAGGATGCGGACCAGATTGGCCTTGTCGCGGTCGTCGTCGCGCTCGCCGCCGTCGTCTGGGAAGTTGTCCACCACCTCCATCACCGTGCCGCTGCGCGCGGCCAGCACCGGCGTGCCCAGCAACAGCGGGATGTCGACCGCGTAGGCGTTGGCCTCGTCGTGATGGCTGGCAGGGCCGTGGAAGCCCTGGCTCACCGACCAGTCGGCATACAGGCTGAACGGCTGCCGGTATTCGCTGCCGTCGTGCGTGGCCGGCCGGCCCGGAACCGTGCTCAGGCTCAATCCGTTCAGGCCGTCGGCGGCCACGCCGTCGATCCGGAAACGGCCCGGCCCGTTCAGCACGCGTTCGTCCAGGATGCGCCCGTTACGGTCCTGCAGGCGGATCTGGACCGGTCCGAACAGGGTGGTCTCGACGCTGACCGCGTCCGCCCGGGCTTGGCGGTTGAGCACCAGCGCGGTCTGCGCGCCGGCCGGTCCGGCCAGCAGGGCGGCCAGCGCCGCAAGGCAGGCGTAGCGGTTCACGCCGCGAAATAGTCGTCGATCGGCTGCGGCCGGTGGATGCCGAAGCCCTGCACCTTGTCGACCCCGAGCGCACGTAGCTGCAGGCCCAGCTCGTCGGATTCGCAATGCTCGGCCACGGTGGTCTTCTTCAGCACATGCGCGATTTCGGTGATGGCGCGGATGACCGACTGCGACAGTTCCGAGGTCTGCAGTTCGCGCACGAAGCTGCCGTCGATCTTGAAGATGTCCACGTCCAGGCTCTGCAGGTACTTGAACGAGCAGAAACCGGAGCCGAAATCGTCGAGCGCGAAACGGCAGCCCAGCCGGCGCAGCTCGGCGATCAGCGACTGGGCATGCGCCAGGTCGTGCATGGCGCTGGTTTCGGTGATCTCGAAGATGATCTTGTAGGCCGGGAAGCTCGAGCGCGCCAGCCGCTCGCGCAGGAACGGCGCGAAGCTTTCGTCCTGCATGGAGCCGGCCGACAGGTTGATCGCGCAGGCCGACACCGTGTCCGCCTCGGCCGGATGCGTCTCCATCCAGCGCAGCACCAGGTCGATCACGTGCCGGTCGATCTTCGGGCCGAGCTGGAAGCGTTCGGCCGCCGGGATGAACAGGCCGGGCGGCAACAGGCGGCCGCTGTCGGGTTCGCGCAGGCGCAGCAGGATCTCGAAGTGCCGGCCTTGTCCGGCGCCGTCGCCGAGCGTGCGGATGTCCTGGCAGTGCAGCTCGAACAGGTTCAGGTTCAGGGCCTGGCGTATGCGCACGGCCCATTGCATGGCATCGGTCCGGTCCTGCAGCGCCGCGCTGTTCTGGTCGGCGATGCACAGACGGTTGCCGCCGAGCTCCTTGGCGGTGAAGCAGGCGGCGTCGGCCTGCGACAGCAGCTGGGCGTAATCGCCTTGGCCCGGCTTGAGCGTGGTCAGGCCGATGCTGGCGGTGGTCGACAGGATCTGGCCGTCCCAGCCGGTGCGGAACGATTCGATGGCCCGCAGCACCCGCTCGGCGCGCAGTTCGGCTTCGCGCCCCTGGCAATGGAACAGCAGGGCGAATTCGTCGCCGCCGATGCGGAATACGCGGTCGCTGGCGTACAGGTGCGTGCCCAGCAACGACGCCACGGCCTTGATCAGGGCGTCGCCGGCGGCGTGGCTGGCGGTGTCGTTGACCAGGGTGAAATGGTCGAAGTCGAGATAGCCGAGCGTCCAGGGCGTGCCGTTGGAGTCCAGCAATCCGCGCGCGGTCACCTCGAACGCGGTCCGGTTCGGCAGGCCGGTGTCGATGTCGGTGGTGGCGCGCTGGAACAGTTGGCGCGCGGATTTCCGGATTTCGTGGGTGCTGGCCATCAGGATCATCGGGAACAGGGCCAGCAGCACCAGGAACACCAGCAGGTACAGGCGGTCGCTGGTTTCGGTGGGCGGTTCGAATCCGCTCAGCCCCAATCCGACCATGCTGGCGATGGCCAGCACGGTCACCGCGTTGCCGAACGCGGTCCAGATCGGCGGCAGGCGGATGGCGCTCCACACCACCAAGGCCACCGGCACCACCGACAGGCCCAGTACATAGTTGCTGCGGCTGAAGCCGCTCAGGAAGATCAGCACCAGGGAGAGCGTCAACAGCAGCAGCCAAAGCAGCTTGCCCTGCGTGCCGGCGTAATCGAAATCGGCGTTGGATTCTTCCTGCGCGCGCGTGCGCGACAGCGCCAGCAAGGCGGCCGGCGTGATGCAGACCATGCCGAGCAGGTCGCCCAGGCCCCATTGCAGCACGCTTTGCCAGAACGCGCTGCCGGCCGGATCGCCGATCAGCCCCAGCCCGCCGATGCCGAGCACGCCGCTGACCAACGACATCGCCATCGCGGCCTGCAGCAGGCCGAAGCCGCCGCGGATCGACAGCATGCGTTCCTCGCCCTGCCAGCGGTTGAACAGCACCGCCACCACCAGGCCGCCGACGTTGGCCGCGATCGATACCAGCGTGAAGGGACCGGGCTCGCGCTCGAACAGGCTGTGGAACAGGAACAGGGCGGCGGCCAGCGGCAGGCACCAGATCAGGCCGTAGCGCACGGCGAAAGCCAGCGCCAGTCCGGAGGCCGGCCACAGCAGGGAAACCTGGCCGGGCGTGGCGATGGAGGCCAAGGCCAGGTAGCAGAGCGCGATATAGAGCACGATGAACAGCGTGACTCTGTCCCAGGTCAAGCTCCGGAAAGCCTCTTTCACGTCATCGTCCCCCGTTACCGGCCGCGGGAAGCCCTACCCCCGCATCAGCATTCAATCACATTTACCGCCAGCCCGCCACGCGAGGTCTCTTTGTATTTCTCCGCCATGTCGCGGCCGGTGTCGCGCATGGTCTTGATCACCTTGTCGAGCGAGACGTGGTGGCTGCCGTCGCCGCGCAGGGCCATGCGGCTGGCGTTGATGGCCTTGACCGCGCCCATGGCGTTGCGTTCGATGCAGGGGATCTGCACCAGGCCGCCGATCGGATCGCAGGTCAGGCCCAGGTTGTGCTCCATGCCGATTTCGGCGGCGTTCTCGATCTGGCCCAGGCTGCCGCCCAAGGCCGCGGTCAGCCCGCCGGCGGCCATCGAACAGGCCACGCCGACCTCGCCCTGGCAGCCGACTTCGGCGCCGGAGATCGAGGCGTTCTCCTTGTACAGGATGCCGATCGCGGCGGCGGTCAGCAGGAAGTCGCGTACGCCCTGGATGCCGGCGTTCGGGCAGAAGCGGTCGTAGTAATGCAGAACCGCCGGGATGATGCCGGCGGCGCCGTTGGTCGGCGCGGTCACCACCCGGCCGCCGGCGGCGTTCTCCTCGTTCACCGCCAGCGCGTACAGGTTGACCCAGTCGAGCACGGTCAGCGGATCGCGCAGCGCCGCTTCCGGGCGGGCCAGCAGCTCCTGCAGCATCGCCGGCGCGCGGCGCGAGACCTTCAAGCCGCCGGGCAAGGTGCCGCCGGTGCGGGTGCCGCGCTGCAGGCAGGCCTGCATGGCCTGCCAGATGGCGTCCAGGCCGGCGGCGATGGCCTCGTCGTCGCGCCAGACGCGTTCGTTCGCCCACATCAGTTGCGGGATGCTCAGGCCATGCCGCTGGCACTGCGCGATCAGCTCGGCGCCGCTCTTGAACGGGTACGGCAGTTCGGTGGTGTCGGCGGTGATGCGGTCCTGCGCGGCTTCGTCCTGGTTGACCACGAAGCCGCCGCCGACCGAGTAGTACTCGCGTACGGCCAGCGCCTCGCCGTCGGCGCCGTAGGCGCTGAAGCGCATGCCGTTGCTGTGGAACGGCAGCTTCTGGCGCTTGTTGAACACCAGGTCGGTCTTCTCGTCGAAGGAGATGCGGTGCTCCGGGGTCAGTTGCACCTTGCGTTCGGCGCGGATGCGCGCCAGCATCGGCTCGATGGCGTCGGGATCGACGCGGTCCGGCCATTGGCCTTCCAGGCCGAGCAGCACCGCCTTGTCGGAGCCGTGGCCGCGCCCGGTCAGCGCCAGCGAACCGAACAGCTCGGCCTTGATGCGCACGCAGTCGTGCAGTCGCCCGTCTTCGACCAGCCAGCGTTCGACGAAGCGCGCGGCCGCGCGCATCGGACCGACGGTATGCGAGGACGAGGGACCGATGCCGATTTTGAAGAGATCGAAGGTGCTGACTGCCATACGGTGACGCCTGTGCGCTAGAATCGTGCGCCTATGATGCCAAAAAGCCGATGGCCATGCTGGTTTTGATCCAACGCGACGACTGCGGGCTGTGCGACGAGGCCTGGGAACTCCTGCATGCCGCCGGCGTGCGCGATTTCGAGGCGCGCTACATCGACGGCGATGCGGCCCTGGAGGCGCGCTACGGCCGTCGTGTGCCGGTGCTGGCCGACGGCGCGCGCGAGCTGGATTGGCCGTTCGACGCCGAGCGCATGCGGCGTTTCCTGGCTTAGCGCGCCGGCTGCAGCACCACCTTGGTGCTGACTTTGATGTCATCGGGAATCAGGCCGGTATCGGCCCAGTCGCCGCCGCCCACGCCGAAGGCCAAGCGCTTGACGGTGGCGGTGCCGCTCAGCACCGGCTTGGCGCCGGCGCTCCAGGTGAAGGTCAGGGTCACCGGTTTGCTGACGCCGCGAAGGCTCAGGATGCCGTCGGCGGCGAAGCGGTTTCCGCCCAGCGCCCGGAATTTGGTGGCGGTATAGCGCGCCTGCGGATATTTCCGGCTGTCGAAGAAGGCGCTGCCGCGCAATTCGCCGTCGTAATCCGGGTTGCGGGTGGTGGCGGTGGCCAGCGGAATGCTCACGTCCAGCCGGCCGGCGGCCGGTTTGGCCGGATCGAAGCGCAAACGGGTGGCGAAGCCCGGAAACGTGCCGTTGAAGGCTTCGCCCTGGTAGCTGCCGGCGAAGCCCAAGGTCGAGCCGGGCGCCTGCACGTAGTCGGCGGCGTGGGCGGCGCCGGCGGCCAGCACGAGCGCGGCGGCGAGGGCGGGAGAGAAACGTCGAATCATGGCAGTCGTCCGGTCATGCGGTTGAGGGTGTCGTCTTTCTTGACGTAATGGTGGTAGAGGGCGGCGCCGGCGTGCAGCACCAGCAGCAGCGCCAGCAGATAGAACCCGGTCTCGTGCAGTTCGTGCGCCAGATGCTTCAGCTCCGGGTTGTAGCCGGTGAACAGTTTCGGCAGGGCCAGCACGCCGAACCATTTCAGCGGGAAGCCGGCGGCCGAATTGAACAGCCAGCCGCTGAGCGGCAACGCGAACAGCAGGGCATACAGCGCCCAGTGCACGGCCTTGGCCGCCAGTTGCTGCAGGCGCGGCCCCGGCACGTCGTCCGGCGCGCCGGCCACGGCACGCCAGAGCAGGCGCAGGGCCGCCAGCGCCAGCACGGTCAAGCCGACGCTTTTGTGCAGGGCGTAGATCTGGACCTTCAACGCGGAGTTCGGCAATTCGGTCATGATCAGGCCGACCACGGCCAGGCCGATGACGAGCAGGGCGGTCAACCAGTGCAGGCCGATGCTGACCTGGCCCCAGCGTTGCGTGGAATTGCGGATCATGGCGTGTCCTCCCCGGTGGTGTCGCCGTTGCGCACGGCTTCGATGGCGATGTCCAGATGCACGGTGTCGCCGACCAGCGACGGCCACGCGTCGATGCCCAGCGCCTTGCGGCTGATGTCGGCGCTGGCCTGCAGGCCCAGCGTCTTGCGGAATGTCAGCGGATGGCGTTTGTGCGCGTTCAGCACGGCCAGCAAGGTGACCGGCGCGCGGCCGCCGGCCAGCTCCAGCTCGCCGTCCACCTGCCAGAGCGTGTCGGAAACCGGGCGTAACGCGGTCGAGCGGAAGCGGGCGACCGGATGCGCCTCGGCGTCGAGGAAGTCGCGCAGCACTTTGCGGTTCCAGTCGGCGTCGCCCATGTCCAGGCGCGCCAGCGGCAGTTCGACCTCCACCCGGGAGGCGGCGATGTCGTTTTCGTCGAACACGATGCGGCCGGTCGGGCCGGACACGGTGCCGATGCTCGGCGACAATCCGGCGTGCATCACCCGGAACGCCACCCGGGTATGCACCGGATCGATGGCGTAGGAATCGGCCGCGGCGGCCGGCGCGAGGGCCGGCAGGGCGAGCAGCAGGGCAAGGGCGATGGGGTTGCGCACGGTAGGCGGTCTCCGGTTACGGGTCCATCATAGGCCATGCCGTCGGCCGTGTCGGCGCCGGTGGCCGAAAACTCTGTTCCATGTCCGCAACGGCTTCCGGCCCGCCGCGATTGCGCTTATGATGGCGCAAAAAGCAGGCGTGCGCCGGCGCGTGGGGAAAACCGTATGATCCGTCATTGGCTGTTGGCCGCCGTGCTGTGCTGTCCGGCGATTTTTCCGGCCGCCGCGCAGTCGCCGGCGCAATCCCAGTTCCGCTACCTCGGCGTGCAGGACGGCCTGCCGAACCCGCTGATCCACGCCATCGACCAGGACCGGGAAGGCTATCTGTGGGTCGGCACCAAGGACGGCTTGGCGCGTTTCGACGGCGGCCAGTTCAAGGTCTACCGGCATACCCCGGGCGATGCCCGTTCCTTGCCGGGCAACGCGGTCACCATGGTGCATGCCGACGCCCGCAACCGGATCTGGGTCGGCATCGAGGGCTTCGGCCTGTACCGGATGGACGACGACCACGAGGGCTTCACCGCCGTGCCCTTGCTGAAGGGCGAATCGGCGCTGGACATCTGGGCCATCGCATCGGACGCCACGGGCGCGGTCTGGTTCGGCACCTTCGGCAACGGCCTGTTCCGCATGGCGCCGGACGGCGGCATCCGCCATTTCATGCCGACCCCCGGACAGGTCGGATTGCCGGACGAGAACGTGCTGTCCCTGGCCGTCGATGCCCAGGGCGTGCTGTGGATCGGCACCAGCTCGGGCATCGTGCAGTGGCGCGACGGCCGTTTCCAGGCCTTCGACAACACCACGCTGAGTTCGCCGGTGGTGCTGAACCTGATGCCGGATCCGGATTTCGGCATGTGGCTCGCCACGCAAGGCGGGCTCAACCTGGCCGGGCCGGACGGTGTCCAGGTGCCGGCGTGGGCCGGGCAGCTGAGCGACGCCCGGGTCATGGGCGTGTTGGCCGAGGCCGACGGCGCGCGGGTGTTCATGGCCCGCCGCGGCCTGAACCGGCTTTCCCACGGACGTATCGAGCAACTGTATGCCGGCGACCTGTTCGTGACCGCCTTCCGCGACCGCTCGGGCGGATTCTGGTTCGGCGGCGAGAAGGGTCTGCTGCGGCAACCGGCGGCCTGGCGCCACTTCGCGGTGATTCCGTTCGGCGGCAAGGCCGCGGGCAGCCTGCGCAACATCCGACTGCGCAACTACCTGGATTTGGGCGACGGCAGTTTCCTGTTCAGCGGCAATTCCGAGCGCATCGACCGCTATTGGCCGGCAAGCGGCCGCCTGGAGCCTTTCGTCCCGGCGCATTTCCCGGATCCGCCGGCGATGGTCGACAGCATGATCAAGGACCGCCGCGGCCGGATCTGGCTGGGCGGCGGCCGGGCCAAGGATAACGGCCTCTGGCGCATCGATCCGCGCGACCGTTCGCTGCGCGCGTGGCACTCGGACAGTACGGCCGATCCGACCCTGCTGGGGCCGACCCGGCATCTGCTGCAGACCCCGGACGGCGTGGTCTGGGTCGCGTATTACGGCGGCGGTCTGCAGGCGCGCGATGCCGACAGCGGCAGGGTGCTGCACGACATCACCCCCAAGAGCGGCCACGGCCTGCGCTTCCCGGACCCCGAGGCCCTGTTCACCGGCCCGGACGGACAGCTTTGGCTGGCCGGCGGCGAAGGCCTGCTGCGCTGGCGGCCGGAGACGCGGCGCCTGGAGCCGGTCGCCGGCGCGCCCGGCGAGCGCATCCACAGCGCGCTGCTGGTCTCGCCCGATACGCTGTGGCTCGGGCGCTTGGGTTTGCTGGAAGCCTATCGTTGGCGCGACGGCGCGCTACGGCGGGTGGCGGTGGTCGACGGCGGCGACGGATTGCCGGCGGTCGAGCCTTCCGGCATCGCCGCGGGCCGCGACGGCGATCTGTGGGTCACCTCGCAGCGCGGCTTGATCCGTTACGATGCGCGCCGGCAACGCGTGCGCGTGTACGGCATGGGCGACGGCCTGCCGGATCAGGAGTTCATCGACCGCCCGCCGTATGTGGGCGCGGACGGACGGGCGTTCGCGCTCGGCGTGAACGGCTTGGTGCTGTTCGAACCCGGCCGCCTGCAGGCTGACGGCGAGCCGCCGCGCTTGGTGATCGAGCAGGCCAGCGTGCGCCGCGGCGAAGACCAGATGACGCTCGATCACCGGGCGCGCATCGTGCTGGAGCCCGGCGACCGCGATTTCAGCGTGGACGCCCTGCTGCTGGTGTTCGACGATGCCGCCAGCCACCGTTTCCGTTCGCGCCTGTCGGGTTACGATCCGGATTGGGTCGAAATGGGCATCAGCGGCAAACGCACGTTCTCGCGTCTTCCGGCCGGGGATTACCGCCTGGAGCTGATCGCCGCCGGCGCCGACGGCGAATGGTCGGCGCCGACGGTCCTGCATATCCGCGTGCTGCCCCCGTGGTGGATGACCTGGTGGGCGTTCGCCGCCTATGCCGCCGTGCTGGTGCTGTCGGTGTATGCCCTGGTGGCGTTCAACCGCGAGCGCCTGAAGCGCCGCCACCGCATCGCGATGGACGCGCAGCAACGCGAACTGCTGCTGCAGGGCTCCGAGGCCAAGTCCCGGTTCCTGGCCAATCTGGGCCACGAGATCCGCACGCCGATGACCGGGGTGCTGGGCATGACCGAACTGCTGCTGTCCGAACCCTTGCCGGAGGGCACCCGCGGCCGCGTGCAGGCGATCAAGAAGGCCGGCGAACATCTGTTGCGGCTGATGAACGACGCCCTCGACCTGTCCAAGATCGAGGCCGGCCAGTTCGAGCTCGATGTCCAGCCTTTCGACCTGCACGGATTGCTGCAGGACGTGCAGTCCCTGTTGGCGCCGTCGGCGGCGGCCAAGGGCCTGGCTTTCGATCTGCGCATCGCGCCGGAAGCCGGCCGCGCCTATCGGGGCGACAGCGGCCGCATCCGGCAGATCCTGTACAACCTGGGCAACAACGCGATCAAGTTCACCGCCGCGGGCGGCGTCACCCTCACGGTCACGGCGCTGGCGCCGAAGGGTTTGTCGATTTCGGTGGCCGACACCGGGCCGGGCATGACCGAGGAGCAGTGCGCGCGCCTGTTCCGGCGCTTCGTGCAGGCCGACGGCGCACGCACCGCGCAGCGCTTCGGCGGCAGCGGGCTGGGCTTGGCCATCAGCAAGGAGCTGGCGGGTTTGATGGGCGGCGATGTCGCGGTGGCCAGCGAACCCGGCCGCGGCTCCACCTTCACCGTCAACCTGCCGTTGGAGGAGGCGCGGGCCGATGCCGTCGCCGGCCCGGAAGACAGCGTGCCGGCGCCCGCGCGTCCGGCGTTGGCGCGCCGGATCCTGCTGGTCGAGGACGACGAGACCATCCAAGCGGTCATCGGCCAGCTGTTGCGGGCCGACGGGCATGTCGTGACCGAGGCGCGCAACGCGCTGGAAGCCTTGGCGCAAACCGCCCAGGAAAGTTTCGATGCGGTGTTCTGCGACATCGATCTGCCCGGCATGGACGGCCTGGAGCTGACCCGCCTGTGGCGCGCGCAGGGCATGCGCATGCCGGTCATTGCGGTGACCGCGCGCACCCAGGCCGATGCCGAGCAGCAATGCCGCGAGGCCGGCATGGACGGCTTCCTGCGCAAACCGGTCACGGGCGCCCGGCTGCGCCAGGCCCTGGAGGACGCGCTCAGTTGAGGTTGGCTTGGCCGGCGATGAACTGCCAGGTGCGGGTGATGTGGAGCACGGCGGGGTCTTCCGCCGTGCGCGGCAGCGCCGGGAACGGTTCGGCCAGGCGCACGATGTCGCCGGCGGCGCGGTCGAGCACGCGGTTGCCGCTGGATTTGACCACGGTGATGTCTTCGATGCGGCCGTCGCGGCGGATCGCCACGGTCAGGATCAGCTGGCCGCTGAGCCGGTTGAGCAGGGCCTGCTGCGGATAGTTGGCGTTGCCCACGCGCTCGACCTTGCGCACCCAGTCGTTCATGTACTGGGCGTAGGCGTATTCGCGGGTGCTGGCGGTGATGTATTTGTGCCGGCTGGCGCGCGCCTGCAGGTTCTGTTTGCGGCTGAATTCGTTGGCCAGCTTGGCCAGCGCCAGGCTTTGTTCGACCAGCTCGCTGCCCTCGGGCAAAGGTTCGGCCACGGTCGGCTTCTGTTCGCGCGCGCGCGGGGTCTGGCGTTCGGCCTGCGTCTGCGTGGTGACCAGGCGCTGCACCGGTTCCGGCTCGGGCGGGGTTTTCTGTTGCCGCATCGGCACCGGCGCGTCGCCGGGCTCGGTCTGCGGCAGCTGCGAGAGTTGGTCGTCCAGCGGCCGCTGCGCGCGCGCCGCGTCGCCGCCGCCCTGGTTGTCGGTCTGCGCCAGGAAGTCGGCGTGTTCGGGTTTGGCGGCGCTGGCGGTGGGGCTGAGCACCACGTCGAGCGTCGGCGTCACCGGCGCGGCCTTGTCCAAGGTGAAGCCGACGCCCAGCACCAGCACGCCATAGGCGATGCCGGACAGGATCAGGGTCCCGTTCAGGCGCTCCGTGGCGGAGATGCGGCGGCTCATTTCCGGTCCAGGCGGGCCTCGATGGCGTCCATGAGCAGGCCGGCGATGTTCAGCCCGAACTGGGCGTCGAGTTCGCGCACGCAGGTCGGGCTGGTCACGTTCACCTCGGTGAGGTAGTCGCCGATCACGTCCAGACCCACGAACAGCATGCCGCGGGCCTTCAGCCAGGGGCCGACCTGGGCGGCGATCCAACGGTCGCGGTCGGTCAGCGGCCGGCCTTCGCCGCGGCCGCCGGCGGCCAGGTTGCCGCGGAATTCATCGCCCTGCGGAATGCGGGCCAGCGCGTAAGGCACCGGTTCGCCGTCCACCAGCAGGATGCGTTTGTCGCCGTCGCGGATTTCGGGAAGGTACTTCTGCGCCATGGTCAGCGCGCCGTCGCCGATCAGGGTTTCCAGGATGACGTTGAGGTTGCCGTCGCCCTGGCGGATGCGGAAGATGGAGCGGCCGCCCATGCCGTCCAGCGGCTTCACCACCACGTCGCCGTGTTCGCGGATGAAGGCCCGGAAGTCGGCCGGGTCCCGGCTGACCAGGGTTTCCGGGCAGCAGTGCGGGAACAGCAGGGCCGCCAGCTTCTCGTTGAGGTCGCGCAGGCCCTGCGGTCGGTTCACCACCAGCACGCCGGCGTCCTCGGCCATCGACAGCACCTGGGTATCGTGGATGAACTGGGCGTCCACCGGCGGGTCTTTGCGCATCAATACGGCGTCGATGCCGCGCAACGGCCGGAGGGCGCCTTCGCCCAGGCTGAAATAGCCGTATTCGCGGTCCTCGAGCCGGATCGGGGCCAGCTGCGCCGAGGCCTCGCCGGCCCGCACGCCCAGGCTGCCGGGCGTGACGTAGTGCACGCTATGGCCGCGGCGCTGGGCCTCCAGCATCAGCGCGAAGGTGGTGTCCTTCGCCGTCTTGATCCGTTCGATCGGATCCATCACCACCGCGATGTGTCTGTTCATGGCTCGGCTCGCTGCCCCGACGGGTTGGGTATGCTAGATTTGACGGGTGGAAAAAGGACTTGGCGAAATCCGATTCCGGCCAGTATTATGGCAGAGTACGTGTTTCCGCCGCCGTCGGGCGGACAAAAAGGCGTTATTTCAGGGGATTTTGATGGATAGTGCAGAACTCAAGGGCTTGCGGGTCATGGTGGTGGACGATTCGAAGACCATCCGCCGTACGGCCGAAACCCTGTTGGCGAAGGAGGGCTGCACGGTATTGACCGCCGTCGACGGTTTCGAGGCCCTGGCCATGATCGCCGACCAGCAGCCGCACATCATCTTCGTCGACATCATGATGCCGCGCCTGGACGGCTACCAGACCTGCGCCCTGATCAAGAACAACCAGCAGTTCAAGAACACCCCGGTGATCATGCTGTCGTCCAAGGACGGCCTGTTCGACAAGGCCAAAGGCCGCGTGGTCGGCGCCGAGCAGTACCTGACCAAACCGTTCACCCGCGACGAGCTGCTGTCGGCCATCCGCCAGTTCGTGTCGGCCCTGAAGGCCTGACGCCATGGCCGCCCAGACCGCATTCGCCCGGCTGCAGGATTACGAACGGCGCTCGATCGCGCACGTCGCCGCGGCCCCGGAGGTCTCGGAAGAGCCCGGCCATTGGCGCGCCGTGGCCTACCGGCTCGGTCCGCACCTGCTGGTCTCCGCCTTCGACCAGGTCATCGAGATCACCGGCATCCCGCCGATGACGCCGGTGCCGCGCAGCGAGCCCTGGCTGCTGGGCGTCGCCAACTCGCGCGGCAACCTGCTGCCCATCGTCGATTTCAAGCTGTTCATCTTCGGCGAGCGCACCTTGACCCACGACGGCCAGCGCATGCTGGTGGTGCAGCAGTCCGGCGGCATGGTCGCGGTCGTGGTCGATGAGCTGTTCGGCCAGCGCTTCTTCAACGACTCCCAGCTGGTCGACGGCGCCGGCGCCTTCAACGAAGGCCGGCTGGGCCATTTCGTGGCCAAGGCCTATGCCGCCGGCGGCAAGACCTGGGGCGTGTTCGACATGGATCTGCTGACCAGGACACCGGAGTTCAGGCAAGCCGCGGCCTGAATGCGGCGATAAAAAAATCCGTTAGGGGAAAACACAGCATCATGAGCACTAAAATCCGTTCCATGGCCGACAAGCTCGGCAGCTTCAGCCTCAAGTTCTGGTCCTTGGTCCTGATCCTGGCGGTTGCGGTGTTCGCCGCCAACTTCTTCGCATCGAACTACTACAGCGCACGCGAGAACCAGGCGCGCGCGCTCAGCTCCGAGCTGCAGGTGCTGTCGCAGAAGCTGGCCAACTACTCCAAGGAGTCCGCCGCCGGCAACGAAAGCTCGTTCGCCGAGTTCAAGGCCACCAAGGACCGCGTCGCCGAGATCGTGGCCACGCTCAACAAGAACCACAAGGTGCTGGGCGCGCAGGGCGCGCTGGCGCAGGTCAGCAAGACCTGGGGCACCATCTCCGGCAACGCCGACCAGATCCTGAAGAGCGAGAAGGAGCTGGTGTCGCTGTCCAACACCGCCAGCCAGTTCAACGCCCGGGTGCCGCAGCTGTCCTCGCGCTTGAGCGAGGTGGTGAACGCCATGTCGGATTACAACGCCCCGGCGCAGCAGATCAACCTGGCCAACCGCCAGATCGTGCTGGTCGACCGGATGGCGCGGCGCGTGACCGAGGTCGTGTCCGGCGGCGAGAAGTCGGTGTCCGCCGCCGACGCGCTGTCGCGCGATACCGCGGCCTTCTCGCAGGTGCTCTCGGGCCTGAAGTCGGGCAACCCGGACTGGAACGTGGCGCCGGTGTCCTCGCCGGCCGCGATGAACTCGGTGGTCGCCGCCGAGCAGCTGTTCGCCCAGGCCGAAAAGGAAATCAAGGCCGTGCTGGACGCCTCCAGCAACCTGTTCGAGGTGCATCAGGCCGAAAGCGCGATCTCGCTCGACGCCGCGGTGTTCCTGGAAGACAGCGAGAACCTGTACAAGGCCTACGACAACATCAACCTGCGCCGCGCCTTCCCGAACACCTACATCACCCTGGGCTCCGCCGGCGCGGCCCTGCTGAGCATCGTGTTCCTGCTGCTCAGCATCTTCCGCACCCAGACCGTGCAGCTGTCCAAGTCGAAAGAGACCAACCAGCAGCAGCAACAGGCGATTATGCGTCTGCTGGACGAAATCGACCCGTTGTCCAACGGCGACCTGACCACCAAGGCCACGGTGACCGAGGACTTCACCGGCGCCATCGCGGACGCCATCAACAACACCGTGGACGAGATGCGGCTGCTGGTCGGCACCATCAACGACACCTCGGTGCAGGTGTCGTCGTCGGCCCAGGAAACCCAGGCCACCGCCGCCCAGCTGGCGGAAGCGGCCGAGCAGCAGGCGCGCCAGATCGAGTCGGCCTCGCGCCAGATCACCGTCATCGCCGAGAACATCGACGACGTCTCGCGCCGTTCGGCCGAGTCGGCCGACGTGGCCATGCGCTCGGTGCAGATCGCGTCCAAGGGCGCCGACGTGGTGCGCCAGACCATCCACGGCATGGACAACATCCGCGGCCAGATCCAGGAGACCGCCAAGCGCATCAAGCGCCTGGGCGAGAGCTCGCAGGAAATCGGTTCGATCATCGAGCTGATCAACGACATCGCCGAACAGACCAACATCCTGTCGCTGAACGCGGCCATCCAGGCGGCCTCGGCCGGCGAGGCCGGTCGCGGTTTCGCGGTGGTGGCCGACGAAGTGCAGCGTCTGGCCGAGCGCGCCTCGAACGCCACCAAGCGCATCGAGACGCTGGTGCAGACCATTCAGTCCGACACCAACGAAGCGGTGAGCTCGATGGAACAGACCACCGCGGAAGTGGTGGCCGGTGCCCGCCTGGCCGAGGACGCCGGCCTGGCCCTGGGCGAGATCGAGAAGGTGTCGAACGACCTGTCCGACCTCATCCAGAACATCTCCACGGCCTCGCGCCAGCAGTCCGCCGCGGCGACCAACATCACCGCGACCATGACC
>ERZ1645185.212-NODE-212-length-25442-cov-6.103163_pt1 | contig 25442 bp, 19 predicted proteins | sample MGYA00575351_ERZ1645185 | MGnify/ENA primary metagenome ERZ1645185 (study PRJEB40838, sample SAMN11284767) | freshwater sediment metagenome | isolation source: river sediment | host: Sediment | place: India: Jana village, Kanpur | collected 2015-12-17 ... | reverse complement strand
CCCGCGTCCCCCGTGGCGAGCGCCGTCGCGGGGGCCATGAGCCCGGCCTCGATCCGCCCCCGCGCTTGGCTCCCGAGTCCCTGCACGAGCCGCATCCCCAGTCGCACCGCCGGCGGCGCGGTCCGGCCGGCGCCGGGCTCGAGCGTGTGGTCCCATTGCGAGCGCGTCACGTCCACCGGCAGCACGCGCACGCCGTGCCGCTTGGCGTCCTCGATGAGCGTGCCCGGCGCGTAGAAGCCCATCGGCTGCGCGTTGAGCATCGCGCAGAGGAACTCCGGCGCGTAGTAGTGCCGCAGGTAGGCGCTCGCATAGACGATGAGCGCGAAGCTCGCCGCGTGGCTCTCGGGGAAGCCGTAGTCCGCGAAAGCGTTGATCTGGTTGTAGATCCGCTGCGCGAGGTCGGGCGCGATGCCGTTCGCCTCCATCCCGCGGATCATCTTCCGGCAGATGTCCGCCATCCGCTCGCGGCTGCGCTTGTGCCCCATCGCCTTGCGCAGCAGGTCCGCCTCGCCCGGCGTGAAGCCCGCCGCGGCGATCGCGACCTGCATCCCCTGCTCCTGGAAGAGGGGCACGCCGAGGGTGCGCCTGAGGATCGGCTCGAGCGACGGGTGCGGGTACGTGACCGGTTCGAGCCCCGCGCGGCGCCGCAGGTAGGGATGCACCATGTCGCCCTGGATCGGCCCGGGACGGATGAGCGCGACCTCGACGACGAGGTCGTAGAAGCAGCGCGGCTTGAGGCGCGGCAGCGTGTTCATCTGCGCGCGGCTCTCCACCTGGAAGACGCCCACCGTGTCGGCGCGGCAGAGGTCGTCGTAGACGGCCGGGTCGGCGCAGTCGAGCTGGCCGAGGTCGATCGCGACGCCGCGCGTGCGGCGCACGTACGCGAGGCAGTCCTGCACCACCGTCAGCATGCCGAGGCCGAGGAGGTCGATCTTGATGAGGCCGACGGGGTCGAGGTCGTCCTTCTCCCACTGGATGACGGTGCGGTCCTCCATGCTGGCGGGCTCGATGGGGACGACGGTGCGGAGCGGCTCCTCGGTGAGGACGAAGCCGCCCACGTGGATGCCGCGGTGGCGCGGCGCGGCGTCGAGCAGCTCGACGATGTCGGCGAGGCGGCCCACGCGCGGGTCGCGCGGGTCGAGGTGGGCGCGCCGGAGCAGCGTGTCCTCGCCCCCGCTCGTGCCGGGCCGGGCCGGGGGGGCGGGCGCGTCCTCGCGCCCCGTCCGCACCGTGCGTTGCTCGGCGCGCGCCTCCTTGATCAGCGTGCTCGCGTGCGTGCCCACCACGAGGTCGCTCGCGACGGCGTCGACGAGCGTCGCGGGGCGGGTCGGCAGCGTGCCGCGCCGTGCGGCGACGTCGCGCGGGTTCGGCCCCTCCCGCAGCGCGCGCTTGCTGTAGTTCGCGGGCCCCATCGCGTCGGCACGCTCGGGCGCGAACGGGTCGGCCTCGCGCGCCGCCGCGGCCGTCGCGGCGTCCGCCGCGCCGTCCGGCAGCCCCATGCGCAGCGCCGCCGCCGTGTTGCGCGCGCTGAAGCGGTCGCTGAAGCCCGCGATCGCCCCCGCCTGCTCCGGCGAGAAGCCGAGCACGCGCGCCGCATCGCGCACCGCGCTGCGCCCGCGCCACGTGATGTGCTCGCACACCATCGCCGCGTGCTCGCGGCCGTAGCGCGCGTACACGTACTGCAGCACCCGCTCGCGCTCGCGGTGCGCGAAGTCGATGTCGATGTCCGGGGCCTCGGCGCGCTCCTCGCTGAGGAAGCGCTCGAACAGCAGCTCGAGCTTCACCGGGTCCACCGCCGTGATGCCGAGGCAGTAGCAGACCGCGCTGTTCGCCGCCGAGCCGCGCCCCTGGCAGAGGATCCCCTCGCGCCGCGCGAAGCGCACGATGTCCCACACGATCAGGAAGTAGCCCGAGAGCCCGAGCTTCGCGATCAGCGCGAGCTCGTGCGCGAGCTGCTTGTCGTGCCGCGCGGTGCGCTTCCAGCCCCAGCGTTCCTGCGCCCCCGCCTCGACGAGGCGCGCGAGGTACTCGTCCTCGCTCACGCCCGGCGGCAGCGGGAAGCGCGGCAGGCGCGGCTTGAGCGTCTCGAGGCGGAAGGCGCACCGCTCGGCCACCGTGAGCGTGTTCGCCAGCCCGTCCTCGCGGCCGGCCCAGCGCGCCGCGAGCTGCGCGTGCCCCTTGAGGTGCCACTCGCCGTTGGGGCGCAGCCGCGTCCCCATCTCGTCGAGCGTCGCGCCGTGGCGCAGCGCGCAGAGCACGTCGTGCGCGATCCGCCCGCGCGGCCGCGCGTAGTGCACGTCGTTGGTCACCACCCACGGCAGGCCGTGCGCCGCGGCCAGCGGCACGAGCCGCGCGACGAGCGCGCGCTCCTCGGGGAGCGCGTGGTCCCAGCACTCCACCGCGACGCGCCGCCCGAACGCCTCGGCGAGCGCGCCGAGCGCGTCGTGCGCGAGGCGGTCGGCCTCGTCGCGCGCGAGCCAGGGTCCCGGGCGCGCCGCCGCGCCCGGCGCGAAGCCGCGCGGTCCCGCCGGGGCACCGGCCTCGCCGAGCGCGAGCAGCTGCGGCACCCAGCCGCGCGGGCAGCCCGTGAGCGCGAAGAGCCCGCCCGCGTGCGCCGCGAGCTGGTCGAACGTCACGCGCGGCGTGCCGCGCGGATGGTCGAGCCGCGCGCGCGTGATGAGCGTGCAGAGGTTCCCCCAGCCCTCGCGCGACTCCGCCAGCAGCACCACGTGCGTGCGCAGGCGCGGCACGCCGTCCTCGCCGAGCACGTGGCCGGGGAGCCGGGGCAGGGCGCCCGCCGCGCGCTCGAGGGCCGGCGGCAGCGGCACGTCCACGGTGAGCTCCGCCCCCTGGATCGCCGCCAGGCCCGCGGTGCGCGCGGCCGTCGCGAAGCGCACCGCGCCGCCCACGTCGTCGTGGTCGGTGAGCGCGAGCGCGGGCATCCCCAGCGCCACCGCCCGCTCCACCAGGCGCTCCGGGTCGGAGGCGCCGTCGAGGAGCGAGAAGGTGGAGTGGCAGTGCAACTCGACGTAGCTCACGCGGGACTCACGGCGCGCGCCGTTCAGTCATACCACCCCTGCAGCCGCCAGCCGCCGGCATCGCGGTAGCACAGCAGGTCCTGGCCGAGCTCCTCGCTCTCGCAGCGCCAGTAGTCGCGCGCGAACGGCTGGGCGTGCCACCACTCGCCCGAGAGGCGCTCGGGGCCGTGCGCGCGCTGCAGCGCGAGGCGGCGCCCGCGCCAGAACAGCACGAGCGGCGTGCCGTGCCGGTCGGTGGTGATCGTGATCGGCTCGGGCGTCTCGAGCAGGCGCGCGGCGGGGGCGGTCGTCGCGCCGGGGCGCGCGTCGTGCAGCGCCGGGGCGTGCGTCGCCGCCTCGCCCGCCGTCGCGCGCGCGGCGGCGTCGAGCGTCGGCAGCCGCAGTTCGGCCTGCTCCACCTCCTCCCACGCGCCGGCCCGTTCTGGGGCGTGCGAGTCACGGCGCGCGGGGCGCACCACGGCCCCCTTGCCGAGCGTGGCGCGCAGGCGCGCGAGCGCGGCCTCCGCGGCGGCGGGGTCGCGCCAGGCGGGCGCGAGCAGGTCGCCCTGCTCGGCGAGCGAAGGGGCCGACTCGGCGATGCGTACCTCGACCGCGCGCACCGGCGCGTCGAGCGTCCAGGTGTCGAGCAGGGCGCGGCACCGCTCGAACAGCGCGGCCGCGCGCGCGACCGGCCGCGCGGGACGCGCCTCGCGCGTGACGCGCCCGCCCGGCCCGTCGAGCGTGAGCGTGATCGCCACCGCGCTCGCCGCGCGCCCCTCGGCGGCGAGCGCGCGCACGAGGCGGTCGAGCGAGGCGCGCACGAGGAAGAGCACCGGCTCCATCGACGTGGCGCTCGTCGCGAGGTCGTGCGCGATGGCGCGCGGGTCGTCGGCGCGCGCGAGCGTGGCGCGGCGCGGGTCGTCGCCGCGCGCGAGCCGCCAGGCCGCGAGCCCGTCGCTCCCCCAGCGCCGCTCCACCTCCAGCGGGTCGAGGCGCGCGAAGGCGCCCGCGGTGCGAAGCCCGAGCGCGACGAGCGTCTCGCGCAGCTCCGCGTCCATCGGGACGAGCGCGACCGGCACCCGCGCGAGGTAGTCGCCGTCGTCGCCCGGGGCGACGTGCAGCGGCTCGGCGGCGGCGCGCGCGCTCCACGTGGCGGCGTAGGCCGTGACGCAGGCGTCGGCGATGGCCACGCGCGCGCGCGGATGCCAGACGCGCGCGATCGCGAGCAGCGACTCGGCGAGGCGCCGCTCGCCGCCGATGCCGTCGAAGCCGTCGGCGCCGACCCACCAGGTGCCCGGGGCGTCGCGCTCGGGGGCGACCTGCGGGCTCGCGGCGAGGAAGGCCGCGCTGGTGCGGGCCGTCTCGCGCGCGACGAGGCGCGCGTCCCAGGGGAGCGCGTCGAGCGCGGCGCACTTGGCGCGCGCCTGCGCGAGGGTCATCCCCACGCGCACGCCGGCCTGCGCGGCGGCCGCGCTCGTGGCGCGCACGAGCGTGCCCTCGGTGAGCGCGAGGAGGCGCGTGTCCCAGTGCGGGGCGTGGCCGGGGTCAGCGTCGCGCGGGATACTCGGGCTGCGCGAACCGTCGGCCGCGGGCGCCGCCGCGCGTTCGAGCCACACCGCGCCGATCGGGAATCTCGGGATGCGTACACAGGCGACGCGCGATGCCGTCCCCACGGCCCACCTCCAACTCGATGCGTTGATACGGCCCGCCCTTCTCGAGCGTGGCGATGATCCGGTGCGCCGCGGCTCCCGGTGACCGTGGCGCGACCGGCGTGATTGATGCGACGGATGCGACTGATGCCACTGCTGCCACTGCTGCGACCGGCGTGGCCGCTGTCCGCTCGAGACGGAGCCGCAGCGCGCCGCCCACCTCGGAGGCGCGCGTCCCCTCGCCCAGCAGCAGCAGGGCGGCGTCGGACTCGCGCGCGAGCTGCGTGAGGCGCACGGCCACCGCGCGCGGCAGCACCGGCGCGCCGTCGAGCACCACGAGCGCGAACGCCCCCGACCGCAGCAGCAGGTCGGCGCACCAGGGGCCGCGCGTCGCGTCCCCCGGCCGCACCACCCAGAGCGCGTCGTACGCCGCCGACTCCGACGCCCAATCGCGCGGGTCGAGGGTGCGCGTGGCATCGATCCAGGCCACGCCGCCCCCGCCGCGGATCGTCGCGGCGACGAGCGAGCGGGCGAGCGTCGTCTTGCCCGTCCCGGTCGGCGCGAGGAGCTCGGTGAGCCGTCCCCGCGGCAGGCCGCCGCCGGGCAGGGCCGCGTCGAGCGCGGCCACCCCGGTGGGGAGCCCCGGCGTGTCGCTCGGGGTCCCGGCCACGACGGCGGCGAGTTGCTGGCGGAGGAGGGCGAGGGACACGGATTTACACGAAGAAAGACCGAAAATCGAGTGGTAATTACCGAAGAAAAACCGAAAATAGCAAGGTCGGATGGCCTTCCGGTCGGGCATCACGTGAGGTGGGCGGCGCAACCCGTTCTGGGGGGAGGACTTGGCGAGAGGATGGGGGCGCCCCCTGCCTGCGGACCCGCCGACCCGCGAGATTCCCGGCGTGACCCGACCCTTCCTGATCCTCGGTGCCGTTTCCGCCGCCCTGGGCGTGGCCGCCGGCGCCTTCGGCGCGCACGCGCTGCGCGCCCGTCTCGAGCCACGCGCCCTCGAGGTCTTCGAGACCGCGGCGCGCTACCAGATGTACCACGCGCTGGCGCTGGTCGCCGTCGGGCTGCTGCTTGCCCGCGCCAACGGCGTGACCACGGCGCTGCTCGGGCCCGCGCCCGGCACCGGCGCGGCGGTCGCGAGCGGCTGGCTCTTCGTGGTGGGGACGGTGCTCTTCTCGGGCTCGCTCTACGCGATGACGTTCACGGGCCTTCGCGCGCTCGGGGCGATCACGCCGCTCGGCGGCGTGTGCTTCATCGCGGGATGGCTCTGCCTGGCGGTGGCGGCGGCGAAGCTGGGGTGAGGCGGGTCGCCGGCGCAGTGACGCGCACGCGTGCTCGACCGTCGGACCCTCGCACGATACTTGCACCCTGCCAGTCGATCCGGCGCGTCGTGCGCCGTCGCCGCGTCCACCCCGGAGCCATGTCCGTCGCCACGCCCTCCACGTCCGCCGACCTGATCGCCCGCGCCCGCGCGGTCGCGGCGGTCGCCGCGCGCCACGCCGCCGCCGTCGATGCGCAGGCGCGCTTCCCCGCCGAGGCGATCGCGGCGGCCCGCGAGGCGCGACTCCTCTCCGCCGCCGTGCCGACCGAGCTGGGCGGCGCCGGCGCGACGATGACCGAGCTGCTCGAGACCTGCCACGTGGTGGGCCAGGCGTGCGGCTCGAGCGCCATGGTGCTCGCGATGCACCACATCCAGGTGGCGCTGCTGGTGCGCCACGCGCGCGGCGTGCCGGACTTCGAGGACCACCTGCGCGCGCTCGTCGCCGGGCAGCGGCTGCTCGCGTCGGTCACGTCGGAGGTGGGCGTGGGCGGCGACACGCGCACGAGCCGGTGCGCGGTGGAGCGCGCGGGCGACCGCTTCACGCTGGTGAAGGACGCGACGGCCGTCTCCTACGGGGCGCACGCGGACGACCTGCTCGTGACCGCGCGGCGCGCGCCCGACGCGGCGCCGAGCGACCAGGTGCTCGTGCTCGCGCGGCAGGGCGAGTTCACGCTCGAGGGCGGCACGGGGGCGTGGGACACGATGGGCATGCGCGGCACGTGCAGCCCGCCGTTCCTGGTGCGCGTCGAGGGCCCGGTGTCGCGGATCGTGCCGGGGCCGTACGCCGACGCCTCCGCGGAGACGATGGTGCCGTACTCGCACCTGCTGTGGGCGGGGCTCTGGGTGGGGATCGCCGCCGACGCGATGGCCCGGGCGGCGGCGGCGGTGCGCGCCGCCGCGCGGCGCGCGCCCGGCGAGACGCCGCCGACGGCGGTGCGGCTCGCCGAGCTCTCGGTGGCGATGCAGGCGCTGAAGGCGAACGTCTGGGCGGCGGCGCGCGACTTCGACGCGCTGGGTGACGACCGTGCGCCGCTGCAGACGATGGGCTGGGCGCTGCGCTGCAACAACGTGAAGGTCGGCACCTCGGAGGCGGCGCACGCGATCGTGCACCAGGCGCTCGGCATCATCGGCATCGCGGGCTACCGCAACGACAGCCCCTACTCCGTCACGCGGCACTACCGCGACATCCTCTCCGCCGCGCTGATGGTGGGCAACGAGCGGATCCTCGCGAAGAGCGCGGCGATGCTGCTGGTGCACAAGGATGACTGAGCCGACGGCGACGCCGGAGGTGCGCGCCTTCCACGACGCGCTCGTCGCGGGCGGGCTGCTGGTGCCGACCGGGCCGCTCGGCGCCCTGGGGCACGGCCCGGAGTTCGAGGCGGTGATCGCGGCGTTCGACGCCTTCAGCGCGAGGGCGATCCTCGGCGGCGGGGCGGCGCCGATCCACTTCCCGCCCGTCATCGACCGCGCGATCCTCGAGCGCACGGGCTACCTCGAGTCGTTCCCCCATCTCTGCGGCGTGGTGCACAGCTTCGCGGGCAGCGAGCGCGAGGCGCGCGCGATCCCGCCGCGCATCGCCGAGGGGCGCTCGTGGGGCGACCTCCTCGCGCAGACCGACCTCGTGCTGACGCCGGCGGCCTGCTATCCGTTCTATCCCACGTGCGCGGGGACCCTCCCGCCGGACGGCCGGCACGTGACGCTGCTGGGCTGGGTGTTCCGGCAGGAGCCCTCGCTCGAGCCCACGCGGATGCGCGCCTTCCGGGTGCGCGAGGCGATCCGCGTCGGCACGCCCGACGAGGTGCTCGCCTGGCGCGCCGAGTGGCTCGTGCGTGGCCGCGAGCTCCTCGCGATGGTCGGCCTGCCGGTCGAGACTGACGTCGCGGCCGACCCGTTCTTCGGGCGCGGCGGGAAGGTGATGGCCGCCGGCCAGCTCGAGCAGCAGCTCAAGCATGAGTTCCTCGTGCCCGTGCTGCCCGGCGAGCCGCCCACGGCCTGCTGCTCCGTCAACTACCACCGGGACAAGTTCGCGCAGGCGTTCGGCATCACGCTCGCGGACGGCACGCCGGCCCACACGGCCTGCATGGGGTTCGGGCTCGAGCGCGTGGCGCTCGCCCTCCTGCGCACGCACGGCCTCGACCGGCACGCCTGGCCCGCGCCGGTGCGCGCGCTGCTGTGGCCGTGACGCGCGCGGCGGTGCTGCCCGCCCTGCGCGCGGGCGCCTACGGGCGGCATCCGCTGCACGCGGAGGACCGCGTGTGGGTGGAGCGCAACTGCTACGCCGACGTCTTCGTGGAGCTCCTGCACGCGCTCGGCCTCGAGCCGCGCGCGATGCTCGGCCATACGGCCGCCATCGACTTCACGGGGGACGGCTTCACGTTCTTCAAGCCGTCGCACGACGAGCTGCGCGACCTCTACGGCATGGACGTGCAGGAGCTCAACGTCTGGCGCACGCCGCTCGAGCACGCCCTCGAGCACCTGGGCGCGGGCCGGTTCATCGCCACCGAGGCCGATGCCTTCTGGCTGCCCGACACGGCCGGCACCGACTACCGCCAGCAGCCGGTGAAGACGACCATCGTGCTCAACGCCGTGGACGTGGACGCACGGCGTGCGGGGTACTTCCACAACGCGGGCTACTTCGAGCTCGAGGGCGAGGACTTCGACCGCACGTTCGCGGCCGATGCGCGCCCGCTTCCGCTCTACGCGGAGCTCGTGCGCATCGACCGGCTCGTGCGCCGGCCGGCGGACGCGCTGCGGCACCTCGCCCGGGAGCGCCTCGCCGTGCACGCGGCCCGCGCGCCGCGCGAGAACCCGGTGCGGCGCTGGGGCGCGCGCTTCGCGCTCGACCTCCCAGAGCTGCAGGCGCGCGGGCTGCCGCACTACCATCGCTGGGCGTTCTCCACCACCCGCCAGGTCGGCGCGGCGATGGAGCTGCTCGCCGCACACCTCGAATGGCTCGCCGAGGACGCCGCCGACGCGCCGCTGCGCGAGGCGGCCGCCGCCTTCGCGCGCGTCAGCACGGGCGCGAAGGCGTTCATCCTCAAGGCGGCGCGGGCCGTGCACCACGGCCGTCCGCTCGACGCCGCGCCGCTGTTCGACGAGATGGCCGCCGCCTGGGACGACGGGATGGCGCGCCTGCCCGGTGGAGCACGGGCGGTCCCCGCGTGATATTCCGTCGCACGCACCGCGTGCTTCCCCCCGACTCGACCCGATGACCGATCCCGCCGCCCGCACGGATGCCATCCGCCGCATCCTCGCCCAGCACGCCCGCCTCCCGGTCGAGGCCGCGCAGCTCGGCGACGAGGCCGACCTCTACGAGGCCGGCATGACGTCGCTCGCGAGCGTCAACGTGATGCTCGCGCTCGAGGGCGAGTTCGACGTCGAGTTCCCCGACCACATGCTGCGGCGCGGCGTCTTCCAGAGCATCGCGTCGATCCGCGCGGCCGTCACCGAGCTGGTCGGAGGGTGAGCTGACCGCGCGCGGGCGGCTGCGTGGGTTCGACGCGGACCCGTGCCTCGTGCTCGCCGACGGATGGCGCTGCACCGCGACCGCGCCCGGCGCGTACGACGCCCCCGGCGCGCTGGCCAGCCACGCGGGCCCGTGGACCGCGGCGACGGTGCCCGGCACCGCCGCGGGCGCGCTGCGCGCGGCGGGCACGTGGAGCCTCGACGGCCCCGCGCGCGCGTTCGATGCCGAGGACTGGTGGTTCGAGACGACGTTCGACGCGCTGCCCGGCGAGGCGGGGGCGGAGGACTGGCTCTGCTTCGACGGCCTCGCGAGCGTGGCCGACGTCTGGCTGAACGGCGCGCCGCTCCTCTCGAGCGCGGGGATGTTCACGGCGCACGAGGTCCGCGTGGACGGGCGGCTCGCGCCGCGCAACACGCTCGCCATCCGGTTCCGCGCGCTCGACGCGCTGCTGGCCCAGAAGCGGCCGCGGCCCCGCTGGCGCGCGCCGATGGTGGCATCGCAGCAGCTGCGGTGGGTCCGCACGACGCTGCTCGGGCGCACGCCCGGCTGGTCGCCGCCCGCGGCCGCGGTGGGACCGTGGCGCGCGGTGCGGCTCGAACGGCGGCGCGTGCTGGCGCTCGATGACCTGCGCCTGCGCGCCGACGCTGACGGGCGCGTGGACTGCGCCGTGCGCGTGACGCCGGTCGCCGGCGGCGCGGCGCCCGACGAGGTGACGCTGGTGCTCGCGCGCGGCGCGCAGCGGTTCCGCGTCGGGCTCGCGCCCGGCGACGACGGGCACTGGGCGGCGCGCGCCACGCTCGACGACGTGGCGCGGTGGTGGCCGCACACCCACGGCGAGCCGGCCTGCTACCTCGCGGCGCTCGAGTGCCGCGCGGGCACGCGCACCCATCGCGCGCCCATCGGGCCGGTCGGCTTTCGCACGATCGCGGTGGACACCGCCGACGGCGACTTCCGCGTCCGCGTGAACGGCGTCCCCGTGTTCTGCCGCGGCGCCTGCTGGACGCCGCCCGACGTCGTGCGGCTCGACGCGGACGAGGCCGCGCTCGACGCCGCGTTCGCGCAGCTTCGCGACGCGGGGATGAACATGCTCCGCGTCAGCGGGACGATGGCGTACGAGAGCGACGCCTTCCTCGACCGCTGCGACGCGCACGGCGTGCTGCTCTGGCAGGACCTGATGTTCGCGAACATGGACTATCCGGAGGACGACGCGGCCTTCGACGCGGAGGCCGGGCGCGAGGTGGCGCAGCAGCTCGCGCGCCTGCAGGGCCGTCCCGCGCTCGCGGTCGTCTGCGGCAACAGCGAGGTCGGGCAGCAGGCGGCGATGTGGGGCGCGCCGCGCGCGCGATGGACGCCGTCGCTCTTCCACGAGCGCTTCGCACGCCTCGCCGCCGAGGCGTTGCCGGGCGTGCCGTACTGGCCGTCGTCGGCGCACGGCGGCGCCTTCCCGCACCAGGCCAGCGCGGGCACCACGTCCTACTACGGCGTCGGGGCGTACCGGCGTCCGCTCGACGACGCGCGCCGCGCCGCGGTGCGCTTCGCCACCGAGTGCCTCGCGTTCGCCAACCCACCCGAGCGCGCGACGCACGCGCGGATGCCGGGCGGCCTCGCGCTGCGCCCGGGCGACGAGGCGTGGCGCGCGCGCGCGCCGCGCGACCTCGGCGCCGATTGGGACTTCGAACAGGTGCGGGACCACTACGTGGCGAGCTGCTTCGGCGTCGATCCGCTCGCCGTGCGCGCCGCGGATCCCGCGTGGTACCTCGAGCTCGGGCGCGTCGCCGTGGGCGAGGCGATGGCCGCCACCTTCCTCGAGTGGCGGCGCGCGGGATCGCCCACGCGCGGCGCGCTCGTCTGGTTCCTGCGCGACCTGTGGCGCGGCGCCGGATGGGGCGTCGTGGACGCCGACGGCCGTCCCAAGGTGCCCTGGCTCTACCTGCGCCGCGCGCTCGCGCCGCTCGCGGTCGGCATCACCGACGAAGGGGTGAACGGCCTCGCGGTCCACGCGATCAACGACCGCGCCGAGGCGTTCGCCGGCGCGATCGAGCTCGCCTGCCACCGGGCTGACGGCGTGCGCACGGGCCACGCGACGCTCGACCTCACCGTGCCCGCGCGCGGCGCGGTCGCGCGCAGCGCGGTGGAGTGGTTCGACGAGTTCCGCGACCTCTCCGATGCGTACCGCTTCGGCCGCCGCGACCAGGACGTGGTGGTCGCGACGCTGTGCGGCCCCGATGGCGTCGCGCGCGCGCGGGCCGTGCACTGCATCGGCGGGCTGCCGGGCGCGCGGCAGGCGGACGTCGGCCTCGAGGCGACGCTCGAGGCGGCGCCGGGCGGCGGCGCGCACCGCGCGCTGCACGTGCGCACCCGCGCGCTCGCGCTCGCGGTGCGCGTCGACGTCCCCGGCTTCCGGCCCGAGGACGACGCCTTCCACCTCGCGCCGGGCGAGTCGCGCCGCATCGCCCTCGTCGCGGATCCCGCCTTCGGTGCGGCGGCGCCGGGCGAGGTGCGGGCGCTCAACTCCGCGGCCGTCGTGCCGCTGCCCGCCGCGTGAGCGCCGCCGTGCACGCGCCGTTCACCACGCCCGAGCGCGCGGAGCCGAACTATTTCGGCCCCGAGGAGCGCCCGCTGCTGGGATGGCTGCACCATCCCGCGCCCGGCGCGCCGGTGCGCGACGTCGGCATCGTGGTCTGCCAGGCGTTCGGGTACGAGGCGCTCTGCGCCCACCGCAGCATGCGGCACCTCGCGACGATGGCCGCGAGGATCGGCGTGCCGGCGCTGCGCTTCGACTACGACGGCAAGGGCGACTCGGCGGGGGAGGCGCTCGACCCCGGCCGATGGCCGGCCTGGCTCGCGAGCGTGCGCGCCGCCGCCGAGGAGCTGCGCGCGCGCACCGGCGTCACGCGCGTCTGCCTGGTGGGGATGCGTCTCGGCGCGGCCGTCGCCGCGGAGGCCGCGCCCACGGTCCCCGGGTGCGACGGGCTCGTGCTGCTCGCGCCGATCATCGCGGGCCGCGCGGCGCTGCGCGAGCTGCGCGCGATCGAGGCCGCGCTGGGACGCCCTGACGCGCCGCCGCGCTTCGCGGTGCCGCAGGAGGTGCAGGAGGCCGTGGGCTTCCGCTACGACTGGGAGACCAAGGCGGCCATCGGGCGCATCGACCTGCTGGCGCTGCGCGGCCAGCCGCCCGCCGACGTGCTGCTCATCGACCGCGACGACCGGCCGCCGCAGGACGAGCTCGTCGCCGCCTGGCGCGGCGCGGGCCGCCGCGTGGACCACGCCGTGCTGCCCGGCGTCGTGGAGACGCTGCTCGACCCGCACGATGCGCAGGTGCCCGCGGCGATCCTCGACGCCGTGCGCACCTGGCTCGAGCGACGGTACGCGCCGGCCGCCGTGGCCCGCGTGACCGCGCCGCCGCCGCGCCGGACGGCGCGCATCGGGCGGGGCGTCACCGAGGACGTGGTCGCCTTAGGCCCCGAGTCGCGGCTCACGGGCGTCATCACGCGGCCCGCCGGCACGCCGTCGCGCGCGCTGCTGTTCCTCAACGCCGGCGCCAACCACCACGTGGGCCACGGGCGCGTCTACGTGAAGCTCGCGCGGCGGCTCGCCGAGCGCGGGTGGCTCACGCTGCGCTACGACGTCTCGAGCGTCGGGGAGAGCGCGACGCCGCCCGGCGCGCGGGAGAACACGGTGTACGCACCCAGTGCCCTGGAGGACCTCGCCGCGGCGATCGCGCTCGTGCGCGCGCAGCCCGGCGTGCGCGAGGTCGAGGCCGTCGGCCTCTGCTCGGGCGCGTTCCACGCCTTCAAGGGGGCCGTGCGCGGGCTCGCGCTCGACGGCGTCGTCGCCGTGAACCCGCTCGTGTTCTTCTGGCGGCCCGACATGCCGCTCGCCTACCCGCCCTACCGGATGGTGAGCGATGCCGCGAGCCTGCAGCGGTCGATGCGCAGTCCGCGCAAATGGCTCAAGCTCCTGCGCGGCGGGGTGGACGTGCGCGGCGCGGTCCACGTGCTCGGCCAGCGCGCCGCCGACGTCGCGCGGAACGTCGGACGCGACGCGGCGCGCGCGCTCGGCGCGACGTTCGCCGACGACTTGACCGCCGAGATCGACACGCTCGTCGCCCGCGGCGTGCGCCTCCGCTTCATCTTCTCGGTCGGCGACCCCGGCGAGGCGATCCTGCTGGGCACCGCGGGGCGGCGCCTCGCGTCGCTGCAGCGCCGGGGCAAGGCGCGGATCTCGCACCTCGAGCTGTGCGACCACAGCCTCTCGAAGGCGTGGATGCACGAGGCGCTCTGGGAGCGGCTCGCCGCCGACCTCGGCGTGCCGGGGTAGCGGCTCAGGCCGCGCGCGGCGCGACGCGGTCCTTGAGGCGCAGCAGCGGCCGTTCGAGCAGCCGCCAGGAGGCCATCGCCGCGGCCAGCGAGAGCACGAGCACCGCGCCGACGTGCACCGCGCCGCGCGCGAGCCGCCACGGCGAGTCGTCGGCCGTCACCCACGCGCCCAGGCGCGCCGCGAGCAGCGTGTGGATGGGGAAGTGCGCGAGGTAGAGCGCATAGCTGTAGCGCCCGGTCTCCCGCAGCGGCCGCCGCGCCAGCGCGCGCGCCAGCGGTGAGGCGTCGGCGGGACGCAGCGCGAGGGCGAGCAGCGCGGTGCAGGCCACGGTGACGAGGCTCTGGCCCGCCACCTGCACCAGGCGGTCGTCGGAGGGCAGGCCGCGCGCGAGCACGAACACGGCGCCGAGGGCGGCGAGCGAGGTCACGAGCGCCGGCACGCTCCAGCGCCGCACGTGCGCGGACCCGCCCGCCTCGCGCAGCAGCGCCGCGAGCAGCGCCCCCGCGGCGAGGGCGTCCCACCGGGCGATGGTGAACTGGTACGCGGTGTCGGCCGGGAGCTCCGCGGCGCGCAGCGCCAACCGCACCGCCGGCCCGGCGACGACCATCGCCACCGAGAGCGGGACCAGCCCGCGACGGCCGAGCCCGCGCACGAGCAGCGGCCACGCGAGGTAGAACTGCTCCTCCACCGCCAGCGACCACAGGTGCGACCACCCCGGCACGCTCGCACCGAACGGCTGCGTCCAGTTGGAGACGTACAGCCAGAACGTCCACTGGTGGGCGCGCAGCGCCGCGTCGAGCGCGGGCGAGGCGAGCAGCGGTGCCGCGAGCAGCGTGAGCAGCAGCAGCGCGTAGTACGGCGGGAAGATGCGCAGCGTGCGCCGCAGGTAGAACGAGCGGAAGTACCCCGGTCGGCCGCGCGAGTCGAGCAGGATGCCCGTGATGAGGTAGCCCGAGAGCACGAAGAACAGCTGCACGCCGACCCATCCCGCGCCCGAGAGCGTCGCGGCGAGCTGCGTGAGCAGCGCGCGCGTGCTGCCGAGCACGTATCCCGCGTTGTGCACGATCACGACGAGCACCGCCAGGCCGCGCAGGCCATCGAGTGCCGCGACGCGATCGCCGGGCACGATGGTTGCGGGAGTGGTGGTCGGCATGAGACCATTGTAGCCGCTCGTCCTCCCCAGCCGCCATCATGACGACCCGCGCCCCACGACGCCTCCTGCCGCGCCTCGCGGCCGCCCTCCTGCTGCTGCTCGCGCTCGCCGAGGTCGGGGCGCGCCTCGTCGCCCCGCGCATCGGGCTCGACGTGCGCCCGCTCGCGGACCTCCTCGCCGAGCAGTCGCGGCAGATGGAGCGGCTGCTCACCGACACGACCTCGCTCACGATGCTCGACGCCGCGCTCGGCTGGCGGCATCGGCCGGGGTTCGCGGACAGCCTGCGCCACTACGACGCGGCCGGCATCCGCGGCACGCGCGCGGTGTCGCCCGCGCCGGCCGCGGGCGTGACGCGGATCGTCGCGGCGGGCGATGCGTTCACCGCGCAGCTCGAGGTCGGCGACGCCGACGCGTGGCCCGCCGTGCTGGAGGGGGCGCTCCCCGGCGTCGAGGTGCTCAACATGGGCGTCGGCGGGTACGGCACCGACCAGGCGATGCTGCAGTTCGTGCGCGACGGCGCGCCGTTCGCGCCGCGCCTCGTGCTCATCGGTTTCGCGAGCGTGGACCTGCGCCGCGCGATCGGCGTCTTCCCGCGCTTCGCGTCCGTCCACGAGATGCCGCTCACCAAGCCCCGCTTCACGCTCGACGCCGCGGGCGCGCTCGCGTTCGTGCCCAACCCGGCGGCCACGCGCGCGGAGAAGGAGCGCTTGCGCGACGACCCGGCGAGCGTGCGCGCGCTCGGACCGCTCGACGGCTGGTACGAGCCGTGGCGCTACGAGGCCCCGCTGCTCGATCGCTCTGGCTTCTTCCGCGCCGTGCGCGCGCTCGCGACCAAGGTGCACCGCCGTTCGCTCGACGCCGACCGGCTCTACGACGCCGAGGGGTTCCGGGCCGAGAGTCCCGCCTTCCGCCTCCAGCTCGCGCAGCTGCTCGCGTTCGGCGATTCGGTGCGCGCGCGCGGTGCGGTGCCGGTGTACGTGATGCTCCCGGCGATCGAGGCCGTGGAGCGCGCACGGCAGGGCGGCGCGCCCGACTTCGCGCCGCTGCGCGACGCGCTCCGCCGTGACGGCCGCGCGCCGGTGCTCGACGTGACCGAGGCCTTCACCGCGGCCACGCCGCCGACCACGGGGGTGCCGGCCTGGTTCATGCCGTTCGGGCACTACTCCGCGAGCGGCAACGCGGTCGCGGGGACGTGGCTCGCGGGGCAGCTCGCCCCGCTCGTCGCGCGCTGATCAGCCGCGCAGCACGTTCGTCACGAAGCGCCACCACCGCCGGTGGTCGGCCAGGTGGCGGCGGAGGCGCGCGCCCGCCGATTCCGTCGAGGCGGTGCCGAGCGCCCGCGCCCACTTCGCCTCGGGGTCCCACCGGGCCGCGCGCTCGTGGCCGCTCCACCCAGGGCGGATCGCGGCGCGCCAGAGCCACCGGGTCACCGCCACCGACGGGCTCGGCGCCCCCTCGCCCGCCGCGAGCCCGGTGATGAAGTGCCGTTCGATCGCGTCGCGCGCGGCCGGCCAGGTGGGCGGCGCCAGCGCCGCGAGCGTCGGCGCCGGCACCGGGAGCGCGCTCAGCCGCTGCGCGAGGCGCAGCGTCCAGTAGCACACCGTCGCCGCACGGGCCGCCCGCGCCTGCGCCGTGAACCGTTCCCACGAGAACCCCGGTGCCGCCGCTGCCACCGCGACGAGCCGGAAGGTTCGCCACGGCCCGAACTGCATCATGTGCTGCCAGCCGAAGTGGATGCAGCCGTGCAGGAGCAGGTGCTCCGCCGAGGGACGCCGCGCGGCGGCGAACGGCCCCTCCGCCGCCACCGCGTCGCGCCAGAGGTCGGACTCGCCGAACGCGAACGAGTGGTCGCCCGGGAAGAGCGCGTGATGCAGCTCGACGCGGACGTCCGGCATCCGCGCGTCGAGGAACGGCGGCTCGTGGTGCTGCTCGCGCAGCAGGTCGTGCAGCACCGGGTCCGTGGTCTGCGCCCAGCCGGCCGACGCGAGCGCGGCGCGCGCGCGCGCGCGGTCCTGCGGGCGCACGAGCAGGTCGAGGTCGCGCATCGGGCGCGCGCGGAAGGTCGCGTCCGACATCGCGCCGACGGCGGCCCCCTTGAGCAGGAGCACCTCGACGTCCTGCGCGGCGAAGGCCCGCAGCGTCTCCGCGAGCCGCGCGGAGAGGTGCCGCATGCGGAAGTCGCTCACCATGGCGCTGCGCGCGAGGTACGCCGCGACGTCCTCGGGCACCGCCGCCGTGCCGCCGCGCTCGAGCAGCCGCCAGAGCGGCGCCACCGCCATCTCGCGCTCCGCCATCAGCATCACGCGGCCCCACTCGCGTGCCTCGCGCGCCAGCGCGGCCGCCTCGCCGGCGCCGCAGGCGGGGTCGGCGCTGCGGAAGACCAGTCGCGTCTCGGGGCTCAGCGGGCGCACGGCGCGGCTCAGTACTGCGAGAGGGTGCCGGCGCGCCGCGCGTGCCGCAGCGCCGCGCCGAACGCGAGCGTGCCGATCGCGAGCGCGGTCGCCGCGAGCAGGGCGAGCATCCCGAGGTCGGCGAGCACCTCGCCCGGCGCCGCCCCGCCCAGCAGCAGCATCCGCGCGGCGCGCAGCGCGTACGTGAGCGGGATCGCGCCCGAGAGGTCCTGCAGCCACGACGGGATCACGCGCACCGAGTAGTAGACGCCGCCCAGCAGGCCGGAGAGCGCGATCACCGCGGTGGTGAGCGGCCCCGACGTGCGGAACACGAGCACGAGCGCGCCGGCCACGAGGCCCACGCCCAGGTAGGCGAGCAGCATCACCGCCGCGATCGCGGCTGCCAGCGGCATCGAGGACCAGGCGATCGGCACGCCCGCCACCGCGGCGCCCGCCAGCAGCACCAGCGCGCGCAGCACGCTCTGCGTCAGCGGGTACGCCGCCATCCCGGCGAGGAGGAGCGGCAGCGGCGTGCGTGTCACGAGCAGCGCCTCGAACGTGCCGCTCCCGATGCTGCCGGCGAGCGCCGACGGGATGGCCGCCGTCGCCGACGAGAGCAGGTACGTCGCGGCCACGCCGACGAGCAGGAAGCCGAAGTACTGTCCGCCCTCCTGCGCGATCGACTCGGCCACCACCGGCTGCAGCGCGCCGGCCACGAACCACAGCGGCACGATCGACGCGAGCAGCGCGGCGAACGACAGCAGCATCGCCACGCGATAGCTCGCGGCCGTGAGCCAGGCGGCGCGCAGCAGCGCCACGACGCTACGCATCGCGGCCCCCGGCGGTGGCCAGCACCCGCTCGATGAGGTCGGCGAGCGTGGGGGCGGCGCGCTCGCAGCGCGCCACGCGCACCTCGGCCGCCGCCAGCGCGGCGAGCAGCCGCGCCGCCGCCTCGGCCCCGCCGGGGACCTCGCCGACGTACTCGTCCCACCCGGCCTCGACGGTCGCGCCGCGCCGCGCGAGCGCGACGCCCACGCCGGCCGCGCGCGCCGTCGCCGCCGCGCCGTCCTCCGCGCGCACCCATAGTCGGTACCGGTCCGTGCCCGCGCGGTCGCGGAGGACCGGCGTCGCGTCGGTCGCGAGCAGCCGCCCGCGCTCGAGCACCGCGACGCGGTCGCACAGCTCCCACACCTCGTCGGCATCGTGCGTCGCGAGCAGCACCGTGCAGCCTTCGGCCCGCACGACGGTCTCGCGCAGGAAGCGCCGGAAGTCGCGCGCCGAGATCGGGTCGAGGCTGCGCGTCGGCTCGTCGAGCAGCAGCACGCGCGGGCGGCCGAGCAGCGCGCGGGCGATGAGCAGGCGCTGCCGCATTCCCGACGAGAAGGCGCCCACCAGCTTGCCGCCGGTGTCGGCGAGGCCCGTCACCGCGAGCACCCGCGCCACCTCGGCGCGCGCCGCGGCGCCGTGCAGCCCCTGCAGCGCCGCGTACAGCCGCAGGTTCTCGTCGGCGGGAAGGCGCCAGTACAGGCTGCGCTCGTTGGCGAGGACCGGCGCGAGCAGCCGACGCACCGCCTCGGGCGCGTTGGCGACGTCGTGCCCGCCCACCTCGGCGTGGCCCGCGTCGGCGAGGATGAGCGTCGCGAGCATCTTGAAGAGCGTCGTCTTCCCCGCGCCGTTCTGTCCGAGCAGCCCGAAGATCTCGCCCTCCGCCACCGCGAACGTCACCGTGTCCACCGCCACCGCGCGCCGGCCACCGAACGGTGCGCGCAGCGTCTCGCCCCAGCCGCGGCGCACGGGGAAGCGCTTGGTGAGCCCCTCCGCACGCACGATCACGGCGCGCCCCCGTGGCTCGCGAGGAGGTCGGCGGCGACGGCGGCGAGGCGGTCGAGGTCGCGCGGCACGCGGAGCCGGTAGACGGGCACCTGGCGCGCGATGCCGGCGGCGCGCGCGAGCATCACGGGCGCCGCCGTGGGGCCGAGCATGCGGCCGATCTTCACGTGCGCGACGAGGCTGATCGCCGCGATCGTCGGCGGCACGCGCTCGCGCGAGGGCGGCGCCGGCAGCGGTACGCCGCCGGCCGGCGGCTCCGCGAGCGCCGCGACCGGGTCGAGCAGGTAGATCGCCGAGAGCGGCGCGGGCTCCGTCGCGGTGTGGGCGAGCGTCGGCGCGGCGATCACGCGCTTCCCCTCGCGCGACTCGAACGTCGGCGCGTCGACGCCGACCGCCTCGCGCGCGTCGTCGCGCACGCGCAGGCTCTGCACGCCGGGCCAGGCGCGCGGCGGCTGGCCCGGCTCCACGGGCAGCGTGTCGTCGGTCACCAGCGGCGCGCCCTGCGCCTCGAGCGCGAGCGCGATCGTCGACTTGCCGTAGCCCTTCGCGCCGAGGAACGCGAGCACGCCGTCGGCGGCGCGCACCGCGCTGCCGTGCAGCGGCAGCCAGCCCTCGAGGTGGAGCGCGGTGGCGAGCACGCGCCCAAGGAGATGGGCGCGCACGAAGTCGGGCCACGAGGCCTCGCGGCGCTCCCACGCGATGCGGCGCCGGTCGGCCGAGAGGTCGAAGACGCCCGTGTCGTCCACGCTGATGCGGTGCCCCGCCGCGTGCGCATGCAGCCGCGCGTGCACGTCACCGTAGAGCAGGTCGTCCCCGAGCGCGCGCGCCCCCTCCGCTTCGGGGAGCGCCTCCACCACGTCGAAGCGCCAGTGCGGGTCGCCCGCCGGCGCCTCCCGCAGCTCGGGCAGCGGATACGCGCTCGCGATCGTCCGTCCATACGCCTCGTACAGGCGCTCCGGTCCCGTCCCGTGCGTCATGCGGGGCGCGCCTCCTCGTGCGCGCGCAGCCACCACTCGGTCTGCAGCGTGAGCAGCAGGCGCGCGCCGATCTCGTCGTCGGGGTGCGCCTCGACGTGCGCCCAGGCGCGGGACAGGCGGACCGGGTCGATGATGCCGAGGGAGGCCAAGCGGGAGTCGCGCAGGAGGTCGTCGATGAGCGGGCGGCCGATCGCCCGGAACTGCCTGAGGAAATATGCCGAGGTGACCCCGGTGCGGCGCGGGCGCGGCGCGAGCACCGACTCGGGCAGCAGGCCGCGCATCGCCGCGCGCAGCGCGCGCTTGGTCTCGCCGCCGTCGGCGCGCTCCGACCAGGGGCGGCGCACCGCCCAGTCCACGATCCGCGCGTCGAGCAGCGGCGAGCGCACCTCGACGCCCTCGTCGAGCGCGAGGCCCTGCAGCGTCGCCATGATGCGCGCGAAGTACGGGAAGCGCAGGAAGGCGTGCGCCTCCTCGAGCACGCGGTCGCCCGCGGGCAGGGCGGGGCACATCGCCGCGTCGCGCTCCAGCACCCCGAGCGCCGCGAGGGTGCGGTTTGGGATCCACGGCGACGGCGGACGGTGGAAGCGCGGGGCGGGCGGGCCCATCCCGCGCAGCCGGGCGATCGCCGCGGGGAGCGCGGGCGGCAGGGCGGGGCGCGCGACGTGCCGCCAGAAGTTCCGCGCGCCCCGCCCGCCGCGCGCCCGCCACTGCTGCGCGGCGGTCCACCACCGCCCGCGCCGGAAGAGCTCCGCCAGGTACGCATCGGAGACCTGGAACAGCTGGTCGCCGCCCGCGCCATCGAGCATCACGTGCGCGCCCTCCGCCCGCGCGGCGCGATAGAGCGCGCGGTTCCAGTGCTCGTAGGCGTGTGCGAACGGCTGCTCGCGGCGGGCCGCGCCGGCGGCCGCGTCCCGGACGAGCGGGATCTCGTCCGCCTGCAGCCAGTGCGTCGTGTCATCCCAGCGCGCAAGGATGTCGGCGATCAGCTCGTCCTCGCGCCCCGGATCGCCCTCCGGGTAGCTGATGCTCACTGCGCGCACGGGACCGGGCGCGTGCGTCCCGTCGTGCCGGAGGTCCTGCGCGACGGCATAGACGGCGGGCGAGTCCCACCCGCCGCTGAGCGAGATGGCGGTCGGCGCGTGGCCGTCGAGTCGCTCGAGCACGGCATCCGTGAGGAGGCCGCGCAGCGCCTCCGCCGCCTCCGCCAGCGGACGCCGACGGTGGCCGATCTCGCCCGGCGGTGCCCAGAACGGCGCCACGCGCGCCTCGCTGCCGGGCTGCCACACCAGCAGGTGCCCCGCCGGCAGCTCGCGGATCGCCGCATACGCCGTCGCCGGGCCGTGCAGCCACAGCCCCGCCGCCGTCGCCGCGACCGTCGTGAGGTCGAGCGCGCGCGACACCGTGCCATCGGCCAGCAGCGGGTCGATGGATGACGCGAGCCGGATCGCGTCCGTGCCGCCGGTGAAGAAGAGGGCGCGATGGCCGGCGAAGTCCCGGGCCGCCACGAGGCATCGCGCGCGCGCGTCCCAGAGCGCGAAGGCGAAGTCGCCCTCGAGGCGCGCGATGCCGGCGGTGCCTCGCTGCGCGTACGCTGCGAGGATGAGGTCGGCGGCCGAGGCGTCGGCGCGCTGGGCGCCGAGCGCGCGGCGCAGGTCCGCCGCGTGGTACAGCGCGGCATCGGCCACGACGGTGAGGTGGTCCCGCTGCGCGCTGCCGGGGCGCGCAGCCCCCGGCCGTGCCGCCTCCCACTGGTGGCGCACCACGCCCAGCGTCACCGGCGCGGCCGCCTCCGAGGCGATGGCGAGCCGCGTGACCTCGTCGCCGCGCGCGCACATCGCCCGCGCAGCGCCCTCGACATCGAACCGCTCGGCGCCGGCTCCCGCCGCGACGACGAGGCCGCTCATCCGCGCTGCATCAGGCGGAGGTCCTCGATCTCGGTGAACGTCGCGACGTGCCGCGCCTCGTCAGCGAGCACGCGCCCGTTCCACACCACCCATGCGTGCGCCTGGAGCGCGCCGGCGTGCCGCCGCGCGCCGATGCGGATGCTGCTGCCTTCGATGCCCTCGCGCCGCAGCAGGTCGCGCAGGGCGATCGCGCGCACGAGGCAGTAGGGATGGAAGAGGCCGTGGTCCGCCGTGACTCGGACGGCGCGCGCGATCGCCTCGACGCGGGCGGGGTCGCCCGCGGCCACCGTGGCGGGGATCGGCTCGCGGATCGCGAGCTGGCCGATGGGGACGCGGCGCAGGCGCCGCGCGGCGGCGAGGAGCGCCCACTGGGCGCGCAGGAGGTCGCGCCAGCCGCGCGCGTCGAGCTCGAGGAGCTTACGGAACGGGCGCATCGAGCGCCGCGGGCTGGGGCCACGCCGCCAGCCCTTCCGACACGAGGACGTCGAGCAGTTCGCGCACGTCCGCCGCCAGCTGACCGGCGGGCACGTCGGGGTACTCGCGCCCGAGCGTCTCCACGAGCGCGTCGAGCGTCTGAGTGTGCGGAGGGAGCAACTGCCAGATCCTCAACCCGACCGTGTTCAGGCCGTAGTAGAGCTCCGACTCGGGGGCGAACAGGACGGCCCCATCATCCATCGCCTGGATGATGACCGACACGTGGGCGACCGGAAGTAGCATGGGGAGGGGAGTGGATACAAGAACGCCCGCGTCACGATCCAGCGACGCGGGCGTCGGTCAGCGGGCGATGTCGCCGCTGGCGTGTACGATCAGGACCCGGTGGCGTCCGTCGGGCAGCCGATCTCGATGGTGCCGTAGCCCCACCGCGACAGGTCGGTCTGGCAACCCGGGCTGCCGATGCCGAGGATCGAGCCGCCGTCGGACGCGCTCGAGAGGCCCCAACGGGTCAGTTCGCGGAACGTGCCGTACTTCTGGATGCTCGGCTTCTGATACACTGAGGTACCTCTGCTGCTGACGGGTGTGGGGGATGCGTGCACGACTTGACAACGACAACCGCAACTCGAGTGCCAGCGAATGATGGGCGGGTGTACCGTCGTCGCGCCAGTCCCAAGTGACGATGGTGTAACGAACTACGTGATTGTACGTCTTCTTGACAGTCGGTCTGGTCAGAGTCGTGTCGCACGACCTCTGCTGTTGCGACGTCCCGGCGCTGTGGTGCGCTCGCAACATGCGGTCGTCTGAGCAGCACGGCTGGCGCGAGCCGAGGGCACGCGACGGCGCGGCTCATATGGTGCAGCGACGGCATGGGCCGTGCAACACCGCTGGCTACGGCGAGGGGCATCCGTCACCTTTCCGGGCGGCGTCAGTCCGCATCCAGCTCGCCCCTCTTCATCATCTCCCCCGCTCTCGATCGTGACCCCATCCCTGCGGTCCTTCCTCCTGCGCCGAGCCGCCTGGCTCGTCGGCCTGGTCGCGGTGGCGCCAGACGCTGCGGCGGCCCAGAGCCTCGCCCACGGGTCGCTCGCCGTCGTCGTGCGCGACAGCGCCCTGCGCCCCATCGGCCTCGCCGAGGTGCGCGTGGAGGATCCGGTCACGGGCGCGGTGCGTCCCGCGACCACCTCGCGCGACGGGCGCGCCCGCTTCGGGCTCCTCGCGCCGGCTTCATATGACATCATCGTCGAGGCGCTCGGCTACCGGCCGGCGCGTCACGTGGGCGTGGCGGTCCTCTCCGGAGTCGAAGGGGCGCTGGTGGTGACCCTGCGCCGCGAGGCGCCGCCGGTGACGCGGGTCGACACCGTCTTCTCCGGTGGCGCGCGCGCCGCGCCACTCGAGTGGCTCGCCACGCGCGGCTACGGCGAGCTCACCGGCGGCCGCCGGCTGCTCGGTGACCTCGCCACGCTCTCCACCACGGCGGACCAGTCGAGCATCGAAGGCCTCCCGTGGCGCTACGCCGACATCGCGATCGACGGCGCCCGCGTCGAGGGCGTGGGATCCCGGCTCGCGACCTCGTCCGCGATGGCGACCCTCGCGGTGCCGATGCGCACGATCGCGGGCGGACTCGTCGGCGGCACCGGCTTCGACGTCGAGGCGGCGCGCAGCGGCGTCGGCATCGCCGCGCGCTCGATGCGCGGCGGCTCGAGCGGTGGCCTGCAGGCCGCGCTCTTCGGCGGCACCACCGATCTCGGTGGTGGCGTCACGGTCGGTGGGCCGTTGCAGCGCGACACCGCGCACGCGGTCTTCGGCCTCGACCACCAGCGCAGCCTTGTCGCCGCGCCCGCCTTCTTCCCGGTCGGCGACGTCGAGGGGCTCGCGCTCGCCGCCGCCTCCGCAGGCGCGCTCGCGCCCTATGGCAACGAGAGCGAGCGGCTCGAGGAGCGCACCGGCGCCTTCGCGCGCCTCGACTGGCAGGCCGGCGAGCGCTACGCGATCAGCTTCCGCGGCGCGGGCACGCGCCTCGTCTCGCACGACCCCGCGCTCGGCGGGCCCGTCGCATCGGCCCTCGGGTCGTGGAACACCGCGACCGCGGCGCAGGCCTCGCTCAACGTCCTCGCGCGGATGAACGACAACATCACGTGGGAGGTCCGGCTCTCCGGCGACTTCGGCGAGTCCGAGGCGCAGGCCGCCACCCTCCCGCGCACCGCCTTCGCCGGGCGCGGCCTCACGGTGGGGGATGACGGCGACGGACCGTTCCAGGAATCGCGCACCGCGCCGCGCCTCGCGGCGCTGATGCATCTCACCGCCGGGGCGCATCGCCTCAAGTTCGGCTTCACCGGCGCGGCGCACCGGTTCGACGTGCGCCAGCGGCCCGACGACGAGGGCGCCTGGCGCTTCGGCGACGCGGCGGACCTTGCGGCCGGGCTCGGCGCCTGGCGCGGGCTGTCCTCGGTGGCGCGCTCCGGCGACTTCCGCCTCGCCGAGAGCGCCTTCCTCCTGCAGGACTCGTGGCAGGTCGCCGACGGGCTCGCCGTCTCCCTCGGCCTGCGCTTCGACAACCAGTCGATCCCCGCCGACGACATCGCGGGCAATCCGGACCTCACCATCCTGTCGGGACTCCGCACCGACGGCGTCACGGCCCGGCGCGCGCGCGTCGCGCCGCGGCTCGGCGTCCGCTGGGAGATGGGTCGCACCCGCGAATGGGTGCTCGAGGGCGGCGCCGGCGTCTTCAACGACCTCCCCGATCGCGCCGACGTCGCCGAGGCGCTGGCGTTCGACCAGGGCATCGTCGTGCGCTCCGGCCTCGGCGTGCTGAACACGTGGCCCGTCGCGCCCGGCACGCTGGCGGCGCCGGAGCGCGGTCGCGCCGTCACGCTGCTCGGCCCGGACTTCGAGGGGCCGCGCACGCGCCGCCTCTCGCTGGGGCTGTCGCGCAGCGTCGCGCGCTGGACCGCGTACGTGCGCGGGACCTACCGCC
>ERZ1645185.211-NODE-211-length-25480-cov-13.384228_pt1 | contig 25480 bp, 24 predicted proteins | sample MGYA00575351_ERZ1645185 | MGnify/ENA primary metagenome ERZ1645185 (study PRJEB40838, sample SAMN11284767) | freshwater sediment metagenome | isolation source: river sediment | host: Sediment | place: India: Jana village, Kanpur | collected 2015-12-17 ... | reverse complement strand
TCACCGCGTACATGTACTCCAGGCCGAACAGCAGCTTGATCAGCTGGCCGGCACCCACCATCTGGGCGATCAGGTAGAAGGCCACCACCACCAGCGTGCCGCTGGCAGCGAAGACGCGCACCGGCGTCTGCGCGAAGCGGAATGCGGCCACGTCGGCGAAGGTGAACTTGCCCAGGTTGCGCAGGCGTTCGGCCAGCAGGAAGGTGACGATCGGCCAGCCGACCAGGAAGCCGATCGAGAAGATCAGCCCGTCGAAGCCGGAGGCCATCACCGCGGCGGAGATGCCCAGGAACGAAGCTGCCGACATGTAGTCGCCGGCGATCGCCAGGCCGTTCTGGAAGCCGGTGATGCCGCCGCCGGCGGTGTAGAAGTCGGCGGCGCTCTTGGTCTTGGACGCGGCCCACTTGGTGATCCACAACGTGAAGGCGACAAAGATCGCGAACATCGAGATCGCGGTCCAGTTGGTGGCCTGTTTGTCGGCCTGGCCCAGGTCGGCCCCCGCGGCGATCGCGGCGCCGGCGCCGATCAGCGCGGCCAGCGGCAATGCGTACTTGGTGGTGGATTTCATTTCAGCACCGCCTTGGTGATGTCGTCGGACAGCTTGTCGAACTCGCTGTTGGCACGGCGCACGTAGACGGCCGTGATGACGATGGTGAACACGATGACGCCCAGCCCGATGGGCATGCCCAGCGTCATGACGCCGCTGCCGATGCGCGAGGCCAGCAGCGGCTTGTCGAAGGCCACGAGCAGGATGAAGCCGTAGTAGACGACCAGCATCGCGATCGTCAACCACCAGCCGAAGCTGGTGCGCTTGGACTTCAGTTCCTGGTACTTCGGATGGCTCGCTATGCGTTTGGCCAGATCGTCTTCCATGGTGTCTCCTCTGGATGGTGGACATGGGGGCGACGGGAGCGTCGCTCGGCGCGCATCTTCGTCGTCGGTGCTGACCAGGTGTTGACGTGAATCCAACAGACGCTGACAGCCACATGCATCGGCTAAGCTCACGGCTCGTGGAACCAGTCAGTGCATGAGCGCGCACTGGTGACCACGGGGCGCCGCAGCAGAGTCTTCGAGCTGTGTAACAACGACCCCGAGCGCACGATGGCTGATGTCGCGCGCGCCAGTCGCAAGCTGGCGATGCTGGGCCTGCCGCTGGGTATCAAGATCGCCTACGAAGGCGCCGTACCATCAACGAGCTCATGCAGGTCAGGCAGACGGTGCAGTGCGCCGATGCGTCGAGCCTGGGCCCGGATTCGTACCACGCGCTGGCCACGCAGGCTGGGATGGACGCGCTGGACGAGTTCGACCCGCGCAAGATCTTCCTGGTGCAGCTGGCCGACTTCGTTTGGCAGGAGACGCGCACGGCGGAAGAACGCATCAGCACCGCGCGCACATTCCGCGTCTTCCCGGGCGCGAGCGTGCACAGCGCGCAGGTGGCCGAGCTGGTGTTGCGCCTGGATGCGATGGGCTACCGCGGCGACTACAGCTTCGAGGTCTTCAACGACGATCACCAGCAGCTGCCACTGCCACTGGTGACGCAGCGTGCACGGGCATCGACCGGATGGCTCGGCGAGCGGGTGCCGCGCCGCGCTGGGTGATACTCACGTCGCAAAGCCCTGCGAAAGCGACGCATGAAGACGATCCTGATCCTCAACGGTCCTAACCTGAATCTGCTGGGCACGCGCGAGCCGGCGGTCTACGGCTCGGCCACGCTGGCCGACGTGCAGGCGCTGTGCGAGGCCACCGGCCAGCGGCTGGCGCTGAACATCGATTTCCGGCAGAGCAACCACGAAGGCGTGCTCATCGACTGGATCCACCAGGCCGGCACCGCGTTTCGCGACGGCAGCCTGCTCGGCGTGGTCTTCAACGCCGGCGCCTACACGCACACCAGCGTGGCATTGCACGACGCCGTCAAGGGCACGGGCGTGCCGGTGGTCGAGGTGCACATCAGCAACGTGCATGCGCGCGAGCCCTTCCGCCACCATTCGTACCTTTCGCCGGCGGCGGCCGGGATCGTCGTCGGCTTCGGCATCGACGGCTACGCTCTGGCCATCGAGGGCCTGGCGCGCGCGGCGGCCGCCAAGGGTGGCTGAGGCAGCGCTGTTCGCGCAGTCGCTGCTCATCGGCCTGTCGATTGCTGCGCCCGTCGGGCCGATCGGGTTGCTGGTCATCCAGCGCACGCTGCGCAGCGGGCTGCGCATCGGCCTGGCCACCGGGCTGGGCGCGGCGGTGGCCGACGCGCTGTACGGCGCCGTCGGTGCCTTCGGCGTGCACTGGCTGATCGATGCGCTGGTCGGCGCGCGCGTGCCGCTGGCCTTGGGCGGCGGCGCCTTCTTGCTGTGGCTGGCCTGGCGCACCTGGCACAGCGCGCCGGCCACACACGCGGCGCAGGCCGGCGGCGGCGCCGGCCTGCTGGTGAGCTTTGCCGGCACCTTCGTGCTGACGCTGTCGAACCCGGCCACGATCTTCTCCTTCATCGCCGTCTTCGGCACGCTCGGCGCGCGCATGACCGGCGGCTCGCCGTGGACGATGATCGCCGGCGTGCTGGCCGGCTCGGCGCTCTGGTGGTTGTTGCTGTGCGCTGCGGTGGCGCGGATGCGCACGCGTTTCGACGCGCGCGTGCAGACCTGGGTCAACCGCGTCTCGGCGCTGCTGCTGGCCGGTTTCGCGCTCTGGCAATGGGCCGGGCTGCTCGGCAGTTGATGGCAGACTGCGCGCTGCATCGCAAAGGAGAAGCTCCGTGACCGAACCCCACAACCGCATCGCACTCGTCACCGGCGCCGGCAGCGGCGTCGGCAAAGCCAGCGCCATTCGCCTGCTGCAGGACGGCTGGCGGGTCGTTTTCGCCGGCCGGCGGCTGGAGGCGCTGCGCGCGGCCATCGACGCCGCTGGGGATCCCTTCGGTGACATCGCCAAGCGCGCGCTGGCCGCACCGGCCGACATGACGCGGCCGGAATCGGTGGCCGCGCTGTTCGATCTGGTCAAGGCGCGCTTCGGCCGGCTGGATCTGCTGTTCAACAACGCCGGCACTGGCGCGCCGCCGGTGCTGCTGGAGGATCTGACGCTCGAACAGTGGCGCAGCGTGGTCGACACCAACCTGAGCGGCGTGTTCCTGTGCATCCAGCAGGCCTTCCGCATCATGAAGGCGCAGTCGCCGATGGGCGGGCGCATCATCAACAACGGCTCGATCTCGGCCTACGCGCCGCGGCCGAACTCCGCGCCGTACACCGCCACCAAGCATGCGGTGAGCGGGCTGACGCGTTCGGCCGCGCTGGACGGGCGCAAGTACGACATCGCGGTCGGGCAGATCGACATCGGCAACGCCGCCACCGAGATGACCGAGCGCATGACGCAGGGCGTGCCGCAGGCCGACGGCAGCATCAAGGCGGAGGACCGCATGGACGTGCGCCACGTGGCCGATTCGGTGCTGCACATGGCCAACCTGCCGCTGTCGGCGAACGTGCTGTTCATGAACGTGATGGCCACGAAGATGCCCTTCGTCGGCCGCGGTTGACGCCACGCATCCCTGCGGCGCGGCGCCGTCTTGCCGCCGGCCGGCCTGTTAGCATTGGCCATAGTCTTTTCAACGCATGGAGGAATGCCCATGAACGAGATCTCCGCCGTCCATCGCGAGAAGCTGATGAGCGACCTGCGCACGGTCATCTCCGACGCCGAGGAAGTGCTCAAGGTCACGGCCGACCAGGCCACGGCCGGCGCTGCCGAACTGCGCGTGCGCATGCAGGAGCGGCTGCATCAGGCACGGGTGCGGCTGCACGACATGCAGGATCACGCCGTCGCCCGCGCCAAGGCTGCCGGCCATGCGGCCGACGACTATGTGCACGACCATCCCTGGAAGGCGATCGGCGCTGCCGCCGGCTTCGGCCTGATCATCGGTCTGCTCATCGGGCGCCGCTGAGCGGCGCGCAGGCGCGATGCCTGTGACGCAGACCGGGCTGTTCGCCGCATTGCGGCAATTGCTGCATTCGGCGGCGCAGCTCGCGCTGCTGCGCCTCGATCTGCTGACCACCGACCTCGAGCTGGAGAAGCTGCGGCTGGTGGACGTGGCCGTGCGCGCCCTGCTGGGGCTGTTGTTCATCGGCCTGGGGCTTGTGCTGCTGATCGGCTTCGTCATGCTGCTGGTGTGGGACAGCTACCGTCTCGCGGCCGTAGGCGTGCTGACCTTGCTGTTCCTGGGCGGCGGTCTGCTGCTGTTGCAGGCCGCGAAGCGCCGCCTGAATGAGGGCGAACCAATGCTCGCCGCGACGCGCGCCGAGTTCGCCCGCGACCAGGCGGCCCTGCGCGACGAGCCAGCGTCGCCTCAAGCCTAGGGCCGGCATGTCCGCCTCGCGCGATGAACTGCTACGGCGGCGCGAGCAACTGCTGCTGCGCAGTGCGCAGGCTCGCGCCGAATTTCTGCAGCAGGCGCAGGTGCTGCGCCGTCCGCTGGGCCTGGTCGATCAGGCGCGCTCGGCCACGCAGTGGCTGATGCAGCATCCCGAGTGGCCGATCGGCGTGCTGCTGGTGATCGTGGTGCTGCGCCCGACCCGCGCCTTGCGCTGGGCCACTTATGGCTGGCAGGGCTACCGCGTCTACCGCCGCGTGCAGCGTGTGATTGCACCCCGCGCGTCGCTGCGCTGAGGCAGGAAGGCCCGGACATGGCCGGCTCGACCCCGAGGCGTGCCGAGCCCGCAGGTATTCAGTTCCCCGCGGATGCCTCCGGGCGGCGGGGCAGCGCGGCCACCGGCCGCGCCATACTGGCCGCCGCGCTGCGCGAACTCGATGCCCCCTCGGCCGAGGCCTGCCTGGCCGAGCGTGATTGGCGCCAGGCCTACCCCCGGCACCTGCGGCGCCTGGTCGAACTGCAGGCGGCGCGGCCCGACGCCACCGTGGCCTCGTGCCGCGCCGGGCTGCAGGCCGCGTGTAGCGCCCTCGAGTTCGTGCGCGACGGCCGGGCGATGCCGCTGCAGCGGGCGATGGAAATGCCGGCCACGCCGGCCTTGCGCACGCTGCGGTTGCGGGGCCGCGGCGAGGCCGCGCCCGTCCGGTGGGAGGTGCCGTTCAAGGGCCGCCGGCTCGCCGGCGACGCGCTGGCGCGGCGCATCGATGCCTGGGCCGCGGCCGGCGTGCTCGAGGAATCGGCCGCGCAGGCACTGCATCTCGCGCGCACCCATCCCGAGTGGTTCGACCTGTCCGATCGCCATCTGGTGCTGCTCGGCGCGGGCAGCGAGGCCGGGCCGCTGGCCTGGCTGGCGCAATGGCGCGCGCAGATCGTGGCCGTGGACCTGCCGCGCGGCGCCGCCTGGAAGCGCATCGCGCAGCGCGTGCACGCCGGCAACGGCAGCCTGGTCGCACCGCTGGCGGCCGGCGCGGCCGCCAGCGGCGATGCGCTGCAGGACCTGCCGCTGGCCGGCTGCGACATGCTGCTGCAGACTCCGGAGATCGCCGCCTGGCTGCAAGGGCTGGACCAGCCGCTCGACCTGTTTGCCATTGCCTACCTGGACGGCGAGCGCCACGTGCGGGTGACGCTGGCCATGGATGCGATCGTCGGCGCCTGCAGTGCCGCCGACGCCCGCTGCACACTGGCCTGGATGGCCACGCCCACCGATGTCTTTGCCGTGCCGCAGCCGCTGGCCGAGGCGGTCATGCAGGCCTATGCCGGGCGTGGCGCGCTCAAGCGTCTGGCGCAGGCCGGCGTGCGCGCCGGCAGCGGCGGGCGCAGCTTTGCGCCGCACATCGAAGCGCTGGTCGAGGCCGGCGACGGCACCCGCTGGGGTGTCGTCGATTGCCTGGTGGTCGAGCAGGGGCCGAACTACGCCATCGCCAAGCGGCTGCAGCAGTGGCGAGCGATCGTCGCGCGGGCGGCCGGGCAGGCGGCGTCGATCCACGTCGCGCCATCGACGACCACCGCGTCGGTGCTCAGCAATCCGGCGCTGGCGGCGGGTTTCCGTGGCGCGAAGGCCTTCGACATCGAAGTCTTCGAGCCCGCGACCACCAATGCGCTCATGGCCGCGATGTGGGTGCACGACCTGCGCAATCCGCAGGCGGCGGCCAACCCCCGCGTCCCGCTGGCGCATCCGCTGCAGCTCCTGCCCGAAGGCGCCATCCATGGCGGCTTGTGGCGTGTGCCCTACCTGCCGCGCTCGGTGTTGCCCTTTGCGGCGCTTCTGGGCCTGATGAAGCGGCGTTGAGCTGCCGGCTCTTTCAAGGAAACGCCGGGCCGCCCTAAGTTTCCTTGACCCCCGCGGGGGGCGGGCTGGGCGCAGCCCGGCCCTGGGGGCACTCAGCGGCCAGTGAAGCGCGGGGGACGGCGCGCGGCGAAGGCGGCGCGGCCTTCTGCGAAGTCGCTGCTGGCCTGCGTCAGTCTCTCGCGCTCGCGCAGCGCCGGCTCGTCGTAGAGGCCGGCGGCGATCTCGTTCAACGAGCGTTTCGTGGCCTGGGCCGCCAGCGGCGCCAACGCCGCCGCCTGTGCGACGACGGCCTGTACCGCGGCGTCGAAGGCATCGCGCGTCGCCAGCTGCACGAATAACCCGGCGGCGTGCAGTTCTTCAACCGGCAATGCCTGGGCGACGAGAAAGGCGCGCTTGGCCAGGTCGACGCCGAAGCGCGCCACGTAGCGGCGCAGGCCGCTCGGGTAGTAGTGCAGCCCGAGCGCGGCAGCGGGCATGCGCCATTCGCTGCCAGCCAATGCCACGCGCAGGTCGCAGGCCAGCACCAGGTCCGTCGCGCCTCCGTACACGCTGCCGCCCAGCGCGCATACCGTGATCGGCCGCACCCGCTCCAGCGCGTCGGGTACGCGCTCGAAGCGCTGCGGCCCGCTGCCCGGCCGGTCGAGCCCGCCGACGTGATAGCCGGCGCTGAACACCGGGCGCGGCTGGCCCTGCGTGGCCGCAGTCAGCAGCAGCACGCGCACCTCGGGGTCGGCGTCGACGGCCGCAAAATGCTCGAGGAGCACCCGCAGGTCGTCGTCGTTCAGGCTGTTGCGCACCGACAGTCGACGCAGACAGATTGTCGCCACGGCGCCCTCCACCTGCAGCGACGGCGTGCCCTCGTCCAGCAGCGCGTCGGGCATCGGCGCTTCAGCCGGCCGGCGCGGCGGCGGCGGCGCTCGTCACGGCCCAGGTGGCCAGCTCGTCGAGCGCGCTGCCCAGCGCCAGGCTGGCCGCCTCGGCAAGCCCGTCGGCGCTGTCGCGGTTCGCGGCCGCCGCGGCCTTGAAGCCGCGGCGCGCCAGCAGCTTGCGTTGCCGCCAGTCGATGAGCTCGGCGCTGAAGATCACCCGCACTTGCCCGGGCGCCTGGGTGGCATCGAGATAGAGCTCGTCCAGGCGCAGCGACAGCAGCAGGTCGCCGCGCACACCCGAGGTGCTGGAAACGACTTCGCGGAAGCGGCCGGTCCGATCCAGGCGCGTTTCGACCAGCGCCTGCAGCGACTGCGCCGGCCGCTCGCTCCAGAAGCCGAACTGGAAATACGAGCGGCCGCGCCCGTCGGCGCTGAACACCATGCGATCGCTGTCGTACAGGCCCGGCGGGGCCATGGCGGACACGAGCAGCACCTGCTCGATGCGCGGCCCCGGCAGTGGTGCGCCAGGCGCAGCCGCGTCGCGGAGCAGGTGGAACTCGCGGCGCGGCGCGCCGCCGATGCTGCAGGCGCCCAACAGCGCGGCGGCACCCAGCGCAGGCAGGCGGCGCAGCGCGCGGCGCCGGGCCGGGTCAAGCAACGCGGGGCCCATCAGCGCGACTCCCCGGGGCCGAGTTGCTGGCTGCCCGGTCCGAGCAGTGCGGCGCGCGGATCCTGCAGCCGGTCGACGGCGCGCGCGATGCGCTCGGCGCTGCTGCGCAGCTCCTGCGCGGTGGCGCGAAGCTCCAGCGTGCCGATGTCCAGCGCCGCATCGCCACGCCGCAGCAAAGAGCCGCCGTCGCGCTCCAGCGTCTGCAGGCTGCGCGTGGCGTCTTTCTCGAGCGCGGCCGTGGCGCGAGCCAGGTCTCGCAGTGCGGTCTGGGCCTCTCGCAGCGTGGCCACCGCCTCCTGCGACAGCGGTTCGGCGTTGCCGGCCAGGCGCTGCGCCGAGTCGGCGATGCGCTCGGCCGAAGCGCGGAACACCGCCATGCTGCGGTCCAGGCCGCTGGCCGTGCGGTCCAGCGTGCCCATGCGTGCGTTCAGCGCCTGCGCCAGGTCGCGCAGGTTGGCCAGCAGTTCGGCAAACACCTGCTGGTTGTCCGGGCCGGCCAGCTGGTTCAGCTTGAGCAGTGCGCTTTCGGCCGAGCCGGCCAGCCGCGTGGCCGAGTCGGTGAACTGGTCGATGCCCGACTGCCCCTCGGGGATCACCGGGTAGCGCTGGCCCGCGGCCACCTTCACCAGCTCCGGGCCCGGCGGGTTGGCGGTGACGAGCCGGACGCGGGCGATGCCGGTGACGACGTTGCGGCTGATGGTGGCCTGGGTGTTCTGGCGCACCGGGGTTTCGCGCGTCACGCGCAGCACCACCTGCACGCGGTTGATGTTGTCGGCCTCGATCGCGTAGCTCTCCACGCGCCCGACGGGGATGCCGCGCATGTTCACCGGCGCGCCGACCTGCAGCCCTTCGAGCGACTGGTTCTCGAAGTAGACGGTGTAGAAGCGGAAGTCCGCGTCGCGCCCGCTGCTGCCCAGCCACAGGTAGCCGAACACGGCCGCGGCGGTCAGCGCCAGCACGACGGCGCCGATGAGGGTGTAGCGGGTGTCAGGCTCCATCGGCTGGGGCCTGGCCTGCGCGGGCGGGATCGCTGTGCACGGTTTGGCGCGAAGAGAAGTACGATTTTATCCAGGGCTCGTCGACGGACATCACCTGTTCTGCGGTGCCGTCGGCAAGCACGCGCCCGCGGCCGAGCACGACGATGCGCCGGGCGATCGACAGCAGCGTGTCCAGGTCGTGCGTGATCATCAGCACCGTCAGGCCGAGGTCACGGTTGAGGAACTCGATCAGCGCGTCGAAGGCGCGGGCGGTGATCGGGTCGAGCCCGGAGGTCGGCTCGTCGAGGAACAGCACTTCGGGCTCGAGTGCCAGCGCCCGCGCCAGCGCGGCACGCTTCTTCATGCCGCCGGACAGCTGCGCCGGCATCTTGGCGCCGACCTCGGCGCCCAGCCCGGCCAGCGCCAGGCGCAGATTCACCAGCCGGGGCAGCAGCGCCGGCGGCGTGTCGGTGTGCTCGAGCAGCGGCGTGGCCACGTTGCCGGCCACGTCCAGCGACGAGAACAGCGCGCCCTCCTGGAACATCATGCCGAAGCGGCGGCGCACGGCCGCGCGCTCGGACTCGGGCGACTGCCACATGTCGGTGCCGAGCACGCGCAGCGTGCCGGCCGTGGGCCGCTGCAGGCCGAGGATCTCGCGCAGCAGCACCGACTTGCCGCTGCCGCTGCCGCCGATCAGCGCCACCAGTTCGCCGCGACGCACCTGCAGGCTCAGGTCTTCGTGCACCATCTGCTTGCCGAAGCGGGTGTGCACGTTCTGCACGTCCACCACCACCTCGTCGGCGAGGGCGGGCGCGTTCACAGGCCCAGCTCCTGGAAGAACACCGCGAACATCGCGTCGAGCAGGATCACCGCCACGATGCCCTGCACCACGGTGGAGGTGGTGTTGATGCCGATCGAGCGCGTGTCGCGGCTCACCGCCACGCCCATGCGGCAGCCGATGACGGCGATGAAGAGCGCGAACACCGGCGCCTTGGCCAGGCCGATGACATAGTGGCGCGGCGCCAGCGCCAGGTGCAGCCGGTTGACGAAGACCTGCGGCGTGATGTCCAGCGTGGCGTTGGCCATCATCGCGGCACCGGCCAGGCCGGCGACGTTGCCGACGAAGACCAGCAGCGGCAGCGTGATCACCAGCGCCAGCACGCGCGGCACCACCAGCACCTGCGCCGGCTCGAGGCCGAGCGTGCGGATGGCGTCGATCTCCTCGGTGAGCTTCATCGTGCCCAGCTGCGCGGTGAAGGCCGCGCCGGAACGGCCGGCCATGATGGTGGCCACGATCAGCGGCGAGAACTCGCGCGTCATGCCCAGCGCCACGCCGTCGACCACGAAGATGTTGGCGCCGAAGCGCTCGGCCTGCAGGCCGAGCATGTAGGCCATGACCACGCCGATCAGGAAGGTCACCAGCACCACCACCGGAACGGCGTTCACGCCCACCTGGCCGAGCTGCGCGAACAGCTCGTGCAGGCGCAGCCGGCGCGGGTTCAGGAGCACGCGGCCGATCTCGGTGAGCGTGCGGCCGAAGAACTCCACATGCCCGAGCAGCAGCTGCCCCATTTCGGACGTGGCCTTGCCGAAGCGGCCCAGTGCGGCCAACGGCCGCTTCGGCGGCGCGGCGGTGGTCTCGGCGTAGCGCTTGCGCACCACTTCGAGCACGCGGCCGTGGCGCGCGTCGAAGTGCTGCAGCTCGAGCTGCGCGAGGTCGGTGCCGGCATCGGCCAGCGCACCCAGCAGCAGCAGCGCGGCCGCGGTGTCGAGGTGCTGCAGCGCCTGGCCGTCCAGCCGCTGCGGCAGGCGCGGACGGCCGCCGCCCAGCGGCCCGTCAGGCCCGCTGAGCTGCGCTGACAGATCGCGCAGGCCGGCCAGGGACCAGGCGCCGCCCAGGTGCAGCACCACCCGACCGTCCTGCTCGTCCACCCAGCACTGGCGTTGTGCCTCGCCCATCGGGAAAGGCTAACACGCGCACTCCGCGCTCTGGCGACAGGTCGCGCGGCGGCGATACACGACAATGAGCCAACAACCCGTGCGAAGGAGGCCGCGGTGATCGACAGCGAACAGCGCCTGCGCGCGCTGTACCCGGCGCCGGGCGAGCGTGCGCTGCGCAAGCAGATGACGCGGCTGGACCGGCATGCGCTGCGCTTCATCGCGCTGTCGCCGTTCGTGGTGCTGGCCACGGCCGATGCGCAAGGCCGGCAGGACGCGTCGCCGCGCGGCGGCGCGCCGGGCTTCGTGCGCGCCGAAGCGCAGCGCCTGTGGATCCCCGACGCGCCGGGCAACCACCGGCTCGATTCGCTGAGCAACATCGTCGCCACGGGCCGCATCGGCCTGCTGTTCCTGCTGCCCGGCGTGGACGAGACGCTGCGCGTCAACGGCAGCGCGCGGCTGCGCGACGACCCGCCGGCCTTGCAACCCTTTGCCGCCGACCCGCGTGTGCGTCTGGTGGTCGAGGTCGACGTCGACGAGGCCTACCTGCACTGTGCCAAGGCGCTGATGCGCTCGAAGCTCTGGTCCGACGCGGCGCGGGTCGAGCGCGCGGTGCTGCCGAGCATGGGCCAGATGATCAACGAGCAGATCGGCAGCGACGCGCCGGCCGAGAGCCAGGCGCAGATGCTGGCGCGCTATGCCAGGGACCTGTAGGCGATGAACGAGCGCTACCGGCCCGAGTCGGCCTACGCCTGGTGGCGGCTGATGGCCTCGCTGGCGCTGATGACCATCGGTGGCTCCGGCATGTATGCGGTGACCGTGGTGCTGCCGGCGGTACAGGCCGATTTCGCCGTCGCTCGTGCCGATGCTTCGCTGCCCTACACGCTGACGATGATCGGCTTCGGCGTCGGCGGCATTCTGATGGGCCGGCTGGCCGACCGCTTCGGCGTGATGGTGCCGCTCATGCTCGGCGCGCTCGGGCTGGGGCTGGGCTTCATCGCCGCCGGCAGCGCCGGCAGCCTGTGGGCCTTCTGCCTGGCGCAGGGGCTGCTGCTCGGGCTGCTCGGCACGTCGGCCACCTTCGCGCCGCTGGTGGCCGACACCTCGCTGTGGTTCGATCGGCGCCGTGGCATCGCGCTGGCCATCTGCATGAGCGGCAACTACGTCGCCGGCACGCTGTGGCCGCCGGTGGTGCAGCACTTCGTGCAAAGCGCCGGCTGGCGGCCCACTTACGTCGGCATCGGTCTGTTCTGCCTGCTGACGATGTTGCCGCTGGCCTGGGTCTACCGTCGTCGGCCGCCGTTGCCGGCCGCGACGCCCGTGCAGGGCGGTGCCACGGCCGCTCCCGTCGCCGTGGCCGCCGATCGCCCGCTGGGCATGAGCCCGGCGGCGCTGCAGGCGCTGCTGGTCGTGGCCGGCGTGGCCTGCTGCGTGGCCATGGCCATGCCGCAGGTGCACATCGTCGCCTATTGCAGCGACCTCGGCATCGGCCCGGCGCGCGGCGCGCAGATGCTGTCGCTGATGCTCGGGATGGGCATCGTCAGCCGGCTGGCCTCGGGCTGGATCGCCGACCGCATCGGCGGGCTGCGCACGCTGCTGCTGGGCTCGCTGCTGCAGGGCGTGGCGCTGGTGGGCTTCCTGTTCGCCGACGGCGTGGTGTCGCTGTACCTGGTGTCGGCGATGTTCGGCCTGTTCCAGGGCGGCATCGTGCCCAGCTATCCGCTGGTGGTGCGCGAGTACTTCTCGCCCACCGAGGCCGGCGCGCGCGTCGGCACCGTGCTCATGGCCACGCTTCTCGGCATGGCGCTGGGCGGCTGGATGTCCGGTGCGCTGTTCGACTGGACCGGGTCGTACCGGGCGGCCTTCATCAACGGCATTGCCTGGAATGCGCTGAACCTGGGCATCTGCCTGTATCTGCTGCTGCGCGTGCGTCGGCTGGGCCTGCAGTTCCGTCCGCTGCGCACCGCCTGAGGGCGCAGGCTGCGGCAGCCGGGCTGCGGCTGCAGGCCGCGCGGGCAACCAAGTGCAGCGTCGCGCCGCGACCCGAAGCCGGGGCGCGGGTGGCGCGCTAGGATCAGGTGAAGAGGTGCAGTGCGGCCCATTGCAGCAGCATGATCGTCTTCGCATCGAGGATCTCGCCGTGGGCCACCATGGCCATCGCATCGTCGAAGCCGATTTCGAAGACCTCGATGTCTTCCCCTTCCTCCTGCAGACCGCCACCGTGGCCGATGCGGTCCCCGGGAGCCACTTCGGCGACGAAGAAGTGCAAACGTTCGGTCACAGCACCCGGGCTCATGAAGGCCTCGAAGACCTTGCGCGCCTCGCGTACCCGGTAGCCGGCCTCCTGCTCGGCCTCGGCGCGCACGCAGGCCTCGGGTTCGGCGGCATCCAGCGCGCCGGCTGGCACCTCGACCAACAGCTCGCGATGGCCGTTGACGAAGCAGGGGTAACGGAACTGTCGCGTCAGCACGACCGTTCTGCGACTGCGGTCGTACAGCAGGATGGCCGCCCCGTCGCCGCGATCGTAGGTCTCGCGTTGCTGGTGCTGCCAGCGGCCGTCGCGCCGCAGGTATGCGAAGCGTGTGGTCTTCAACACCGACCATTGGTCGGACAGCAGTCTTTCCTCGTGCACACGCACGCGGTCGGCCAGGCTCATCGTTGCGTCCCCGTGGCAGCTCAGGCGCGCAGCATAGGGTTTCTTGGCACAGATCAAGCGTTGTGCGCAGGCGATTGCAGGGGCCTTCGGCTGGCTGTATAAACCTACAGCTTCAATCCCTCCCGCGCCCGATGGCCCCCGGCATGTTCCGTACGGGGCGGGCGCCCACCCAGGACCGAAAACCGAGATGAGTTCCTCCCGTTCCCAGGGCGACCTGGCCACCGCCCCGCTTGCCGCGCTGCCGGCGCAACCCATCAGCCAGGAGGTGCTGCTCGAGAAGTACGCCAAAGGCGACGAGCGCAGCGTCGATGCGGTGCGCCTGCGCGTCGCGCAGGCGCTCGCGGCGGTGGAGCCGGCGGCGCACCGGGCGCACTGGGAGGCGCGCTTCCTTCAGGCGCAGGCGCGCGGCTTCGTGCCGGCCGGGCGCATCGCCTCGGCCGCCGGCACCGACCTCAGCGCCACGCTGATCAACTGCTTCGTGCAACCTGTGGGCGACTCCATCGCCCAGGTCGAGGACGGCCATCCGGGCATCTACACCGCGCTCACCGAGGCCGCCGAGACGATGCGCCGCGGCGGCGGCGTCGGCTACGACTTCTCGCGCATCCGGCCCAAGGGGGCGTGGGTCGGCAGCACGCGCTCCAGCGCGTCCGGCCCGATCAGCTACATGCGCGTGTTCGACCGCTCCTGCGAAACGGTCGAGTCCGCCGGCAGCCGTCGCGGCGCGCAGATGGGCGTGCTGCGCTGCGACCACCCGGACATCGAGCTCTTCATCCATGCCAAGGACGAAGGCGACCTGAAGAACTTCAACATCTCGGTGGGCGTGACCGACGTCTTCATGCGTGCGGTGCAGGACGACACCGAGGTTGAGCTGGTGCACCGTGCCGAGCCCGGGCCGGCGCAGCGGGCCGATGGCGCCTACCGTCGCGCCGACGGGCTGTGGGTCTACCGCAAGCTGCGCGCCCGCGAACTGTGGGACCAGATCATGCGCAGCACCTACGACCATGCCGAGCCGGGTGTGCTGTTCCTCGACCGCATCAACCAGGACAACAACCTGCGCTACTGCGAGTCGATCAGTGCGACCAACCCCTGCGTCACCGCGGACACCTGGGTGCTGACTGGCGAGGGGCCCCGGCAGGTGGGGGCGCTGGTGGGCCTGCCCTTCGATGCCATGGTCGATGGTCGGCCCCATCGCAGCCTGTCGAACGGCTTCTTCTGCACCGGAACCAAGCCCGTGTTGCGGCTGCGCACGCGTGAAGGTCACTCGCTGCGGCTGACGGCCGAGCATCGCGTGCGCAAGGTGGTCCGGCGCGGCCGATTCGCGGTGCACAGTGCCTGGTGCGAAGCCGGACAGTTGCAGCCGGGCGATGAGCTGGTGCTGCACAACCACCGCGCTCTCGAAGGCTGGGACGGGCAGCGATCGGAAGCGCAAGGCTATTTGCTCGGACTGCTGATCGGTGACGGCCACCTCGGCGAGCGCAAGGCCGTGTTGTCGGTCTGGGCGCCTGAGCTGCGCGTGGTCGGCAGCGATGCTGGCGTGGTGCTGCATTCGGCCAGCGGCATCATGCAGGCCGTGACCGAGGCGTTGGCCACGCTGCCGCATCGCTCTGACTTTCGCGGCTGGCAGCGTCCGGTGCAGGGCCGTGGCGAATGCCGGCTGGCCAGCGCGGCGCTGCGCGACCTGGCCTTCGAACTCGGTGCAACGCCGGATCGCAAGACGATCACCGCGCAGATGGAAGCCGAATCCTCCGGCTTCTACTGCGGCCTACTGCGAGGCCTGTTCGACGCGGACGGGTCCGTGCAGGGCACGCAGGAAAAAGGCGTCAGCGTCCGGCTGACGCAATCCGATCTCCCGCTGCTCGAGGCGGCGCAGCGCATGCTGCTGCGCCTGGGCATCCACGCCGCCCTCTACCGTGAGCGGCATGGAGCGGGGCGCAAGCTCATGCCTGATGGCCGGGGCGGCGAACGCGAGTACGCGCACCTGGCCGTGCATGAGCTGGTCATCAGTGGTGACAACCTGCGCACCTTTGCTGAACGCATCGGCTTTGCCGACACGGCAAAGGCCGCCCGACTGGAAGACCTGCTGGCCGGCTACCGCCGCAGGCTGAACCGCGAGCGCTTCGTGGCCACCGTGGAGTCGATCGAAGACGACGGTGTCGAAGCGGTCTACGACACGACCATCGAAGACGTGCACGCGTTCGATGCCAACGGGCTGGTGGCCCACAACTGTGGCGAGCAGCCCCTGCCCAGCTACGGCTGCTGCTGCCTGGGCAGCATCGACCTGACGCACTTCGTCACGCGGCCCTTCGAGGCCGACGCCGGCTTCGACGAGGCCGGCCTGGTGGAGGTGGTGCAGGTGGCGGTGCGCATGCTCGACAACGTGCTCGAGGCCACCGTGTGGCCCTTGCCGCAACAGGCCGAAGAGGCGCGCCACAAGCGTCGCGTCGGCCTGGGGTTCACCGGGCTGGGCGACGCCTTGGTGATGCTGAACCTGCACTACGACAGCGACCCCGCGCGCGAGCGTGCCCGCCGCATCGCCGAGGTGATGCGCGACGCCGCCTACGACGCGTCGGTGGAGCTGGCGCGCGAGCGCGGGGCCTTCCCGTTGTTCAATGCCGACCTGTACTTGAGCGCCGGCAACTTCGCTTCGCGCCTGCCGCAGCCCTTGAAGGAGCGCATCCGCCAGTACGGGCTGCGCAACTCGCACCTGCTGTCGATCGCGCCCACCGGCACCATCAGCCTGGCCTTCGCCGACAACGCCAGCAACGGCATCGAGCCGGCCTTCAGCTGGACCTACACGCGCAAGAAGCGCGAGCCCGACGGCAGCTTCAAGGAGTACGCGGTCGAGGACCACGCCTGGCGGCTGTACCGGCATCTCAAGGGCGCCGAGGCCAGGTTGCCGGCGGCCTTCGTCAGCGCGCTCGAACTCTCCGCCACCGCGCACGCGGCGATGGTGGCGGCGGTGGCGCCTTACGTGGACACGGCGATCAGCAAGACGGTCAACGTGCCCGAGGACTACCCCTACGCCGACTTCCAGGACCTGTACCTGACGGCGTGGCGCTCGGGTCTGAAGGGCCTGGCCACCTACCGGCCGAACAAGGTGCTGGGTTCGGTGCTCAGCGTCGAGCCGCCGACCACCGCCCAGCCGGCGCCGCTGCGCGCCGACGCCGACGGCGCCAACCAGCGGCTCAAGCTGGAGCGCCTGCCGGCACCGGTGCTGACCTCGCTGCGTTGGCCCGGCCGGCCGGACCTGGCCTCGGGCAACCCGGCTTGGAGCTTCATGATTCAGCATCCGCACGGCGAGTTCGCGCTCTTCGTCGGCGAACTCCCGGCGCAGGCCGGGCCGGACCTGGGCCTGTTCGGCAAGACGCTGCCCTTCGAGGTGTGGGTCAACGGTGCCGAGCAGCCGCGCGGCCTGGCGGCGATGGCCAAGACGCTGTCGATGGACATGCGCGCCAACGATCCGCAGTGGCTGAAGCTGAAGCTCGACGCGCTGGCCACCGTGGCCGAGGAGCGCGCCTTCGAGATGCCCTTCCCGCCGCACGGCGAGCGGCGCCTGTTCCCCGGGGTGGTGGCGGCCACCGCGGCGGTGATCCGCTGGCGTTGCGAGCAGCTCGGTGCACTCGACGGCGCTGGCTCGACGCCGGTGCTCGACGCCATGTTCAGCCGCGACGAGCCGCGAACCGGCACCTCGGGCACGCTGGCCTGGGCGGTGGACGTGAACAACCCGGCCACCGGCGAGGCCTTCACCGTCACGCTGAAGGAAGTGCAGCTGCCTTCGGGCGAGGGCGGCCTGATCACGCGGCCCTGCGCGCTGGGCTTTTCGGGCAACTACCCGAGGGCGCTCGACGGGCTGGCACGCCTGCTGTCACTGGACATGCGGGTCATCGATCCAGCGTGGATCGGCATGAAGCTGCGCAAGCTGCTGAACGTGGGCGAGCCGCTGGGCCACTTCATGGCGCCGGTGCCGGGTGAGCGCCGGCAACAGGTGTGGCCCTCGACCGTGGCCTACGTGGCGCGGTTGATGATCCACCGCTACGCGATGCTCGGCGTGCTCGACGAACAGGGTTTCCCGCTGCGGGAGATGGGCATCCTGCAGGCGCCACAGGGCCGCAAGGCCACGGCCGGCGAGGTCATCGCGCCGATGGCCGGCGCGCCCTGTCCGGAATGCGGCAATGCCACGCTGATCCACAAGGACGGCTGCGATTTCTGCACCGCCTGCGGCTACGTCGGCGTCTGCGGCTGACGCGGTGCCCGTGGGGCCGGGCCCAAAGCCCCACAGCCTGCTAGCGCCAGACGATCTCGTGGTGCAACGGCAGCGGCCCGAGGCGCTCCTGCACCTGGCGTTCCAGCGCCTCGCGCGCCGCGCCGGCCGCGCCCTCGGTGCTGACGCGGATTACCTGGCCGTGCGCGGCATGACTCAGCACCGCCACCTCGAGCCGCGTGCCGCCTGCGTTCAGGTCGGCCAGCAGCGCGCGCACCATGCGTTCGGCGGCATCCACCCGCAGCGCCGGCTTGAAGATCTTGCCCACCCCGGTCAGCGGGATGGCGTCGATGACGTACAGCTTCACCGGCACCGCGGCGCGCTCGGGCGTGCGCTCGCGCACGAAGTCCAGCAACTCGTTCGGGTCGAGGGCCGCGCCCGGCTTGGCCTGCACATAGGCCACCGGCAGTTCGCCGGCGTAGGCATCGGGCTGGCTCACCAGCGCCGCCAGCGCCACCGCGGGGTGCTGGTAGAACACCTCTTCGATGGCCTGCGGGTCGATGTTGTGCCCGCCGCGGATGATCAGGTCCTTGGCGCGGCCGGTGATCCACAGGTAGCCGTCGGCGTCGAGCCGGCCCAGGTCGCCTGAATTGACCCAGCCGGGTTCGACGAAGGCGCCGCGGTTGTGCGCGTCGCTCACATAGCCGCCGAACACGCCGGGGCCGGCCATGGCGACGACGCCGATCTCGTCGGGGGCGCAGTCGCCCTGGTAGCGGCTGTCGCCATCGATCTTGACGATGCGCACCCGGCTGTAGGGCAGCGGGTGGCCCACCGAGCCCAGGCGCAGCGGCCGCTCCGGGTAGCTCATGGTGAGCACGCTGGCGGTTTCGGTCATGCCATAGACCTCGAGCACCGGCCCTTGGATCAGCCGCTGGTAGGCCTGGCCCACCGCCACCGGGATGGCCGAGCCGCCGCCCGTGGCCACGCGCACGCTGGAGATGTCGGCGCCGTCCACCGGCACGCCCAGCGCCGCGGCCAGCACCGTGGGCACGCCGCCGAAGACCACTGGCCGGTAGCGCTCGACCAGCTTCCAGGCGCTGCGCACCATGCCGGCATCGCGCCAGCCTGACGGTGTCAGCGTGACGATGCAGCTGCCGTTGGCCAGCGTGGCCAGCCCCTGCGTCAGCGAGCCGCCGACGTGGAACAGCGGCAGGCCGCACAGCACATTGCCGCGGCTCATCGGCAGCGTGAAGCGAAGGCCCCAGGCCTGGTAGACCTGGTTGGCGTGCGTGTGGCGCACCAGCTTCGGCGTGCCGGTGGTGCCGCCGGTGTGGAAGTAGCCGGCGATGTCGCTGGCCAGGATGCGCCGGCCGCTGACGATCCGGTCCGCCGGCTGCTTGGCCAGCTCGGAGTCGAAGCCGTGCACGCCCTTCGCCGGGTCTGCCGCGCCACCGATCACCAGCACCACGGCCAGCTCCGGCAGTTCGGCGCGGATCTGCTGCACCTTCTCCCAGATGTCGGAGCCGGGCTGCGGGCCAATCGTCACCAGCACCTTGGTGCGCGCCGCGCGCAGGATCTCTGCCAGCTGGTGCGGCGAGAGCAGTGGATTCACCGGATTGGCGATGCCGGCGACCTGCGCACCGAACAGGCCGAAGTAGGCCTGCGGCAACAGCGGCAGCAGGAAGCTGACCACGTCCTGCGGGCCGACGCCATGGGCATGAAACAGATTGCCGGCCTGCGTGACGCGGGCCAGGAACTGCGCGTGGCTCAAGGTCACCGCCGGCTCCAGCGACTCGGCGCTGGCGATGAACTGCAGCGCGGGCGCGTCGGGTGCGATCGCCGCGCCGAGCTGCAGCGCCTCGTAGGTGCTCTGCGCGGCAATGCGTTCCTCGTAGTGCGCGCTGGCCTCGAAGGCCTGCACGTCTGCCGCGCTGCGCAGCGCGGGCAGGCTGTCGCCGATCAATCGGTCCAGGGCATGGGCTCGGGTCATGGTGCGGGGTCCTCCGCGGTGGTCGCAGACGGTCGATTGTGCGAAGCCCCGCCCGCGCCGCGGTCCAGGGAATCCCCGGTGCCCGGCAACACGGGCGCACCGGCCGCCAGCGCGGCCAGGCAGCGCAGGCACAGGCAGCCGTCGAAGTGCGCGCGCAGTTGCGCCTGCAGCGCAGCGCTCAGCCGGATGCCGGTGCAGGCGCAGGGCGCGTCGCCGCCGATGCCGCAATGGAAGTCGCCGCCGCAGCGCGGGCACCGGTCCACGGGCGGCACCTGCATGCGGACTCAGCCGGTGAACAGCGCCTTGTGCTGCTCGCGCAACAGGTTCTTCTGCACCTTGCCCATGGCGTTGCGAGGCAGGTCGCCGACCACGAACACCGCCTTCGGCACCTTGAAGTTGGCGATCCGTGACTTGAGCGCGGCGGTGATGGCCGCACCGTCCAGCGTCGCCCCCGGCTTGGGTACCACCGCCGCGACCACCGCCTCGCCGAAATCGGCATGCGCCACGCCGATCACCGCCGATTCGGCCACGCCCGGCATCTGGTTGATGCAGTCTTCCACCTCGGCCGGGTAGACGTTGTAGCCGCCGCTGATGATCAGGTCCTTGCTGCGGCCGACGATGCTCACGTAACCGTCGGTGCCCACCTTGCCGACGTCGCCGGTCTTGAACCACAGGTCGGTGGTGAAGTCCTCGGCCGTCTTTTCCGGCATGCGCCAGTAGCCCTTGAAGACGTTCGGTCCCTTGACCTCGATGTTGCCGATCTCGCCGCTGGGCAGCGGGTGGCCCTTGTCGTCGCGGATGCGCAGCCCCACGCCGGGCAGCGGAAAGCCCACCGTGCCACCCCGGCGCTCGCCTTGCGCCGGGTCGTAGGGGTTGGAGCTGAGCATGACGGTCTCGCTCATGCCGTAGCGCTCGAGAATGGTGTGGCCGGTGCGCGCGATCCATTCGTTGAAGGTCTCGATCAGCAGCGGCGCCGAGCCGGCGATGAACAGCCGCATGTGTGCGCAGGCCGCGCGGTCCAGCGACGGCTCGGCCAGCATGCGCACGTACAGCGTGGGCACGCCCATGAACACCGTGGCCTCGGGCAGCCGCTCGATGACGCGGCGGGCATCGAACTTGCCGAACCAGATCATCCTTGCGCCGGCGAGCAGCGCGCCGTGCGAGGCGACGAACAGGCCGTGCACGTGGAAGATCGGCAGCGCATGGATCAGCACGTCGTCGCTGCGCCAGCCCCAGTAGTCGTGCAGCACGCGCGCGTTGCTCGACAGGTTGCCGTGCGTCAGCATCGCGCCCTTGCTGCGCCCGGTGGTGCCGCTGGTGTAGAGAATCGCGGCCAGATCGCCGTCGGCGCGCCGCGCCGGTTCATGCGTGTCGCTCATCATCGCGGCGCGGTCGAGCAGGCTGCCCGTGCGGTCGTCGTCGAGCGTGAAGACGTTCTTCGTGCCGGCCTTGAAGGCGATCTTGCTGACCCAGCCGAAGTTCCTGCGCGAACACACCACCACGCTGGGCTCGGCATTGCCGATGAAGTATTCGATCTCGGCGGCCTGGTAGGCGGTGTTCAGCGGCAGGTACACGTAGCCGGCACGCAGTACGGCCAGGTAGAGCATCAGCGCCTCGACGCTCTTCTCGGTCTGTGCGGCAACGCGCGCGCCCTCCGGCAGCTCCAGCGAGGCCAGCAGGTTGGCGATCATCGCCGTGCCACGCTCCAGGTCGCGCCAGGTGTAGCGCAGCGGCGCACCGGGGCCGTCGGCGGTTTCGATGGCCGTTCCGTCCAGGTCGGTGGGGAAGGCCGCGCGCAGCGCGGCAAAGAGGTTGTGGTTCTTCATGGTCCGAAGCATGCCTCAGGATCGGCCCGCGCGCCGCGACGGGCCGCAAGCGCGGTCAATCAGTCGAGCTTCGCGCCCGAGGACTTGACCACCTCGGCCCAGCGCTTGATCTCGGCGCTGACGAAGCGGCCGTAGGCATCGCCGTACAGGTCGGGCGTGGTCGAGCCGATGCCCCGCCACGCGGCGACGATCTCCTCGCTGTTGAGCACCTTTCGCAGCTCGACCTGGATGCGCTCGACCACGTCCTTCGGCGTGCCCTTCGGCGCCCACAAGCCGTACCAGGTGGCCACCTGATAGTTCGGCAAACCCAGTTCGGCGGCCGTGGGCAGGTCCGGGAAGCCCGGTGCACGCTGGTTCGAGGCCACGGCCAGCGCCTTGATGCGGCCGCCGCGAATGTGCGCCGCCGACGAGCCCAGGCCGTCGAACATCATGTCCACCTGGCCGGCGATCAGGTCCTGCAGCGCCGGGCCGGCGCCGCGGTAGGGGATGTGGGTGATGAAGGTCTTGGTCTGCAGCTTGAACAGCTCGCCCGCCAGGTGGTGGCTGGTGCCGTTGCCGGCCGACGCGTAGTTGTATTTGCCGGGGTTCTTGCGCACCGTGTCCAGCAAGCCCTTCAGGTCGGCCACCGGCATGCGCTGCGCGTTGACCACGATCACCTGCGGCACGCTCGACACCATGCCGATGGGCACGAAATCGGTCTCGATGTTGTAGTCCAGCTTCGGGTACATCGACGGCGCGATCGCATGGTGCACCGCGCCCATGAACAGCGTGTAGCCGTCGGGCGCCGCGCGCGCGGCGATGCCGGCGCCCAGCGTGCCGCCGGCGCCGCCCTTGTTGTCGATGATGAACTGCCGGCCCAGGCTCTTGGTCAGCGCCGCGGCCAGCGGCCGCGCGAAGGCGTCCGTGCCGCCGCCTGCCGGGAAGGGCACGACGATCGTCACCGGCTTCGTCGGCCAGCTGGCGGCCTGCGCCAGCACCAACGGGCTGGCCAGCGCCAGCGTGGCCGCGCCGAGCAGTCGCCTGCGCAGGGTGTTCGTCGATGCCTTCATGTTGTCTCCGGTCGTTGGGGATGGAAAGGCGGTTCGTTACATCACGGTGTGCACGGCGCGCGAGCGCGCCACTTCACCCTGCTTGAACTTCTCGTGGCTGGCTTCGACCTTGTCCAGGTCGTACAGGTAGTTGACCATGATGCCGAAGGATTGCCTCAGCCCCTTGGCCGACAGGTTGCCCTGCGGATTCAGGCGCTCCAGCCGCGCGCCGTTGTCCAGGTGGAAGCGGGCCACCGGGTCGCCCTGCGGGGTGGGCGACAGATGCAGCAGGTAGGCCGCGCACAGCGTCAGCAGCGCGGCGGTGTCCTCGTGCGCGAGGCGTTCGTGCGTGGCGGCGCGCTGCAGCGCGCCCAGCTCACCTTCGCACAGCGCCAGCAGGTGCTGGCGTGCAGCCTCGAAATCGCTGGCCGCGTGGCGGCGCAGGTTGGGCAGCTTGGCGAAGTCCGGGCCGGACAGCAGCCAGGCCGAGAAGCCCGGCACCGGCGACAGCGTGCAGAAGGTGCGGATGCGCGGCAGTTCGCGTTGCAGCTGCTCGGCCACGCTCTTGATCAGGAAGTTGCCCAGCGAGACATTGCGCAATCCCGGCTCGCAGTTGCTGATGCTGTAGAACGCGGCGACGCGGAAGCGCTCCGGCGGCAGCGGCGGGCTGTGCTTGTCGATCAAGGGCGCGATGGCCGCGGGCATCTCCGGCAGCAGCGCGACCTCGACGAAGATCAGCGGCTCTTCCGGCAGCTGCGGGTGGAAGAAGGCGAAGCAGCGCCGGTCGGGCTGCAGGCGGCGCCGCAGGTCGTCCCAGCCGTCGATCGCGTGCACCGCCTCGTGGTGGATGATTTTCTCCAGCAGCTTGGCCGGCGAGTTCCAGTCCACGCGGCGCATCTGCAGGAAACCCGGGTTGAACCAGGAGCTGAAGAGGTGCAGGAAATCGGACTCCAACGCCATCCACTCGGGTCTGTGCGGCAGCCGCTGCAGCAGCGAGCGGCGCAGATGCACCAGCGTGGCGGTGCCATGGGGCGTGCGGTTCAGCCGGCGCAGCAGCTCCTGCCGCGGGGGTTCGGCCAGGTGCGTCAGCGCGATGAGGTGGCTGGCGTTCGGCTGCTCGGCATAGGCCTGGGCCGCCTGCAGCACAAGCTGCGGGTCGGGGCTGAGTTGCAGGCTCAGGTAGTCGAAGAAGTCGTCCAGCTGTTCCGCGGGCAGCGCGTCGATGCGTTCCACCAGCTGGCGCGCGATGGCCATGCTGTTCGTTTCGCCGCGCTCCGACAGCAGCCGCTTGCAGCCCACCACCAGGCTGCGCAGCTGGTGCTGCGCGCGTTGCCGTGCCGCCGCCTGGCGCAGTTCATCCAGCATGGTTTCCTCCGCGGGTGCGTTCCATGGCGCGCAGCTGCTTCAGCGCCACGAGCTGGGCCATCAGGTGGTCGTGCATCGCGCGCTCGGCGCGCGCGGCGTCGCGCTGCACGAAGGCGTCGATCAGCACCCGGTGTTCGTTGATCGAGGCGTCGATGCGGCCCGGCAGATGCAACTGCCGGCCGCGCATCAGGCGCAGGAACTTGCGCAGGTCGCCGGTGGCGCGGTCCAGCCAGCGGTTGTCGGCCAGCGCCTGCACGCGCGAATGGAAGGCGTGGTTGGCACGGTAGTAGCCGTCCACGTCGCGCGCCGCCGCATGCTGCTCCAGCGCCTGGTGAAGGCGTTGCAGCTCGGCAATGTCGGCCGGGCTGGCCTTGCGCGCGGCTTCCAGTGCGCACCGGCCTTCCAGCAGCGCCATCACCGGGAACAGGTCGTCGCCATCGTCGTCCGACAACTCCACGACACGGCAGCCGCGCTGCGGCACCAGTTCCACCAGCCCTTCGGCGGCCAACACCTTCAGCGCCTCGCGCAAAGGGGTGCGGCTGACCGACCAGACCTTGGCCAGCGCCTTCTCGTCAATCCACTGCCCCGGCGTCAGCTGCCGCTCGAAGACCATCGTGCGCAGCCGTGCCGCCACGCTGTCGTGCAGCGAGGTTCCGCGCAGCGGGATCGGGTCGACCATGACGTCAATGGCGGGCAGGTTGGATGGCGGGAACAGCATAATTTTGTAATTACATAATTGCAATGACAGGCTTTCCCCAGGTACAGGTCGGCGCGTGTATGGTTTGTGGACAGTCGGCCCGGGGCAGCCTACATTCGCGCACCTGCCTATGCTGAACATGGCCGAGCGAAACCCCATCCCCAACCTGCCCGACGAGCCGATGCTGAAGCTCGCGGCGAAGAGCATGTTCGATGCCTTTGCCGGATCGGCGATGGGCTCGATGCTCGTCGACCGCCAGCACCGCATCGTCTGGATCAGCGACAGCTACAAGCAGTTCCTGCCGGCGCTGGGCTTCGACAGCGCCGAATCCTTCGTCGGCAAGCGCGTCGAGGAGGTGGTGCCGAACACGCTGATGAACCAGGTGATCGAGACCGGCAAGCCGATCCTGGTGGACCTGCTGAGCAACCAGGCCGGCACCTTCCTGGTGAGCCGGCTGCCGCTGCGCGACGACAGCGGCCAGGTGATCGGCGCCTTCGGCATGGTTCTGCTGGACCAGCCCGAGACCACGATGCAGCCGCTGATGGCCAAGTTCGCGCGGCTGCAGAGCGAACTCAACAGCGCGCGCCAGCAACTCGCCGCGCAGCGCCGGCCGAAGCACACGATCGCCAGCTTCATCGGCTCGAGCGCGGCCGCGGTGGAGGTCAAGCGCCAGGCGCGGCGCGTGGCGCAGACCGACAGCACGGTGCTGCTGCTGGGCGAGACCGGCACCGGCAAGGAGCTGCTGGCGCACGGCATCCATGCGGCCAGCGCGCGCGCCGGCAAGCCCTTCGTCGCGGTGAACATCGCCGCGGTGCCCGAATCGCTGCTCGAGGCCGAGTTCTTCGGCGTCGCGCCCGGGGCCTACACCGGCGCCGAGCGCAAGGGCCGCGAAGGCAAGTTCATGGCCGCACACGGCGGCACCTTGCTGCTCGACGAGATCGGCGACATGCCGCTGCAGCTGCAGAGCAAGCTGCTGCGCGTGCTGCAGGAGCAGGAGCTCGAGCCGCTAGGCAGCAACCGGGTGCAGCGCATCGACGTGCGCGTCATCGCCGCCACCAGCCGCGACCTGCCGGCG
>ERZ1645185.210-NODE-210-length-25517-cov-5.908884_pt1 | contig 25517 bp, 24 predicted proteins | sample MGYA00575351_ERZ1645185 | MGnify/ENA primary metagenome ERZ1645185 (study PRJEB40838, sample SAMN11284767) | freshwater sediment metagenome | isolation source: river sediment | host: Sediment | place: India: Jana village, Kanpur | collected 2015-12-17 ... | reverse complement strand
CGGCGCCTCGCGCCGCGGCGTGGACATGGGCCCCGCCGCCGTCCGCTACACCGACCTCCGCGACCGCATCGAGAAGCTCGGCCACGACGTCGTCGACACCGGCAACGTCCCCGTGCCCTTCCGCGAGGACGCGGCCAAGGGGGCGCAGCGGGGCGCGCGCTACCTCGGCGCCATCACCGAGGTGTGCACCGAGGTCGCCGCGCGCACGCGCGCGGCGCTCGAGGCGGGGCGCTTCCCCGTCGTGCTCGGCGGCGACCACGCGCTCGCCGCCGGCTCCATCGCCGGCGCGGCCGCGCACCTCGCGGCGAGGGGCGACCGCCTCGGCGTCATCTGGGTCGACGCGCACGGCGACCTCAACACGCCCGCCTCGTCGCGGTCCGGCAACGTGCACGGCATGCCGCTCGCGGCGCTGCTCGGCAACGGCGACAAGGCGATGAGCAGCATCGCCGGCGACCAGCCCGCGCTCAAGGCGAGCGACGTCGCGCTCGTGGGCCTGCGCGACCTCGACCAGCCCGAGCGCACCCACATCCGCAAGTGGGGCCTCTCGGCCTTCACCATGCGCGCGCTCGACGAGCGCGGCGTGCGCCTGGTGATGGAGGACGCGATCGAGGTGGCCGCGCGCGGCAGCGGCGGCATCTGGCTCTCGTTCGACATGGACGTGATCGATCCCAGCGAGGCCCCCGGCGTCGGCACGGCGGTCCCCGGCGGCATGACCTACCGCGAGGCGCACCTCGCGATGGAGATGCTCGCCGACACCGGCAAGCTCGTCGGACTCGACCTGGTCGAGGTGAACCCGGTGCTCGACGAGCGCAACCGCACCGCCGAGATCGCCGCGGAGCTCATCCTCAGCGCCCTCGGCAAGCGCATCCTCTGACGGGACGCGCGGCGCCGCACCGCGCCGCGCGCGCCACACCCCATACCATGCCGACCACGCCCCGCTACACGCCCCCCGACTTCACGCGCGCCGACCTCGTCGCCGCGCCGCCGGCGCGCACCGTGCCCGCAGAGCGCGACGGCGTCCTCCCCGACGGGTTCTTCGCGACGACCAACCTGCCCACGTACGTGAAGGGCGGCGACGGCCGCTGGACGATGCCGCGCGAGCCGCGGATGGACGGCGTGCTCGTGCGCGACGCGCAGGGGACGTGGTGGGTGCGCGAGGGGCGCCGCGTGCGGCAGGGCGACGCGGTGGTGGTGGGCAGCGCCGAGGACGGCCGCGAGGGGGTGCTCGTGCACGCGAGCGGCTTCGAGGGCGAGGCGGGCGCGCACGGCGACTTCCACTTCATGAGCAGCCAGGTGTCGCGCGAGAAGCCGATCGACTACCGGCTGATCGCGCGGATGCTCGTGGAGGAGAAGCGGCGCGGCGGCTACACGCTCTGGGTCACCGGCCCGGCGCTCGTGCATTCGCGCGCGCGCGACAACCTCGTCTGGTTCATCCGCAACGGCTACGTGCAGGCGCTGCTCGCCGGCAACGCGGTGGCGGTGCACGACATCGAGGCCAACGTGGTGGGCACGACGCTCGGGATGACGGGCGAGGGCGAGCCCACGGCCGGCGGCCACGCGGCGCACATGCGCGCGATCAACGCCGTGCGGCGCGCCGGCTCGATCAGGGCGGCCGTCGCGCAGGGGCTCGTCACCGACGGCATCATGCACGCCTGCGTGGTGGAGGAGGTGCCCTACGTGCTTGCCGGCTCGCTGCGTGACGACGGGCCGCTCCCCGACGTGATCACCGACAACGTCGCCGCGCAGGAGGCCACCCGCGCGCACACGATCAAGGCGACGATGGCCGTGATGATCGCCACCGCGCTCCACTCGATCGCCGTGGGCAACATGCTGCCGGCGTACTACGCGGCGCCGGACGGCGAGCTGCGCGAGCTGCCCACCATCTGCGTGGACGCGAGCGAGTTCCTCGTCAGCAAGCTCAAGGACCGCGGCACGCACCAGGCGGTGGGCGTGGTGACCAACGCGCAGGACTTCATGAGCATCCTGCGGTCGGCGGTGGAGCGCGAGGTCGAAGGCGCGGCCTGACCCCGCGCGCCGACGGGCGTGCTCAGCCGACCTTCACGCCCGCCGCCGCCCACCCCGCGGGGTCCTGCTCCGCATCGAGCACCACGGCGAGGTCCACCACGACTTTGCCGCCCTCGAGCCGCACCGCGTAGCGGTCGAGCGACCGCGGTGACTTGCCCTGGATCCGCGTGCCCTCGGCCTGGAACGTGCTCTTGTGCTTGGGGCAGAAGAACCGGCCCTGGCCGGGCTGCCACTGCACCGCGGTCCCCTTGTGCGGGCACTCGAGGTCGAAGGCGTGCACCCGGCCCTTGTAGCGGACCAGGATGAGCTTGTTCGCCTTGTCGATGGTCGCGCCGTCGGCCGCGGGCACGTCGTAGGTGACCGTGTTCCGCGCACCCGCGGCGCCGGTGGCGAACTCGCGTGCCAGGGCGTGCAGCGGGGCAGCCGAACCGGCGACGGCGGTGAGGGCGGCGACCGCCATCAGGCCGTCGCGCAGGAAGGCGCGGCGGCCCTCGTCATGGCCGCAGGCCCCATCGCAGCCGTGGTCGTGCTGGGCGTCGGACGATGCGTGGCGGGACATTCAGACTCCGTGCGAAGTGTGCATATTGGACGCGCGAATCCGCGTCCTGTTACCCCTCGACCGTCACACCGTGCCCCGTCGCGCTGCCATCGCGTTCATCTTCGTCTCGATGGTGCTCGACATCGTCGCGTTCGGCATCGTCATCCCGGTGCTGCCGCAGCTCATCAAGGGCTTCCTCGGTGGCGACACGGCGCGGGCCGCCGAGTGGTACGGGATCTTCGGCACGACGTGGGCGGCGATGCAGTTCGTCTGCTCGCCCCTCCTCGGCGCGCTCTCGGACCGGTTCGGCCGCCGGCCGGTCCTGCTCGTGTCGATCCTCGGGCTCGGGCTCGACTACCTGCTGATGGCGTTCGCGCCGTCGCTCACATGGCTCTTCGTGGGCCGCGTGCTCTCGGGGATGACGGCTGCGGGCTTCGCGACGGCGACGGCGTACATCGCCGACGTGACGCCGCCGGAGAAGCGCGCGGCGGCGTTCGGGATGGTGGGCGCGGCGTGGGGCTTCGGCTTCATCGTCGGTCCCGCGCTCGGCGGGCTGCTCGGCGCGACGGATCCGCGCCTGCCGTTCCTCGTGGCGGGCGGCCTCGCGCTCGTGAACGCGCTCTACGGCTTCTTCGTGCTGCCCGAATCGCTGCCGCCCGAGCGCCGCGCGGCGTTCGACCTGCGGCGCGCCAATCCGCTGGGTGCGCTGCACCTGCTGCGCGCGCGGCCGCAGCTCGCGAGCCTCGGCTTCGTGAGCTTCCTCTACAACCTCGGGCACACGGTCTTCCCGAGCGTCTTCGTGCTCTGGGCGGGGCAACGGCTCGGATGGGACGCGCGGCAGGTCGGCCTGGCGCTCGCCGCCGTCGGGGTGCTGAACGTGACGGTGCAGGGCGGGCTGGTGCGGCCGGTGGTGAAGCGCATCGGCGAGCGCCGCGCGCTCGCGATCGGCGCGACCTTCGGCACGCTGGGCTTCGCGCTCTACGGCGTGGCGGCGTCGGTGCCGGTGTTCTGGATCGGCGCGGTGCTCTACGCGCCGGCGGGGTTCTTCAACCCCTCGCTGCTCGGGTTGATCTCGCAGCGCGCCGACCCCTCCGAGCACGGGCGCGTGCAGGGGGCGACGGCGAGCATCATGGGCATCGCGGGCATGCTCGGCCCGGGGCTCTTCACGACCGCCTTCGCCTGGGCGATCCGCGACGGGGCGCGTTGGCACGTGCCGGGGCTGCCGTTCCTGATCGCGGCGCTGCTGTTCGGCGTGGCCGGGCTGGTGGCGTGGAGCGTGACGCGGCAGTCCCCGACTGGCGCGCCGCCGCCGCGCAGGGCATCCTAAGCACGGACGCCCACCCCCCACCGCCGCGAGGCCCCGCATGCCGCAGTTCACGCCCGACGCGCAGGCCATCTGGGACCAGGTCCCCGAGGCGATGCGCGAGAAGCTGCTCGACAGCGGGTTCTGCTCGTTCTGCCTCGGCCAGAAGCGGTTCGACCTCACCGAGGCCGAGATCCGCGGGAAGGATCTCGCCCTCATCGGCAAGTGCACCGCCTGCGGTCACCGCGTGGTGCGCCTCATCGAGATCTGATCCCATGCCCGCGACCCGCCCGCTGCTCGCGCTCGCCGTCGTCCTTGCGTCACTCTCGCACCCCGCCAATGCCCAGGCGCAGACGTGGCAGGAGATCGGCAAGACCTCCACCGGCAACCCGGTCTACATCGACCCGGCGAGCGTGGTGCGGAAGGACTCGCTCGTCTCGGCGACGGTGCGCGTCGTCTTCGCCAAGCCGACCGACACGCCCAAGGGGCCGATCACCGGCTCGCGCGCGAAGGCGACGTTCAACTGCCTGCGCAAGACCGTCGCGGTGCGGGAGAACATCCTCTGGCACGACGAGAGGAAGGGGACGATCTACGAGAAGCGCGTCCCCAAGACGCCGGGCTACGGCCCGGTCTTCACGTCGAACTTCTCGGGCGTGGCGCTCGCGCACGTGTGCGCGGGGAAGTAGGCGGTCGGCCGTGAATGGCTGACCGCCTCACGCTGCTCACTGACCTCCGTTGATCACTTCGCCCCGATCGCCAGGAACCGCTCCAGCCGCCCGACTTCCTTCTCGTTCACGTACTTCCCGATCTCGCGCCGGAACTGCTCCGCGCTCGTCCAGGGGCGGTACTCCTTGAACTCGCGCAGCATCCGCGGTCCCATGTTCGGGATCGTCATCAGGTCCTCGTCGCTCGCGGTGGTCGGGTCCATGGGGACGAAGACGTACTGCTCGAGCCGCGCCACCTCGTCTGGCTTCACGTACTTGCCGATCTCGCGGCGGAAGACCCCGAGGTTCGCGTAGGGGCGGTACTCGAGGAACTCGCGGATCATGCGCGGCCCCATCCCGGGGACCAGCGCGATCTCCTCGCGGCTCGCCGAGTTGAGGTCGATGTGCACGAAGAGCCGCGGGTAGAGTTCGGCGCGCTGCGCCGCGCTCAGCCGGGTCGCGAGGAAGGCGTCGTACGCGGTCGCGCTGGCGAACGGGCGCGCGGCGACGAGATCCTTGGCGAGGGCCGCCGTCAGGTGCGGCATCATCGCGATCTCCGCCTCGGCGAGCGTGTTGGCGTCCTTCACGGTGACCGGCTTGCCCACCTGCGCGGCGAGCGGGGCGGCGGCGACGAGGAACGAGGCGAGCGCGACGAGCGCGCGAGCGGTGGCGGGGCGCATCTCAGGAGTCCATGGTGGAGGAGAGGGCGGGGTGCCGGTAGGCGTAGAGGAGGCCGAGGAGGCCGAACTGCACGAGCGTGCCGGGCGCGAGGGCCGGCGCCTCGCCGCGGATGACGCTCATCCACAGGTCGAGGCCCAGCAGCGCCGGATCGAACTCGCGTTCCATCTCGTAGTTGCCCTTGAGGTGGAGGAACATCCCGACCGGGCCGGCGACCACGAGCAGGAGCATCACCGTCTGGAAGGCCCGCAGGCTCTGCTTGCGGCCGTCCATCCAGTGCCAGGCGGTCACGACGAGCGTGAGCACGAGCAGGCCGAAGGGGACGAGCTGCGCGGTGTCCTCGTAGTGCTCGAGCAGCACGAGCTCGCCGACGAGCCCGACGGCCCCGATCACGAGGAGGACGAGGAGGCCGCGGCGGAGCAGGTCGATCGCGTCGTTCTGGGTCACGGGGGCCTGGGGTTGTGGGGCGCCTGCAGGTTGGACGCCGCTACAAGTTGAACGTAAGTCGGTCCGTCCGCATCTTGACGTGAGATGCCCGTCCGGGCGTCCCTGACACCGCGGAGGTCGCGTGGCCCGAGAGCCGCTGCTGTCCGACATCGAGGTCCAGCGCCGGCTCGGCGCGCTGCCCGGGTGGCACCGGCAGGGCGACGTGCTCCGGCGCACGTTCACGTTCGCGGGCTTTCCCGAGGCGGTGGAGTTCGTGCGCACGCTGGTCGCGCCGGCGGAGGCGCTCGGGCACCATCCCGACGTCGACGTGCGTTACAACCGCGTGGTCGTCACGCTCACCACGCATGACGCGGGCGGGATCACGACGCTCGACCTCGCGCTCGCGGAGCGGATCGTCGGGTAGCGCCGCGGCCCGCGCGTGGCGGCGCGGGCCGCGGGGCCGCCTACTGGCTGCGCCCCTCGGCGTCGAGCTTCCGCAGCGCGACACGGCCGTTGAGCGTGTGGCCGCGGATCACGCGCGAGCCCGCGCCGATCGTCGCCTGCAGCTTCTTCGCGCCGGAGCCCGCCGGCTGGCCCTCGGGGAAGGCGCTCTCGACCTTGCCGTTCATCACCGAGAGGTCCAGGCGCGCGTCGTCGAGCGCGGTCACGTAGATGAACGCGTCCCCGTTGAGCGTCTTGGCGATCACCGAGTCGGTGCCGGCGAGCGAGCTCATCCGGATATCGACGCTGCCGTTCAGCGTCTCGCCCTGCACGGGCCCAACCGCGGTGGCGACGCGCACGTCGCCGTCCATCGTCTTCGCGATCACCGGGGCCGTGGCGGCGGCGCTGATCGGGCCGGCGATCTGCGTGAGCGTCAGGCGCACGCCCGCGGGGACCTGCACCGTGAAGAAGAGCTTGGCGTCGGTGCCGCGGCCCGGCTTGAAGCTGGCCGTGTAGTTCCCGGCGGTGCACGAGCCGTCGCCCCAGACGGCGCAGATGAGCGCGTCGTCGCCGACGCGCGCGCCCGACATCGTGAGCGAGCGGTCGGGGTCGCCCGAACGCCACTCGAGCCGGGCGGTCACGCGCACGGTGTCGTCGGGACTCGGCTGCACCTCGATCGCGCCGGAGAAGCTGCGCACGCTGAGCCGCGCGCCCGACGGCACGTGCCCCGACCAGGTGAAGGCGTTCTCGCGCACCTGCAGCGGGCCCTTGGGGGCGGACTCGTTGCCGCAGGCGACCAGCGGGAGCACGAGCAGGGCGAGCGCGAGCGGTCGACGGGGCACGGCGGTCTCCTGAGGGGCGATGCCCGAATCTACGACGCGGCGGGCCGCCCGGTTTCCCGGACGGCCCGCCGTCGAGACCGCGCCTCCGCGGCGACGCCCATCAGGGCGCGCCGGTCGTCGCGCCGGTCAGTTCGTCCTGCGCAGCCGGATGCCGCCGTTGACCGTGCTCGCGCGGATCGTCGGGCCGCCCTCGCCGAGCGTCGCGCGGATGCGGCGCGGGTTGATGTCGCCGTCGAGCGTGAGGGGGAAGTCGCTCGAGATCCGGCCGTTCACCGTGGAGAGGTTCACCCGCGCGTTCGCGTTGGCCGGGAGCTCCACCGTGATCGAGCCGTTCACGGTCGCGTACTCGAGCCCGTCGCTGTCCCGCGCGACGGTGCGCACGGTGATGTCGCCGTTCACGGTGTTGGCCTCGACGCGGCCCCCCGTCGAGCGCGCCTCGACGTCGCCGTTCACGGTGCGCGCCTCGATGTCGGCGCTCGTGCCGTCGACGGTCATCCCGCCGTTGACCGTCGAGGCGACGACGCGCGCGTTGGCCGGGATGCGCACCACGAAGTGCACCGACACGTCGTTGTCGCGGTTCCAGCGGCCGCGCTCGTTGTTGCCGTGGTAGCCGTCCTCGTCGCAGGTGGCGCGCTCGCCCCAGAGGGCGCAGATGACGATGTCCCCCGAGCCGCCGCTGGACTGGCGCGCCTCGATCCGCACGTCGTCCGGGTCGCCGCGGCGCCAGCGCTTCTCGGCGCGCACCTCCACGGTGCGGCCGGTGCCCTGCTCGAAGCGCACGTCGCCGTTGACGTTGCGCAGGTAGACCGTGCGGCCGTCGCCGAGCTGGCCCTTCCACTCCCAGTCCTTCGTCTCCTGCGCGCCGGCCGTCGCCGCGCTCAGGGCCAACAGGGTGCCGACGAGCATCGTGCGGGTCATGGGTCTCACTCCTGGTCGTTGCGCGCCGCGCCGCGGCGGATGGTGATGTTGCCGCTGAAGGTCTCGGCCGCGACGCGCGCGCCGCCCGTGCCGATGGTGAACTGCATCCGCCGGTCGCGGCGGCCCACGCCCTCGCCCGGCTGCAGCGTGAGCGGGAAGTCGCTCGCGATGTTGCCGCTCCACGTCTCGAGCTCGAGCGTGGCCCCGCCGTTGGCCGGCACCGCGATCCGCACGTCGCCGGAGTGCGCGTTGAACCGGTAGTCGCCGTCGGCAGCGAAGGTCCCCTCGTAGCCCAGGTCGCCCGACACCGCCTCGGCGCGCATCGAGCGCAGCCGGCCGCGCCGCACGTCCACGCCGCCGCTCACCGTCTCGGCGTCGAGGTCGCCCGACGCGTCGTCGAGCGCGATGCTGCCGCTCACCGTGGAGACGTCGATGCGTCCCGCGACGCCGCGCAGGTCGATGGTCCCCGAGACGCTCTCGGCCTCGACGCGCCCGCCGGCGCGCTCGATCGCGATCTCGCCGCTCACCGAGTGCGCCTCCACCTCGCTCGTGGTGCCGCGCACCGTGATGTCGCCCGAGACGCTGCTGGTGGTGACGCGCGTGCCGACGGGCACGGTGAGCTCGTAGCGCGCCGCGCCCATCCGGCCGCCCACCGAGCGCGCCTCGATGCGCACCTGGCTGCGGCCGAGCGCAGTCTCGAGCCGCCCGCGCTCGATCGTCGCGACGATGCGGATCTCGCTGCCGCTGCCGGCGACCACGCGGATGTCGCCGCTCACGATCGAGAGGTGCACCGACCCGCCGCGGTCGAAGGTGAAGGAGGTGTCCACCCGCTGGCGCTCGACCTGCGCCTGCAGCGCGCCGAGCGGGAGGAGGAGGGCGCCGAGCGTGGCGCCGCGGAGGAGCGTGATGGTGCGCATCGTCGTGGTCCTGGTTCAGGTCCCCATCGGCAGGGTCGCCGTGGAGCGGAGGAGCGTGAGCTTGGTGGTGTACGACCGCGCGAGCTGCGCGGCGAGGAACTGGCTGGCCGGATCGGCGGCGAGTGCGGCGCGGCTCTCGGCGATCGCGCGGTCGATGAGGTCGAGGTTCTTGCGGAGCACCTCGACGGTGCGCGGGTCGAGCTGCGCGCGCCGCTCGTCGACGATCGCCTCGAGGGCGCGGATCTCGCCGTCCATCGTGGAGAACTCGGCGTCGTACGCGGCGGCGCGCACCGGTGCCGCGCCGGGCAGGCTGGCCCCGGGGGCGGTCTCGGTCGCCGGCGCGTCGCCCTGCGCATCGGCCACGATCGGCGCCGCCAGGCGATCTTCGTTCGCGATCCGCCACGTGACCGTGGCGGTGGCCGTGACGAGGAGCGCGGCGGCCGCGGCCATCCGGAGCGCGGGGGCGGCGAACCAGCGCCGCTGGGCGCGGGCCATCGCCGGGGACGCGGCGTGCGCGGCCGACGCGTCCGAGCCGCCGATGCGTGCCTCGATCCCCGCCCACAGGTCGCGGCTCGGCGTCAGCAGCGGGAGCTGCCGCGCCTCGGCGCTGATCGCCTCGAGCTCGGCCCAGGTGGCCGCGCACTCGGCGCATCCGTCGCGATGGGATTCGTTGGTCAGGTCGTGGTCGGTCATCGGGTCAGCATCCTCCGCAACAGCATCCGGGCGCGGTGCAGCTGCGCCTTGCATCCGCCCGCGGTCACGCCGAGCGATTCGGCGATCTCCTCGTGCGTGTAGCCTTCGACGTCGTGCAGCACGAACACCTTCTTCGCCCCCGGCGGCAGCGCGGCGATGGCCTGCTCGAGGTCGAGCGAGAGCCCCGGGACCGGCAGCGGGCGCACGTCGCCAAAGGCGATGGCGTCCATGTCGTCGATCCCCTCGTCGTGCCGGTCCCGCCGCCGTCCCTCGGATTCGCGGTCGTTGAGCACCACGTTCACCGCGAGGCGGTGGAGCCAGGTGCTGAACTGCGCGTCGCCGCGGAACGTGCCGAGCTTCTCCCATGCCCTCACGAAGGCGTCCTGCGTGAGCTCCTCCGCCTTGCCGCGGTCCCCCACCATGCGGACGCAGACCGAGAAGATCCGGTCGACGTTCGCCCGGTAGAGGCGTTCGAAGGCGCGGCGGTCGCCGGCGATGGCGAGCGCGACGTCGTCGGACGGCTGCGGGGTGGGGTGGAGGGGCAATGGAAGGGTCATGCGGCGCCGGGTCTTGGCACCGGATAGGATGGGCCCGGGGGCCGGAAGGTTTGAACCCGGATGCGGGACCCTACGCCGGAGGGTAACGTTGGGTGTCCGGGGCGGGGGCGGAACCCGCCCCGCGGGCCGGTCGTAGGGGAGGCAGGCCCGACCCGTCATACGGAACAGGAGAACCGCCGTGCCCATCGCCCCCGTCGTCCAGCAGGCATCCACCCAGGCCCCGCCGATCCCGCCGCTGCCGCCCCAGCCGGGCGCGGCGACGGGCGCCGTGTCCGGGACGCGCGTCATCGTCGCGGGGCCGGGCCTGACGCCGGAGCAGGCGGCCCAGGTGGCGCGGGACGCGGCCCAGGGGGCTCGGGACGCGGCGCAGGCACAGCGCGACGCCGCGCAGGCGATCCGCGACGCGGCCCAGGCGGCGCGCGACGCGCAGGGGCAGACGACGACGGGCGACCCCGGATTCGTCTACGACCCCAACAACGTGATCCCGCCGCAGGTCGTCCCGCTCACCGCGATGACGCTCGCGATGGTGGTGGTGATCTTCGTCGGCTGGCCGCTCGCGCGCGCCTTCGCGCGGCGGCTCGACCGCAAGGCCGAACTCGGCACGGTGCGCGCCGGCGACCTGCAGCCGCAGATCCGGCAGCTGCAGGAGAGCCTCGATGCGATGGCCGTGGAACTCGAGCGGATCAGCGAGGCGCAGCGCTTCCAGGCGAAGCTGATGGCGGAGCGGGCGGCGGCGCTGCCGGCGGAGTCGCAGAAGGGCTGAGCCGAGACGCCGGCGGGCCGAGCAGCGCGCCGAGCCGTCGCGCGAACTCGGCGGGGTCGAGACCGGCGCACAGCAGCGCGTCGAGGTGACGTTCGCGCGACGCGGGCATGGGGCGCGCGAGGCAGGCGAGCCATTGATCGTGCCGCGCGGCGAGCGCGCGACGGTGCAGCGTCGGCGCGCGCGACAGCAGGTCCGCCAGGCAGGCGCGCACGCGCCGGAGCCGGGCATCGGCGGCGGCGTTGCCGCGCGCGGTCATCCTTGCGGTCGGCGTGCCGAGGCCGGCGAGCGACGCGGCCGCGCGTCGCGCGAGCCAGCGGTCGAGCACGCGGCTCGCGACGGCGCGCCCGCCCTCGTCCAGCGTGCCATCGGCGCCTGCCGCGCGCACGAGCGGCCACACGCGACTCGGCGCCGTCGAGACGCGCCATCCGCCCGGCGCGCGCCAGCCGCCCACGAGCCGCCACCGGCCGTCGATCGGCACCGCCGCGAGGAACCGGTGCCGCGCCGCGACGAGGCAGCGCGCGGGAGCCGGGGCGCCGTGGTCGGCCGCGTCGCGCCATTCGGCGAGCTTGGCCGCGATGCGCTCGCGCGCCTCGGCGCCGTGCACAGCGTGCGCGCGCAGCCGGTCTTTCCGCGCGAGCCGGGCGCCGAGCCGCACCAGCGCGCGCGCCGCGCGCGGCGCGACGAACCGTGTCTCGAGCACCTCGTGCGAGGCACGTCCCTGCCGCCGCACGCGGCCGAGCCGCTGCTCGAGGCGCGCCGGCGTCCACGGCAGGTCGGCGTGCACCACGAGGTCCGCCCCCTGCAGTTCCACGCCCTCGGCGAGCACGTCAGTGGCCAGCAGCAGGCGGATCGCGCGCGCCGCGCGCTCGCGCGGGCGCCCGGCGCGCGGGCCGAGTGCGCGCAGCACCTCGTCGCGCGACCAGCGGCCTGAAGCGGCGAGCACGCGCGTGCCGATGATCGCCACCACGCCGGGTTCATCCCGCAGCGCGCGATGCAACGCGCGCACCGTCTCCGCCTGCCGGGCGAAGACGACGAGCCGCGCCGCCGGGTGTGCGCGCATGAGCTCGCGCAGCGCGTCGGCGCGGGCGGAGGCGTCGGCCGCGACGTGCGGGTGCACGAGTGCCCGCAGCGAACGCACGGCGTCGAGATGTGCGTCGAGCGCGCGGCGCGCGTCGTCGGCCGGCATCGCCGCGTCGCCGACGAGCAGCGGCAGTGCGAGCTGGGTGGCGTCGTCGTACAGCGTCCAGTGCCGCAGCGCGGCACGCGACGGCGCACGGCCGGCGTCGAGGAGGTCACGCAGCGCCTCGCCTCGCTGCAGGCGACGGCGCAGGGCCGCGTCGAGCGCGGCGAGGCTCGACTGCCACGCCATCGCGAGGGTCATCCGCACGAGCGCGGTCGCGGCGGTGCCGTCGGCCAGCGGAAGGGGAGGCGACAGTGTGCGCAGCGCGGCGGCGATGGCGGCGGTTGGCGCGCGCGCGTCATCGGGCCCCGTCTCGCGCGCGTCCTCATGGGTGGCCACACGCGCGCTCGGCCGCAACGCCGGGAGCCGTCGCACCGGCGGCAGCGCTCCGCGCGCGGCGCGGCGCCGCACGATGCACCGGCCGCGCGCGGCGTCGTCGAGCGACGCGGCGCGGGCGCCGAGGAAGAGCGTCAGCAGCGCGTCGCGGTCGGCGAGGCGGTTCACCACCGGCGTGGCGGTGAGCAGCAGCACGTGCGCCCCCTCGCAGAGCATGGCGAGGTGCGCATGGCGCCGCGTGGAGGGCTCGCGCAGGTGATGGGCCTCGTCCACGATGACGAGGCCGGGCCGCTCGCGCGCGGCGCCGCGTGAGAGCGACTCGAGGCTGCGGAACGCGATGGGCACGCCGGCGCGCGCGGCCTGCGCCGTCCACTGCGCGCGGAGCGTCGCGGGCGCGACCACGAGCGTCCGTGCGCCGTCGTCGCCGCGCGCGGGCGCGGTGGTCACTGCGGCCACCGCGAGCGCAACGATCGTCTTGCCGGTCCCGGGCGGATCGGCGAGCAGCGCGCCGCCGAACTCCTCGAGCGCCGCGCGCACGGCGGCGAGCGTGCGCCGCTGTTCGGCGCGCAGCGTGAACGCGCCGACGCGCGTGTGGGCCTCGTCGGGAAGGTCGAGCACGCGCCGGGCGAGCATCGCGCGCGCCGCGCACGCTGCCGCGGCGTCGCTCACCGGCGGTCCCACTCGAGCAGCGGCGTGACGACGGACGCGGGCAGACCGTAGGCGTCGCAGGCCGCGCGCAGCAGCGTGCCGTCGTCGGGCGGCGCGCCGTCACGTCCCGCGCGGCCGAGCGGCGCGAGCAGGGCGCGGGCCCGTGCCCACTCGCGCGGCACCGGCAGGCGCGCGCACGTCCAGCCGAGGTAGCGGCGATATCCGCCCCGCGCGGGCTCGGCGATGGTGCCGAGCCAGGCCGCCGCGAGGGGGGAGTTGAGGAGCGCGGCGAGGGCGTGCGCGTCGTCCTCGGTGGGCGCGCGCAGCACGTAGCAGGTGTTGAGCGGCACCGTGCGGTCGCCGGCGCGCAGCACCACCGCCCGCGGCGCGCGTCCGATGTCGCCCCAGACCACGCGCGGCCGGTCGGTGCGCGCCGCCTCGGTGCGGAAGAGTGACCACCAGCGGCCCCCGCGGCCATCGGTGCGCTGCTCCAGTCGTCGGCGCCAGCGCAGGAGCCATCGCCGCGCGTGCGGCGGCAGGTCGGCCACCGGCGCGCCGCGCGCATCGTGCGTCCAGACGATCGCCGCGGTGCCCGCGTGCGGCGCGAGGCCCCACGCGCGCAGGTGCTCGCCGCGCGCGAGCGGCCGCAGCAGCGCCTCCTCGACGAGCCCCTCCACCACGCCGCTGCGGACGCGGACCGGCTCGGCGCCCGGCGCGTCGTCCTCCACCGTGGCGCAGGGGGCGCCCGTCTCCACCACGAACGCCTCGTTGCAGCCGCTCTTCACGCCGAGCAGGGGCCGGCCGAACGGCGAGGCGGCGAGCGGCACGCCCCCGCGCGCGACGGCATCGAACGCGGCGCGCACCGGCGGCGGCAGCAGCAGCCAGGGCGCGCCCGCGGTCTCGTCGAGCGCGAGCGCCGTGCGCTCCAGCGGCCAGGCGCGCGTCCCGGTGCGCTCGTGCAGCGTCAGTGCGACCGTCTCGTGCGCGCCGTCGCGCGTCGGCGCGAGGCGCGCGACCATCGCTGAGGGATAGACGGCCGCGTCGAACCCGGCCGAGTCACCCGACCAGTCGTCGAGCGCGAGCAGCGCGGTGCGGTGACCGAGCAGCTCGCGCACGCCGCCGCCCGCGAGGGCGCTCCACAGCTTGCTCGGCAGCAGCAACGCGATGATGCCGGCGGGACGCGCGAGCTGCGTGGCGCGCTCGGTGAAGAGCGCGGCAAGGTCGGCCTGCGAGGCGAAGCCGCGGCCGGCGCCGGCGGACTCGGCGCCCGACTCCCACGCCGCCTGCCGGAAGGTCACGAAGCGCGCGCGCAGCGCCTCCCGCTGTTCCGCGGGGATGGCGTGCGGCCGTACCCAGGGCGGGTTGCCGATCACGAGGTCGAAGCCTCCGATCGAGGCGACCTCGGGGAAGTGCGTGGCGAAGCCGAACGGCAGCGCGCCGCTGTCGCGCAGGCGGCGCAGGGCCGCGCGTCGGTCGCGGAGCGCGGCGCGCAGCGCCTCGAGCGCGCGCCGCGTGCCCGCGTCGGGCCCGCTGCGCTGCGCGAAGAGGTCGCGCGCCCGGGCCGCGACGAGCAGCTCGCGGCGGCGCACGGTCATCACGGCGATGGCGCGCTCGACCGACTCCACCGCGCGCCGCCGCTCCACCGCGTCGAGCGCGCGCGAGAGCGTCCGCTTGCGCGCGCCGCTGGCGCGCGCGTAGCGCAGCCGGAGCGGCGCGAGGGCCGCGTCGTCGGGCCGCCAGGAGGCGTCGAAGCCGTCGCCCGCGAGCGCATCGCCCTCGCGCACGTTGCGGTCGAGGTTGGGCAGGGGCGGCAGCCGCATCGGGTCGTCGCGGTCATCCTCCACCACCACGGAGAGCCAGAGGCGCAGCTGGCAGAGCCAGACCGCGGTGGGGTCGAGGTCGACGCCGAAGATCGAGCGCACGAGCACCTCGCGCCGCACCTGGCTCACGGGGCGCGCGTCGCCGCGCGCGATGCGCAGCGCGGCGATCGTCTCGAGCGCGTGCACGAGGAAGGCGCCGCTGCCGCAGGCGGGGTCGATCACGCGCAGCCGCTCGAGCTCGGGCGGCGCGTCCGACTGCGCGAGGGCCGCGAGCGCCTGCCCCGTCAGCCGCGCGATGAGCGGCTGCGGCGTGTAGAACGCGCCGCGGGCGCGGCGCGTGTCGCCGGCCATCAGCGACTCGAAGGCGCGGCCGAGCATCTCGGGGTCGACCGCGGCATCCGAGAGGTCCACCGTCGTCTCGCGCGCGGTGAGCCGGTAGCGCGGCAGCAGGTCGCCGATCACCGCGGCGATCGCGTCGTCGGCGAGGCGCAGGCCGCGGCAGCGCGTCTCGACCGCGCTGCGCTGGAAGAGGCCGCCGTTCAGGAACGGCACGCGGCCGAACGCCCGCGCGGCGCGCGCGCGCCGGTCGAGCGGCGTGTTGAGCGTGCCGAACGCGAGCGGCTCGAGCAGCCGCGCGTGCAGCGGACCCGTGCCGGCGACGCGCTCCATCTGGTGCCGCAGGAAGGCGCGGTCTCGGTCGAGCCAGCCCTTGCCCTCGAGGAAGGCGAGGAACAGCAGGCGCGACGCGGTGAGCAGCGCCACGGCGCGACGGTCGCGCGCGTCGGCGCGGCCGGCGGCGGTGGCGGCGAGCGTGTGCACCGCGCGCTCGAGGTCCCGGTAGAAGCGGCGCGAGAGCGCCTCGCGGCCGAGCGTCTCGCGCCACCGGAGGTGCACGAGGGCCGCCTCCTCGGCGCGCGCCTCGGTCGCGGCACTGAGCGCGGCGAAGGTCTCCGCGTCCGACTCGCGCACGGACCGGGCCTCGACGAGCAGGGCCGGAAGCGCGGCCCGTGCCCCGTGCTCCGGGGCGGCGAACCCGAGCTCCTGCCGGTCGGCGTGCCGCGCGACGACGAGCCAGTGGTGCGCGGGGGAGCGGCGCGCGAGCTCGCGCGCGAGCGCGGGGAGCCGCTCGCGCAGCGGCGGGCCGTCGGGCCAGGTGACGAGCAGCGCGCGCAGCGAGCCGGCGCCGCCGGCGACGGCGACGTCGTGCGCGGCGGCATCGAGCCCGAGCCGTTCGGCGTCGCGACGGTGGAGCGGAAGCGGCGCGGCGAAGCCGAGCGCCGCGGCGAGCGTCTGGAGCGGGGCCTCGTGGCCGGCCGCGGCGAGGAGGCGCGCGGCATCGCGGGTGGTGAGCACGGGCGCACGGTGTGTCGCGCCGCGCGCCGGTCCCGCATCACTTCATCGCGCGCCGAGCCGGAACGGTGCGGCGCGGCCGGCGTGCGCGCCCCCTCAGCGCGAGGCCAGCGCCCGCACCACCGGCAGCACGTCCTCGAACCGCTCGAGCCAGTGCGTCGGCTCCGCGGTCGCGAGCGACTCGCGCGAGAACGGTCCCCACGTCGCCGCGGCCGTCACGACGCCCGCGGCGCGGCCGGCGTGCATGTCGTGCGTGGAGTCGCCGACGAAGAGCGCCTGCGCGTGCGGGATCCCGCCCAGCCGCTGCAGCGCGTGATGCACGGGCTCGGGGTGCGGCTTGTGGCTGGCGGTCGATTCGATCCCGACGACGGCGGTGAAGCATTCCTCGATGCCGATCCACCGCAGCGACTTCCGCGCGCCGACCGCGAGCTTGGAGGTCACCACCGCCAGCGCGTGCCCCTGCGCATGCAGCGCGCGCACCGTCTCCACCACGCCGGGGTAGGCGGTGGTCATGGCGTCGTGGTTGGCGAACTGGAACTCGCGGTACCGCGCGCGCAGCAGCTGCACGTCGTCCTCGTCGCGCGCCCAGCGGCGCAGCATCGCGTCGAGCGGCGTCCCGATCGCCGCGATCCACTCGTCGACCGGCGGACGGACGTCGCGGCCCGCGTAGGCGTGCTCCATCGAGGCCACGAGCAGGCCGATGGAGTCGATGAGGGTGCCGTCGAGGTCGAAGAGGAGCGCGAGCCGGGGCAAGGCGAGGAGCGGGGACCGAGGGGAGAACGAGGACCGAGGGGAGAAAGATAGCCACGCCCCCTCGCCTTCCGTCCTCACCCGTCCATTCCGTCTTTCCCGTCCCTCTCGCTCCTCGCTCCTTCCCCGCGCGCGAGCACGGTGGCCGCCGTGAGATGTCCCGTCACGTTCGTCGTCGTCCGGAACATGTCGGGGATCGTGTCCGCCCCGATCAGGATGCCGATCCCCTCCACCGGGATCCCCGCGGCCATCGCCACCGGCACCATCACGATGATGCTCCCGGCGGGCACGCCCGGCACCGAGAAGCTCGTCACCACGCTCGTCACGCCCACCGTGAGCAGCTGCGCGGCGTCGAGGTCGACGCCGTAGAGCCGCGCGATGAAGAGCACGCCCACCGTCTGCCCGATCCCCGCGCCCGTGCGGAACATCGTCGCCGCGAGCGGGATGAGGAAGCCGCCGATCGCCGGCGGCAGGCGCAGCGTGTCGCGCACGCTCTCGAGGAGCGCGGGCAGCGCAGCGAGTGAGGAGCGCGAGCTGAACGCGATCGTCTGCGCCGGGAGCGCCGCGCGCACGAACCGCCGCAGCGGCACGCCGCCCACCACCACCGCGAGCGGATAGAGCACCGCGCCCCAGTAGAGCACGCAGATCGCGCATACGATCGCGATGTAGCCCGCGATGGCGCCGAGCGCGTCGGTGCCGAGCCTGGCGGCCAGCGGCACCGCGAGCGCGAAGACGCCGACCGGCGCGAAGGCGAGGATGCCGCGGACGAGCGCGAGCGACGCGTCCATCACGCCCTCGGCGATGCGCACCACCGCCGCGCGCCGCTCGGGCGCCACCTGCAGCAGCGCGGCGGCGAAGGTGATCGACACCACGATGAGCGGCAGCATCGCGCCGTCGGCGGCGGCCTTGATGGGGTTGGCCGGTACGAGCGACACGAGCCACTCGCCCACGCTTGGGATGCTCTTGGCCCCCTCGAGCGCGCTCGCGCCGCTGCCGGACGAGCCGGCGCGCAGCGCCTCCACCGAGGCGGGGTCGAGCGGCAGCAGCGCCATCAGCGGCGCCCCGGCCGCGATCCCCATCGCGGCCGCGGCCGCGACGAGCGCCACGAACAGCACCAGCGCCCGCGCGCCGATGCGGCCCACCGCGCGCGGGTCTGGGGCCGACGTCACGCCGACGACCAGGCTCGACACCACCAGCGGGATCACCGTCATCCGGATGGCGTTGATGAAGATCGTCCCCACCGGCCCGAGCACCGCGAGCGTGCCGGTGGCGAGCGCCGACTCGCGGCCGGCGAGCGGGAGGCCGAGGGCGAGGCCGGCGACGAGCGCCAGCAGGACCTGCACGGTGAGCGACATCCGGGAAAGATGGCGCGGAGGGGCCGCGGCGGATACATATGAAAGGCTCCAGCACATCCACCCCTGTCCCACTTCCGCGATGCGCCTCGTCCGCTCCGTCCGCGCCTCCCTCACCGCCGCCGCCGTCGTCACGCTCGCGGCGGCCCCGCTCGCCGCGCAGGGCACGCCCGCCGCCGCGCAGGGCCGCGCCAACACCGCCGACCCGCGCGCCACGCTGCGCGCCGGCCTCTTCGACGCCGGCGAGGCGCGCCGCAACATGGAGGTCGTCGCCAAGGTCCAGCGGCCGTCGAACTTCATCAACCCGCAGAACTACGGCGACTTCGGCTACATCAACTCCGACCTCGCCTTCAAGGGGAACCTCGTCTTCCAGGGCGGCTACTGGGGCATCCAGGTGTGGGACGTGAGCGACCCGAAGTCGCCGCGCATCCGCACCACCATCCAGTGCCCGGGCGGGCAGGGTGACGTCTCCGTCCACGGCGACCTGCTCTTCATGTCGGTGGAGGAGACGCGCGGGCGCCTCGACTGCGGCACCGCGCCCGTCCAGGGGGCCGCGAGCGCCGAGCGCTTCCGCGGCGTGCGCATCTTCGACATCTCCGACCTCGACGCGCCCAAGGTCGTCGCGCAGGTGCAGACCTGCCGCGGTTCGCACACGCACACGCTGCTCGCGAGCCCCCGCGACAAGAAGAACCTCTACGTCTACGTCTCGGGCACGTCGGTCGCGCGTCCGGGCGAGGAGCTGGCCGGCTGCGTCGCCGACGAGGCCGACACCACGCGCAACTCGTCCTACTTCCGCATCGAGGTGATCCGCGTGCCGCTCGCCGCGCCGCAGGAGGCGCGCGTGGTGAGCTCGCCGCGCGTCTTCGCCGACGCGCGCGGCAACGTCGCCGGCCTCTGGCGCGGCGGCAAGCTCGCGCCCGACGCGCAGGAGACGGCGCGCACCGACATGTGCCACGACATCACCGTCTACGCCGAGCTCGACCTCGCCGCCGGCGCCTGCTCGGGCAACGGCATCCTGCTCGACATCAAGGACCCGGCCAACCCCAAGCGCGTCGCCGAGGTGAGCGACCCGAACTTCGCCTACTGGCACTCGGCGACGTTCAACGACGCGGGCACGACGATCCTCTTCACCGACGAGTGGGGCGGCGGCGTCGCGCCGCGCTGCCGCGCGACCGACCCGATCCTCTGGGGCGCCAACGCCTACTTCACGCGGCAGGGCACGACGATGAAGCCCGCCGGCTTCTTCAAGCTCCCCGCCGCGCAGTCGGCGCAGGAGAACTGCGTCGCGCACAACGGCAACCTCGTCCCCGTGCCGGGGCGCGACATCTTCGTGCAGGCCTGGTACCAGGGCGGCATCTCGGTCACCGACTTCACGGACCCGAACGCAGTGCGCGAGATCGCGTACTTCGACCGCGGCCCGGTGGACTCGGCGCGCCTCGTGCTCTCGGGCCAGTGGTCGACGTACTGGTACAACGGGCTCATCTACGGCTCGGAGATCGCGCGCGGCCTCGACATCCTCGAGCTCACGCCGAGCGGCGAGCTGACGCAGAACGAGATCGACGCGGCGAAGCTCGCGCGCGTCGACGTGCTCAACCCGCAGGACCAGCGCCGCATCACGTGGCCCGCGGCCTTCCCGGTGGCGCGCGCGTACGCCGACCAGCTCGACCGCTGGAACGGGCTGCCCGCGGCGCGCCTCGCGCAGCTGCACGCGGACCTTGCCGCCGCCGAGGCGGCGACGGGCCGCGACCGCGCGATGAAGCTGACGGCGCTCGCGCGCGCGCTCGACCAGTGGGCCGGCAGCGCGGCCGACGCCAAGCGCGTGCGCGCCCTGTCGGGCGTGCTCAAGGAGATGGCGCGCGCGGCGCGATGATCCGCGTCGATCAGCTCACCAAACGCTACGGCGGCGTCACCGCCGTCGACGGCATCTCCTTCTCGGTGGGTCCCGGCGAGGTCCTCGGCCTCGTCGGGCCCAACGGGGCGGGGAAGACCACCACCCTCCGCTGCCTCTCGGGCATCATCGCGCCCTCCTCGGGCACGGTGACGCTCGCCGGGCACGACATCGTCGCCGAGCCGGTCGCCGCCAAGCAGGCGCTCGCGTTCATCCCCGACGAGCCGCACCTCTTCGAGCACCTCACGGTCGAGGAGCACCTGCGGTTCGTCGCGCGCGTCTACGGCGTCGCCGACGCCGAGGCGCGACTCGGGCCGCTGCTCGACGAGCTCGGGCTCGGCGACCGCCGCTGCAGCCTCCCCGACGAGCTCTCGCGCGGCATGAAGCAGAAGCTCGCGATCGCCTGCGGGCTGCTGCACGACCCGCGCGCGCTCGTGCTCGACGAGCCGCTCACCGGGCTCGACCCGGCGGGCATGCGCCGGATGCGCGCGACGATCGCGGCGCGCGCGCGCGCCGGCGCCGCCGTCATCCTCTCGTCGCACCTCCTCACGCTGGTCGAGGAGCTCTGCACCAAGCTGTTCGTCATCCGGCGCGGGCGGTGCGTGGCGTACGGCACGCTCGGCGAGATCGTCGGCGCGCGGCCGGAGCTCGCGGGCCGCTCCCTCGAGGACATCTTCCTCGCGCTCACCGGCGAGGGCGAGGGCGCGGGCGGCGCGTGAACGGCGCGCTCTGGTACCTCATCCGCACCTCGGCGGCCAACCGCCTGCGCCGCCAGCTCGCGCGGCTGCGCCAGCCGCGCTACGCGCTCGCGTTCGCGCTGGGGCTCCTCTACTTCTGGTTCTTCTTCCTGCGGGCCAACGGCCCGCGGGCGATGTCCGACCCCGCGGCCTTCGCCGGCCTCGGCATCGCGGCGCTGTTCGTGATCGCGTACCTCGCGTGGAGCTGGATCGCCGGCAGCGACCGCACCGCGCTCGCGTTCACGCGCGCCGAGGTCGCGCTGCTCTTCCCGGCCCCCATCTCGCGGCGCGGGCTCATCCTGTACAAGCTCGCGCGCACGCAGTTCGGCATCCTCGTGTCGGTGCTGGTCTGGTCGGTGATCCTCAACCGCGCGGGCGAGCCCCTCGCGAGCCTCACGCGCGGGGTGGGGCTGTGGGTCGCGCTCACCACGCTCTCGCTGCACCGTCTCGGGATCGGGCTCCGGCGCGCCGCGGCGGGCGAGCACGGCGCGAGCGGGCTGCGGCGCGGGCTCGCGCCGCTCCTGGTGTTCGCGGCCGCCATCGCCATGGTCGGCTGGACCTTCTGGTCGCAGCGCGCGGCCTTCGCCGCGGCGCCCGACGCGCGCGCCTGGTTCGGCGCCCTCGTCCGCGCGGTCGAGACGGCCCCGGCCTCGTGGGCGCTCTACCCCGTGCGCGTCGCCTTCGACCCCGTCGTCATCCGCGAGCCGCTCGCCTGGCTCGCCGCGATCGCACAGGCGCTGCTGCTGCTCGCGCTGCACGTCTGGTGGGTGCTCTCGAGCGACGCGGCCTTCGAGGAGGCGGCCGCCGAGGCGTCGGAGAAGCAGGCGAAGGTGCTCGAGCGGATGCGGGCGCAGCGCGCCGGCGTCGCCACCGTGCGCGCGAAGTCCGTGCGGCGCACGCTGCCGCTCACCGCCACCGGGCATCCCGCGGTGGCGATCCTGTGGAAGAACGCGCTCTGGGTGCTCCGCACGCACCAGCTGCGCGGCCTGCTCGTCGCGCCGGTGATCCTGCTGGGGGCCGCGCTCTGGCTCGCCGGCGGCAGCACCAAGGCGGCGATGATCGTCACGGCGCTCGCGGCGGTTCTCTCGGCGATCTTCCTGCTGTTCGGCCCCGCGACGATGCGCAACGACCTGCGCAGCGACCTGCTGCACCTGCCGATGCTCAAGACGCTGCCGATCAGCGGCCGCGCGATCGTGCTGGTGCAGGTGCTGAGCGGCGCGCTCGCGGTGACGCTGCCGCAGCTGCTCTGTGCCGCCGCCGCCGCGGTGGCGATGCTGCGCGCCCCGGAGCCGCCGGGGATCCCGGCCCCCGTGATCGCCGGCGTGCTGGTGGGCGCGCCCGCGCTCCTCCTCGCGGTGAACGTGGCCAACTTCACGCTCCACAACGGCCTCGCGCTGCTCTTCCCCGGCTGGGTGAAGCTGGGGGAGCGCGGTCCCACCGGCATCGAGGCCACCGGCCAGATGATGCTGGTGAGCGGGGCGACGCTCCTCGCGCTCGCGCTGCTGCTGCTCCTGCCCGTGGCCGTGGGCGCGGTGGGGTATTTCGCCTTCGCGCGCGAGGTCGGCACCGGCGTGGTGGTGGCGCTGCTCGCGGGCTCGGCGCTGCTGGGCCTGGAGGCGTGGCTGCTGATGCGCGGCCTGGGGCGCGCCTTCGCGCGCGTGGAGCCGATGCAGGTCGGCTGAGCGGGCGCGGGCGTGGCCTCGGCGCCGCGGGGCGTCTAGCTTGAAGAGGACCCTCACCCAGACCCCAATGAGCATCAAGACCGGCGCCGACCTCATCGCCGAAGCCAAGAACCGCATCCGCCAGGTGAGCATCGAGGACGTGAAGCGCTTCCTCGAGGGCCCCGAGAAGCCGATCCTCCTCGACGTGCGCGAGCCGCAGGAGACGAACCTCGGCCGCCTGCCCGGCGCCGTGGTGATCCCGCGCGGCACGATGGAGACGAAGATCGAGGCCGTCGCGCCGCGCGACGCGTTCGTCGTGATCTACTGCGCGAGCGGCAACCGCTCGGCCCTCGCCGCCGACACGCTGCAGCAGATGGGCTACCACAACGTCGCGTCGATGATGGACGGCTTCAACGGCTGGGTGGTCTCGGGCGGCCCGGTCGAAGGGTGACGATGCCGGCGGCGCATCCCCTCGTCGCGCGGCTGGAGCGCGCGCTCGCGGGGCGCGCGCCGCGGATGGCCGAGCGCGACGAGCCGTTCAAGGAGGCGGCGGTCGCGCTCGTCGTGCGTCCGGTGGCCGACGACGACGCCGAGCTGCTGTTCATCCGCCGTGCGCAGCGCGCGGGCGATCCCTGGAGCGGCCAGATCGGGCTCCCGGGCGGGCGCTTCGACCGCACCGACGACTCGCTCGAGACGACGGCGCTGCGCGAGACGATGGAGGAGGTGGGGCTCGACCTCCGCGCCGAGGGGCGGCTGCTCGGCATGCTCGACGAGCTGCGGCCGCGCACCCCGGTGCTGCCGCCGATCATCGTGCGGCCGTACGTGGCGGTGGTCGAGCGCGAGCCGGCGCTCGTGCTGAGCGACGAGGTGGCCGAGGCGCGCTGGGTGCGCGTCGGCGAGCTCTTCGCCCCCGCGACGAAGGTGGAGACCACGGTGCGCGTGCGCGACCTGCCGATGCGGGTGAGCGCGTACCAGCACGGCGACTTCACGATCTGGGGGATGACCGAGCGCATCCTCGCGACCTTCGAGGAGGTGTGGCGGTGAGCGGAGCGCACCGGGCGGTGACCCTCCCGCCGGCGCGAGGGGACCGGCGGCCACTCTGGCGCGCGCTCGCGATCGCGGCGGTGGCGTTCGCGCTCGCGTCGCTCGCCGACAAGGCCGTGTTCGACGCGGTGCACGATCCCAAGGTCTACGAGCGCGACTGGGGCCGGCTGCTCCGCATCATGGGCTTCCAGGGGACGTGGCTCGCGCTCGCCCTCGCACTCGGCCTGCACGACGCGGGCGCGCGGCCGCCGCTCGCGCGGCCGCGCCGGCGCGCCTGGCTGCTCTTCCTCGCGCCCGGGCTCGCCGGGCTCGCGGCGGAGGTGCTCAAGGTCGTCTTCCGGCGCGAGCGCCCCGCGCTGCACGACGGGCTCTACGGCTTCCGCGACTGGAGCGACCGCACGTGGAGCGGCGGCGGGCTCGCGCTGCCGAGCTCGCATGCGGCGGTGGCGTTCGGCGGCGCGGCGATGCTCGCGATCCTCTTCCCGCGCACCCGCTGGGTGGGGTGGACGCTCGCGGCGGGCTGCGCGCTCACGCGGCTGATGGCGCGGGCGCACTTCGCGAGCGACGTGGTGATGGGGGCGTTCCTCGGATGGCTCGCGGCCTGGTGGCTCGCGCGAAGGAGCGAAGAGCGAGTGGGAAGGGCCACGGGAGAAGGGGAAGGGTAGAGGGGGAGAACGAGAAGGAGGCGAGGCCGCACGGCCTCGCCTCCTTCTCCTTCCGCGTGCATCGCGTCACATCGCGACCTTCTTCTCCTCCGCCTTCGCCTTGGGGTCGAGCAGCGGCTTCCGGCTCCGGAGGTGCTCCTCCATCTTGAGCCGCGGCACGCCCTCCTGCATCCACTCCGGCGCCGGCTTGCCCTGCAGGAAGTGGTCGAACCACTCCTGCATCCGCATCGCGTAGTCCTTCTGGTTGATCGGCCGCGCGAGGCCGTGGTTCTCGCCCACGTACTCCAGCAGCACGACCTCCTTCCCGAGCTCGCGCAGCGTGTTGTAGTACGTGATGCCCTGGTTGAAGTCCACCGCGCCGTCCCGGTCGTTGTGCAGGATCATGAACGGCACCTTCACGTCGTTCGCGAACCGGTTGGGCGAGTTGCGCAGGTAGGCGTCGGGGTCCTTCGCGTAGCTCGAGCGGAAGCGGCCCTGGCTCGAGATGAAGATCGGCTGGTTGGCCGAGCCCGAGTTCCAGTAGACCGAGCTGAACATCGAGACCATGTCCGTGAGCGGCGCGCCCGCGATCGCGGTCTTGAAGAGGTCCGTCTGCGTCGCGATGAAGCTCGTCTGGTAGCCGCCCCAGCTGTGGCCCTGCAGCGCGACGTTCTTCGCGTCCACCACGCCCGACGCGATCGCCGCCTTCACCGCCGGCACCACGCACCACACGGCCGAGCGGCCCGGGTCGTCGAGCTTGTAGGCGATGTCGGGCATGAAGTACGCGTAGCCGCGCGACGTGTAGACGCTCGGGTTCGCATAGCGCGTCGCGTTGGGCTGCGCGTACGCGTGGAATCCCTGCGAGAGCTTCTCGTAGATGTACGTCAGCGTCGGGTACTGCTTCCCCTCCTCGTAGCCGGCGGGGAGGAAGAGCGCCCCCTGCAGCGTGTAGCCCGTCTCGTCGCACGTGTACTCGATGAGGCGCGCGCCCGCGCTCCACGCGACGTCCTTCTGCTGCGGGTTGGCGTCGGTGAGGCGCCGCTCGTTCGCGAGGTTCGCGTCGGCCGCGTAGAAGTCGGGGAAGCGCACGAACGTCTGCCGCGTGTACGCCCACGTCTCGGCGTCGCGCGCGCGGCGGTAGTCCACCTTGGCGTCCTCCCACGCGAGCGTGCGCGCGCCGCCGCGTTGCGCGTCCACCTGCGCGAGCCCCTCCTTCTTCGTGCGCTCGCCGTAGGTCTCGACGAACAGCGGCCGTGCGAGGTCGATGCCGCGCTCCTTCGCGTCCTGTCCCACGCGCGCCTG
>ERZ1645185.209-NODE-209-length-25605-cov-5.340626_pt1 | contig 25605 bp, 27 predicted proteins | sample MGYA00575351_ERZ1645185 | MGnify/ENA primary metagenome ERZ1645185 (study PRJEB40838, sample SAMN11284767) | freshwater sediment metagenome | isolation source: river sediment | host: Sediment | place: India: Jana village, Kanpur | collected 2015-12-17 ... | reverse complement strand
CCGCTGTGGCGGATGCCGCTGTGGAAACCCTATGCGGAGATGCTGAAGTCCGACGTGGCGGACATCAACAACAGCCCTTCGGGCGGTTTCGCGGGCGCGATCACGGCCGCGCTCTATCTCGAAAAATTTGTCGATCCGAAAACGCCGTGGGCGCATCTTGACACGTTCGCATGGATGCCTGCGGCGAAGCCGGGGCGCCCAAAAGGCGGTGAAGCGCTAGGTCTCAGGGCATTTTGGGCGTATATCGAGAGACGTTACGGCACCCATCGCACCGAATGAACGCTTCAACGGGTTAACCTAAAATATCAACACATCATTAACGCCCGTTAAAATATGGTGACCCGAAACGAGATAACGGGTGAAAAAAACCATGTCCCTCTCAGGCCTAGACGACCGGATCGATGCGCTGCTCTCCCCTTGGATGCAGACGGTGATTGCCTATGTGCAATCGAACCGTCCGGATCTTACCAACCGGCAGATGGCGCTGCTGCTTGTCGTCTACCTGACGCAGGGACCGCACACAGTGCGCGGCCTTGCCGCCAAACTGAGGGTTTCGAAGCCGGTCATCACGCGGGCACTCAACACGCTCGGCGCCTTCGGCTATATCCGCCGCCAGAAGGACGAGAGTGACCTGCGCAACATCTTCGTCGAGCGGACCGCGCAGGGCCACGAATTCCTCGAAACCTTCGCAGGAATGATCGAGGCGACACAGGGCCATGCCGAACGCAGCAACGCACGCGAGGATCGCGCCTACATCTAGCGCCGAACGTCCGGACCCACGCACAAACGCGTGGCGCGATGACCTTGCCGATGTAGCCCTCGAGGGGTTTGTCGAGGCGCCGCGCTTTGCCGCGCCGATTCGCCATCGGCTGGCGGCACAGCAGGCGCCTATCCGCAAGACGCCGGAAGCGGATGCCGTGGCCGTGAGCGAACTTCTTTCAGGTGAAGCCTTCGACGTGCTCGATGTGTCGGGCGGTGTCGCTTGGGGATACAGCGCTCACGACCATTATGTCGGCTATGTCGACGCCGCGCTGCTTTCCGAAGGCGCGGAGGTGCAAACGCACCGGATCGCCGCGCCGACCGCTCTCGTCTTCGCGAAGCCCGACATCAAGGCCACGGTGATCGGCGCGCTGCCGATGGGCGCACAGACCAGCGCCGCAGCGCATGACGAGAAGTTCGTGTCGGCCGCCGGGGGCTATGTTCACAGGCGCCACATCGCCGCGATCGACGAATATGCTGCCGATCCGGTCGCGGTCGCCGAACTTTTCCTCGGCACGCCCTACAAGTGGGGCGGCCGCACGCGCGGCGGGATCGACTGTTCGGGGCTCGTGCAGGTCGCGTTCGGCGCTTGCGGCATCGCCTGCCCCCGGGACAGCGACATGCAGGCCGCGCTCGGGCACGAGGTCGAGGACCGGCGCTATCGGCGCGGCGACCTCGTGTTCTTCCCCGGTCATGTCGGTTTCATGTTCGACGAGACGCGGCTGCTCCACGCCAACGCCTTCTTCATGTCGACGGTGATCGAGCCGCTCGACGACGTGATCGGCCGCCTGTTGCCGCAGTACGACCAGCCCGTGACGGCGGTTCGCCGGCTGGGGGACTGAGGTTGTGCGTCCCTCGACTTCGCTCGGGATGGTGGTCTTAGCGTGAAAAGTGTTTCACCCCGAGCGAAGTCGAGGGACGCACCGGGCCTATAGTTCGCCGCGTTCCCGACGGATCGCGCGCCACTTCACGACGTTGGCGTTGTGCTCGGCGAGCGTGCGCGCGAACACGTGTCCACCGGTACCGTCCGCCACAAAATAGAGCGCATCGGTGGTTTCCGGGTCGAGCACGGCTTCAATCGACGCGCGCCCCGGATTGGCGATCGGTCCCGTGGGCAAGCCCGCCTTCGCATAGGTGTTGTAGCCGTTGTTCGCGCGCAGTTCCGACTGGCGGATGCGGCGGCCGAGCGGTTTGCCCTTCGTGATCGGGTAGATCACCGTGGGATCCGCCTGCAGCATCATGCCGATGCGCAGCCGGTTCGAATACACGCCCGCGATCGTGCGGCGTTCCTCCGCCTTGGCGGTTTCCTTCTCGACGATGGCGGCGAGGTTCACGGCCTCCTCGGGCGTCTTTACGACCGACGAGGATTTGCGCGCGGGCCAGAGTTCGGCGAGCGTTTTCGCCATCGCGTCCTGCATCCGTTTCAGCACGGCGCCGCGCGGCTCGCCGCGCTCGAAGCTGTAGCCGCCGGGCAGCACCGAGCCTTCCGCCGGCACATCGACCTCCCCGGTAAGCAGGTCTTCCGCCATCAGCTTTTCATGCACGAGGATGGACGGCAGGCCTTCGGGGATGATGATGAGTCGCTGCAGCGGTTCGCCGTGCTGGAGAATGCGCAGGATCGCCGCCGCGCTGCTGCCCGCCGGGATGCGGAACTCGCCCGCCTTGATTGGCGCGCCGGAGCCGAGCACACGCGCCATCAGCCGGAACGCGTCCGACGAGCGGATCGCGCCGGCCTCTTCGAGGCGGACGGCAGTGGCGGCAAGCGATGCGCCGCGCGGCACGATGATGTCCACATCCTTCGCGAGCGGGCCCGTGGCGGTCCATTGGAACGCGAGCACGGCAGCAGCCGCCAGCGCCGCGACGACGATGGCGACCAGCAGTTTTTTCATAAAGTCAGAGCGCCTTGACGATCAGCGAGGCGTTGGTGCCGCCGAAGCCGAAGCTGTTGTTGAGCGCGGCCTTGATCTTCCGTTCGCGGGCGACGAGCGGCACGAGATCGACACCCGCGCAGCCATCGCTGGGGTTTTCGAGGTTGATCGTCGGCGGGGCGATCTGATCGCGGATGGCGAGCAGGCAGAAGATCGTCTCGACCGCGCCGGCGCCGCCAAGCAGATGCCCGATCGCGCTCTTCGTCGACGACATCGAGACCGCGTCCATGGCGCTGCCGAACAGGCGGCGGACGGCGCCGAGTTCGATTTCATCGCCGAGCGGCGTCGAAGTGCCGTGCGCATTGATATAGTCGATGTCGGCGGGGTTCATGCCCGCCTTCTTCAGCGCCATCTGCATCGCGCGGAAGCCGCCGAAGCCTTCCGGGTGCGGCGCGGTGACGTGGTAGGCGTCGCCGGTGAGACCGTAGCCGACGACTTCGCCGTAGATCTTCGCGCCGCGGGCCTTCGCGTGTTCATACTCCTCAAGCACGACGACGCCCGCGCCTTCGCCCATGACGAAACCGTCGCGGTCCTTGTCGTAGGGGCGGCTGGCGCGTTCGGGCTGGTCGTTGAACGCGGTGGAGAGAGCACGCGCCTGCGCGAAACCAGCGATGCCGAGTGGGCAGATCGCGCTTTCAGCGCCGCCCGCGAGCATGATGTCGGCGTCATCGAGCGCGATCATGCGCGCGGCATCGCCGATCGAGTGCGCGCCCGTGGAACAGGCGGTGACGACGGCGTGATTCGGGCCCATCAGGCCGTACTTGATCGAAACCTGACCCGACACGAGGTTGATGAGGCGTCCATGCACGAAGTGCGGGCTGACGCGGCGGGGTCCCTTTTCATGGAGCACGATCGATTCGGATTCGATGCCCGGCAGGCCGCCGATGCCCGAGCCGATCGAGCAGCCCGCGCGCAGCTTCTGCTCGTCGGTGAGATGGGCAAGGCCCGCGTCCTCGATCGCCTGACCGGCGGCGTCGATACCGAACTGGATGAACAGGTCGACCTGGCGCTGGATCTTGTGATCGACGCGCTTCGAGACGTCCCAGCCATCCTCGCGGCCATCCATCTTCACTTCGCAGGCGATCGTGCACGCCTGATCCGAAGGATCGAACCGGGTGATGCGCGCGGCGCCCGACTTCGAGGCAAGGATATTGCGCCAGCTGGATTCAACGTCCCCGCCAAGCGGTGTGACAAGACCCAGTCCGGTGACGACGACGCGGCGCATTCGGTTCTCCCGTGTCCTGATAACAAGCGAGCGGCCCTCCGGCTTTTTCCGGGGAGCCGCTCGTGATTCCGTGCCGTTTGATTCGGCAAGCGTCCCCGTGTCAGGCGGCGCTGTTTTCCTCGATGTAGCCGATCGCGTCCTTCACGGTGAGGATCTTCTCGGCGGCATCGTCAGGAATCTCGACCCCGAACTCTTCCTCGAACGCCATCACCAGCTCGACGGTGTCGAGGCTGTCCGCGCCGAGGTCGTCGATGAAGCTCGCGTCCTCGGTCACCTTGTCCGGCTCGACGCCGAGGTGCTCGACGACGATCTTCTTCACGCGTTCTGCGACATCGCTCATATAAATGGTCCCCTAGAAGAACAGACTGATGTTTGAAGTTGGCAGTAGCCGTGTGTCAGTGGCCTTGCAAGTCCCCGTGTCGCTCAGATCATCGCCATTCCGCCGTTCACATGAAGCGTCTGGCCGGTAACGTAGGCTGCTTCACGGCTGGCGAGATAGACGACCGCACCCGCCACATCGCCTCCTTCGCCGAGACGGCCGGCCGGAATCCGGCCGGTAAGCGCCTCTTTCTGGGCATCGGGAAGCGCGTCGGTCATCGCCGAAACGATGAAGCCGGGCGCGACGCAGTTGACCGTTATGTTGCGGCTGGCCACTTCCTGCGCGAGCGCCTTCGACATGCCGACGAGGCCGGCCTTCGAGGCAGCGTAGTTCATCTGCCCGGGATTGCCGGTGGCGCCAACGACCGAGGTGATCGAGATGATGCGCCCGAAACGCGCTTTCATCATGGGCTTGAGCGCCGCGCGCGAGAGGCGGAAGGCGGCTTCGAGGTTGATGCGGATCACGTCCGTCCACTCCTCGTCCTTCATGCGCATGGCGAGGTTGTCGCGCGTGACGCCCGCATTGTTGACGAGGATGTCGATGCCGCCCATCGCCTCGACCGCCTGACCGACGAGCGCGTCGACCGCCGCACTGTCCGAAAGGTTGCAGGGCAGGATGTGCGTGGTGCCGCCGATTTCGGCCGCCACGGCCTTCAGGGCTTCCTCGCGCGTTCCCGAAAGCGCGACCGTCGCGCCCTGCGCCACGAGCGCCTTCGCGATCGCCGAGCCGATGCCGCCGCTCGCGCCGGTGACGAGCGCCTTCATGCCGGTGAGATCGAACATGTTTGCCTCCCCTAGAGTGTCTTCGCCGCGGCTTCGATGTCGTCCATCGAAACGAGGCTGAGCGTTGCCGCATCGGGCGTGATGCGCTTGATCATCGGGCCCAGCACCTTCCCGCCGAATTCGACGAAGCTGTCGACGCCGAGACCCGTCATCGCAAGCACGCTTTCGCGCCAGCGCACGGTGCCCGTCACCTGCTCGACGAGGAGGCGGCGGATTTCCGCCGGATCGGCAACGGGCGCAGCGGTGACGTTCGCAACCAGGGGCACGAACGGCGCGGCGATGTTAGCGCCCGCCAGCGCCTCCGCCATCTTTTCGGCGGCGGGCGCCATCAGCGAACAGTGGAAGGGCGCGGACACCGGCAGCAACATGCCGCGCTTCGCGCCGAGCCCCTTGGCGATCTCGATGGCGCGCTCGACGGCGGCTTTGTGGCCCGAAATGACGACCTGCCCCGGCGCGTTGTCGTTCGCGGCCTGGCAGACTTCACCCTGCGCGCCTTCCGCGGCGGCCTTCACGGCGGCTTCGAAATCAAGGCCGAGCAGCGCGGCCATCGCGCCTTCGCCCACCGGCACCGCCGCCTGCATCGCCTGCCCGCGCAGCTTCAGGAGCCGCGCCGTCTCGGCAAGGCCCAGGCTGCCTGCCGCGCACAGCGCCGTGTATTCGCCGAGGCTGTGCCCCGCCACGTAAGCGGCCTTGTCGGCGAGCAGCAATCCGCCTTCCTTTTCAAGCACGCGGAGCGCCGCGATGGCGTTCGCCATGATCGCGGGCTGAGCGTTCTCGGTGAGCGTGAGATCGGCCTCCGGGCCTTCGAACATCAGCTTGGAGAGGTTCTGCCCGAGCGCCTCGTCAACCTCCTGAAACACCTCGCGCGCGGCCGCACTCGCAAGGCTGAGCGCCTGCCCCATGCCGACCGCCTGGCTGCCCTGCCCCGGAAAAATGAATGCGCGTGCCATAGGGGCCGCCCCTTCTTCGTTGGTTACGATGCCTTCGGCAGGCGCTTAGTGATGTCCGTGCGCACGCGCAAGCGACAGAGGAATGTTGCGATTCGGCTCCGAATCGTTAAGGTTCGCGCGGTTTTCATTCGCCGTGATGAACGGCCCGTTCAGCAGCGGGCCATCATTGCCGTGTAATAAAGCATGGTCAAAGGCTTGGAGCGGAGGGCCTCTTCAGGCGTTAATGTGCCGAGATTCGGTACGCTGGACCCGAAACTGGGAGTGGAAGGATTACAATGACGTTTGTTTCTCGCTTGACGATGGCTGCCGCGCTCGCGCTTGCGGTTCCGGCCGGCCTTTCGGCGCCGGCCATGGCGCAGGCGCTTTCCTCGGGCGTCGGCAAGCCGCTGCAGGAAGCCTCCAAGCTCGCGAACGCGGGCAATAATGCCGCTGCCACCGCGCGCGTGAACGCCGCCCGCAGCGCCGCAAGCACCGCCATCGAGCGCCGCAAGGTCGCCGAAATGGCGGCGTTCGTGCATACCAAGGGCGGCCGCTGGGCCGCTGCCGCGCAAGAACTGGAAAGCATCGGGGCGCCTGCCTCGCAGCTCGCGCCGCTCTATTACCGCGCCGGCCAGCTCGACAAGGCGATCGCGCTCGGCAAGAAGACCGGCGGCGTGCAGGGCCAGACGATCGTTGCCCAGTCGTATTTCCGTCAGGGTAACTTCAAGGGCGCCGCGGGCGTCTACCAGAACCTCATCAAGCAGCACGGCGCGCGCGAAGGCTGGCTGCAGAGCCTCGCCAACGCCCAGTACAAGATGGACGACAAGAAGGGCTACCTCGCCACGACCGAGCGGCTCATCAAGATCGATCCGTCGCCGGCGCGCTGGCGTGCTCTGCTCATCGACATGAAGAACGGGCAAATGCCCCGCGAAGCGAAGCTCGCGCTCTTCGAGCTGATGGAGCAGACGGGCAACATCACGAAGCCCGAAGATTACCAGGAATATGCGAAGCTCGCGATCGTCGCGAACCAGCCCGCGATCGCCAAGCGCACGCTGGAAAGCGGCATGAAATCGGGCGCAATCCCCGCAAGCGACGCGATGAACGCGCGACTTCTCGAAGCCGCTGCCAAGCGCTCTGCCGCCGCTACCGCGGGCGTCAGCAAGCTGCCGAAGACCGGCGCTGGCCAGTTGCAGGCCGCTCACGTCGCGTTCGGCGCGGGCGATTATGCCAAGGCCGCCTCGCTTTACGGCGCAGCAGCGAAGGCGGGTGGCGCCACGGCGGATCAGGCGAAGGTGCTGGGCGGCATCAGCCAGCTGCGTGCGGGCAACCGTTCGGCGGCAGCGGCGACGTTCAAGAGCGTTCCCGAGGCAAGCGGCTTCAACGGCGTTGCCGCGCTTTGGGCACTCTACGCCTCGACGAACGCAGCCTAACTGCGCTTGCCTTTCCGGCGCTTTTGCGCCATAGGGCCGTCACCAGCGGCGGGGAGCCAGGCTTCCCGCCGCTTGTTTTTGTATCCCGTAGCCAGCCGGAGGGGCGGCGGATTGCCCGTCGTCAGCGATCGGTATTTGAGGAGAAGATAGGACCATGCCCTCTTACGAGCATGTTTTCCTGGCGCGCCAGGATCTGTCCACCGCGCAGGTGGATAGCCTTGCCGAAACGTTCACGAAGATCATCGAGGACGGCGCGGGCAAGGTTGCAAAGACCGAATACTGGGGCCTGAAGAGCCTCGCCTACCGCATCAAGAAGAATCGCAAGGCGCACTACGTGCTGCTCAACATCGAGGCCCCGGCCCCGGCGGTGCACGAGCTGGAGCGCAACATCGCGATCAACGAAGATGTGATTCGCTATCAGACGATCCGCGTCGACGAGCTTGAAAAAGAGCCTTCGGCGATGATGCGCAAGAGCGATCGCGGCGACCGCGACTCGCGCGGACCGCGCGGTGATCGTGGGGATCGCGGCGACCGTGGAGACCGCGGTGGCGATCGTGACCGCGGCCCACGCCGCGAGCGTGAAGGAGAATAACGATGGCACGCCCGTTTTTCCGTCGCCGCAAGACCTGCCCGTTCAGCCGGGCCGATGCGCCGAAGATCGATTACAAGGACGTGCGCCTGCTTCAGGGCTTCGTCTCCGAGCGCGGCAAGATCGTGCCGAGCCGCATCACCGCGGTTTCGGCCAAGAAGCAGCGTGAGCTGGCCAAGGCGATCAAGCGCGCCCGCCACCTCGGCCTGCTGCCGTTCCTCGTTCGCTAAGGAAGGATAAGACCCATGGCTATGGACATCATCCTGCTTGAACGCGTCGAGAACCTCGGCGGCATCGGCGACGTTGTTTCGGTGAAGCCCGGCTACGCCCGCAACTTCCTGCTGCCGCGCGGCAAGGCGCTTCGCGCCAACGATGCCAACAAGGCGAAGTTCGAGGCGAACCGCGAACGCATCGAGAAGGAAAACGCCGAGAAGCGTTCGAGCGCCGAGACGGACTCGAAAAAGCTCAACGGCGCGAAGATCGTGCTGATCCGCGCGGCTTCGGATGCCGGTCACCTTTACGGCTCCGTCGCCGCGCGCGACATCGCCGAGGCGCTGACCGAGGCGAACGGCATCGCCGTCCACAAGAACCAGGTGGTGCTGAACACGCCGATCAAGGCGCTCGGCATTCACAAGGTCCGCGTGGCGCTGCACCCGGAAGTCAGCATCGAGATCGAAGCGAACGTCGCCCGTTCGAGCGACGAGGCAGATCTGCAGGCGCAGGGCGTCGACGTGCTTGCCGACATGTTCGAAAAGGACGTGAGCGGCTTCACCGAAGAGCGCGACCCGAACCTTGAGCCGGGCGAATTCGCCGCTGAGGGTGAGGCTGAGGCCGAAGGCGAAGCGAACGCCTGACAACAGGCTTCGTGACAAAAAAGGAAGCGGCGCGGGGCAACCTGCGCCGTTTCTTTTTAGGGATCAGTGCTTTCGGAAGATTAGCGACAGGTTGTTCGCGGGCATTTCCACGAAGCCTTCGAAGCCGAGCCCGTTCGTGCCGGCTTCGGCCCGCACGTCCTCCAGCATTCTGAGGCCCCAGCGCGCATCGCGGGATTTGAGGTCGGCATCGAAGGCTTCGTTGCTGGGTGCAGTCGGCGCATCGGCGCGGCGGAACGGCCCGTAGATGTAAAGAAGGCCGCCCGAAGGGAGGCGCGTGCCGACGCCGCGCATCAGCCCCTCCGTCGCCGCCCACGGACTGATGTGCAGCATGTTGATGCAGACCGCGGCATCGACGCCTGCCACCGGCCAATCCGCCGCCGCATCGAGCGCGAGCGGAGCGCGCACGTTGGGCAGACCCTCGGCCGCGACCCACGCCGCGATCGATTCGCGCGCCTCGGGCGAAGGATCGCTCGGCTGCCAGACGAGACGCGGCCGCGCCCGCGCGAAATGCACGACGTGCTCGCCCGTGCCGCTCGCCAGTTCAAGGATCAGCCCCGATTCGGGCAGCAGCGGCCCCAGCACCTTCAGAATCGGATCGCGGTTGCGCGCGGTTGCCGGGGCAAAGCGGCGGGCGGCCCGAACGGGTTCTGACACGATGAATCTCCGGATCTTTCGCGATACGATGAACGGAGCGCGGCACGGGTTCAATACGGTCGATCACCCTGCGCGTGGATTGTTATGTTCGGGCGCCCGGACACAAAACGCCGCCGCGTGACGAAGGGAGAGATCGCCATGTCATCCATCGCCCCCTGCCTCTGGTTCAACGGCAATGCCGAGGAGGCCGCGAATTTCTACGTGTCGCTGTTCCCAAATTCATCGATCGACGTGATTTCGCGCTACGGCGAGGGCGCGCCCTTCCCTGCCGGAACGCCGCTGCTGATCAGCTTCACGCTCAGCGGCCGCCCGTTTCAGGCCCTGAACGGCGGGCCGCACTTCACGTTTTCCGAAGCCGTTTCCTTTTCGATCGACTGCGCCGATCAGGCGGATGTGGACCGCTACTGGGATGCGCTGACAGCAGATGGCGGCGAACCCAGTATGTGCGGCTGGCTGAAAGACCGCTTCGGCGTTTCATGGCAGGTCGTGCCCCGCACCATTCTCACCATGCAGCAGAACGGCACGGCAGAGCAGGTCGCCCGCATGATGGACGCACTGCTCAAGATGCGGAAGCTGGACGTGGCGACGCTGGAAGCCGTGTTCAAAGGCTAGCGCGCGGCGTTTTCCTCGGCGAGGCGGAGGACGCGCAGCACGTTGCCGCTCCAGATCTTCTCGATGTCCGCGTCCGAGAAGCCCTCGGCGCGGAGGCGCTCGGTGACCTTCGGGAGCCCGCCGATATCCTCGAGGCCCTTGACGCCGCCGCCGCCATCCCAGTCCGCGCCGATGCCGACATGGTCGACGCCCGCCACCTTGATGATGTGGAGCAGGCTTTTCATGAAGGCTTCGAAATCGGTGTTCTGGATCGGCATCACCGCATCGAGCGCGCGCGTTTCGCGCGTCAGCTTCTTCTGTTCCTCGGGCGTCATCGTGCCGATATTTTCGAGGTGGCCGAACAGCGCGTTGCGTTCGGGCGTGAAGTTCATCGGGGCGAGGAACACCGTGGTGACGCAGATCACGCCGCCCGCCTCGGCAAGCTTGCGGATGCGCGCGTCGTCGAGATTGCGGGGCTGATCGGAGATCGTCTTCGAACCTGAATGCGACAGGATCAGCGGCGTCTTCGACAGCGCCAGCATCTGGTCGAACGCCGCGTCAGAGGAATGGCTGCCGTCGATCACGATGCCGAGCCGGTTCATCTCCGCGACCCACTGGCGCCCGAGCGGGCTGAGACCGTTCCACTGCGGCGTATCGGTCGAAGAATCGGCAAACTGGTTGTTCTTGCCGTGCACCGGCCCCGCGAGACGCACGCCGAGATCGTAGAACGTCTTCAGCAGCGAGAGGTCTTCGCCGATGGGATAGGAATTCTCGATGCTGAGCCAGCCGAAGCGCTTGCCGGCGGCATCCATCCGCTTCGCGTCGGCGGCGGTCGAAATGAGCGCGATGCGATCGGGGAACTTCGCCAGCGTCGCACGGATGAGATCGGCGCGGCCGAGCGCGAACGCCTTCGCCTTCGCGAAACCTTCCGCCGTCACAGGTCCCTGTTCGGTGTAGATGACGAAGAAGCCGCCATCGAGATCGCCTTCGTCCATGCGGCCCATGTCGACCTGAACGAGATCGGTGTCGTAGCTGTGCTTGTCGCCGAAGCTCCAGCCCTGGCGCGCGAAGTGCATCGGCGTATCGAGGTGGGTATCGAGCGTGAGCGTGCGCTGGTGGAGCGTTTCGGCGTTGGCCGGAAACGCGGCGGCGAGCAGGATAGAGGCAAGAACACGCTTCATTTCAAATCTCCCTTTTCATCATCGCGAAAGGCTTGCCGGTCGATCGGATCCGAAAACATCGTCCCGGATCGACCGGCGCACGCTCGCCGAGTTTCAAAGCCCGAGGCCCTGGGACAGCGACGGGTTATCGCTCCTGGCGATCGCGATGGATATGGTATTTCTTACGCTGGCGTCGCCCGGCTCCTGACGATCTTTGCAACGCCGAGCGTGAGCAGCGGCACGACGAACACCGCGAGCATGATGTAACCGAACGCGCCGTAGCCCGACGCGATGAGATCGATAAGGCCGACCCGTGCGGCGACGAAGCCGCAGACGAGCAGAACCGCCGCCGAAACCCCAAGACGGGCAAGCGGCGTAAAGCGCTTGCCGCGCGTTTCCGCGACACCGGCAATGCGCTCGTTGAGCGAGGTGATGATGCCCACGCCCGTTTCAAGCAGCGCGCAGAAGATCATCAGCTGAAAAACGATCTGCAGCCATGGCGCTTCCATCCGGCGCAGCAGGAAATCGGACGGCAACGCGACATTCGCGATTTCCGGATAGAACGCGACCATGCAGAGGAAGAAGACGATCGCCGGAATCATCGCGAGCGGACCGGCGACGACCCCCGCGATCACCGCATCGCGCGGCCGTGTGAAGTTCGTCACGAACGAAAGCACGGCAATCGCGCCGACCACGTTGTAGCTGGCGTACGTCAGGCCGCCCATGACCCAGCCTGTCATGGGAACATCGAACGCCAGAGACGGCGCGATCCTGTCTCCGAACGTCGACAGCGCGAGCACGAGGAACACCGCGTAGGTCAAATAGATGAAGCTCGAGGCATATTTGAAGACGTGCTCCACGCCCGCATTGCCGAAACTTGCCGTCGCGGCGATCGCGAAGACGAGGAAAAGCGTGCCGACAATCTGCGGCAGGCCGAACACCTCCGCGCCGATCGTGCCCGCCGCCGCCGCAACGACGGCCAGAATGAGCACCAGCAATGCCAGATAGGCGATTTCGAAAACCACCCAGCCCGGACCGAGCAAGCCCTTGAAGAAGTCGCGGTAGTTGTAGAGCGAAAATCGATAGGAAAACAGGAACGTCACCGCGCACACCGCGCTCCAGACGAGCATGGCAAGCAGGATGCCCATCAGCCCGCCGAAAGGCCCGCTGCCGAGAAAGAATTCGGCAAGCTCGCGGCCCGTCGCATAGCCGCCGCCGATGACGACGCCCTTGAAGATGAGGCCCGGTAGCAGGAAACGCTGGAACCACGACGGCTGTGTGGTTGTCGTGGCTGTCATCAATATTATCCCAGGCAGTTGTCGACGAGTTTCTGGAAAGCGGCACCGCCGCGGATCGGGTCAGCAACCGGGAGGCCGAGGCGCTTGCTTTCCGCTTCCATGAGGGCTTCGGCCGCCGCGGCGTCCATGCCGCTGGTGTTGAATGCGATGCCCGCGCAGCGGATCGCCGGGTTGGTGCGGCGGCCCAGAAGCAGGTTGAGTTCGATCGTCTCTTCAAGGCTCGGGATCGTATAGCCCGGCGCGCCGAGGATCTCCGCACGCCCCGGCTGGTGGCACACGACGATCACGTCGGGCTGGCTCCCGTGCAGAAGGCCGAGCGACACCGCGGCATAAGCCGGGTGGAACAGCGAACCCTGCCCTTCGATCACGTCCCAATGATCCGGTCCCGCATCCGGGCTCAGCACCTCGGCGGCGCCCGCCTCGAAATCAGAGACCACGGCATCCATCGGAATGCCGCCGCCCGCGATCATGATACCGGTCTGCCCGGTGGCGCGGAAATCGGCGTCCACGCCGCGTTCCGCAAACGCGTTTGCGAGTGACAGCGCCGTGTATTTCTTGCCGAGCGCGCAGTCCGTTCCCACCGTCAGCAGGCGCTTGCCCGTCCGCTTGCGGCCGGTGCCCACCGGCAGACCCGCCGGCGGGACGCGCACGTCGATCAGGCGCCGGCCGTGCTTCGCCGCCGCCTCGGCAAGCTCGGGGACATCCCCGAGCCGGACGTGCATGCCGCTGACGAGATCAAGGCCGGCTTCGAGCGCTTCCACGAGCGCAGGCACCCACGATGGCGCAATGCCGCCGCCGCCGGGTGCAACCCCGATCACCATCGACCGCGCGCCCCGCGCATAGCCCTCCGCAGGCGTCATCTCGGCCAGACCCGCCGTCACCGTTCCCGCCGCAAGCCGGTACTCCCCCACGCACTTGTCGCCCGCCCAGTCGCGAAGACCGAACGCCGTCTTTGCATAACCACTTTCTACAATGTCCCCCAGAAACAGCAAATACGGGGTCGGAAGCCGAAGCTGGGCATTACCGGGGAAAGACGACATGTGCATGGGGACCAGTCTGTTCTCTTGGCTAGAATGAAAGATCGAGTGCGGCCGTGTGCACCGCACCGTGAATACAAGTTACCATCGTTCGATCCTGCCCCCTGTTTTATCGCCCGGACTTCATGCCCAGGTCGCACCCAACAGCCGCCTGAAATTCCCCCCCAGGATGGCTGTGATGTTCTCGTTCGAATATTTGCGGCGGATGAGTTCCTCGACGAGATCGTAGGTCTTCATCGGGTGATCGAAGCCGTCGGTGTCGATCTTGTCGCGGAACGCGTAGCTCGACTTGTAGCCGGCCTTCAGCATCTTGTACTGATCGGCGGGCATGTCGTCGTAGCCGTTGAGATCGGCATCCGAACCGATGCCGACGTGATCGACGCCGATCAGCTTCACGACATGATCGATGTGATCGACCACGTTCGCGATCGTCGTCGGCTCCTTTTCGCTGACGAACATGCGCACGCCCGTGATGCCCATCACGCCGCCCTTCGCGCCGAGCGCCTTGATCGCCTCGTCGGTCTTGACGCGCGGATGGTTGACGAGCGCGCGGCAGTTGCTGTGCGTGATCGCGATGGGTTTGGGCGAAATGGCGATGGCGTCGAGTGTCGTGCGGTCGCCGCAGTGCGAGACGTCGACCAGCATCCCGACCTTGTTCATCGCCTCGATGATCGCCCCACCGAAATCGGTGACGCCGCCATCGACGCGCTCGGTGCTGCCCGAGCCGAGGAGGTTCTGGCTGTTGTAGGTGAGCTGCGAGCAGCGCTGGCCGATCTCGTAGAACGCCTTCACGTCTTCCACCTTGCGGAAGTGCTCGGAATTCTGGACGCCCATGATGACGGCGCACTTGCCTTCACGCTTGGCGCGGTCGAGATCCTCGGCCTTGCCGACGAGCGAGAACACGTGCGCGTTGCGACCGGCAAAGCCTTGCCACGCGGCGAACCAGCCCAGCGTTTCAGCATAGGCATCCGGGCCGCCCATGCCGACGGCATTGTGGAAGCCGGTGATGCCGCTCGCGCGGAAATCGGCGGCGTCCTTCTCGCTGAGCGGGTTTGCGTAATATTCAGACCGGAAATCGATCTTCAACGGCGCGAGCATATCGATGACGAGCGATTGCTTGACGAGATCGACAGCGCGCTTCGAATAAGCCTTCGTTGCCGCGGCGTGGGCGCGGAACATGCCCGTATTGATCATCGGAAAACCGGTCACGGTAGCTGCTGCAACCGCGCCGCCGATCAGCTGACGCCGTGAAACTCCGGGCAACGTAGCCATCGCTTCTCTCCCCTACCTGATGATTATCCTGATCAGGATTAGTAGTCCTGATCGGAAAATTGTCAATCAGGGATCACGCCGCCGTCACTGGACGGGCTTGGCGACAGCGCCGCCCTTCATCACGAATGCGGTGGTTTCCAGCGCCCTGATGTTGGTGAGCGGATCGCCCTTCACAGCGACGATATCCGCCGCCTTGCCAGGCGCGAGCGTGCCGATTTCGTTCGACAACCCGGCATGATCTGCAGCCCACACTGTTGCTGCACGGATCGTTTCCAGCGGGGTCATCCCCGCCTCCACCATCAGCGCGAATTCCTGCGCATTGTCGCCGTGGGCGGAGACGCCGGAATCGGTGCCGAACGCGATCTTGACGCCCGCCTTGTGCGCGCGCCGCAGCGCATCGACCATCAGCGGCCCGACCTGACGCGCCTTGGCGCGCACCGGCGCGGGCATCCACTCCGCCGTCTCGGCGCGCTTCTTCACCGTGTCGCCGGCGAGCAGCGTCGGCACGAGATAGCTGCCCTTCGCCTTGAAGAGCTTGATGGATTCAGCGTCAAGGTAGGTACCGTGCTCGATCGAATCGACACCAGCGCGAAGCGCGGCATTGACCCCGTCCGTGCCGTGCGCGTGCGCCGCCACCTTGCGGCCGAGCCGGTGCGCGGTTTCCACGAGCGAAGTGAGTTCCGCGTCGCTCATCTGCTGGCCGAGACCGGCGGCGGTGTTGGACATCACGCCGCCCGTGGACGCCGTCTTGATGACATCGGCGCCGCTCTGAATCGCCTGGCGCACCGCGCGCGCGCAGTCGTCCGCGCCCGAGCACAAGGTCGGCGAGCGGTAGAGATCGAGGATTTCCTGACGGTAGCCGTGAATGTCGCCGTGGCCGCCGTGTGCCGCCACGCCGCCCGCCGCGATGATGCGCGGCCCTTCGACCTTGCCCGCCGCGATGGCGTTGCGGAGGCCGTAGATGGCCTGCGGCTCGCCGCCGAGATCGATCACGGTCGTGAACCCGGCACGCAGCGTGCGTCCGGCGAAAACGACACCGTCGAACGCCGAATCCGTCGCCGATTTGCTGAGCGCCTCGCTACGCTCGTTCGGATTGGATTCGCCCGTGATGTGGACGTGGCTGTCGATGAAGCCCGGCATCACGAAGGCGTCGCGCAGATCGACGACCTTGCCCTCGCCCACATAGCCGTCGCGAATTTCGGCGATGCGGCCGTCCTTGACGACGATGGTTTTCGCCGTCTCGACCCGGCCAGTGCCCGGGTCTGCAAGCAGGCGGCCAGCCTGAATATAGGTGGCAGGGCTATCGGCCGCGGCCAGTGCCGGCGCCGTCGCGGCTGCAAGCAGCAGCCCGCAAAGAACAGACTTCATGATCTTCCCCCTCAAATAGGCTTCGTTCAGGCGTCCCGGCCCCAGACGTTGTCAGGACAGCGCACATATCCATCCTCGTAAACGATGCTGGGTTCGCGATCCTTCGCAAGGAAGATCGGCCCGTCGAGATCGACGACATCGCAAAGCTGGCCCACAACGTAGGCGGGCGCCATCGCGAGACTGGTGCTCACCATGTTGCCGACCATGACGCCGAGCCCGAGTTCGCGGGCCTTGCGCGCCATCGCCAGCCCTTCGGTAAGCCCGCCGCACTTGTCGAGCTTGATGTTGACGACATTGAAGCGCCCGACGAGGCCGGGAACGTCGGCGAGCGTCAGCACGCTTTCATCCGCAGCAATCGGGATGGGACACGAGAAGCCGTCGAGATCGGCTTCGGCACCGCGACGAAGCGGCTGTTCGAGCAGCTTCACATCAGCCTCGACGAGCACCTCGACGAGCGCCGGAAGATCGGCAATGCCGTAGCCCTGGTTGGCATCGACGCCGATCCAGCAATCGGGCCGCGCCGCACGCACGGCGCGAACGCGGGCGATATCGTCTTCAAGATCGCCGGTGAGCTTCAGTTTCAGGGCACGTGCCTGCGCGTACCCGACCGTGGCACCCTCCGCCATCACTTCGGGCGAATCCGCGCCCAGCGTCATGGTGGTGAGCAGCGGACGCGAGGTTTCGAACCCCGCAATGTCCCACACGCTGCGCCCGGTCTGCTTGGCTTCGAGTTCCCAGAACGCGCAGTCGAGCGCATTGCGCGCGCCGCCTGCGGGCATGAGCGTCTGGAGACCGGCGCGGTCGATGCCGCGCTCGATCTCCGGACGGACGGCTTCGATGGCCTGCAGCATCTCAGGCACATTGTCACCCAGATAGTAGACGCCGGAAGCCTCTCCCCGCCCCGAATGGACGCCGTCGGAAAGCGTGACGACGACCAGATCGGAGTGGGTGAAGACGTGCCCCGAAATCCTGAACGGCTTCGCCAGGGGCAGGGACTCGACAGTAACTTCAAGAGAGAGATTTCCGGCAACCGACATTAGAACTGAACTCCAAAGCTGATGAGATGGAAGGCGAACGCGGCCCACAGGATCACGACCGCGGCGAGAAGCACGAGAATACTCCACAGCTTGGAGAACCAACCGCGACGACCCGTCCAGACGAGGAGCAGGTTCCATGCCGCGACGGCAACCATGCCGATGAAGGCGATCGTGCCGACGATCTGGAGCAGATAGATAGCCCAGTCCATAGCGCCGCCGAGCAGGTGGAAGTCCGACATCATCGCGGCGAGCGTCGCGACCCAGCCGATGAGCACCAGCGTCACCACCGCCGCGAAGCCGCGGACGAGGCGGAACGCCTTCAGCTCCTTGCCGGCAAGGGCCAGCTTCGCGCCGTAGCGACGACGGGCGATGGCGCCGATCGGCCATGACAGAGCCGTGAGGCCGAGGATCGCGAGACCGGCGATCACGCCGGGCGACAGCCAGCCGGGCGAGGCGTACCACACCGGGCGCTGAAGCATCATGATCGCCGAGATGGCATCGATGCTGACCCAGTCGACCTTGCCGTCCTTGAGTTTCGCGGCAAGGCGGCCATGGCCACCGACCTCTTCCCAGACGAACGGCGCGGTTTCGACCCACTTCGAATCCTCACCGCCCGTGTTCTTGAACGGGAGGATGAGGTTGCCCTTGTCGTCGACACCGATCTTCATGCCGCCCGCAAGGTCGAGCGCCTTCATGAAGCTCGATTCCGGACGCCGCGAGCTGATGTACGTGCCCGCCAGCATCTTGGCGTGCTCGGCCGCGGTCTTTTCATCGACGCCGGCCTTGATCGTGCGCTCCATCGGGAAATACCGATCGGCGAACCCTTCGAACAGCGTGCTGCGGATGGGGCCCGTGACCCCCTCCTTGCCCGAGCTGTTCATCGAAATGTAGATGCCCACGTTCTCCTTCGGGAACAGCATCAGATCGGAATGGAACCACTGCGTATCGCCGCCGTGGCCGATCGCCGTCTGCCCGTTGATCCGCTGTTCGTAGAAGCCGAGCGCCATGCGGTTCAGAGGCGGCAGGATGGTGAGCGTCGTCGTGTGCATCATCTTCGCGGTTTCGGGCGACAGCAGCGGCCCGCCGTTCGCGAGGTGCGCGATCATGAACTTGCCCATGTCCGCACCGGTCGAGGCGAGGCTGCCTGCGGGCGCGAGGCCGATGACCTCATAAGGCTTCGGTTCGCCTGATGCCGTCGCATAGCCCTTCGACACCAACGGCTGCAGCCTCTCGGGCAGCGGCTGGCGGAAGCTCGAATGGTTCATGCCGAGCGGCGCGAAGATGCGCTGGTCGATATAATCGTCGAACGACATACCGGAGGCGCGCTCCACGATGTAGCCGGCAAGAGCGGTCGCGTAATTCGAATAGGCAGGCGTCGTGCCAGGCGCGAAGATGCGTTCGGGGGTCCAGCGTTTCAGAAGGTCGCCGAGCGGCGCTTCCGGCTTGCCCTTGGAGATGAGACCGCGAATCTGCTCCTCGAAGCCGGCGGTGTGCGTCATGATGTTGCGCAGCGTGATGGGCTTGCCGTCGCGCGGCGGAATCTTGAAGTCGAGATAGGTGTTCACATCGGTGTCGAGGTCGAGCTTGCCCTCCTGAACAAGCTGCATCACCGCCGTCCATGTGAACAGCTTCGATACCGAGCCCGGACGGAACAGCGTCTTTTCCGGATCGACCGGGGTACGCTTCTCGACATCCGAATAGCCGTAGCCGCGCTGCGTCAGCACCTGGCCGTCCTTCACGACGACGACGACGGCACCTGCCACCGCGCCGCGCGCGAGCGCATAGGGCATGTAGCCATCGAGCCACGCATCGACATCGGCCTTGGTGAGCGCGGGCGCGCTCGGCACCGGGATCGGCACGGCGGGCGATGCAGCCGTCACCGCCACGGGATTGACAGGTACCGGCGCAGGCGCGGGCTGCGCCAGCGCGGGCAACGCCATCAGGGCGATCGCCCCCGCAAACAGAGATTTCAGTGAACCTCGCATATTCCCCCTCCAAAACTCATCTCGCCGCAAGGCGGCATGTTGGATTGCGTGTTCAACGCGGACGGGATACCGTGCGCGAGAATACGTTGTTTTGTCCCATGCAGACAATAATGATCCTATTTAGAGAATTGTCAAACAGGATGATACAAGAGGAACCATGGCGGATCATCGGGGTGCAGGCGTGAAATCGGACAAACCTACGCTGGGCACGCTATTACGCAGCCTTCGCACCCGCAACGACTGGACGCTGAAGGAGATGAGCGAACGGAGCGGCATCCCCGTCTCCACGCTCTCCAAGGTCGAGCACGACCGCCTGACGCTCACCTACGACAAGCTGCTGCAGCTCAGCCAGCGCCTCAACATCCGCATGTCGGAGCTGTTTGCCGAGGAAGATCCGCAGGAAGCCGCAGCCGTCACCGGGCGGCGCAGCATCGGCAGCCAGGATCGCGCGATCCGTGTGAAAACGAACAACTACGACTATTTCTACCTGTGCACCGAGCTCAGGCGGAAACGGATGATCCCGCTGGTGACGCGCATCCGCGCCAAATCCGTAAAGGAGTTCGGCGAGCTGGTGCGGCACCCCGGCGAGGAGTTCGTTTACGTCATCGAAGGCCGCATGGTCGTCCACACGGAATATTACGACCCGATCGTGATCGAGGCCGGCGAATCGATCTACCTCGATTCGAGCATGGGTCATGCCTATGTCGTCGGCGAAGGCTGCGAGGAGGCGCTCACCATCGGCGTCTGTTCGGCGGCCGAGGGCGACCTGATGGATTCGCTGATGAGCCTGCACGGCGAGGAACCGGGCGGCATTCACGAGGTTTGACCGCGCCGCGGGAACTTTCCCGCGTGTTCACCTATATTGCAGGCATGGCGCCGCGCTTTTCCTGGATCGAAGCCCATCCGACGGGCATTTACCTGCCTTCGGCCGACGCCTGGATCGACCCCGCCGTCCCGGTCGACCGCGCCATCATCACGCACGGCCATTCGGACCATGCCCGCGGCGGACACCGCACCGTGCTCGCCACGCGCGAAACGCTTGCCATCATGGAATGCCGTTATGGGCCGCAAACCGGGCAGTCGCTCGGCTACGGCGAGACCCTCCGCATCGGCGATGTCGACCTTCGCCTTGTGCCGGCCGGGCACGTGCTCGGATCCGCGCAGGCGGTCCTGGAGCGCGGCGGCGAACGTGTTGTCGTATCCGGCGACTACAAGCGCCGCCCCGATCCGACGTGCGCGCCTTTCGAGCCCGTGGCTTGCGACGTCTTCGTCACCGAAGCGACGTTCGCGCTGCCGGTGTTCCGGCACCCGCCGATCAGGGGCGAGATCGACAGGCTGCTCGCTGCGCGGCAGGCGCAGCCTGACCGTGCCATCCTGATCGGCGCCTATGCGCTCGGCAAGGCGCAGCGCGTGATCGCCGAACTGCGCGGGAGCGGACATGGTGGCCCGCTGTTCATTCACGGCGCACTGCAGCGCCTGTGCGACCTCTACCGTGAACTCGGCGTCGAGCTCGGTGAGCTTCGTCCCGTCGCCGGTCTGAAGCCAGCCGAACTTGCGGGCGAGATCGTGCTCGCACCGCCCTCCGCGCTGAACGATCGCTGGTCGCGGCGGCTCCCCGATCCGGTAACGGCGATGGCGAGCGGCTGGATGCGCGTGCGCCAGCGGGCACGGCAACGCGGCGTCGAGATGCCGCTCGTGATTTCCGATCATGCCGACTGGGACGAACTGACCGGCACGATCAGCGAGATCGCCCCCGGCGAAGTGTGGGTGACGCACGGGCGGGAGGATGCGCTCGTCCACTGGTGCCGCGAGCGGCAAATCACCGCGCGCGAACTCGCGCTTGTGGGCCGCGAGGATGAAGACGACTGATGCAGGCATTCTCGCAGCTGCTCGACAGCCTCATCTACACGCGCTCGCGCAATGCAAAGCTCGATCTCATCGGCGCCTATCTCAAGGCGGCGCCCGACCCCGACCGCGGCTGGGCGCTCGCCGCACTCACCGGGGAGCTTTCGCTCCCTGCCGTGCAGCCGAGCATCATCCGCGCGCTCGTTGCCGAGCGCGTCGACCCGGTTCTGTTCGGGCTGAGCTATGACTATGTCGGGGACCTTGCGGAAACCGTGGCACTGATCTGGCCAGGCGCGGAGACACCTGCCGCACCGCCAAGACTTTCCGAGGTGGTGAATGAACTGCAGCTGATGACCCGCGCGCAGGCGCCCGCGGTGATGACGCGGCTGCTCGACCGCCTCGACGCAAACGCCCGTTTCGCGCTCCTCAAGCTCGCGACCGGCGGGATGCGCGTTGGCGTTTCGGCGCGCCTCGCCAAGACGGCGTTTGCGGGAGCCTTCGCGCTTGATCCCGACGATGTCGAGGAAGTCTGGCACGGCGTCTCGCCGCCCTACGCCGCGCTCTTCGCCTGGGCTGAAGGCGATGGGCCCCGGCCCGCGCCGGAGGATGCGCCGGTGTTCCGACCGTTCATGCTCGCGCACCCGCTCGAGGACCGCGATATCGACCTTTCGGACTTCGCTGCCGAATGGAAGTGGGACGGCATCCGCGTGCAGCTCGTGCACGTCGGCGGCGAGACCCGGCTTTACAGCCGGGCGGGCGACGACATCACGCGGAGCTTTCCCGATGTGGCGGAGAGCTACCGCGCGCCGGGCGTGCTCGACGGCGAACTGCTCGTGCGCGGCGATTTTCAGGGCGGCGAGGCCGCGAGCTTCAATGCGCTGCAGCAGCGGCTTGGCCGCAAGACCGTGTCCCCGGCGATGCTGCGCGACTTTCCGGCCTTCGTGCGGCTCTACGATATCCTGTTCGATGGCCCGGAAGACCTTCGCCCGCAGCCGTGGACGGAGCGGCGCATCCGGCTCGAAACCTTCATGTCACGGCTGGACCGCGACCGCTTCGACCTGTCGCCGCTCGTCGACGTGTCCGATTTCGCCGCGCTTGAAGATTTGCGCCTCGGCGCGCGCGATGCGGCGATCGAGGGCCTGATGCTGAAGCGGCGCGACGGCCCCTATGTCTCCGGCCGGCGTGTCGGGCTCTGGTACAAGTGGAAGCGCGACCCGCTCGTGGCGGACTGCGTGATGATGTACGCGCAGCGCGGGCACGGCAAAAGATCGAGCTATTATTCGGACTACACGTTCGGCTGCTGGACCGAGAACGGCGAGCTGCTGCCGGTGGGAAAGGCCTATTCGGGTTTTACCGACGAGGAGCTGATGATGCTCGACCGCTTCGTGCGCAACCACACGGTCGCGCGCTTCGGCCCCGTGCGCGAGGTGGAAAAGACGCTGGTGCTGGAGGTTGCCTTCGATTCGGTCCACGCCTCGAAACGTCACAAGTCCGGCCTTGCAATGCGTTTTCCGCGCATCAGCCGCATTCGCACCGACAAGCCCGCCGCCGAGGCCGACCAAATCGAAACGCTGCGCCGCATGGTGAGCTGAACCGCGTTTAGACCGGCGGCAGGATTGCGGGACGCAGGCTCCGCGCCCGCCACATATCCCCGAGCATCAGCCGCCACTCGCGGAAGGCGAGGGTGAGCGGGTTCGCGGTCGCCGGCCGGTGGGCGAGGCCGTAGCGGATCGGTTCGCCTTCCACCTCTTTCGCAAGCGTGCCGAACAGCCGGTCGAACACGATGAGTACGCCCCCGTAGTTGCGATCGATATAGGCCGGGTTCGAGGCGTGGTGCAGCCGATGATGCGCGGGCGTGTTGAACACCCACTCGATGGGCCCGAGCCGCCCGACCGCCTCGGTATGCAGGAAGAACTGGTAGCGCAGGTTGAACGCGAGCAGCGTGAAGACGAGCAGCGGATCAAACCCCGCCAGCACCAGCGGAACGTAAACGATCCAGCCCGCCGAGAACAAATTGGTCCACCCCAGCCGGAGCGAGGAAAGCAAGGTCATCTGCTCCGCCGAATGGTGCACCGAATGCGTCGCCCACATCCAGCGGATGCGGTGGCTGGCTCGGTGGAACCAGTAGTAAGCGAATTCCACGGCCAGGAAACCAGCGGCCCAGGTCCGCCAGTCGGCAAGCGCCCAGCGCACGAAGGCATGGTCCCATGCGAGGCTGAACACGCCAGCGAGCGCAAGGCCGTTCAGCAGTCCAAAGGGAATGTTGCCGACGACGACGCCCAGCGTCGTCAGTGCCGTGCGGGGGTCGTAGCCGCGTCCGCTCCGCAGGCGCCAGAGCGCCTCGGCGAGGACGAGCGCGGCGACGAACCCCAGCCAGAGCGGCGAGCGCTGGAGCAAGTCCACGTCACTGCCTCCCGGCCTTCATCATCTCGGCTTTATTTCGGAAGGTTTCGCGCTCCGCCGTATCGACCTTGTCGTCGCTGTTGGTGTCGGCGAGGTCGAACACCGGCGTCGGCGCGGCGTCCATCTCTGCGCGCGTCACCTTGCCGTCGCGGTTCGCGTCGGCCTCCGCGATCAGGCGTTCGAGCCGTTCGCCGGCTTCCGGCCGGAACTTCAATATTCGCCCGAAATCGGATTCGCTGACGACACCGTCGTCGTTGCGATCGAGCGTATCGAAGCGCGCGCTGCGGTTCTTCAGGAACTCGCTGCGGGTGACGACGCCGTCGCCATTGGCATCAGCCTTGTCGAAGGCGGCAGCGCCGTCACCACCGCCCCAGCGCTGCGCAGCGGCGGGGGGCGCTATGAGCGTCGCAGCGGCGAGGGCGATCAGAATTCTGCGGGTCATTGAAATCATCCTGGAGAAAGGGCGGCCGCGCCCCGGCTGGGGTTGTGGTGGGGCGCGGCCAGTCGGAGGGAGGATACGGGTCAGGGTCCTCAGTCGTTGCGGGTCACGGTCCCGCTCTTCGTTGTGGTTGAGCCGTCGCGGTGGGTGCGCGTCGTTGAATAGTCGGCGCTGCCGTCGCCGTTGGCGGTCGCGGTGGTGCTACGGCCGAAGGTGGTGCCGCTGTTGGTGGTCGTCGTGCGGCCGCCCGTGTAGGTGCCGTCCTCGACCGACCTGCCGCGCGAGGACACATAGCCGCGACCTTCGCTGCCCTGCACTGACCGCGTGACCGCGCGGCTGCCCGGTTCGCGCGAGACGCTGCGCTGCTTGACGAGGCTTCCGTTCGCGCCCTGCACGTTGACGACGCGGGTACGGTCGCGTGCCTCGGCGGGAAGCGCGGCGGCGGTGAGCGCGGTCGTGCCGATCGCCGCGAAAACAAGGAGGTGCTTCATCATGGGTCTTGCTCCGGTTCTTCATTCGATGTCGACGGCTCTTGTCCGTCTTCGCTCGGTGTAGAGGGCTCGCGTAAGCGGCGTGCTTCGGCAAGGTAACGGACGGTAACAAAATATAACGGCAGCGCCGTGCCCCGTTCCCCTCGCTGCGCGGCTGCGGCACAAACGGGCGCATGGGCAGCAGCTTCATCGCCGTCGTCGAGGACGACAACGAAATCCGCGCACTCGTGACCGGGCTCCTCGCGCGCGAAGGCTTCGAGGTTTCCGGGTGCCGATCGGGTGCCGAGCTCGACCGGCTGCTCGAACGCCAGCGCGTCGACCTTGCCGTACTCGACATCATGCTGCCGGGCGAGGACGGGCTTTCGATCTGCCGCCGCCTGCGCGCGCGTGGCGACCTTGCCGTGCTGATGGTGACGGCGAAGGGCGAGGACGTCGACCGCATCATCGGGCTCGAGATCGGCGCCGACGACTATCTCGCCAAGCCGTTCAACCCGCGCGAGCTGGTGGCGCGCGTCCGCGCCATTTTGCGCCGCACGCGCGAAACGAACCGCGTTTCGGTCGCCGCGCAGCCTTCGGAGCGCTACCGGTTCGGCGGCTGGACGCTTGATGTGGGCGCCCGCGCGCTGGCATCGCCTGCGGGAGACGCGGTGGACCTCACCGGCGGGGAGTTCGACCTGCTGCTCGCCTTCATCACGCACCCGCAGCGCGTGCTGAACCGCGACCAGCTTCTGGACTGGACACGCGGGCGCAGCGCCGGCCCCTTCGACCGCGCCATCGACGTGCAGCTGAGCCGCCTGCGCCGCAAGCTCGGCGACAATGGCGGCGCAGCGCTCATCAAGACCGTGCGCGGCGGCGGCTACCTGTTTGCGGCAAGCGTCGAGCGGAACTGAGCGCCGTGTCCAACCTTGGCCTTCGCATCATCGCCATCCTGCTGTCGGGGTTCGTGATCATCCAGCTGCTGCTGGTGACGGTGACCGCGCTGCCGACGCGCGGCGATGATCGGCGGCCTTACAATCTCCCCCGCCCCGCCGATGTGCGCGTGCTCGCCGAAACGCTGGAAGCTGCCCCGCCCGCACGGCGTGCGGAGCTGCTCGATCTCCGTGAGGCCGAACCCCTCCAGGTAGAAGGC